>OCZT010006265.1_pt1 | contig 11782 bp, 5 predicted proteins | sample 1539031 | NCBI WGS metagenome assembly OCZT01 (sample SAMEA3539308, study PRJEB22396) | soil metagenome | biome: tundra; feature: field; material: soil | place: USA | collected 2010-05 | depth 0.15 m
CGCAAACGCGCTCCGCAAGGGCTTCAAGGTCCTCGCGGGAGTAGGGAGTAAAAGGTCTGCGCACGGCCTTCAACAATTCCGCCTCCAACTCAGGGCTGTCTTTCTCCAGATCAAGGTCCACGGCTCCGCTAGGTGACACGTAACAATCCAGTCGCACCCTTTTGTCGCCGTAGGCGAGCACCACGTCCTCGCCGCGATAGGCTTCCTCGACTAGCTCGCGGAGTGCCGGTTGGGCCGCGGTGATATTGACCGTCTTCATGCCCTCAGCCTAAGCCACAGAGGGGAAGCTTTTCAAACCTTGTTTTTGCTCTGACGCCGGATTGTAAGCGTCCCGCAGCACCTGGATGGTGTGGCGGACGGGGAGGGGGGAACCGAGCTTGGTGAAGTGCGCGCGGAGTTGGGTGAGGCAGCCGATGTTGCCGGTGGCCAGGACCTCCGCGCCGGTCGCCAACACGGCCCGGGCTTTCTTCTCGCCCAGGGAGGCGGCGATTTGGGGCTGGTCCAGGTTGTAGGAGCCGGCGCTGCCGCAGCAGAGATGCGCATCGGGAAGCTCGCATAACTGGACGCCGGGGATCGCGCGCAGCAGATCGCGCGGTTCGCGGCGGACGTTCTGGGCGTTGGCAAGGTGGCAGGCGTCGTGATAGGCGATGCGTTGCGGCCGGCCGGGACCGGTCGGCTTTTCGCGCAGGCCAAGGCGGGCGAGGAAGACGGTCACGTCCACAACCCGCTTGCAAAAGGCCTCGGCACGGGCCACATCCGCGGTGCCGCGCAGCACGAGGTGGTATTCACGCATGGTCGAGCCGCACCCGGCGGCGTTGGTGATGATGGCGTCCACATCTTCCGGGAAGGCGGCCAGATTGCGCCGCGCGAAGGCCTGGCCCGCGCTCAAATCTCCGGCGTGCCAGGCCAGTCCTCCACAGCAACCCTGAGCGGGCGGGATGATGACCTCGACCCCGTTGCGGGTGAGGACTTCGATGGTGGCGGTATTGATGTCCGGGTCGAGGACTTGCTGGGCGCAACCGGTGAGCAAGGCCACTCGGGCGCGGCGCTCGCCACGGGCGGGCGTGACCCGCGGCCAGGTTTGCGCCGGGGGCACGGAGGGTGGCGCCAGTTCCAGCATCGACTGCAAGGCGCCCGGCACGAGGGGCCGCACGGCGCGGCCAAGACTCGCACCGTGCAGAGCAAATCGGAAACGTGAGGGATACGGAATCGTCTGCCCCGCCAGCCAGCGGCGCAGCTTGTCCGCGCCAGAGCGCTTGAACTTCGAGCCGGCCAACGCGCGGAAAGGGCTGATGAGGTCACGATAGGACACGCCACTGGGGCAGGCGGGCTCGCAGGACAGGCAGCCTAGGCAGCGGTCGATGTGCGGTTGGGCGGCCTCCCACGAGAGCGTGCCTTCCAGGACCTGCTTCATGAGGACGATGCGGCCGCGGGGGCTGTCCATCTCCTGACCGAGCTCCGCGTAGGTGGGGCATGCGGAGAGGCAGAAGCCGCAATGGACGCATGCCTCGATGGCGTGGGTCATCGGTTCACCGAGCGGCCCGTACTTCTCTGGTTGGATCGAGTGAAGCATTAGTCCTCGATGGACGGGAAACGGTTTTGCGGATCGAGCGCTTGCTTGACGGCGGCGGAGACGGCGGTGCTCGTGCGCGTCCCACACCAGAGGGGCGCGTTGCCCACCAGGCTAACGGCCGGCAGCGACAGGGCGCGGAGCCGCTCCTGCAAAGCGCTCGGCGGGACAGAGGATGGCAGGGAAATATAGGCGACGTTGCCACCGCCGCTGAAGTGGACCCGGGTGCCATCGAGCGAACGCGCCGCCGAGTCCAGGGACGGCACGACCGACGGGGTGATGGCCACTTTGACCAACACGCCGCCGGTGTGGACCCAGCGGAACTCGCGCAGTTCAGTCCACGTGGCCTCGGCCTCGGCGGCGGAGAGAGTCTGCCCGGGCCAACGGGCCAGGACTTCGCGCGAGATCGTCTCCAAAGCGGAGGCCGGACCGGCCAGACGCACGCAGACGGTCCTGCCATCGGGGAGCAGGTCGAGGGCGTCAGCCTCCCACCGCGAGTTCGCGGCGTCCGTGAGTACCTTAACGGCGGCTTCAGGGCCGGTGGTGCTTAGCTTCAAGGTGAGGCGCGAGGCGGGCGAGGGGAAGACTTTGAAGGTGACTTCGGCCAGTGCTCCATAGCGCCCGAGGCTGCCGACGAAGAACTTGGGCAGGTCGAACCCGGCGCAATTCTTCACCACCTTGCCGCCCATGCGCAGCAACCGCCCCAGGCCATCGACAAACCGGATGCCCAGGATGAAGTCGCGCACACCCCCGAAGCGGAAACGTCCCGGTCCGCTGACGCCCGCGGCGACCGTGCCGCCCAGGGTCGCGCCGGCTTCGAGCCACATCGGATCGAAGGGCAGGTATTGACCCTTCTCCGCCAGCGCCTGCCCGATCTCCCTCACGGACGTCCCAGCCAGCGCGGTGAAGGTGAATTCGTCCGGCTCGTATTCCACAATGCCGCGCAACCCGCGCGTGGAAATCAGAGCGACGTCATGTGAGACCTGCGATAGGCGGGGCTTGGTGCACGCGCCGACGGCGAGCACGCGCGGCTGAGACCGGACGGCTTCGGCCAGCTCGGCGGGGGTCGTGGGTGTCAGGTGTGCGCTCACCTGTGCGATGAGAAATGGCCGAACCTGCTGGCAGGGACGACATCCAAGCCGGCGCGCGGACATTCTTGTCCGCAGCAAGCTGGAGCGGTTTGCGGGCCGGAGTGGTTTTCGGAATTGGGGAGCGTTCGGAAGTTGCTGCGGACAAGAATGTCCGCGCGCCGAGTCTGTTGGGAGGTTCCTTGCGAGTTGTATGAGCGAATTCTCATGTCAGTCCTCAGGGCATGCTTACTCGCGCGACAGCACGCCGGCCTTCGAGAGCGGATGCAGACCGCGGTGCTGCAAGGCGGGGGCTCCGGCGCGGGGAAACTTCTTGCCGGGGTTGGCGATGCACAGTGGGTCGAAGGCGGCGCGCAGGCGCATCATGCAATCAATCTCGTCCGCATTGAACATCATGGGCAGATAGTCGAGCTTCTCAACGCCGACGCCGTGCTCGCCGGTGATGGAACCGCCCATTTCGATGCACAGCTTTAGGATGCGGCCAGCCAGGGCCTCGGCCCGCTCAAGGGCGCCCGGTTGACGGCCATCAAACAGGATCAGCGGATGCAGGTTGCCGTCGCCGGCGTGAAAGACGTTGGCGCAGCGCAGGCCCGCTTCGCCTGCCATCTGGCCGATATGACGCAGGGCCTCGCCGAGCCGTCGCCGCGGCACAACGCCGTCCTGGACAATGAAGTCGGGCGATAGGCGGCCCACGGCGCTGAAGGCGCTCTTGCGGCCCTTCCAGATGGCCAGCCGCTCGTCGGCATCTCTGGCGGGGCGCATCTCGACGGGGCCGCTCGCGGCAATAATCTCATCCAGCCGCACGCGATCCACGGCAACGGTCTCGCGCGGGCCTTCGAGCTCGACGATCAGGACGGCTTCGCAGCCGGGCGGATACTCGGCGTGCACAGCGGCTACGGCAGCTTCCAGGGCCAGAGCGTCCATGATCTCAAGCGCGCCGGGCAGCAGGCCGCTGGCGACCACAGCCGAGACGGCGTCCCCGGCTTGTTCAAGCGTGTGATAACCGGCGAGGACGGTGTGGAAGCACTCAGCCCGGGGCAACAGTTGCAGCGTAATCTCCAGCGCGATGCCGAAGACGCCCTCGTTGCCGTTGAACAGGCCGCACCAGTCGGGACCGATATTCTCGCGGCTGGAACCGCCCCATTCGACGACTTCGCCAGTGCCAAGCACGGCCTTAATGCCGAGCACGTGGTTGGAGGTCATGCCGTATTTAAGGCAGTGGGCGCCGCCGGAGTTGAAGGCGACATTGCCGCCTATGGTGCAAATCAAGGCGCTGGAAGGGTCCGGCGCGTAATGCAGGCGGTGCGGGGCGGCGGCCACCGAGACCTGAGTATTCACCACGCCCGGCTGGACCACGGCAATGCGCTGGGCCGGATCCAGCTTCAGAATGCGCGTCAAGCGGTTGAGCGCAATGACGATGCCGTCCGAGACCGGCAGCGAGCCGCCCGATAGGCTGGTGCCGCTGCCGCGCGCGACAAAGGGGAGGTGTTCCTGGTGGCAGAACCGCACCAGGGCAATCACTTCATCCGTGGTCTCCGGGATAGCGACCGCCAGCGGACTGGTGCGGAAGGCGGTCAGGGCGTCGCTCTCATAGGCGGCCAAATGCTCAGGCCGGGTCAGCAGCCGGTCGGGCGGAAGAATGGCGGCCAGACGATGCGCGACGTCAGACATAGGCCAGAGCTAACGAATCGCCTCCCGCAACGCTGTCAAGACCAGATCGACATTGCGCACAGTGGCGCCGTGGCCCATCAGGCCAATGCGCCAGGCCTTGCCGGCCATCGGACCGAGCCCGCCGCCAATCTCGATGCCGTAGTCCTCCAGCAGGCGCCGCCGCACGAGGGCATCGTCGGCCCCGACCGGAATATGGATGCAGTTGAGGGAGTGAAGAGAGTGCTTGGGCACATAGCCCAGCCCCTGGGCTTCCAGGCCCTTGCGCAGGCGGAGGTGCATTTGCTGGTGCCGCGCGACGCGGTTGTCGAGGCCCTCTTCGAGTATAATCACGAGCGCCTCGCGCAAGGCGTAAGTCATGTTGACCGGCGCGGTGTGGTGGTAGAAGCGGCCACCGCTGCCGCCGACGTAATAGTTGCGCAGCATGGAGACGTCGAGATACCAGGATTGCACCTTGGTTTTGCGCGCGTCCATGCGGGCCAGCGCGCGCTCGCCGAAGCTCACGGGCGCCAGGCCGGGTGGGCAGCTCAAGCATTTTTGGGTGCCGCTGTAGCAGGCGTCGATGCCCCAGTCGTCCACGCGCACCTCATGCCCGCCGAGGCTGGTGACCATGTCCACCGCGAGCAATGCGCCGTGGGCATGGACGATCTCGGCGAGGCCGGCGATTGGCTGGAGAGCGCCAGTGCTGGTCTCGGCGTGGACGATGCCGAGCAGCTTGGTGCGGGGGTGGCGATCGAGCGCGGCGGTAATCTGTTCGAGGCTGAAGACGTCGCCCCAGGTGGCTTCAAGGGCATGGACCGTGGCGCCGCAACGTTCCATCACGTCCTTCATCCGGGTGCCGAAGACGCCGTTGATGCAGACGATGACTTCATCGCCCGGCTCGATCAGGTTGGTGGCGACGCATTCCATGCCCGCCATGCCGGTGCCGCTGACGGGGAAGGTGAGCGGATTCTTCGTGCGGAAGACTTGACGCAGCATCTCGCAGGTCTCGTCCATGATGGCGATGTATTGCGGATCAAGGTGTCCAATGGTCGGCGCGGACAAGGCGCGCAAGACACGTTGGGGCACAGGACTGGGACCGGGTCCCATAAGGATACGTTCGGCGGGATTAGCTGTCGTGGCACACGGTCGATTCAAAAGCATAGGAGTGGTTACCGGTGCCCGGACGCCAAGGCAAGCAGATTTGGGGACGTGATCAACCGTGCGCGGGTGACGGATAGCAAGGTTGGCGCGTTATGGGCGAGTGGAGACGGAGCGGCAAGCGTGATGGTAGCGCGTTGGTAGGGTATTGGTAGCGTGTTGTTCCGGTATATCTCCGGTATATCTCCGGTAAACCTCCGGTGTACCTCCGGTGTATCTCGCTGGTTTGTCCTTTGTAACCTGGTGCGGACCTCCGCAGCCCGGTGGCGGCTCCACCGAGCCCGGAGGCGGCGCTTCGAGGCTACTGCCTTGCGCGATAGAACTGAGCAGGTTGAGCTTCCGCAGGAACAGCGAGCTCAAGCGTGTCACTCAAGGCGGTATTCGTCGAGACCGGCTGCCACTGCTGAAGATTGGGCGAGGTTTCGAGGATGATGGGCACCCGGGGGGCGCCACCGATGGCCTGGAGATGGAACAGGCCATTGGTGTGGACGGGCGATACCGGCGCCAGCACCATCGGCGCGGAGGCGACGCCCGAGGCGGACCACTGGCGCTCAAATACGGCCAGGTTGGTCTGGCCCCGGTAGTAAGCCGTGTTGGCATCGACAATCCCCAGCCAGGCGTAATTGGTCTGGCCGGCAGACTCGATCTCGAAGTGCAGCACCCCGTTGCCCCCGACCACCGCCACATAACCAAACGGGTTATCGCGAAGGATGTCGCCGGTGGGGAGGGGCGGCACCTTGGCGGGGTCGATCGGCACGTTGGGCAATTTCCAAATCCCATCGAGGCCGGTAATGCCCTGGGCCTTGACCTGGCGGGTGATCAACTTGCCGATTCCGGGCCGGTCGCAAAGCTGGTACATCCTGACCGAGGCGTTGGGTAACGGAGTGCCGGCGGCATCCAGCAGGCGCAATTGCAGGTGGGCCGGGATGCCGTACAGGTATTGACCATAGTAGCCGTGAGCCTGGTCCAGCCAGTGGTTCATCCCTAGCGCACTGTGCGGGGAAAGGAACGGAGAGCAAACCCGCATCAGGTCCTCCCAGGGAAAGTAGGTCAGGCCCGACACCAGGTTGGCGGCCGGCCAAATGTCCATCTGGTAGAGATCAATCAACCCTAGCTGATGGCCCATCTCGTGCAGCAACCCATAATCAATATCATCGGCGGCGCTGTAATAGCCCGAGAGCCGGGTATCGCCGCCTTCGCCGGCGTGATAGCGGAACGGGAAGATGGCGAACGCTGGAATCGCGATCGCCGGGTCGGGCGCGGCATCGGACAATACTTCCAGAACATCGTAATGGACGCGTTTCTCGCATTGGGCATCGGCGAACATTTGATTGAAGCGCCGCATATGCCGGTTGAGCCAGTCGATCAGGTCATCGGTGGCCGCATTGGTGTAGGTGCGCGAGGTGGAGATGAATTGGTCGTAGAAGCTTTCATCAATATAGGTCAGGTACGGCACGGACTTGGTGTTAATGGTGAGAGTGTTGTTCTCGCTGCGCGCGTCGGCGTAACTCAACGTGAAGGAGGCTTCGTGGGCCTGGCCGTCCCAGGGACGCACCAGGCTGAAGGTAGTGGTGGCGCCGGTCGCGAGCGGGCCACTGACTACGGGGTTGGAGACCGTCACGCCGTCCCATTGCCAAGTGGCGGGAATGCTATTGGTCCAGGGATTGGTGCCGCGATTCCGGACGGTGGCGGTGTAGGTGACCGGCGCGCCCAGATCAGGCCAACGCGGGGTGTTGGTGGTCTGGCCGCTGCCCAGACCGGTGGCGGCAGTGAAGCCGTATGGGCCGAAGCCGGAAGGTTCTGTCACCTCATAATACGTGTAAATGGGGTCATACCGTGGGAACCGAGGCGTGCGGGCAATGCAGACCACCTGCAGGTCCGTTTCATCGACCGGCACAATCGGTCCGATCGCAGCCACCACGTCACTGAAAATGCCGGCCAGCGAGACCGTGGCGATGAAATAATAGTAGGCGCCGCCGTTGGTGACGGAAAAATCCGAGACCTGAACTGTGAGCCGATTGCTGATGGTGGCAATGGGCGTAAGCCCACTCAGCGACGTGAACGGCTGGCTCGAACGATAGATGGCGTAATGCGAGAATTGCCCGCCGGGATCGGCGACGGCATGCCAGGAAAGCAGCACCGAGCCATTCGACCTGTGCGCCCGCTGGTTGGGCGGTGGCGGCAAGGTAATTTGCGGCGTCGCATTGAGGTCAAACGCATTAAAGAGGTTCTCATTCGCCTGGCTGGGGGTCTCATTGTCGCCGTTGCTTTGCACCCAGGCGAGCCGCGCCGGCAGATACAGCAAGCCGTCGGGCGACAGGGTAGCGCTGGAACTGGCCGTCGCGCCGTCAGCGACCGTCAACGTAGCCAGCAGTTCGGCGGCGGTCCCCATGTCGCGCAATGCGTAGTAGGTGCCGCCGTGGTTGTTGCCGACGATCAGCACACCGTTGGCCGTGACCACCGGTGAGGAGCAGAGTTCCTCGGTCGCCTGGCTGTGGGTGTTGAAGGACCACGCCACCGAACCGTCAGCGGTATGGATGGCATAGAGGCAGCCGTCGCCCTGCTCACTCACAGTCTGGAAATAGTAGGTCGAGCCATCCTGAGAGAGGCAGCCCTCGCTTTGGACCCGCTGCGGATTGTTTTGGCCCGATTGGTATCCATAGACCAGTTTGACTGGCTGGTCCCAAAGCGGTTGCCCTTGCTTGTTGAGACCCGTCACGAAAATGCTATCGACGCCTAGCGGCAGGTAGATGTGGCCGGTTTGGGGGTCGATGGTGGCATCGCCATCGGTGCTCACTCCTGCGTTGATACTCCAAACTTCCGCGCCGGTGAGACCGTCAAAAGCCTTCACCAGCCCGGAGCGTCCGCCAATGACCACGAGCATCCCCGGTCCGTCCACCAGCAGGGCCGGGTTGTTACGGCAGTTATCGAGGCTGGGGTCGGCGAACCAGGTCTGGCGCAAAGCCAAGCCGTCGTCGGTGAGCGCGCCGATCTCACTGCACCAACCGTGGCTGAAGACGCGCCCGTCGGGGGCGACCTTCGGCGACCACGCCCCCAGCAGTGTGGCGTTGGCATCGGCCCCGTTGTGCCAATAGACATCCGGGCCGAAGGCGGCGGAAAAGGCCATTTGAGGGTGAGGGGTGTTGTCGTTCGATATGTACACAGTGAGGCCGTCAGGCGAAAAGGCGGCGCTGTTAGCGCCGATGCTCTCACCGCCATCGGGGTTGCCGGCCCAGAAGAACTTGCCGGTCTGGCGGTCCATGCCCTGCACCCCTTTGGGCCAGTGATAACCGCCAACCACCAAGCTAGCCCCGTTGGGCCCAACCCCATCGTAGAACACCATCGTGCTGGTGTTCAGTCCGCCATCATTGGGCGAACCGGGAGCGCGCTTCTGCCAGCGAATGGCGTTGAAGAACGTGGCGTTCAAGCGGTTGGCGGGCACCGTGAAATCAGCCCGGCCTGTGTTCTGCGCGTCGCGCTGTCTCATCGGCCACTGGGGCGCCGCCGGCACTAGCGGCCCAATGGAGCTGACCAGATTAGTCTCATCGCCGGAGGTGGAGACTGTGGTGACCGCGTAATAATAGGCGTGCGCGTTCAGGACAGCGTGGTCGGTGAACGCCGGCTGACTCTGGTTGGTGGCGCTCCCAATCGGGGTTAGACCGACGATGGAACTAAAGGGTGCGGCGGCCCGATAGACCGCATATCGCGCGAACGCGGAATTGGTATCCGGCGACCAGGAAAGGGACACTGCCCGGTTCAGGGCGCTGCCGTGCAGGCCGGTTGGCGCGGGCAGAACCGTGCCGGCAACACCATCGAGGTTGAAGGCGTTGAAGAGGTTCTCGGTTTGCTGGGTCGGGATTTCGCTGTCGCCGTTGGTTTGCGTCCAGGGCAGCCGGGCGGGCAGATAGAGCACGCCGTCGGGCGCCAGCGTCGCGCTCGAATTGGCCGTGCCGCCAGCCGTGGGCAGCGTGTCCAACACCGCCGCCGAGCTGCCGATGTCGCGCAACGCGTAGTAAGTGCCGCCGAGATTGTTGCCCACCACGAGAACGCCGTTTGGGGTGACGACGGGCGAAGACCAGGAGTCCTCCCAGCCGCCGCTTTGGGAGTCAAACGACCACTTCACCGAGCCATCGATGGTGCTGATGGCAAAGAGCTGGCCATCGCCTTGCTGGCTCACGGTTTGGAAGTAGTAGGTCGAGCCGTCGTGCGACAAGCAGCCCGGGCCTTGAACGCGCTGGGGATTGTTCTGCCCGGACTGATACACATGGACCGGCTTGGCCACCGCGTTCCACAACGGCTGGCCGCGCCGGTTCAATCCCACCACATAGACGCTGTCGAATCCGACCGGCAAATATATGTTTCCGCTCAGCGGATCGACCGTGGCGTCGGCGTCCGTGCCGTGGCCCATATCGACGCTCCACACTTCCGCTCCGGTTGCGCCATCGAATGCCTTGACCAGTCCCGAGCGGCCACCGCTGACCACCAGCATTCCGCCGGTCTCTACCAGCAGCGCTGGGGAGTTCCAGCAGGAACTGACGCTGGCTGCGGCCCGCCAGGTCTCATGCAGGGCGCTGCCGTCATCGGTGAGCGCGCCGATCTCATCGCACCAGCCATGGCAAAAGATCCGGCCATCCGGCGCCACCTTCGGCGACCAGGCACCCAGCAGAGTGGCGTTGGCGTCGCTGCCGTTATGCCAATAGACGTCCGGCCCGACTGTGGCGGAGAACGCCATTTGGGGATGAACGCTGTTGTCGTTGGCCACATACACTGTGCGGCCATCCAGGGAGAAGGCGGCGCTGAGGTTGCCGATGGATTCGCCGCCGTCCGGATTGCCCGCCCAGAAGAACGCGCCCGTGTGGCGGTCCATGCCCTGCGTGCCCTTGGGCCAATGATAGCCACACACCACCAGGTCCGCGCCATTGGGGCCGGCACCGTCAAAGAAGACCATGATGCTGCTGCCGAGGTTGCCTTCATCCGGCGAATTCGGTGTGCGCTTCTGCCATCGTAGCGAATCGAAGAACGTGGCATTGAGCCGGCTGGCCGGCACGGTGTAATCCGCCCGGCCAGTGTTGGCGACGTCCCGTTGTTTCATTGGCCATTGCGCCGCCTGCGCGAACGTCAGGCCCGATAGCAAACACGCGATCCAAAGAGTTCTTTGCATGGGGATTATCCTTTCCAGCAGAGGCATGGTTCTGGGGCGATCCTCGAGGAGAGAAAAGAGCCTCTGAAATATGCTGCCATAGCACGTTGTGATGCCTTGGAGAATGCCCTGCCGGCCCGTTCTCCATGTATGCGGTTTTACGCCTTTGGTGGAAGCTGACAAGAAGAATCTTCACGCGGGAGCTTTGGACGCGTTTTCAAAGGGAAACAAAACGGGGTGCATGAGGCGTTCGACAAGATCGCCAAGGTTTATGCGAACGCGGGTGTGCCGGGACCGTACCCGCGTCGCACCCAAAAGACCAAATTCTTGACCTCCCACTTATGGGCGGCTTTGCGTTAACTTCCCTGCCTGTGTTAGTTCCAGGCAGCTCAGTGAAGACAAGCAGTTCAGGCTAAAGTGCCGGTGATTGCCCGCGCCGAACACGGGACAAATAAATACTTGTTGCGGCATTGGGGGGTGTGTTAGGTCATGGCCGATGACTCCAACACGGCAAGGATCATTCCGCCTGTTCCACTTCGCGGGCATCGATGTCTATTTGCATTGGTCGTGGTTCCTGATCGCGGTCTATGGAATCAGCCTCCGCGCAGGCAGGTATTCTTCGATGGTGTGGCCGGTGCTGGAGTATTTGGCCCTATTCTTGATCGTGCTCGTGCATGAGTTCGGCCATGCTCTGGCCTGCCGCCAAGTGGGGGGACAGGCGAACCAGATCGTCCTCTGGCCGCTGGGCGGGGTGGCCTATGTGGCGCCGCCGCCGCGGCCCGGAGCAACGCTGTGGAGCATCGCGGCGGGGCCGCTGGTGAACGTGGCGCTGGCGCCCGTGCTGAGCGTGCTCTGGTGGCTGGGGTATTCCTTGGGCTGGCCAGAGGGGATGCCCAACGCCTATGCCTTTGTCATGGCGCTCTGCATCATCAACTGGGTGTTGCTGATCTTCAACCTGCTGCCGATCTATCCGCTTGATGGCGGGCAGATCCTGCAGTCCCTGCTGTGGTTTGTCGTCGGTCGCGCGCGCAGCCTGATGGTGACAACCATTATCGGCTTCATCGGCGTGGCGGGCTTGATCGTCCTGGCCATCCTGGCGCGGGAAGTCTGGTTCGGCATCCTGTGCCTGTTCATCTTGATGAATTGCTGGCGCGGGCTGATGCAAGCGCGGGTGCT
>OCZT010006266.1_pt1 | contig 11782 bp, 1 predicted proteins | sample 1539031 | NCBI WGS metagenome assembly OCZT01 (sample SAMEA3539308, study PRJEB22396) | soil metagenome | biome: tundra; feature: field; material: soil | place: USA | collected 2010-05 | depth 0.15 m
GGTTTCCTCAGCCATAATCCAAACCCACGGGTAACATTCTTTTTGATGCAATTCGTCGCTGTGGGGGCCAGCACCTATTCCTGGGATCGCGCGGTCGGAAGCGCTAACTTGCTCTCGGCCGTTGGGACCAATTCAGCAGTGGACCTGCACGGGGTCTCCTCGATACTGCTGAACGGCAATAACAACCCAACTTACGTCATCCTGGCCCGCAGCAACGGCGTGGTGGACCTTTCAGGCTTGGCAAATCTGTGGGGACCGGGCGGCAGCGGCATTCTGGAGTTGGACGTGGAGAGCGGCGGCCAGCTTAAGCTCGACATCGCGCGGCAGTTCAACCAGAACCTGCGGTTTAACGTAGGCGTACCGGTGTATCAGCTCCCGCAGGCGGTTTCGATGGATTCGGTGACGATCAATCAAACGGCGGCGGGCAAACTGGATGCGACCAACCTGGTGACGATTACCAATAGCACGCTGAATAGTGCCACTGGCGGGGTGTATAACCTGCCCAGCCTGGCCACCGTGGCCAGTTCGACCATCAACGTCGCCACCGGCGCGGTCTTCTCGGTCCCCCAACTCTGGTCGCTGAACAGTGTGCCGGTGAACATCTCGGGCAACGGTTCTTTCCAGGCCACCAATCTGGTTTCCTATATTAATTCGACGATTCCGATTCAACCGGGACGTGACTTCCAATCGGGGGTGTTGACGAATATCTACGGCTCGACTATTTCGGTGAGCAATGGAGCCAATTTCCGTGTGGCGGCGAAGGCATATGAGATGCCGCCGGGGGGATACTACACTTATCCGCCCGTGACGCTCCTGGCATCGTCTGGGGCGGGCTCGCTGCTGGACCTCTCCTCGATCAACACGATGCGAGTCTATGGGGTCAACGTCGGGTGGGATCCGCTGCAGAATCGCTGGCATGGCGATTGGACCTATTACGTTGATGCGGCCAATCAGGGGACGGTTGATCTCTCGGGATTGCAAATCGCCTATGGCACGGACCCGAACAATTACAACGGGGGAGACGACTGGCTGTCATTCATGGTCGAGAGCGGCGGAAATCTGATGCTGCCGAATCTAAAAGTGGTGACGCAGCGGACCCGCTTCGACTTGCTGACCCCGCAATTTGCCTTGCCGGCGCTGCAAACGGTGGACCACACGTTGTTCAGCCTGCAGGATGGCGGTCGTCTTGACTTGGCGAGCTTGACGAATTTTAATGCCAGTTCGATCGTTTTTGGCTTCAACAGCAGTTTCAATGCACCGGTGCTGCGGAACTTCCTGAACAGCGACCTTAATTTGGTTCCGGGGCAGGTGCTGAACACGCCCGCGTTTACAAATATCGACTGGTCGCGACTCTCCGTGAGCAGCGGCAGCACGCTGGCGGTGGCGGCCCCTGAATACCTGGCCCCGGGCGGCCAGTCGGCGACGGTCTTTTCGGCCAACGGAGCCGGTTCATTGCTCGGCCTGCCTTCGGTCGCCGCGCTCAATACCGTCAGCGGTGATAGCGGCCACACCTACACGGTGGCGGTCAACAACCACGGCGTGGTGGATTTGTCTGGATTGCAAAGCATTCAGGCGGGGAGCGACACGTGGGCGCTATCGTTGCTGAACGGCGGCAGCATCCTGCTGAGCAATCTGCAGCAAGTCACTGGCAGCGTGTCGTTCCAGCTCGGCGACGGGACACGGCTGGACTTGCCGAGCCTGACGCGTTTGGCCGATGGGAGTTCGATCAGCTTCGGGGCCGGGGCGGTGTTCAATGCGCCGGCGCTCGTTGAGTTTGTCAACAGCGACTTGAGCGTGGCCAGCCCTGGCGCGTTCACCGGGTTGCCTTTGACCAATATCTACCAGTCGCGCTTGTCCGTCAGCGGAGGCAGCACTATGCATGTGGCCGCACAGCAATACGAGATACCTCCTTACGGTTACTATGTTTATCCTGGTTCCCCAGCGCGATTTTCGGCCGACGGGGCAGGTTCGGTGTTGGACCTATCCTCAATGCGGTCTATTCGGATTTACGGCGTCAATGTCGGGTGGGATCCGCCGCAGAACCGATGGCACGGGGACTGGGACTTCACAGCCAATGCGTCCAACCAGGGGCTGATTGACCTTTCCGCGTTGCAGGTAGTATACGGGGCCGATCCGAACAACTACAATGGCGGAGACGACTGGTTCAGCTTTAATGCCCGATCGGGTGGGACCATCAAATTCGGCAATCTCTCGCTTTATCAGCGGACGCGGTTCTCGGCCGCAGACCCGGACTCGATGCTGGATTTCGGCGGGCTCTATCTGCGGCCGCCAGGCACCCTCACCCTCGGCCCCAGCACGCTGTTAAGAATCCGCGGTGATTTCCAGTTCGACAACACCGATACCAATACCATCACTGCCGACTTGGCCACGTTGCTGATGGATGGCGCCGTGCCGCAGCGGTTGGAGGTGGGGGGGCGGGATGTTGGCCCGGCCGCGACCTTCGCTCAGGGCAATTTTGGTTTCGGCCAGTTGGTCGTGGGCAACACGAACCAGCAGAGCTTCGTCCGGCTGGTGGATACTTTGAACAACGGCGGGCGCGGCGCCGCCGGAGAGCCCGAGTCGCTTTACCTCTACGGATTAGGCGGGCAGGGCCTCCGCCTGCTCTCCGCGTCGCGTCTCCTCCTGGGCAACATCAAATGCTACGCTCTGGTCAACGGCCAGAGTGTGAATCTCCGTTCTCTAATTCCGGCCGGGACCAACTCGGTGGCCTACGACGGCGGGTTTATCGCCAATTTCGGTGGACCCAGCATCACTAACATGACCCCGTCGCTGGCCGTGACTCCTGCAGTCAGTTCAGTGGACATCTCCTTTAACCTCCCTATCCAGGCTTCTTCGTTCGCCGCGAACGACGTGCAGATCACCGGTCCTGGCGGTCCCATTACGCCCACAAGCTTGGCCTTGGTCAGCGGCACCACTTGGCGCATCAGCTTCCCGGCACAAACGGCGGACGGCACATACACGGTCAGCGTCGGGCCGAACATCAACGAGTTGGCGGGCAATTTTCTGGGTATGGATCAGAACGGCGATGGTCTTAGCGGCGACGGCACGAACGATACCTTTACCGGCACCTTCATCATTGACGGGACGGCGCCGAGAATTGTGAGTGCGCTGGCATTACAGAACGGCACGCGTATCGGTGTCACTTTTGACGAGCCGATCGCGCCCGCCACGGCTACCAATGCGTCCGCTTACACGATCAATGGTGTCACACCGACGCGGGCGGTGCTGCAACCGGACGGCAAATCCGTGGCGCTGGACGTGGCCCCTCTGTTGGGTGATTCCTTCGCTCTGAGCACTGCGGGTTTGGCGGACCTCCTGGGCAACGCGACCAACCGCAGCTTCACCGGGGGCATTCTTGCAATTGAAGACCGGGATTTGGGTGTGTCCGGAAATCCAGCAGTGGCCGGCTCCGCGCTCACCTTCACGGGCACCGATTTTGAAATGCGAGCCGGCGGCTCTGATTTCTTCTAGAACACCTACGACGCCGGACATTTCGCCGATGAAACGCGCTACGGTGACTTCGATGTGCAAGTCCAGGTCACCGGGATGACCACCGCGGACACTTATACGCAAGCGGGCTTGATGTGGCGCGAATCCACCGCGGCGGACTCCCGGCGGATTTATGTCTGTCTCAACTCCCCCAGCGGCGCCAATCGATACTGGGGCCTGGTTCGCTCGACCGCTGGGGCCGCCGGCGTCGAATGGCCCTCCTACACTGCCCCGGCCGTCAATGCCTTTCCTAATGTTTGGATTCGCTTGCAGCGCCAAGGCAACGTCTTTACCGCGTACAAAAGCAACGACGGCACGAACTGGAGCCAATACGCCCAGTTGACCGCCGCTTTTGCGACCGCAGGCATTGTGGGCCCGGCCGCCACCGCCCGGAACAACGGCTCGTCGGTTACGGTGACGTACAAGAACTTCGCGGACCGCATTCCATCAGTCGTCTCCCAACCGCAGAGCCAGACCGTGGCCTCGGGTTCGGCCGTCAGCTTCGGCGTCAACGCCCGTGGCTTGCCCACTCTGGCTTACCAGTGGTATTTCAATGGGGTGCCTGTGGCTGGTGGAACCGGCAGCCTGCTGACTTTGGCGGGCGTTGCTATTACCAACGTCGGCGATTACCGGTGTGTCATCACCAACAACTACGGCTCGGCCACCAGCCTGGTGGCGACCCTGGTGGTGGATGGAGTGGGCACCGGGGGCTTTGAGGCGGACTTGATGCCCCAACCCAACGGGGACAATGCCGCGACGATTAGCGATTGGGTGAAGGTCGGCCGGCTGGTGGCCGGACTGGATACGGTGCTCAACAGCAGCGAATTCCAGCGGGTTGACTGCGCGCCGCGCATGGTGGGGACCAACCTGACGCTTGGCGACGGCCGGTTGACGGTCGCCGATTGGACGCAGGCGGGCCGATATACCGCCGGATTGGACCCACTGACGCCCGCCGGTGGACCGACGCAGCCCGTGCAGGGCCAACAGGCCAAACCGCTCGGCTTTACCCCCAATAGTGTCGGGCGCAACCTGACGGTTTCTTCGCTGACAGCTTGGCAGGGCGCACAAATCGAAGTGCCGGTGGTGCTGAGCGGGGCACAAGGCAACGAGAATGCCCTTGGCTTCAGCCTGACCTTTGATCCGGCGCGCCTGGCCTACTTGGGAGTGACGCTCGGCAAAGACACCGCAGGAGCATCGCTCATGCCCAATGCGGTGCGCGCCAAGGACGGCCAACTCGGGCTGGCGCTGGCGCTGCCGGTGGGCCAAAGCCTGGGCTCGGGGCTGCTGGAAATGTTCAGGGTGCGATTTGCCGTGATCGGCGCCACCGGTTCGGCTGGGCTGCAACTCACCGACGCGCCGGTCGTTTGCGAACTGGTCGATACTGTGGCCAATCCACTGTCGATGGGGCTGATCAGCGGCACGGTGCAAGTTGTGCCCCCGCCTGGCTTCACGTCGCTACGGTTGTTGCCCGGCGGCGGCTTGCAGCTCGTGTTGTCCGGCCCACAGGGACAATCCTGCCGTCTGCAGGCTTCGACCAACCTAGTGGATTGGGTAACGCTCTCCACCAACGTACTGGGCAGCGCCCCGCTGCCGGTGGTGGACACCGCCGCCCCGGCAGAGAAATGCCGCTTCTACCGCCTGGCGCCGGCGCAGTAGTCCTTGCGTCTGGCACCATCTTTACCAACGACACGAGCAATTATGAACGCAAGGCATTCGGTAACTCTCATGGCCTGGCTACTCTGCCTGGCGGGAGGTTCGGCGGTTGCGGCCTGTCCGGAGCGTTCCCTCAGTATAGCGGGCGTTACGGAAGTTACGGGGCGTGAAACGGCCTTATCCATCAGCCTGGTGGGAACCGGGAATGAGAATGGGCTTTCTTTCAGCCTGAGTTTCGAGCCCGCGCGGCTGATGTACCTGGGCCAAACGTCCGGCGCGGGGGCGGCCGGCACAAGCCTGTTCGTTAATACGAACCTAGTCTCGCTGGGCGAGTTGGGGGTGGTGATGGCCAAGCCGGCTGGGCAGAGCTTCGCTGCCGGTTCGAACGAGCTGGCGCGCATTCGCTTCCTGCTGTTGAGCAGCGCGGCGACGAGCACGGTGTCCTTTGCCGACGCGCCGCTGGGGCGGGAGGTGGTGGATATGTACGCCAACGTGCTTTGCGCCAACTACAGCAACGCCCAAGTGGTGATTACGCTCTTGTTTTTTCCCACCATCCTGGCGGACCCCGTGAGCCGGACCATTCAGCCCATCACCAATATTGCCACTAACGTGACCTTTTCGGTAACGGCCGGGGGCAGCCCGCCGTTGCGGTACCAGTGGCGCTGGAACGGCACCAACCTGGCGGGCGCCAGCGGCACCTCCTTGACTTTGACTAACGTTGGCCCCGCCCAGGCCGGCAACTACGACGTGGTGGTCGCTAATGACGGTGGCGCAGTGACTAGCCAGGCGGCGGTGCTGACGCTCCTGCCGGCGCTGATTCCGCCCGCCATCCTGGCGAACCCGCGCAGCCAAATAGTTTCGACGGGTGAGACGGTGTTTTTGACGGTGGCGGCGAGCGGCAGCGCGCCGCTGAACTTTCAATGGCAACGCAATAGCTTAAATCTGGACCAGGCTACCAATGCGGTACTTGTGTTGACGAATATTGCCGTCGCTCAGGCTGGCAGCTATCGGTCGGTAGTGAGCAACAGCGCCGGGGTGGCCACCAGCCAGTCTGCCACGGTCACCGTCTCCACCAACCTCCGGGTGGTGCGGGTCGTGTCCAGCGTCGTGGCCACGGCTGGGGCGATCGACGTGCCGGTCGAGTTGGTTGGCTTCGGCGATGAAAGCGCTGTCGGGTTCAGCTTGAACTTTGATGCGGCAGCCTTGAGTTTCCTGAGCGTGAGATTGGGGGCCGGAGCGGCGGGCGCTGGGTTGCTCCTCAACACCAACAGCCTGGGGGCGGGGAAAGTCGGCTTCGCGCTGACGCGCCAGGCTGGCCAGACTTTCGCCAGCGGCACCAACCAGCTTCTTTTGGTGCGCTTCATGGCGGGCAATGTCAGCGGACCGACGACGCTGGCCTTCGGTGACCTACCCATCGCGCGGGAGGTCGCTGACGTGCTGGCCAATCCGCGCCCGGCCAGCTTCCGGGATGGCGTGGTGAACGTTTTGGCAGCCGCCGCTTCGATTACGCAGAGCCCGCAAAGTCTGACTGCGCCGATTTTCTCGACGGCGGTATTTCAGGCCGGGACAGCCGGCAGCGCGCCGCTCAGCTATCAGTGGCAATGGAACGGGGCGGTTCTAGCCGGCGCGACCGGCAGCACGCTGACCCTGGATAACGTGACCCCGGGGACTGCGGGCGACTACCGCCTCATCGTAACCAACGCCGCGGGCTCGGCGACCAGTGCGGTGGCGACGCTGACGGTCTCGCGCGTGGTGCAGGCGGGCAGCACCAATGGCCCGACGGGCAACCTGGTGGAAATGCCGGTCCGGTTGCTGGCCGCAGGAGACGAGAACGCTGTTGGATTCAGCCTGGACTTCGACTCCTCGCGAATGACCGTGGCGGGTGTGGCGCCGGGCGCGGCCCTTGGCGGCGGGATGCTGAATTTCAACACGAACCGCGCTGGGCACGTCGGCGTGGTTGTGGCCCAACCCGGAAACGCAGTCTTCGGCTTCGGCACCCAGGAAGTCGCCCGCATCCAGTTTCTGCTCGGGCAACAGCAAGTGACGAATGTCCTGGCCTGGAGCGATGTGCCGGTCGCGCGCGAACTGGCGGACACGAATGCGAACAGCCTCGACGTGCAGTTTGTGTCCGGCACGGTGGGTATCCAGGTCGTGGCGCCGGTGGTGACGCGGCAGCCGGCCGCCCAATCGGCTTGGGTCGGGGATACCGCAATCTTTGACTTCGACGTGAGCGGTTCAAAGCCGATGACGTGGCAATGGCAGAAGAACGGAACCGATTTGCCCGGCGCCACCAACGCCACGCTTACAATCGCGAATGTCCAGACCATTGACGCCGGCAATTACAGCATGCGGATGAGCAATGCCGGCGGGACCAACTTCAGCGCCAGCGCCTTGCTGACGGTGTTGATTCCTCACGCCGACTTGTTCGTCAACAACGTCGTCGCTCCGACCGTGGCGCAGCAGGGCCAGACCGTGGCGGTAACCTGGACGTTGTTCAACAATGGCAATGCCGACGTGCCCGCAGGCTGGTTCCATACCTTGTGGCTAGCATCGGATGCGACGGGCGGCAACCCGCATTTCGTCGCGGCGCTGCCGTTCACGAATGCGCTCGCCGCCGGACAATCGCTTTCGGTCACTGGCGTCGTCACGTTGCCGGCCACTGTATTGGGCGACCGCTACTTCATGGTGCGGGCCGATGGCAGCAACGATGTCGCAGAGGTCAATGAGAACAACAATCAAGCCATCGCGGCACGAAGCATCTCCATCTATGGCGGCGACCTGGCGATGTCCGCGCTTTCCGCCCCGGCCAGCGCCCAGCAGGGCCAGACCATCGAAGTCAGTTGGGTGGTCACGAACGCCAGCAGCATCGCGGTCACTGGGCCGTGGCAGGACCGCGTTTATCTCAGCGCATCCAATTCGTTGGCGGGGGCGATCACGTTGCTCACCGTCCCATCTCCGGTCACGACGCTCTCCGCCGGGACCACCGCCACCAACACCCAGCAGGTTGCGCTGCCTTCAGCCGCTCAAGTTTCGCCGGGATCCTATTATCTCATCGCGCTGGCGGACTGCCTGAACAATCTCACGGAGCCGACCAAAACCAACAATTCCCTCTCGGTGCCGATTTTTCTGACCGTGGATTATGGCATCTCCGCCTCGAACAATCCGCCGGCGGCGGGAACGGTCACGGGAACGGGCCACTGCCTCTCCGGCGCAACGAATGTGCTCACCGCCCACCCGGTGTTTGGATACAGCTTCCTGAACTGGACAGAAGGCGGGAGCATCGTCGGCACCAATCCCACGTTGAACACTGTGGTATATGCCGACCACTTCTTCGTTGCCAACTACACCGCAGCCAACCTGTTTCACGCCGTCACCACGGCGACCTCGCCGAGGGGCATCGCCACAGTCGCAGGCGCCGGCACCTACACGAACGGGCAGACGGCCTCTTTCAGCGCGCCGGCGACCGTCGAGAATTCACCCTGGCTTTACAGGTTCCAGAGCTACACCCTGAGCAACGTTGTGGTCAGCACCGAAGCGACCTTCAACAAAACCTTCGCGACGACCGACCCCACAAACCTCCACTATGTCGCCGTCTATCACGCCATGAACATCGTGCCGCAGGTGACGAACACCGTGACGAATTATCCAAGTCCGGTGCCGGCGACGACGAATCTGGTGCTGAGCTTCCGTTTCGACCGCACGATGCAGACCAACGTGACGCCGCTCGTGTTCCTGACCAACGCGGCGGCGGCGCTGTCGCTGGAAGCCGGAACGGACGGCCATTGGACCAGCGGCGCTGCGGCTCGCGACACCTACGTCGCGCCCGGCATCACGCTCGGGGCTGGCATGGACGGCGTCTGGGAGGTGTTCATCTCCGGCGCGCAGGATACCAACGGCTACGTGACAACGCTGACAAACAGCCTGGACATCACCGCGGACGTCACGTTCCCCGTGATCAACAATGTGTCCGCCACACCCGCCGCGCTCACGGCGTCAGTGACGTGGGACACGGATGAAGCTTCGACCTCGCAGGCGGAGTATGGAACCAACACGGATTACGGCACGTTTTCCGCGCTGAATTCCCAGCGGGTCAACGCGCACAGCGTCACGCTCAACAACCTGGCCCCGCTCACGAGTTATCACTACCGCGTCCGGTCGCACGACCTGGCCGGCAACGAAACCGTGTCCGGCGACAACACCTTCACCACGCTCGCCGCGCCAGATTTGCAGGTGGCGAAGCTCGCCGCTGCTGGCACTTTCGCCTCAGGCGGGGCGATGGTGATTTCGTGGTCCGACACCAACTCCGGCGCGGGCGACACGTTCACTTACTGGTTCGACCGGATCATCGTGACGAACGCCACGACCGGTGAGACGCTGCTGAATACCTCGGTGTATTTCGATCCGGCCAGCGGCGCCATCCCCAGCGGCGGCGCTCGCAACCGGCAATACAACTTCACGCTGCCGAACGGTTCCTCCGGCGCGGGCGACCTGCAATTCATCGTCACCGCGAATGCCTTCAACAACCAATACGAGGCGAACGCCGCCGGCACCGCGCAACTCAACAACACGGCGACCCTCGCGCAAACCACCACGCTGGCCGACTATCCGGATTTGCAGGTCGCCGGCCTGAGCGCGACCAACTCGCAGCTTCGGTCCGGAGGCGCCGTGGGCATCGCCTGGAGCGATAAGAACAGCGGTCCGGGCGCCGTGAGCAGCCTGTTCCGCGACCGCATCGTGGTGGTGAACCTCGACACAACCCAGACGCTGGTGAACACGGTCCTGCCCTACGACGCTTCGGCCACACCGATCCCCGGCGCACAATCGGTGGACCGGCAGTATTCGTTCACGCTCCCGGACGGCCTGGCGGGCGTGGGTAGCTTGAGGATCACGATCACGGCCGACGCCAACAACAACGTTTATGAATACAACGCGGGCGGCACAGCCGAGAGCAACAATTCCGCGTCCCTCGACGCAGCCTCCGCGCTGGCGGACTACCCCGACCTCGCGGTGGCCGATCTCGTCGTCCCCGCGACGGCGAACGCCAATCAGACCATCCAGATTTCGTGGACGGAAAGCAACGCGGGCACGGGGGCGGCGACCAACTCCTGGTACGACCGCGTATTCCTTTCCAGCTCCAATGCCGTGGGCGGCGGGCAGTTGCTCGCCACATTCCCCTTCACCAACGCGCTGGCGGCCGGCCAATCGGTTACCCTTACGCAATCGGTGGCGCTGCCGCAATTCAGTTCCGGCACGCAGTGGCTCGTGGTGCAGGCCAATGCGTCGAAGAGCTTTTACGAATTGAACTATACGAACAACAGCATGGTGGCCACCCAGGCGACGGTCATTTCTCCCACGCTGCAATTGACCCTGAACCACAGCGCGGTCTCGGAGTCCGCCGGAACCAATGCTGTGCTCGCCACCGTGGTCCGCAACGGCAGCCTCGCCGGCGCGCTCGACGTTCAACTGGCGCCCGCGATTTCGACCAATGTGATCGTGCCGGCCTCGGTCACCATTCCCGCCGGGGTGAGCGCCGCGAATTTCTACATCAGCGTCCAGGATAATCATGTGGCCGGTCCCAGCGTCGTCGAAACCATCTCGGCCAAGGCAACAGGATTCGCGGTGGCTGCCGCGCCGCTGACCATTCTTTTCGATGATCCCACCGCGCTGGCGCTCGCCTTCACCGCCAACGCGGTTTACGAAAGCGCCGGAGCGGGGGCCATCACCGGCACCGTCGCTCGCAGCGTCAATTTCGGTTCCGCCCTAATGGTCACGCTGTCGAGCGATTTTCCATCGGCGCTGACCGTTCCCGCCAGCGTGACAATTCCCGCGGGGCAGGCGTCAGCTGGTTTCGCCATCACGCCCGTCCCTGACAATGTCGTGTCGGACACCCGCCGGGCCCGTGTTACTGCGGCGGCGACCGATTTCAGTCCGGCGTCGGCGTATGTGGATGTGCTGAACGTGGACATGGTTCAGTTGAATCTTCTCCTGGCGCAGCCTAAGGTGAACAAGGGTGCCGGCAGCCTCGCCAGCTTCGGTACCGTCCTGCGGAGTCCAGTCACCACCGCCGCGCAAACCGTGCGGATCGAGGTGCAGAACAGTTCGATCGTCACGGTGCCCTACACGGTGACCATCCCCGCCGGGGAGGCCTCGGCCACCTTCAACGTGGTGGTTGGGAACGACAATCTGTTTACCGGAAGTCAAAGTGCCACGCTCGCAGCCACGCCCTTGACGCCGGGCGGTTTGACCATGCCGGTAGGCCAGACGACCGCGACGCTGGAGGTGCTGGACATCAACGGCCCGACGCTTTCCCTCAGCACGGCCAGTTCGACGATTTCCAAGGGCAGCAACACCCTCATCACCGTCACGCGAAACACGCTTCCCACCAACGCCGTCACCGTGACCCTTAGCGCCGCCCCCTTGGGCATCGTCACCTTGCCGGCGACCGTGGATCTGCCGCTGAACCAGTCGAGCGCCACCTTCACGGTCACCGGAGTGCTGGACGGGGTGCAGACCGGCCCGCGCCAGGTGACGTTGGGCGCGGCGGCAGCGGGATTCAATTCGGGCGCGGCTCCGCTCACCGTGTCGGACATCTATCTGCCCGACCTGATGCCGGTGTCCA
>OCZT010006267.1_pt1 | contig 11780 bp, 10 predicted proteins | sample 1539031 | NCBI WGS metagenome assembly OCZT01 (sample SAMEA3539308, study PRJEB22396) | soil metagenome | biome: tundra; feature: field; material: soil | place: USA | collected 2010-05 | depth 0.15 m
AAATAGTATCGGCAAATTTATAATAGTGCATTTAAAAAATCTAAATATGTATATTTGGTAAGAGACCAGCCTGATATGAAAAGATCGCTGATTATACTGCTGCTTTTTATCATCACACAAAATTTTTGTATTGCACAGTTTAAGAAACAATTAGATAGCCTGTGTATTCTATGCAATAACTCTTTATCAGACTCTAATAAAGTAGTTGCTTTAGGCAAACTTGCTAATCTCTATTATACCTATAAATTTGACAGGAAGGCAGATAGTGTTCTTCATGAGCAATTACTTATTGCAGATCTTTCTGACAATAATAATCTTTTACTGATAGCCTTATTTGGCGATGCTATTACTAATATCAGCACAACTGCAGAAACCTTTGACAAAACAGTTGAGTTCATACAAAAAGGAATAAACTATGCAAAGTCATTAAACAAATATGAGTACATAGCGCTTGGCTATAGCCGCATGGCTAATCTGCTTAGAAAAAGAGGACAATATGATAATGCATTAAGTAATGCACAACTTGCTTTAGGCTATTTGCCCAATATAAAATCCGATTCAATTAAAGCTGTTCTTTATATTGAACTTGGAGATACATACAAGGATAAAGGGGAAGCAGTTTCTGCATGTACTAATTACAACAGCGCATTTGATATTGCATTGAAAATAAAATCCGTTCCTCTGCAGTCAGCCATCTATCATTGTTTCTCTGAAATGTATAAAGGATTAGGGCAGAATGATGCTGCAAAAGATGAATTAAAAAAAAGCCTTGCGCTTGATAAAGAAAATGGATATGGTGAAGGAATGGTACTGGATTATTATGACCTGGCAAGACTAACCAATGAAAAATTTTATATTGATAAAGCACTTCAGTTATCTGATTCCCTTCATTTAGACAAATACAATTTTAAGACAAAGGGATTGATGCTTGCTTATATTGAAGTAATAGAAAAAAATAGTGATAAGGCATTGCGCTATCTTGAAAGTGAGCCTGATCTAAAACAAAGTTATCTGAATGTTGGTGTAGCATACTACTACAGGGCTATAGGTGTTATTTATCTGTATTCCAATAAAGCTGATTCCGGCTTGTATTATTTTAAGCTGGCAGAATACGACTACATAAATTTTTTTGATAAGAGATATACCAGAACCCTGTTCCTGGAAATTGCAAAATGTCATAAACGTTTAAATGATATACCTAATGCTATCACCTATTATACAAGAGCGCTTGATCTAAGCAAGAAAATAAATGATGCTACTTCTATAGCATCTACTTCAGATTCACTGAGTAATTTATATCAGCAACTGGGTGATTATAAACAGGCATTTGTATATTCAAAACTGTCAATTGAATATAAAGAGAATTTGAGAAATCTGTCAAAAGAAAGAGACATTGCATTACAGGGTGTGGATAGAGAAAAAAGAAAACATGAAGACGACCTGCGCCAGGAAGAAAAACAATTAAATAACAAACGGGACATTCAGTACATGGCTATCAGTATTGCCATTTGCGTAATATTTGTTGTGCTCTTAGTAATAGGGATGTTCCCTGTTTCAAAGCTTACCATTAGAATGATGGGTTATTTTTTCTTTATTTCTTTATTTGAGTTTATTGTGCTCTTAATAGATAACATTTTACTGGTATATGCCACTCATGATGAACCATTAAAATTATGGCTGATAAAAATTGTATTGATCGCCATACTGGTACCACTTCAGCATTTTCTTGAACACAATCTTATAAAGTTTCTTGAATCACGAAAATTATTAGAGGCAAGAACAAAATTTAGTTTTAAAAATTGGTGGCAGAAAATAAAAAAACCGGCACCTGTTACTGATGCCGGCATTGAAGAAGATACCGCGGTATTGTAATTAATACTTTTCTATTTCGCCGAATCCGGTTTTGGCCCAGGACACGGATCTGGTGGCGGGCAAATAGTTACAATATCATAATAATAATAATAATAAGCAGCGGCTAAATGGGATGCCGTAGGGCCCTTTATTTTTTGTCTGGCTACAATTATATTGGTAAAATATTGAGCAACCATTCCTGAAGAGTCTGTTGTTGAAATACATCTCTTCGTACGATATCTTTCCACATCTTCACTTCTATATCTTGCACCTTTCCAACCGATGTATTCCAGCTTAAAAGAATCCTTTATTTTTTTATCAATATGATTACGGGAATATTTAGTTTTTGATGGCTTTCCTGATGAGCCATTGTTTGTTATCATTGCAGCTGCTGTAAGAGAATCAATTTGCCAGTATCCTATTTCTGACGAATCACCGGTAGCACAAACTAATGCTGCCTGTACTGTGGTATCAGTTTTAGTGGTATCTGCAGTATTTGTTTCTTTTTTGGATTCATCACCATTACATGATGTTATTGTAAAAACGTAAACCGCGATAGCAAATAAGAAGAGTAACTTTTTCATAATTGTAAGTTTTGGTTACTTAAATATATATTCTCTTATTGTAATAAAAAAATTTTATTAATATCTGAACCATGATTTGGGGAGATTATGAGATTAACATGAATAATAAAATTTAATAAAACATTCAGAAAGGATTATGACTTTTAAATTAGGCATTAATCCCATTAATCTTTTAATCCCATAAATCATGGTTCAGACAAATTATTTATTAACCAGCGGCTCAACTGTATAGCCTTCTTTTCTTAATAAACTTATCAATCCCTTCTCTCCTACCAGGTGTCCTGCACCAACAGCAACAAAAACGCTTTCTTTTTGCATGATACTTTTTAGTTGATCAACCCAATTTATATTTCTTTTAGTTAAGAGTATATCTTCATACTTATCCGAACCGAATTCACTTTTGGCAAGCAACTTTTCCATTGCTGATAATTGCTGATCCTTATACTCCAGGATCATAGTATCAAATTCTTTTTTATAAATTGAAAAGCTATCGATATTCTTCAATAATTCTTTAGCCTGCCATTCATAAGGAATACTATCAAAAACTGAAGCTTGAAACTGCATAGTTTCCAATCCTTTGATCTCTTTTTTATTTTCTTTTGAAAGCTTCATAAGTTCTTCTTCAACACCTGATGCTGTGTTGCAATTCATCATTTTTGGATACAACATCGCAACCAAAAAATATGGTTTGATACTTTGAAACATCATCATTGGCATACCAAGTGAATCACTAAAATAGCTTTCCACTTTTTTGTATTCATCAGCTGTATACAGGTCTTTTAATTTTTTACCATCTTTCATGTTCATGTATAATAATCCGCTTAACATTGTTGACGGATCATCCATATCCATTTCCATGTATACCTCATCGGCAGTGCGTAAGGAATTTTTTAATTGCTCACTGAACTTAATATCATCTTTGCATAATAAATGAAAAGTTCCAAAAAGATAACTGGGCTTTTTAAGATACTTACCGCTTACCTGCCACAATAAAGTATTATTATCATTGTTCTTTTTTGCCAAAGATTTATTACTTTGGGATTTACAACCAAAGAAAAAAATGCAGCAGCTAAATATGATAATAACTGATTTCATTATACTTGTTTTAATAAAATTAAACATCAGATTATACTTTTTATAATTTACTTTAAATGAAAGGTTGTTTTCATTGCCTTAATCATTCCCTGTGGCGTCCATTGCCCGGGCACAATCATGCGGCGAATGGTATATAAAGGTTCTGTTGAATCTCTTTTGGTTGATAAAATAAATGCCAGCTTATATCCATGGCTTTTAAATTCCGGAATAGCTTCCCTGTTCCATAAGCCAAAGGGATAAGCGAAATATTTTACAGGCTTTCCTATTATTGCTTCCAGTCTTTTTTGTGGCTTTACTAATTGTGTATCCCAATCTGCAGACTGGTATTTTGTAACCATGTGATGATCCCATGTATGCCCTTCAATTGCATGTCCCTCATCTGATAATTGCTTTAATTGTTCTTCACTCATGTATCTTGTACGGTTGATAGAAATAGTCATAATAAAATACACGCCTTTAAATTCATATTTGTTCATTTCAGTTGCACCAATCGTGAATTGCTCTTTATCATTATCATCAAAAGTTATCATTACAGGTTTTGGGGGAAGCGCAGCACCATGCACCAAATATTCATACAGATCATCAGGTAAAATTGTTTTATAACCGCTGTCCGAAAGCGCCTTCATTTGATCTGCAAATGCTGCAGGTGTTACTTCGTATCCCTTCATTCTTTCACCCTCTCCTGCCCGAAAATTTCTGATGTGATGGTAGCATAATACCGGTACTTCTTTTTTTGAAAGTATTGTTGCAAGATCAGCGACTGGCTTTTGTTTGCCGGAATCATCTGTATTTTTATCATAAGAATTATTTTTATTTTTTGTTTGATCAGGCGATGATGTGCATGCAGAAAAAAGAATAATGATAATAAAAATCAGCCAATGGTTTTTCATTTTTTTGATAAAGATTTTTAAAATATTATTGGTATTGTATGTAGATAGGTTTAGGGATAAATTTCAAAAGTTCTTCAGGTGTGTAAAACTGGTCTTTGCCTTTTTTAATATCATTTTTATAGAACAATTTAAAACCGGTAAACTGTACAGGCTCTTTATAAATGTATCGCAGGTAGCTAGATCTTTTTAATATCTTATCTCCCCAGCCATCCATGTCCATCACTACCTGTACCTCGGGAACTTTTTTTATTTTTTCATAATCAGTTATCATTCCTTGTGTAAACCGGTGAACGATCAAAATTTTGGGAGGTAAATTATTTTTCTTTACAACATCAGCTAAAAAATCAATGGCAGCGTTTACATCATCAGCATTAAATGTACCGATCTTTGTTCCCGGAATTTCACCATTTTTTAAAGAAAATTCAGGATCAATGCCTAAATGCACCTGTGGCATTTTTAAATATTTTTCAAGCGGTGGAACTTCTTCCTTTACTGTGCTATGCCCTACCTGTATATCAACAAAAACCAATGCATTGATCTCTTTTGCCCAGTTAATAATTGTATCTATTTGTTGAAAAGGCATACGCATCCTGTGTTTGCCCTCTTTGCCCGGACTGCCTTGTGCAGTTACAGCAATGTAATGCAGGGCAGGCATTACAGGAAGTGTGCTATCTGCGGCTTTCCATTTTGCAATTTCCTGGCGCAGTTTTTTAAACATTGAATCTTTAGGAATTTCTCCTAAAATGCCCATTCTCTTAGAATATAAGTTTCCGTAAAAAGCAACAATGCGGTAATAGGGCAATATTGCGCCCGGTAAAGGATATGGGGCTTTGGCAGGCCACTTTCCGGTGGTATCTCCATTAGCAAGTTGTTGTAAAATTTTATTATACACTGCCGTATCAATTGCTTTTTTTTCAGAATTATTTTTGTCAGTTATTTCCCCTGAATTTTTTCCCGATGAATTGTGATTTTTGCAGCCAATGTACAAAAGCAATAAAAGGCAGGTAACATATAAAAGGCTAAAGCGTATTTTTTTCATTAGTTAGATATTGTAATTTTTTATTTAATAATTTTTCCTTCAAACGCATTACAATGATACTGCGCTTTCCCCGTACATCTGCTCTTTAAACTTTAATGAAGGCGATGGTATAAATTCTCCTAATGCTAATTGTTCCCATTTTTGGTCAACTACTTTAATGGTTTCGTTATCAGCAACAATAATATTTGGCCAGTCTCTTTGAAAATTATCGAACTCCTTTGTTTTTCTTGTCCCATCTAACCCCATGCAGGCAAAAGCCCCCTCCAAACCTCCCCCGATAGGGGAGGCTTTCGAAGCTCTTTTTACTAAAATGTGATCACGTTTAGGATCAAGATTATTACAAAACCGCCACAATGCTGTACCCAGATCATTTGCATCAACCGTATGCTCAACATACAATATCATTTTTATACCTTCAGCTTCTTCTAGTTCGCATATTGCTTTATGCAATTCCCTGATATGATTTTTTTTATTTTTTTCAACAGAAATAATTAAAACAGGAATTTGTTTTTTTAAAAGAGATGTGTTTACTGATTTTATTTCAGAAAACTTAGCAGTTAAAAATGTTTCTTTTATATTGTACATCGTACTTCTTACATCGTACATTTCATCAATCTCTTCTTTAAACTTTTGTGTACCATCAATACACATCTTTCCTCCAAAGCCAAGCTTACTGCAGCTATGATCCAATACATCCATCGGCCCTTGCGAAAAATAAATATCTGTTGCAGGATTCATATTTTTAAAAACATCCTTTGCTAATTTTTCGTATTCTGTAATTTTAAAGTCTTCGAACTCCTTCCCCTTCGGGGAAGGCTGGGATGGGGCTGTTAACACCAAAATTTTATTAAACATCATTTGTCCGGCGCCCCACATGGCATTCATAACTTTTTGCCCCTGCCCTGCATATTCTTTTTTTATTTGTGTAATAACCAAATTATGGAATACTCCTTCCACAGGCATTTCCATATCAATTATCTCCGGCACCATGGTCATTTTTATAGGTGCTAAAAAAATGCGTTCTGTAGCTTTTCCAAGCCATGCATCTTCCTGCGGCGGAATACCAACAATAGTTGCAGGATAAACAGGATTTTTTTTATGCGTGATGGCAGTGATGTGAAAACGGGGATACCAATCGGGCAATGAATAATAACCGGTATGATCACCAAATGGTCCTTCCCATATCAGCTCATCATTGGGATCTACATAACCTTCTATAATAAAATCTGCATCAGCAGGCACTTCAATATCGGGCTGCGAAATACATTTTACCAGCTCTACTTTTTTCTTTCTTAAAAAACCTGCAAGCATGTATTCATCTACGTTTTCAGGCAAGGGCGCTGTTGCAGAATATGCATATACCGGGTCACCGCCTAAAGCAACAGCAACAGGCATTATTTTATTAAGCTTTTTATATTCATTAAAATGCTTTGCAGAAACTTTGTGCTTATGCCAGTGCATGCCGGTGAGCGTTGGAGAAAATACCTGCATGCGATACATTCCCACATTTCTGGATAGTGTATTGGGATCTTTTGTATGTATAATGGGAAGTGTAACAAAGGGTCCTCCATCTTTTGGCCAACAGGTTATTACCGGCAGTTTAGTTATATCAGGTTCTTTCATTATTACTTCCTGGCATTCTCCTCTGCCGCTTTTAACCTTAGGCATCCACGAAGCAAACCTGCCGAGTTTGGGAAGTAATTTTAATTTATCAAGAATATTTTCTTTTGGAGATGAGAGTAATTTAAACAGGTCTTCAATTTCTTTGGCAACATCATTTAAATGATGAACACCAAGCGCCATGCACATTCTTTTCTCACTTCCGTAAGCATTCATCAATACGGGAAAATCATATCCTGTGTTTTCAAACAACAATGCTTTACCACCATTACCGCTCTTGCTGATGCGATCTGTAATTTCGGCTATTTCTAATTTGGGATCAACGTAAGTTCTTATTCTTAATAATTCTCCTTCTTTCTCCAGAGCTTTAATAAACTCCTGTTGATTGCGATAAGCCATTACTTATAATTTGGATGTAAAGGTAGAATAGAAAGGAAGTATATTTTCTTTCGGGGAAAATTTAATATCATCTTCTTGGACAACCAAGAATGTATTTTTTCCTGCTTCCCGGTTTATCCCACCCGCCTTTAAATTCTCCTTTAGCGGGAAACCGGTAAGATAAGGTGATGCCGGTAAAATAATACCAATCTTTATTTTTAGACTCACCTCTTTTTGAATTTCCTGTGGGGTAAGTTGCGCCGGTTTTTAACTCACCGCCTCTGAAAGCAAGCTCTACTGCCTTAGCACCCCGATTGGCAAGTAAAAGATTTGGATCAACATAAGTTGTGCTCACATCATCAAGATAATCAGTGAAAAGTTTTCTCATACCTACTTCAATACCTATTTTAATATTATCAGTTAAAGCATATTTAATTCCTCCGCCAAACGGAATAGCAAACTGTGTAAGACTATACGGTTTTCTATTCAGGTAAAACCCCTGGCCTTCTGTACTTAAAGGTTGTAAATAATATGTTGTACCGGCAGTATCTTTTGTATAAGGATTAAAATGATAAACAGCAACGCCTGCAAAAAAATAAGGAGAGAATTTTATATCCTCTAAGTTAAATAAATAATATTCGGCAGCTAAATGAAATTCCTGTATCGAAGATTTAAAATTCAGATTTCTATAATAAACTTTGGGATTTTTTTTATCATCCGCACTCACCGAAGCGAAAGTTATACCTGTCCTGATAAAAAATCTATCACTAACCTGGTAAGAAAGTCCCCCTCCTATGGCTAAACCCGGCTGAGTAAATGTAAAAAAATAAGATTGCAGATCGCCTTCATAATTGGAAGTTCCCAAAAATAAATTGAGATTTATTTTTTGTGAAAAGCTTATTGAAGCAATAGCAACGAAAACGAAAAGCATAGAGATTTTTCTCATATAAGATAAAAGAAATTGTTCCCGATTAGTTTACAATAATAATACCATTATATTTAAGGATATGTTATAATACCTCTATAAAATTAGCCACTTTTCTTAAACTCAAATACTTTGACGTCCTGTTTCGCTTTCTGACAAATTAATTTTTAAAATATTGCATTAGTTTTGCGCCATTCGGGATGTAGCGCAGCCCGGTAGCGCATGGCGCTGAAGCGCCAGGGTCGCAATAAAATGAATGAATACGTAGTATATATATTATTCAGTGAAAAACTTAAATGCTACTATGTTGGACAAACGGAAAATTTTGAAAATCGTTTAGAACATCATAACAGAGGTAAGAATAAATACACTTCAAAAGGTTTGCCATGGAAATTTGTTCATAAATTCATTGTACCGGATAGAAGTGCAGCAATAATATTAGAAAGTAAAATAAAAAAAAGAGGTATTAAAAGATATTTAACCGATATAAATTTTTTCGGGATGTAGCGCAGCCCGGTAGCGCACACGTCTGGGGGGCGTGGGGTCGCAAGTTCGAATCTTGTCATCCCGACTTTATATCTCTGCCTGTGAACTCCTTTTAAGCTGGTGATGTTTGAAGAATAGGAGGATAGATTGCAGGCATTAAAAAGAGAAAAACAAATAAAAAGTTGGAAAGGAGGAACAGCTTTCAAAACTTTCATTAATGAGATGTAGTCCCGCCATGGCGGGGTACACGTCTGCGGGGCGCGGGGTCGTCCCGTTAGAAGCGGGATCATCCCGACAAAGCCAATTTACAGAAATGTGATTGGCTTTTCATTTTCCATTACTTCCGGAGAATCTTGCCTTAAATTTCAATAGCACTTATTATTTTCTGCATTTTCTTGTTTATAAAAGCTTATAGATTACCTTGACTCAATAATTTTTTATGAAAGCAATAGCATTAATAAAAACCGGCAATGCAGCAACCGCATTTGAAGTAAGAGAAACAGCAAAGCCGCAACCACAAAAGGGAGAAGTATTAATTAAAGTAGCTGCTTTTGGGTTGAACTTTGCCGATGTAATGGCCCGTAAAGGAATGTACAAAGAGGCTCCTCCGCTTCCGGCTATTTTGGGTTATGATGTAGCCGGCACAATAGAAGCAATTGGTGAAAATGTTTCTACTATAAAAATTGGTGACAGGGTAACAGCCATGACACGTTTTGGTGGTTATGCAGAATATGCTGTAACCAATGCCAGTGCAGTTGCGGTAATACCCGGCAACATAGATAACGCCACAGCCACTGCACTAACTACACAGTATTGCACAGCTTATTATGCTGCTGCAAAAATGGTGAATTTGAATGAAGGTGATAAAGTGCTGATCCAGTCGGGTGCCGGTGGTGTGGGTACTGCTTTGATCCAGTATGCAAAATATAAACAATGCGAAATATTTTCTACTGCCAGCAGTGATACCAAATTAAATTACTTATCCTCACTTGGTGTACAACATCCCATCAATTATGCTACTCAGGATTTTGAGAGAGAAATAAAAAACCTTACCGCAGGAAAAGGCGTGGATGTAATCTTTGATGCGGTGGGTGGTAAGTCGGTAAAAAAAGGGGTACGTTCGTTAGCCCCCGGCGGCAGGATGGTATGCTATGGAGCAGCCGACATGACCGACAAAAACATATTCGGCAAACTGAAGACTGCCTTGGGTTTTGGCTTCTATCATCCGGTTATGCTAATGGTGCCATCCAAAGCGATCATTGGCATCAACATGCTCCGTATTGCAGATAACAAACCTGCTGTGCTGCAAAGTTGTCTGGAAGCAGTAGTGCAGTTAACTAACCAGGGTGTGTTTGCACCAACACTGAGCAAAGTATTTAATGCAGCAGACATTGCTGCAGCACATGATTTCCTGGAAAAAAGAAAAAGTATTGGAAAGGTGGTGGTTGTATGGAGCTAATGAATATTGGTATGCTTTATCTTTATTATTATAGCATGAATTAAAAATATTTTCTTCTCAGCACATTCTCCCCACCCTGGCGCGACGTCTTGGGGCATGGGGTCGTCCCGACAAAACCAATTGGTTTTTTATTCCACTTCTAAATAATCCTTAAATTATTTCCAGTATCTTAGCCCGATCAAATTTTTATAAACCTCATGAAGGTTTTAATTAAGAATGCAGTTATAATTTCTTCATCTCACCCCGCATCATCCACTGATATTTTAATTGACAATGGTATTATCGTTCAAATTGATAAGAATATAAATCTTTCAGCAGATAAAATTATAGAACATAAAAATCTTCATGTCTCTGTTGGATGGATGGATTGTTTTGCCAATTTCTGCGATCCCGGGAATGAACACAAAGAAACTTTGGAAACCGGTTCAAACGCAGCAACAGCAGGAGGATATACGGAAGTGATGCTGATCCCTAATACCAATCCTGTAGTGCATAATAAATCGCAGGTAGAATATATTGTACAGCGAAGCAAAAATTTACCCGTTACAATTCATCCTGTTGGAGCCATTACAAAAAACACAGAGGGAAAAGAACTGAGCGAAATGTATGACATGCAAAATTCCGGCGCCATTGCTTTTTCTGATGGTGTTAACTCTTTGCAGTCTTCGGGTATTATGTTAAAAGCTCTGGAATATATCAAAGCAATTGATGGAACTATTATTCAATTGCCTGATGATAAAAGTATTGCAGCAAATGGATTGATGAACGAGGGAATTACCTCAATAAAATCAGGATTGCCCGGCAGGCCCGCCATCTCAGAGGAAATTTTAATTGCAAGAGATATTGAGCTTTTAAAATATACCAATTCAAGAATTCATTTTACAGGCATCTCTACAAAAAGATCTTTAGAAATAATTTCAAAAGCGAAAAACGATGGTTTAAAAGTTAGCTGTTCAGTTACACCATACCATTTATTTTTTAGCGATGAAGATTTAAAAAATTACGATACTAATTTAAAAGTTAATCCCCCATTAAGAACGAAGGAAGACATGCTTGCTTTAAGAGAAGGAATTAAAAGCGGGGTGATTGATTTTATTGCTTCACACCATCAGCCGCAGCATTGGGACGATAAGACCTGCGAATTTGAATATGCAAAATATGGAATGACAGGTTTGGAAAGTGTGTTTGGAGTTGCGGGGATTTGTGGAATTAAGAGCAATGATTTTATAAAGATGCAAACCGAAAATATCAGGAATATTTTCAATGTAGAATTACCGCAGATCAAAACAGGAGCTAAAGCAAATCTTACTTTATTTGATCCTAACCCGGAATATATTTTTACAGAAAACAATATTTATTCCAAATCCCGTAACAGTCCATACATAGGAAAAAAGTTAAAAGGAAAAACGTTTGGGATTATTAACGGAGACAAACTATTTTTGAATAAAATAAA
>OCZT010006268.1_pt1 | contig 11780 bp, 6 predicted proteins | sample 1539031 | NCBI WGS metagenome assembly OCZT01 (sample SAMEA3539308, study PRJEB22396) | soil metagenome | biome: tundra; feature: field; material: soil | place: USA | collected 2010-05 | depth 0.15 m
CCGCCGACGCTAACGCAGATGACGTTGAGTCCCACCTCGCTTGCCCTGGCTCCGGCCGGCACGGCCCAGTTCAGCGTAACGGGCACATGGAGTGATGGCAGTTCGAGCGCACCGGCCGTTACGTATTCGGCGACGGGCGGGACGATCACCGCGGGTGGGCTGTACACCGCAGGCGCGACCGCCGGAATCTTCCGCGTGATCGCGGCGCAAACAGGCGGGACCAAGGTGGACACGTCGGTGGTGACGATCACCGCGGTGCCGCCGACGCTAACGCAGATGACGTTGAGTCCCACCTCGCTTGCCCTGGCTCCGGGAGGCGCGGGTCAGTTCAGCGTGGCGGGTACATGGAGTGATGGCAGTTCGATCGCCCCGGCTGTGACGTATTCGGCGACGGGCGGGACGATCATTGCGGGTGGATTATACACCGCGGGCACGACGGCGGGAACCTTCCGCGTGATCGCGGCGCAGACAGGCGGACCCAAGGTGGACACGTCGGTGGTGACGATCACCGCGGTGCCGCCGACGCTAACGCAGATGACGTTGAGTCCCACCTCGCTTGCCCTGGCTCCGGGAGGCGCGGGTCAGTTCAGCGTGGCGGGTACATGGAGTGATGGCAGTTCGATCGCCCCGGCTGTGACGTATTCGGCGACGGGCGGGACGATCATTGCGGGTGGATTATACACCGCGGGCACGACGGCGGGAACCTTCCGCGTGATCGCGGCGCAGACAGGCGGACCCAAGGTGGACACGTCGGTGGTGACGATCACCGCGGTGCCGCCGACGCTAACGCAGATGACGTTGAGTCCCACCTCGCTTGCCCTGGCTCCGGGAGGCGCGGGTCAGTTCAGCGTGGCGGGTACATGGAGTGATGGCAGTTCGATCGCCCCGGCTGTGACGTATTCGGCGACGGGCGGGACGATCACTGCGGGTGGATTATACACCGCGGGCGCCGCCGCAGGAACCTTCCGCGTGATCGCGGCGCAAACAGGCGGGACCAAGGTGGACACGTCGGTGGTGACGATCACCGCGGTGCCGCCGACGTTGACGCAGATGGTTTTGAGTCCGACCTCGGTCACGCTGGCGCCGGCCGGCACGGCCCAGTTTAGCGTGGCGGGCACATGGAGTGATGGCAGTCCGAGCCCACCGGCCGTTACGTATTCGGCGCCGGGCGGGACGATCACCGCGGGTGGGCTCTACACCGCGGGCGCGACCGCAGGAACCTTCCGCGTCATCGCGACGCAGCAAGGCGGGCCCAAGGTTGATACGGCAGTCGTAACGCTGACTACACCTCGTCCGACGGCGCTGGCGCTAGTGACCCAGCCTGCTGGAGCCGTTTCGGGTCAACCCTTGACGCAGGCGCCCGTGATCGAGTTGCGGAGCGCACAGAATCAGTCAGTGTTGCAAGGCGGCGTAGTGGTGACCGTGTCTGCGGCTAGTGGGCCGGGAACGCTTAGTGGAACGCTCACGTCCACAACAAATTCGCAGGGAAGGGCGACCTTTGGTGGGTTACAGATCAACGGCACGGGAGACTATACGCTCGCCTTCACGTCATCCGGGCTAGCACAAGTCACGAGTCAAAATGTGACGGTTGTGTTGCCGTCTCTTCGGCTCCTTGCGGCGGCCCGCGGGTTTACGATGGGCGCGGGTGGGCTGAGCATGGACCCGTTCCGCGCCGATCCCTCCTATCGACCCGTGTTGGCGACCCAGTACAATGCCGTGACCTTTGGCTACGTCCTGCAATTCGTCGCAGTCCAGCCAGCACCCACGCAATACAGCTTTGCGGACGCTGATGAGGCTCTCGCCTTCGCGCGGGCAAACGGGATGGCTTTTCACGGCCACACCTTGGTCTGGCATAATTCGCTCCCTGCGTGGATCACAAACGGTACCTTTACGAGAGGGCAGCTCCTAGCCGTACTCAAGGATCACATTACGACGGTGGTCGGTCGCTACCGCGGCAATATTGCGACTTGGGACGTAGTCAATGAGGTGATGGGAGACAATGGCAGCTCTCTTAGGAACACCATCTGGTTGAGGACGATCGGACCCGATTACATTGACTCCGCCTTTGTTTGGGCGCATCGCGCCGATCCTGCAGCGAAACTCTATCTCAACGACTACAGCGCGGAAGCGGTCAGTCCAAAGGCAGACTCTATTCTGCAACTGGTGTTGGGACTTCGAGCACGTAGCATTCCGATAGACGGTGTCGGATTCCAAACTCATTTCTCAGTGAGTTCCCCCGCGGCTAGCAGCATTCGCGCGAACTTCGCGCGATTCGCCAGCGCGGGATTCGATATTCGGGTAAGCGAGATGGATGTTCAGGTCGCCGATGGCGCTGGTTCCGCCGCGCTCGAGACACAGGGTGCGACCTATCGTAACGTCCTCGATGCCTGCCTCCTGGTCACGAGATGCACCGGGTTCACCACGTGGGGTTTCACCGATCGATATAGTTGGATTCCGGCAAGCTTCCTTGGGTTCGGTCGGGCATTGCCGCTTGATTCCGCTTATCAGGCGAAGCCTGCCTTCGACTCGTTGATCGTGCGTCTGCGCAGGCCATAAGAGAAAGCAGCCGCTCACAGGCACAACCCGCCATTGCGTCCACCTCGCTCGCATCCCGAGCGATTACGTCAGCAATGGGTGGTCCTGCCCGCACCCCTCCCGCTAGATTGCGCCATCTTGGCCGACGGGCATCCCAATCCAGCCACTGTGACCAGACGGCGAAGAACCGCCGCCGCCGCTCCGTGAAGCTTGTTCACCTTCGGGGAAACTGCTGCAACTAGCCGCAGTAGGAGCTTTCTTGCAATCAGTACCTTGGCCCGTCCTGCAACACCACCGCACGAGCGCTTGACACATGTGCTCTATTGCCGGCGTAATCGGCTGCGGCGATCGAAACATTCTCGCAAGGATGTCTTCTGTCATGCGGCACCGCGGTCCGGACGAATCGGGTGCCGTGTGGTTTGATGAGCATAGCGCAGGCTTCGCGCATAATCGGCTGTCGATCATTGATCTTACTCCGGGTGGGTCGCAGCCGATGGCGAGCGCTGATGGAAGACATTGGATCGTTTTCAACGGCGAGATCTACAACTACCGGGAGCTTCGTCGCGAACTGGAAGCTCGTGGCCGTGTCTTCCTTTCGATGAGCGATACTGAGGTATTGCTCGCGGGGCTAATCGAATGGGACGAACACTGCCTGAACAAGCTCGATGGAATGTTCGCATTCGCGTGGATGGACCGCATGACAGGCAGAGTCTTTGCCGCTCGAGATCATCTTGGCCTCAAGCCGTTGTATTATGCGGAAGCGAGTGGCGGATTGATCTTTGCCTCCGAGATCAAGGCTCTCTTGCAATGCCCGTTTCTCAAGGTCGAACGTGATGAGGCCGCGATACGCAATCCGTCTCGGTTTATGCTGTCGCCGGACACTGGCTTCGCCGGGATCAAGAAGCTCGCGCCGGCGCACTGCCTGACTTATGACAATGGCCGGTTGGCGACCCGACCCTATTGGAGGATCGAACCAACCGAACGACTGGTGGATGAACAGATGGCCAACGCATCGATCGGTGCTCTTGTCGAACGCGCCGTTGAGATGCAAATGATCTCCGACCGTCCAATCGGGACATTCCTCAGCGGTGGACTCGACTCATCTCTGGTGAGCGCCCTCATGCGGAAGCATCATGGTGGACAGATCGATGCATTCACGATAAAGTTTTCGTCGAAGGACCAGAAGTTTGAGCAGACATCTAAAGACTCCGTGTACGCGCGGAAGGTGGCCGACCATTTCGGATTCAAGCTTCACGAATTCGAGATCGAACCGAATGTCTCGGAGTTGTTGCCGCTCATGGTCTGGCACATGGACGAGCCGCTGTCCGATCCCGCCGCAATCAATACCTACCTCATTTCGAAGACCGCCCGTGACATGGGTATCGTTGTCCTGTTAAACGGCGTCGGCGGTGATGAGGTCTTTGGCGGTTACCGAAAACACCTCGCCTGCCTGAAGGCCGGTACTTATCAAGCCGTCTCTCCCGCGTGGCTTCGCCGCGGCATTCGAAGGATGGCCGGCGGCCTGCCCGTCGCCACGTCGAAGCGCGGCCTCGTCGGAATGCGCATGCTCAAACGATTTCTGAGCTACGCGGACTTGCCGGAAGCTGAGCGGTATCTCGCTTCTGACCTGTCGTTGAACGCAACACAATTCAATCGCCTCTATAACGGTGCAGACTACTTCCACTCCGCGTTCTGGACGCAGCAGCGGGAGAGGCTCCAGGACACATCATTGTCGTACCTTACTCGCATGTGCCTAAACGACACACTGACGTTTCTGCCGGAGCACAACCTTACCTACAGCGACAAGGCCGCAATGGCCGCGAGCATCGAGACGCGGGCACCGCTCGTGAGCAAGGACGTGGTGTCGGCCATGTTTCAGGCTTCACCTGACCTGCGGATTCGGAACGGCGTCCAGAAGTACCTGCTGAAGACGATCGGGGAGAAGCAGCTGCCCCGTGATGTCGTATATCGCCCGAAAGCCTCGTTCGGCAGCCCATTGCGATCATGGATCCGCGGTCCCTTGCGGGGGCTGGTCGACGACCTGCTCAGCGAGCGACAGGTGCGGGACCGGGGCCTGTATGATCCCAGGATTGTGAATCGAATGATCGCCGAGGACCGCAGCGGAAGGGAAGATCACAGCATGTGGATCTGGAACATGCTCACGGTCGAGATCTGGCATCGCACGTTCCTTGACGGCTCGCCTGCAGGGCCCATTGCTCTGTGAACTGATGAAACAACTCGCGCAATACCAGGACGGTCGACTGGAGATCCAGGATGTGGCTGAGCCAACGCCGCCGCCCGGTGGTTTGCTGGTGCATACGACACATTCGGTAATCAGCCCGGGCACAGAAAAGATGAAGGTGGAGCAGGCGCGGATGAACCTTTTCCAGAAGGCCAAGGCACGGCCCGATCAGGTGCGGAAGGTGTTGGACACGGCACGAACGCTTGGGTGGCAAGCGGCCATGGTAAAGGTCAGGAACCGGCTCGAATCGCCAACCCCCCTCGGCTACAGTGCTGCGGGAATCGTGTTGGCGGTGGATGAGGCGAATACGCGCTTCCGCGTGGGCGATCGCGTGGCTTGTGGCGGTGCCGAGTGCGCTCATCACGCGGAGTTGATCGCCGTCCCCGACCTCCTTGCGTCGCCGGTTCCTGTCGACGTACCAATGTGGTCCGCAGCGTACACCACACTCTGTGCGATTGCGATGCAGGCGGTGCGCCAGGCAGATGCACAAATCGGTTCCCAGGTGATGGTCGTGGGACAGGGATTGGTTGGACAGCTCGCCACGGCGATTCTGGCGGCCGCGGGAATGCGGGTGCTCGCGGCGGACGTAATCAGCGATCGACTTAAGGTCGCCCGAGAGATGGGAGCGGAACTGGTTGCCAATCCAGGCGAGAACAGAATCGAAGATGTGGTCCGAGAGTGGACGGGCGGGCATGGTGTCGACGCCGTCCTCCTGTGCGTCGGAGGAAACGCGTCCGGCCCGGCGGAACAAGCGGTCGCCTGCCTTCGGGATCGGGGAACTCTGGTCATCGTGGGCATCTACAATGCAACCCTCGACTGGAAGACGTATTATATGAAGGAGATCCAGGTTCGCTACTCGCGTAGTTACGGACCTGGGCGATACGATGCGGGTTATGAGTGGGGCGGGCGCGATTACCCGGTTGGGTATGTCAGATGGACCGAGAACCGCAACTTTGAATCATGCCTGAACCTGATGGCATCGGGCCGGCTCGATCTGGCTCCGGTGACTACAAGGCGAGCGCCCTTCGAGGAGGCTCTGCCGGTCTATGCCGCGCTCATGGACCCCGCTAGCCGGGATATCGGCGTGGTATTGGAGTATGGCGGCCTTCGCCAGGAAAAAGTGATTGGCGCAGCGTCGGTTGCGCCGGCCGCCACCCCCACCGGAGCGCCGCGCCATGCGGCCCGCATCATTGCACAACCAATCTCCACACTCGACGTGATAGGTGCAGGCAATTTTGCCCGCACCATGCTGCTGCCGCATCTCAAAGGCCGGATCAACCTCGGCACAATTGTCAATAACACGGCATTGAGCTCAGAGCATGTTAAGAAGAAGTTCGGTTTTGCGAAGGCCGTCACGGACGCTTCCCAAGTCTTAGACCTAGATCCGACGAGTGCGCTCCTGATCGCCACCAGGCACCGTCTCCATGGTCCGATGGTTCTGCGCGCCTTGGAGCATCAACGGCATGTCTTTGTTGAGAAACCGCTGTGCCTGACGCGGGCCGAGCTGAGTCAGATTGATGCTGCGATGGCGGAGGGGGCGGGTAGCGTGATGGTAGGGTTCAATCGCCGATTCGCGCCAGCGACCAAGGAGATTGTGAAGCTCCTGGCCAGCTGTCCCGGGCCGAAATCACTGGCATTCCATGTCGCGGCGGGAACGCTGGCCCCGGATCACTGGTACGCCAACCTCGAAGAGAGTGGAGGTCGGGTGCTTGGCGAGGCGTGCCACTTTCTCGATTTCTTCTGTTACGTACTCGAGAGCGCACCGCGCACCGTCTTCGCCCACACTACGTGGCCAACGAAGGGCCGGAGTTCGTTCCCTGATTCCGTCGTTGCGCAGGTCGAGTTCAATGACGGCTCGAGCGCCCAACTCATCTACAGCGCCGAGGGCGACCCGTCGTTTCCGAAGGAGTCCTTCCGGGTCTATGGCGCAGGGCTTGTTGCGGAGTGCGCGAACAGCCACGTGCTGACGGTCCACCGCAAACGGAAGAAAGCTACCAGAAAGTTCACGTCAAAGGGGCACGCCGAGGAGATGGCAGCGTGGCTGGCATTTCTGAAAGGAAATGCAGAGCACCCACTGCCCTATGCTGAGGCACGGCAGAGCATGCTCCTCACATTCGCGGTACTCGACTCCATCCGTGAGCATCGTGCAGTTGAGGTGATGTAACTCCCGTGACTCCGGCACGTCGGATCGGCTGGTACTGGCAACGACTACGCGCGATGGACGCGGCGGAGTTCACTGGACGAGTGTTCCAGAAAGCTCGGCTTGCAGTAGGCCGCTCATCCGCAAACGCGGTGCACGATTTCCACCTGGGCGATCCGGCTGGTCTCTGGCCATCACTCCCTGATCGCGAAATCGCCACCAGCGAACTGCGCGAGAGCGTGAGCACCGAGGCCACCTCGATCCGAAATGGAAAGTGGCTCCTGTTTGGCTGGAACGAGGTACAAGTTCCCAGCCCACCGGACTGGAACCACGATTACGCCAATGGGTCCGATGCACCTACTGACGGAGTCGAGACACGGCGGCTGAATTACCGCGAGCTGGCGTTAGGAGCGGATGCTAGGTGTATCTGGGAAACGAATCGCTGGGCCGAAATGGTGAAGCTCGCCCAGAACGGGTGGTTGAACGGTGTGGTGAACGATGCGAAGCTCGCACAGCGGTGGCTATTCGACTGGCATGAGAAGAACCCGCTCGGGATCGGCATTAACTGGACTAGTTCGTTAGAAGTGGGTCTCCGGCTGATCAACTTCTGCTGGATCGACGCACTTGTCCGAGGGCACGAGTCTGCCGACCTGAATTCGGCGCAGGACGAGCTCGCTCAGCGCATTGTGCCTGGTCATGCCTGGTGGATCTGGCGTCATCGCTCCTTCGGTTCTTCGGGAAACAATCATGTACTCGGCGAGCTGGCGGGCCTAGTGCTCGCCACGCGTCGTTGGCCTACTCTTGAGAGGGTCTCATGCCGGGCCGCGGAAGCGTGGCAGCTCATGTCAACCGAGATCCTGCGACAGTTTGCTGACGACGGTGGCAACCGGGAGCAGGCCCTGCACTACCACCAGTTCGCTTGGGAGATGGCTTGGCAGGCGCAACGCGTGATAGAGAACGGTCCTGGTCTGGTCAACGAACGCCTGCGCCTGGCAGCGACGTTCTTCTGCGACCTCGTGCACGATGGCGAACCGTGGGATTTCGGGGACTCTGACGATGCGCAGATTACGCCGTTGGCATTCGCGCGCCGGACGGCTCTGGAAGAATGGAAGGCGTGGTTGCTGGGTCAGGAGGGGGGCGCCGCGCTGCGATTTTGGCTTGGTAACCCGCCGAGCGCAATTCTGGGCTTGGCAGCCGGGCGATGGAAGATCTACGCTATGTCGGGTCTCGCGGTCCAGGAAGTGAATGGTTGGAAGGCCCGAATTGACGGCTCGCCACTCGGGTTCGGCCGCCTCGCCGCTCACGGTCACCTTGACGCGATGCACGTCTCGCTTTGGGAAGGCCAACGAGCGCTTCTCATCGATCCCGGAACCGGCGCCTACTTCGGAAACCCAGAGGTGCGGAGAAAGTTGGCCTCGTGGGAGATGCACGACGGTCCGCTCCCGGTGATCGGGCGGGCGGATCCGCACCGGATGGGTCCTTTCCTTTGGGTCAACCACCATCCCGCACCGCGGATGGACCTCGACGGAGGGGCGTGCACGGTGCGATTCGACTCGGCAGGTCACGTCATCCGCCGCACCATCCTGTACCGCGCCGACGATGATGCATGGCTGGTCACCGACGAAACCGGGGGGCAACAGCCGTATGTGGTCCGCTGGCGCCTTGCGCCCGATTGGATCGTGGCCTCACAGTCCGCCACAGAGATTACCGTGGCGCACAGGAAGGGCGGGACGGTGAAGCTCTCGGTCGAGTCCGATGAGTTGATCGCCTTGGAGGCGGCTGAGGACCTCGTTTCGCCGCACTTCGGTGAATTCCGGCTAGGAGTGGCACTTTCCGTGACCTTCAGAGGGCGGTTGGGGTCGCAATGGCAACGAGTTACACCATCGAGGCGCACATGAAGGTGAGCGTTCTTGGACTCGGGTACGTCGGGACGGTTACCGCGGGTTGCCTGACCGAACTTGGACATGAGGTCATCGGAGCAGACGTCCAGCAGGAAAAGGTCGACGCGCTCAATGCAGGGCTATCGCCGATCATCGAGCCTGATCTCGGTGACCTCTTGCGGAACGCACGGCGTGACGGTCGCTTGCGGGCAACCACCGACGCGGCGGACGCGGTGAACGGATCTTCGGTCTCCATCGTCTGCGTCGGCACGCCATCGCTAGAGTCGGGTCGATTGAACCTCGCCTTCGTTCGCAAGGTATCGCAGCAGATTCACGACGCAGTGGCGTCTTCCAAGAAAGAGCACGTGCTCATTTTCCGAAGCACAATGTTGCCTGGCAGTACGCGGACGATGGTGCGCGATTTCTTCGCAGACCTGACAAGCTCAGGACATTTGCGCATCTACTATTGCCCCGAGTTTCTGCGCGAGGGCTCGGCGGTGAAAGACTTCCGCACGCCGTCACTTGCCGTCATCGGCACACATGATGGGCAGGTACCGGAGAGCAGTGAGGCGACTCACCTTCTTGGCGGCAACCCGGCCATTCTCCGCTGGGAAGGCGCGGAAATGATCAAGTACTCCTGCAATTATTTCCACGCGCTGAAGGTGGGTTATGCCAACGAGATCGGGCGCCTCTGTAAGTTCATCGGTGAGGATGGGTGTCGCGTAATGGAAGTCGTGTGTTCGGATACCAAGTTGAACATTTCGCCTTACTATATGCGACCGGGCAATCCCTTCGGTGGTTCATGCCTGCCGAAGGACGTGAGCGCATTGAAGTCCTTCGCACGCCAAGAGGGCATCAGCGTACCGTTATTAGAAACGACACTTGATTCAAATCAGGCCCACGTGGATCAGCTGATCGCACTTATTGTCGACAAGGGGAGGCACAGAGTCGGCTTGCTCGGCCTCGCGTTCAAGGCCGACACCGACGATCTCCGCGGCAGTCCGATGGTTGCGGTGGCGGAGACCCTTCTCGGTCGCGGCTATGAACTGCACATCTACGATCCGCAGTTGAATCTCGCGCGCCTTGTGGGCGCCAACGCCCATGAAATTCAGCGCCGGATGCCACACCTCGCCTCTCTGATGCGGTCGACGCCGACCGAAGTCGTCGACAAGAGTGAAATCATCGTGGCATCACAACGATGCGCACGGCTCGACGAGCTGGCCTCCGCTGTCCGCCCCGACCATTACGTGATCGATGTGAACGGCTGGCAGGACCTCAAGTCGCTGCCGTGGCACTATGAGGGGGTTTGTTGGTGAGCACGCGTGCTTCCGGTGACAAATCGACGACTTTGTGGATGTGTTTGGTGAGGTGAAAGTGCTTTCATGGGCTTCCTCCGCTGATCTGGGTTTCCCGGGGGTTCTAGTGTTGATCGACTGCTTTGTCCTTGCTTGGCACCAGGTGTGGAAGGTAGGGCCTTCTGAGCTAGGTTCCTCTGGCGAATGGTACGGGGCACCTATCGTGGGTAGAGTCCTTCTTGATGCCGCGCCAAGCGTCCATTGCAGCAACTCGGTTTCCTGGGGGTTCGGTTGGTCGTTATTACGGCCTCCACCACCAATGGTGCGCCAATGAATGCCCGAATGGTTTCGAGCCTCGGACACATGAGTCCGATTATGGATTGCACACCCGGCCTAACTTGGGCCGCATGACCCGGTCGTTTCTCAGTCGTGCCAAGAGGCTTAGGCGTCGTCTCGTCCGGTCTGCGGCACGAGCCGGTGCGGATCACTTGCGCCGTCTCCTTGGTGACTTGGTGGAATCGGTTGGAACGGACACCGTCCTCCTAGACCGGACGGCAGATGAGGGACGTCGTCAGAAGGCCTATTGGAACTGGATGGCGGAGCGCCATCTCGGCTTACTCCTTCAGCACCTTGATGTTGATTGTGTGCTGGATGTTGGCGCGCATTATGGTGAGTTTGCCAACGTGATTCGTGGAACGGGCTGGTCTGGTCGCCTCATATCGTTTGAACCGCAGTCGTCATGTCGCAAGGAGCTAGAACGGCAGGCAGCCCTTGATCCAGCTTGGTCGGTCCTACCAATCGCGTTGAGCGATCAAGAAGGAATGGTCCGCCTCGCTTTGCGTGCCGCCTCGACATTCACGTCGCTTAACGAACATCGACCGGAATCGATGATCACAGCTGTACCCGGCATCAAAGAAATGCTAGATGTGGTGGGATATGAGGAAATACAGCGTCGTCGCTTGGATACACTTCTGGATGAGGTTCCGGGCCCTCGCCCAGAACGGATCTTCCTGAAGATCGATACCCAGGGCCATGATGAAGCCGTGATAACGGGCGCCACAGGGGTTCTTCATCGCATCGTCGCCTTGCAGCTCGAGTTGACTCAGGATCCGCTGTATCATTCCACTTCGAACTACATAAACGTGATTCAGACACTTGATCGATTGGGCTTCGCATTCAACGCAACATTTCCCGTCGTTAAGGACCCACGCAGTTTGGCGATGCTCGAATTCGACGGCATTTTCGTACGGCGCCAAGTTGCTCCGACCTGAAGTTCCTTTCCCATGTGGCGACGGTTCGAATCATTCGGTCTCGCGCTTAGAGCGCGTTTCACAACTTGGAAAGGTAGTTCCAGCAGATGAGCGCACAGCCCAGATGCAGAAATCCCAGGTACTGACTCGCGCGACGGTCGTAGCGGGTGCGGAGGCGACGCATGGCGTTCAGCCACGCAAAGTCGCGTTCGACTACCCAGCGATGACGGCCGAGCCGTTCCTTCGACTCGATCCCGCGGCGCGCAATGCGCGCCGTGATGCCACGCGTGCGACAAGCGCGCCGGCACTTCGCATAATCATATCCCTTGTCCGCGTGCGCCTTCCCGGGTTGATGGCGTGGTCGACCACGTCCGCGCACGCGCAGCGTCGGAATCGCATCCAGCATGTCTTCGAAGAGCTGGCAGTCATTCACGTTCG
>OCZT010006269.1_pt1 | contig 11780 bp, 9 predicted proteins | sample 1539031 | NCBI WGS metagenome assembly OCZT01 (sample SAMEA3539308, study PRJEB22396) | soil metagenome | biome: tundra; feature: field; material: soil | place: USA | collected 2010-05 | depth 0.15 m
CTCTTCACCAGGCTGACGAGCTCAACGGCCGGTGCGGTGACCACGCTGGCGAGTCTAGGGGGCATGCCCGGACCGCCCTGCATCGGTGGGCCGGCTGCCGGGCCCGCGCCTCGCGGGCGCCCCTGAGCCCTGCGGGCGGGTCTAGGCCGACGCGCACTGCGTCGCAACGGGCAGCGGCGGGCGGGCGCTGCCAACCTTCACCGCGCCGGCGATGGCTGCAATGACGGAGGCCGGCTCGGACCGGATCTCGCGCGGCGTGAAATGCAGCACGATGATGCCGTGCTTACTCATCTGCGCGTGCCGGCGCATGGTGCGTTCCCAGTCGGCCGGAGTCAGGTGCCATTCCCTGGAGTCGACCTCGGCGGCTACGCCCGCCTGCGGCCACCAGGCGTCCGGAATCGCGATCAGCGCACCGTCGGAACTGTAGAGATGTGCGTTGAACAGCGGCGTCGGCAGCCTGCCGCGCTTGATGAGGTCCATGAAGTCCGCCTCCGCGACCGACCGCACGCCCTCGGCCACCTCAGCCAGCGCCTGCCGCAGCAGCGCGGAGCCTCTGACCGTGCCACCGTCGAGCTCCCGGGTAAGCATCCAGAGCGGGCACCGGCCCTTCTGCACCGCATTCGCCACAACGGCTCTTACCTCGCGCAAGTCCGCCAGCCAGCGAGCGGTATCGGCAATCGCCCGGGGCGCCGTTGCGTACCGTCGCCGACCGGAAACGGCGACGTTCTCGGGCATCCGAGTGGTCTGGTGGACTGCAACGAACGCAGTACTTCCTCGCTCGCGACTCAGCGGAATCAGCACGTCGATGACGCTGGGAGCTGAGTTCGTGATGCCCAGGCCGTGTAGCGCCGCGCGGCCCGTGAGCACGCTGCCAGGCCCTGCGTACAACTGCGCCGCCATGTCCTTCTGAGCGGGCGTGGGGGTACCAGTCACGGCGAGGTAGGTGCTAGGAAGCAGGCGCCGCCAGGGACCACCGGGCCGTAACCGGTGCGCCAGCGCATCACCGGTCATGCCGCACGCCGTAGCCTGGCGCCGGGCGATGACGTCGTGCTGAACGCGCAGTGTGGCTGACAGAGTCGCCTGGTCGAGTCGGGTGCTCCTTGCCACGGCTGAAGCGTGCCAGCGCCATCTGACAGGACGAACCGCGAACCGTAGCCGGTCCCTCCGCCCGGAAGCTTCCCTAACCCGATGGTTCGGGCTTTCAAGGGGTTAGGTGCCGTTGAAAGCCCGAACCACAGGGTTGCGCCCGACACTGCGCACCCGTACCGCCGGGTGGGGCGGGGCCGGCGAGCAGCCAGCCTCCAGCGCAGGCGTCAGTGCGCTGGGCTAGCGGGCACGTCCAGCGCGGGGTTGCGGTCGAAGAAGCCGAACGGCTTCAGCCAGAACGACACCGTGTCCACGGGCATCACCGGCCAGTCCTCCGGCCGGGTGATGTGGTGGATGCCGAAGACGTACCACAGCACGACGTCGGTGTCCTCGATGGAGCGGTCCTGCGCGGTCCACACCGGCAGCCCCTGATCGCGCTCGCTCTGCGTGCAGAACTCGCCGCACGGCCACCGTTCGTCGCGATGGTAAGGAGTAACCCACAGGGTGTGGCCGATCGCCTCGGCGCGCCGCAGCACGGGGGAGCCGGGGTCGAACATCGCCGGGATCGCGCCGCCGGGCACCAGCTTGTAGCCGACCGGCGTGCCGAGGCCGTTGCGGACGTTGTCGTTGACGATCTTCCACGAGCGCTGGGTCGACCAGCGGTAATCCTGCTTCCCCTCCTGCTCGGTCCGCAGCGGCGTGTTGCGCTGGACGAGCGCGAGCCCGTACGGGTTCGACGAGCTGACCGGCAGTGCCCCGGAGTCCGAGCTATAGACGGTGTTCGCCGTCCCGTCCACGTCAAGATCGAGCCGGGCAACCACGAAGTGCTGGTGGAACGGGGCATAGGTCCGCTCGTCGACCAGGGTGCCGTATGGCGGCTGCGGGCCGGCCGGGAAGTTCGTGACCACCATCACGCCGGTGGCCCGGATCTCGCATTCGATGCTGCCGTCGGTGTAGAACCGCCAGTACACCAGGTACTCGTAGTTCGCGACGGTCGCATGGCAGGAGATGACGAGCCTGCGCATCCGGCGCACCTCGGCTCCGGCCACCTGGTCGACGTGCTTCCACAGCACGCCGTTGTCCTCTTCGTGGATGCAGATGGCGCGCGGGATGTCGTAAGGCTCGCCCCTGGTGTCGTGCAGGACCGCATCCAGGTAGGTGATCTCGCCGAGGCAGTCGCAGCCGCGCTCCAGGGATGTCGTCATGAAGCCAAGGCCCCATTCCCCGATGTCGAACGCGGTCCGCCGGTAATGGTCCGGCGTGGGATCCCGGTAGGGCACCACCATCTCGGCCAGCGAGAGCCGGTGCGCGACCGGCCGGACCCGGCCGCCGTCGTCGTAGCCGACCTGATGCAGGACCAGGCCCTCCCGGTAGTTGAAGCCGATCCGCAGCGACCATTTCTGCCAGCTCAGCGCCTGCCCGTCAAGCGTGAAGGAGGCCCCGTCCGGCTGCCTGATTTCCAGCGGCTTCACGTCCGTGCGGAGTCGTTGTGCGGGAACGAGCCTTGGTGCGTACTCGCCCATCGTGTCCGGCGGATCGACCCGGTGCGTGTCACCGAGTTCGAGCAGTTCCATCTCGTTAAGGTCCACCAGCGGATGCAGGCCATTGACCGGATGCGCGTAGGGGTTACCGCCAGCGACGCCGCGTCGCCAGACATCGACCCAGCCCATCCGGCGCTTGCGGTGCCGCTGCGGGACGAGCGCGTGGCCGTAGGTCCAGGTGTCGAAGAGCACGTGCTCCAGGTCGGTGATCCCGCGGTCAGCCAGCGCGGCGATGACCCGGGGCTCCTGGCGCAGCATCGCGTCCGCCTCGTGCCACTCGTCCAGGGTCGCGTTCGGCTGCACGCCGGTCCGGCGGGTGAACGAGGTCACCTCGTCGTCGGTCAGCGAGACCGTGGCCACGTACACCCGGCCGTCCGAGCGGTTCCAGCACACCACCCTGGCCTCTCGCCGGATTCCGTCGTCCGGCCGCCAGGCCGCGAGCGCCGCCTTGTCCGGTTCCCTCAGCTCTATGGACGCGAACCGCCAGGTCTCGCCGACCTCCCGGTCACGGCGCAGGATCGCGGCGGCCTGCCGGAACTCCGCAGCGGACAGCGGGTCCAGCGGATGCGAGGCAGGGCCGCCCCCCGGACCCGTCCCCGGGTCAGCGGAGCGGTCTTCGACGGGCGGGCCGCCCGGGAGTGAACTGCCGGCCGGTGAACTGCCGGCCGGTGAACCGCCGGCCGGTGAACTGCCACCGTGTGAGCCGCCGGCCGGTGAGCCGCCGGCCGGTGAACTGCCACCGTGTGAGCCGCCGGCCGGTACGCTGCCGGCGCTCATCGCGGCTCCTCGGCGCCGCGCACGAACTCCGCGAGCTGCTGCGACTGCGCCAGCCTGCTCGGCTCGTGCATGTACATCATGTGGCCCGCCTCGAAGTAGCCGAACTCCACCTTGCTCGCCAGCTCGGCCGGGATCGCCAGCTGCGCGAAGGTGTGCTCGGTGGCGAAGTACGGCGTCGCGGCGTCGTGGTAGCCGCAGGCCACGTACACCCGCATGTGCGGGTTGACCCGCATGGCCTCGGCGAGCTTGTCCGCGACGTTGACATGCTGGCCCTCGAATTCCTTGTACGACCACGGGTGCACCCGGCTGGTCAGGGTCTCGTAGGACAGGTCACTGGAGTAGCCGAGCTCCGCGCGGACGTAGTGATTGAGCGCGGCGGTGTACGGGCCCATGATCGCGTCAATGGAGGGGTCGGTGGTCCAGTGCTCGCGGCCGTAATCGACGTCCCAGCCGGTGAACCTGCCATCGATGCGGCCGACGGGGCGGCGCTCGTCGCGCAGCAGCTCGGTCAGGAACCGGACGTGCTCGGGCCGCAGGTTGACCCGGTCGATGTAGTCACCGGACAGGCCGGTCAGCGCCGCGAGCTTCGCGACCGCCGCGGCGCGCTCGCCGGCGGTCAGCCGTGCGCCGCGCGCCAGCGCCCACGGGTAGTCCCGCTCCGCGTATGCCTCCGCCTCGTCGAGCACCTCGCGCAGCGGCCGGTCGCCGTGCCGGCCGTGATAGTGCGCGATGGCGGCGTAGGTCGGCAGGTACAGGACGTACGGGTCGTCGTTGCCGTCGCCGAACTCCAGCGTGCCGACGTCCAGGACAGCCGAGATGAGGATCAGGCCGTTGAGGTAGAGGGCGCAGCGCTCCTGCAGGTGCCGCGCAAGCGCGGCGGCGCGCAGCGTCCCGTACGACTCGCCGCAGATGTACTTCGGGGACATCCACCGGCCGTTGCGGGTCGTCCAGAGCCTGATCACCTCGCCGACGGACTCGACGTCCCCGCCGTACCCGTGGAAGTCCTTGGACTTCTCGCCCTTGACCGCGCGGGAGTACCCGGTCGATACCGGGTCGATGAAGACGAGGTCGGAGTGCCTGAGCAGGGTCTCGTGGTTATCGGCGAGGTCGTAGGGGGGCGGCAGCAGGTCGCCGGCGTCACCCATCAGGACCCGGCGGGGTCCCAGCAGGCCGAGGTGCAGCCAGACGCTTGACGAGCCGGGCCCGCCGTTGAAGGCGAACGTCACCGGACGGGTCCTGGCGGCGGCGTCGTCGAGGGTGTAGGCCACCACGAAGACCTCGGCCTTCGCCTCCGCGCCGTCGAACTTGTCGTCGGTGTGCCCTTCGGTGCGGAGCACCACGCGCCCGGCGGTCACCGTGTAGCGCAGTTCCGCGCCGCCCGTGGTGATCACATGGTGTGTCGTGACGAGGTCGTCCTTCGGGTCTTCGGCTTTCGGGTCCCCGCCACGCGCTGCCGCGTCGGCCTGGTCCGGCGCCGGCACCTTCTGCTCTGCGTTGTCGGTCATGACAGCGGAGCCTAGCTACCCGGGCGGGATCTTCGCCGACAGCTAGGGTGGCAGCCGTGGAAGTCGGCCTGACGGTCGAGGCGACCGCGCTCGGCGAGCCGGTCTGGCACCGGGTTACCAAGTTCGGCTTCGACGGGATCCGGTATCGCCAGGAGGAGGACTACTAGCCTGACCGCGCCGCGCTCAGGGCGTCAGTGCCGCTGCCGGGACTGACGCGGCGACCAGTGCGCGGAACAGGCTCAGGTCGTCGCCCGCCTCGGGATGCCACTGCACGGCCACCGCGAACGGGCAGCCCGGCGTATCGAGCTCTACCGCCTCGATGATCCCGTCGTCCGACCACGCGGTGGCGGTCAGGCCGCCGCCCAGCCGGTCAAGCGACTGATGGTGATGGGTCGGCACCGCATTGACTTGGGTCCGGCCGAGGATCCTGGCCAGCCCGCTATCGGCGGCGACCCGGACCGGATGGGCGCCGTAGGATCCCGGCACCGGCGCATGGGCATGGTGGCCGACCAGGTCCGGCACGTGCTGATGCAGGCTGCCGCCCATGGCCACGTTGATCACCTGCATGCCGCGGCAGATGCCGAGCACGGGCAGTCCTCGCTCCAGCGCGGCGGCAAGCAGGGCGAGCTCGGCGGCGTCGCGCTCCGGCCGTACCGAGGTGGTCTCCGGATGGCGTTGCGCGCCGTAACCCGCCGGGTCGAAGTCGCCGCCGCCGGACAGGACGAGCCCGTCAAGCCTGCCGAGTACCCCGGCGATGCCGGGCACCGGCGGCAGCAGCACGGGTATGCCGCCCGCCTCGGCGACACGCTGCGGATAACGCCACGGCAGGACGACTGCCTCGGCGTCCCATTTACCCCAGTGGGCCTGCTCGTGGTAGGCGCTGATCCCGATCACCGGCGCACGTCCGGTGCTGCCCGCTGAAAGAACCTCGCTCACCTGAGCCTCCATCCGGTGCCGCCCGTACAGTCCATGATCACGTGAGGATATGCGATCACGCGTGCCGGGGTGCTGCGACGAGCCAGGAAGCTCCGCATCGCCGCGGACCCGGACCCGCGACCCCTGCGGCCCGCAAGCAGCGCATCCCATCAGCACGGAGGATCTGGCCGGTCAGGGCGTGCGGATCTGCCGTGATCGTGCCGGAGAAACCAGCGCACGCCGGGAAACCAGCGCACGCCGGGAAACCAGCGCACGCCGGCGCGGGCTGGGGGAGGCGAGGCGCGAGAGTCGGCGGGGCGCTAGAGCGGCGTGACGTAGGCGCCGGAGATGCCGCCGTCGACGAGGAACGACGACGCGGTGATGAACGACGCGTCGTCACTGGCCAGGAACGCGACGGCGGCGGCGATCTCCTCGGGCTCGGCGAACCGGCCGGCCGGGATGTGCACCAGCCGGCGCGCCGCCCGCTCGGGGTCCTTGGCGAATAGCTCGCGCAGCAGCGGGGTATTGACCGGGCCAGGGCACAGCGCGTTCACCCGGATGCCTTCCCTGGCGAACTGCACGCCGAGCTCACGGCTCATGGCCAGCACCCCGCCCTTGGATGCGGTGTAGGAAATCTGCGACGTCGCCGCGCCGAGCACGGCCACGAACGACGCCGTGTTGATGATCGATCCCTTCCCCTGCCGCTGCATCTGCGGGATCACGTGCTTGCAGCAGAGATAGACCGAGGTGAGGTTGACCTCCTGCACGCGGCGCCAGGCATCGAGGCCGGTGGTCAGGATCGAGTCGTCTTCCGGCGGCGAGATGCCAGCGTTATGGAACGCGATATCGACCCGCCCGTGCCGCGTGACGACGGTCTCGTACAGCCGCTGGACATCGTCCTCGCTGGCCACGTCGGCCGCTATGAACGTGCCGCCGGTCTCCGCCGCGGCCGCCTTGCCGGCCGCCTCGTCGATGTCGACGGCTACCACGACCGCCCCCTCGGCCGCCAGCCTGCGCGCGCTGGCAAGCCCGATGCCGCTGCCCGCGCCGGTGATGACGGCGACCCGATCCTGCAAGCGCTGCGTGCCTGTGCTGGCCATGTCTGTGCTCACCCCTCCGTTGCGATGAAGACGTTCTTGACCTCGGTAAAGGAATCGAGCGCGTCCGGCCCGAGCTCGCGGCCGAGACCGGACTGCTTGAACCCGCCGAACGGGGTCGAGTAGCGGACCGAGGAGTGCGAGTTCACCGACAGGTTGCCGGTCTCCACCGCCCTGGCCACCCGGATCGCGCGGCCCACGTCCCTGGTCCAGATCGATCCGGACAGGCCGTAGGGCGTGTCATTGGCGAGCGCCACCGCCATCGCCTCGTCCTCGAACGGGGTGACGGTCACCACCGGCCCGAACACCTCCTCGGTGTAGGCCGGGTCGTCCAGCCGGACCGGCGCGAGCACTGTCGGCGGATACCAGTGCCCCGGCCCGCCGGGAGCAGTGCCGCGGAACGCGACCGGCGCGCCGTCCGGCACGTAGGACGCGACCCGGTCCCGGTGGGCGGCCGAGATCAGCGGCCCCATCACGGTCGACGCGGACGCCGGGTCGCCGACCGCGACGGCCTTGACCGCGGGCTCGAGCAGCTCCATGAACTTCTCCAGGACCGAGCGCTGCACCAGGATCCGCGACCGGGAGCAGCAGTCCTGGCCGGCATTGTCGAAGGCGGCCTGCGGGGCGGTGGCCGCGGCCCGCTCCAGGTCGGCATCGGCGAAGATGATGTTGGCGCTCTTGCCGCCGAGTTCCAGGGTGACCCGCTTCACCCGGCGGGCGCAGCCGGCCATGATCTCGCGGCCGACCTCGGTGGAGCCGGTGAATACGATCTTGCCGACGGCCGGATGGTCGACGAGCCGCTGCCCGACGACGCTGCCCTTGCCCGGCAGTACCTGGAAAACTCCCTCCGGGATGCCCGCCTCCAGCGCGAGCTCACCGATCCTGATCGCGGTCAGCGGCGTCATCTCGGCGGGCTTGGCGATCACCGCGTTGCCCGCCGCCAGGGCGGGCGCCATCCCCCAGGACAGGATCGGCATCGGGAAGTTCCACGGCACGATCAGCCCGACGACGCCGATCGGCTCGGCGAACGTGACGTCCAGGCCGCCGGCCACCGGGATCTGCCGGCCGCAGGCCCGCTCCGGCGCGGCGGAGTAGTAGGTGAGCACGTCCCGGACCTGGCCGGCCTCCCAGCGGGCCTGGCCGACCGGATGGCCGGCGCCGGCCACCTCCAGGCCGGCCAGCTCCTCGATGTGGGCATCCACCGCACTGGCGAAGCTGCGCAGCAGGCCGGCCCGGTCCGCCGGGGCGACGGCCCGCCAGGCGACCTGCGCCAGCACGGCCCGCTCGATCGCGGCGTCGGTCTCGTCCGCCGTGGTCCGCGCGACGGTGGTGACGATCTCCTCGGTGGCTGGGTTCACGACGGTGAACTCGGACATGGCGGCGGTCACTTCCTGTGTTCTCGGGCGGCATTATGGTCTCGGGCAGCCCCGTGGTGGCGGGCGGGCCCCGTGGTGGCGGGCGGGCACTGTGGTGACGTGCCGGTGGTCCTGACGGCCTCCTGATCGCGGCCCTGGTGGCGCAGCGAGGCTAAAGCCGCTCGAAGCAGCGCCGCAGCTCCCAGTCGGTCACCGCGGCGTCGTAGGCGGCCAGCTCCACCCGGGCGTAGTTGGCGTAGTGCTCGCGCACCTCGGTGCCGAATGCCTGGCCGACGAGATCGCTCGTCTCCCACAGCTCCAGGGCGTCGCGCAGGGTGTGCGGCACCCGGGTGCTCATGTCCAGGTAGGCGTTGCCGGCGCAGACGGGCTCCAGCGGCAGCTCGTTGTCGATGCCGTGCAGCCCGGCGGCGATCATCGCGGCCACCGCCAGGTAGGGGTTCACGTCACCGCCGGGAGTGCGGTTCTCGCCGCGCAGCGAGTGGCCGTGGCCGACCAGCCGCAGCGCGCAGGTCCGGTTGTCCACGCCCCAGCGGACCGCGGTCGGCGCGAAGCTGCCGGGCACGTAGCGCTTGTAGGAGTTGATGTTCGGTGCGTAGCAGAGGGTGAGCTCGCGCATGGCCGCGAGCTGGCCGGCCAGGAAGTGCTCGCCGGTCTTGGACAGCCCGTACGGCCCGTCCCCGGCGAGTACCGCCGTTCCGTCGCCGGCGAGCAGGGAGAGATGGATGTGACAGGAGTTGCCCTCGCGGGCATTGGGCTTGGCCATGAACGTGATGCTCATCCCGGCCTGCGCGGCAATCTCCTTCGACCCGGTCTTGTAGATCGAGTGATTGTCACAGGTGGTCACCGCGTCCGCGTACCGGAACGCGATCTCGTGCTGGCCGAGGTTGCACTCGCCCTTCGCCGACTCCACGTAGAGCCCCGCGCCGCCCATCCCATTACGGATGGCGCGGAGCAGCGGCTCGATCCGCGAGGTGCCGAGGATCGAGTAGTCCACGTTGTACTGGTTGGCGGGCACCAGGTCGTGGTAGCCCTTGTCGGCCGCCTGCTCGTAGGTGTCGGTGTACACCACGAACTCAAGCTCGGTGGCTGCCATCGCCTGCCAGCCGCGGGCGGCCAGCCGGTCGGTCTGCGCCTTGAGTACCTGCCGCGGCGAGGCCACCACCGGGGTCCCGTCCAGCCAGGTCAGGTCGGCGATGACCAGGACGGTGGCCTCGTGCCAGGGCAGGTGCCGCAGCGTGCTCATGTCGGGCACCAGCACGAAGTCGCCGTAGCCCCGGTCCCACGACGACATCGAGTAGCCGTCCACGGTGTTCATGTCGACGTCCACCGCGAGCAGGTAGTTGCAGCCCTCCGAGTAGTTCTCGGCGACCTCGCTGAGGAAGAACTCCGCTGACAGGCGCTTGCCCTGCAGGCGGCCCTGCATGTCGGTGAAGGCAAGCACGACCGTGTCGATCTCGCCGGTGCCGTAGCCCGTGCGCAGCCGCTCCAGCGTCAGCATCCCGCGCCGCGGCGGCGCGGCGTCGGCACCGCGATGACCTGTCATCGGTGTCCCATCCTCGAGGCGTGCTCGTTTCTGATCGTCAGCTCACCGTAAACGCGGCCACGCTCAGGAGGCGAGCTCCCGCTCGATCGCGGCCAGTTCCTCCGGGCTGCCCTGCACGCGGGGCCCGGTGAACCACTTGCGCGCCGACACGAGCCAGTAGATGCCGGCGAAGCCGATGACCGCCAGCACCGCGAACACCGTGTAGTTGAAGTTCGACACGGTGATCGGGCTGAGCGTCGGCAGCATGAACAGGATCGTGATGAACACCACCCATACGCAGGCGATGACGCCGACCGGCTTGCTCCAGCTGCCCAGGTGCCACGGCCCGCGCTGGAAATTGGCGCCCTGGCGCAGCCGCAGGAACGTGGGCAGCACGTAGGCGATGTACAGGCCGATGACGGCGATCGAGGTGACCGCGGCATACGCGGCGCCGTTCCACAGGTACGGCAGCCCGAGGATGAGCGCGCCGGCCGCGGCCAGCCAGATCGCATTCGTCGGCGTCCTGGTCCGCTTGTTCACCCGGTGCCAGAAGGCTGAGCCTGGCAGCGCACCGTCCCGCGAGAACGCGTAGATCATCCGCGAGTTGGCGGTGACCGACGACATCCCGCAGAAGAGCTGCGCGCCGATCACGATCAGCAGCAGCAGCTTGCCGACCGCCGGGCCCGCCGCGTCGATGAAAATCTGCGCGGGCGGCACCACGGCCACCGACTCCGTGGCGTAGTGCTGGATCGCGAAGGTGAGCCCGATGAGCAGGATCCAGCCGGCGAACAGGGATACCACGATCGACATCACGATGCCCCGCGGCCCGCTGCGAGCCGCCTCGTGGGTTTCCTCGGTCATGTGCGCGGACGCGTCATACCCGGTGAACGTGTACTGGGCCAGCAGCAGGCCGATCAGCACCACGTACAGGGTGGTGTGCCAGCCGGTGTTGTTCACGATCTGGGTGAATACGTGGCTAGCCGACTGGTGATGCGCGGGCTTGATCGCGAGCACGCCGACGATGATCAGCACGCCGAGGATATGCCACCAGACGCTGATGTCGTTCAGCAGCGAGACCAGCCGGATGCCGAACTGGTTCAGCAGGCCGTGCAGGATCAGCACGAGCGCGAAGATCATGATCGTGTGCCAGTGCGTCGTGGTGCTGAAGCCCCACTGCAGGTCAAGGAAGGCATTGATGAAGAACGCGGCACCGAAGTCGATGCCGGCGGTCACCGCCACCTGGCCGAGGAAGTTGAACCAGCCGGTGAACCAGGACCAGGCCGGCCCGTTCTTCGGCGCGAGCTTGGCCGACCAGTAGTACAGGCCGCCCGCGGTCGGGAAGCTGGAGCAGACCTCGGCCATGGACAGGCCGACGAACAGCGTCATGATCCCGACGATCGGCCAGCCCCAGACGATCACCGCGGGCCCGCCGGTATTCATCCCGAAGCCGTACAGGGTCAGGCAGCCGGACAGGATCGAGATGATCGTGAAGGAGACCGCAAAGTTGGAGAAGCCCGACATCCGCCTGCGCAGTTCCTGGGCGTAGCCGAGCTGGTGGAGGGTTGCTTCGTCACTGCTGTGCGGCGCTGGGGCCGATTGCTCGTTGACCGACACGGCATGCTCCTTGCGTCAGGGCGGCGGGTTGCGTCAGGGCGTCGGGATGATGCCGGAGGAGAGCGCGCGAACGCCGCTGGCCGGCCGTCGGTTTTCAATGGTTCAATATCAGACCAATGATGGACAGGTCCGGGGCAATGTTCAAGACCCTTGCCGGACTCATCACCACAGACACCGCGAGACGCCGCAGATAACACGGACACTGCAAGACATCGCTGGTACCGCCGACCGCCGCAGGCCTGGTACCCGGGTGAGGAGGGGACCCGCGTGCCGGGGGATTGCGCGCCCGTTCGCCGGTGGCCGCGTGCCGGTCCGCCGGGAGCCTCCGTGCCGGTCCGCCGGGGGCC
>OCZT010006270.1_pt1 | contig 11778 bp, 10 predicted proteins | sample 1539031 | NCBI WGS metagenome assembly OCZT01 (sample SAMEA3539308, study PRJEB22396) | soil metagenome | biome: tundra; feature: field; material: soil | place: USA | collected 2010-05 | depth 0.15 m
AGGCCGACGGCGAAGGCAGCGATTTTGTGGTGGCCACCAGCGACAATCCCCGCTCCGAGGAGCCGCTGGCGATTCTCGCCGAGATTGAGCCCGGACTGAAGGCGAGCGCCCGGGCCAATCCAATCCAATACACCATCGAGCCGGACCGCGCCGCGGCGATTGGAGTGGCGCTTCGCGCGGCCGCACCGGGGGATGTGGTTCTGATTGCCGGCAAGGGCCACGAGAAAGAGCAGATCCTGGGATTCACTACGATTCCTTTCGACGATGCTGAAGTTGCACTTTCAACCTTGGCTGAATTGGGATACCGTGGAGTACAATGAAGCTGACACTGGCAGAGGCGGCGGTAGGAGCGGGCGCGGTGCTCGAGGCGCCAGCCAGCTTTGTAAATGCCGGCGCGTTGGCGGTCAGCGGCTACTCCATTGACTCGCGCACTGTTGGCCAGGGCGAACTGTTCTTTGCCGTTCGTGGAGAACGCGTGGATGGCCACGATTACGTGGCCGAAGCGCTGGCCCGGGGTGCAATTGCCGCGGTGGTCTCGCGCGAGCGCGTTTCCGCGCTGCCGGATGTGGCCCTTGGCGTTCCGCTTCTGATTACCGAAGATCCGCTGCTGGCATTGCAGGCGCTGGCAGGGCACGTTCGACGCCAGTGGGGAAAGCGCGTGGTGGCGGTCACCGGTTCAGCCGGCAAGACAACTACCAAGGAAGCCATCGCTGCGGCGCTGAGCGCGAAATACAACGTTCTCAAGTCCCAGGGCAATTTGAACAACGCCTTTGGCCTTCCGCTGCAACTGCTGCGTCTTAAGCACGACCACGAAGTTGCGGTGGTGGAGATGGGCATGAATCACCCCGGCGAAATTGCTGCTCTGGCACGCATCGCCGCGCCCGACTGGGGCGTGGTGACCAATGTGGGCACCGCGCACATTGAGAACTTCGCCGAAGGACAGGCGGGAATTGCCCGCGCAAAGTTTGAGCTGGTGGCCGCCCTGCCGGCCAACGGTGTTGCCTTTCTCAATTGCGACGATGCTTATGTCTCGCAGTTTGGCCGGGATTTCGCGGGACGCGTGGTCTATTTCGGCGCCGGGCCCTGCGCCGATCTCCAGTTTCTATTTGCCTCCGAAGACACGAACGGTCTTTTCGTGAAGTTCCGTGCCGGCGAACGCGAGGGCGAGTTGACGCTGCACCTGCTTGGCGTTCACAACGCTTCCAACGCGCTGGCCGGGCTCGCCGTGGCGCTGGAGGCGGGCGTGCACCTGGATGCGGCGGCAGCCGCGATTGGCTCGCTGACCGCGGGCGACAAGCGCGGGCAGGTCATCGAAATCCGCGGTGCAACCATTTTGGATGACAGCTACAACTCGAATCCCGAAGCGCTGCGCTCCATGATTCGCACCCTTGCTTCGCGCCCGGCGCTGCGGCGAATTCTTGTGGCCGGGGAGATGCTGGAACAGGGCGAGCATGGTCCCGCTCTGCACGCTGCCTGCGGCAAGGCCGCAGCCGAAGCCGGGCTTGACTTGGTGGCCGGGGTCGGAGGCAATGCTGAACACCTGGCGACGGCTGCATGCGCGGGCGGGGTTGCCGCCATCTTTCTGCCCGACGCCGAAGCCGCGGGCCGTTGGCTCCGCAACAGGCTGCGATCGGGCGACGTGGTGCTGGTAAAGGGCTCGCGTGGAGTTTACCTTGAGCGGGCCATCGAAGCCTTGAAGAGCGAGGCGCCAGCGGCGGAGGGAAAGTGAATTTTAGAAAATTTGCATGGAGTCTGGTGCTGATGGGATTAGTGTCCTTTGCGGCGCCATTGGCGGCGTTCGACCAGTCAGCATGGACCAGGCCGTTTCCGCCCCACCACATTGCAGGCAATCTTTACTACGTGGGCAGCGAGGATCTTGCCTCCTACCTGATCGCCACTCCGCAAGGCCTCATTTTGATCAACAGCAGCCTTGAGGCTTCGGTGCCGCTTATCCAACAGAGTGTTGAGAAGCTTGGCTTCCATTTCAGCGACATCAAGATTCTGCTCATCAGTCACGCGCATTTTGACCATTGCGCGGGCAGCGCCGCTATTCAGCGCCTCACGGGGGCCAAATACTACGTGATGGATGCCGATAAAGGCGTTGTTACATCCGGTGGAAAGCTGGACTTTCAATACGGTGCTGACAAGTCGATGCGGTTTCCGGTGGCGCGTGTGGACCGGGTACTGCACGATGGCGACAAGGTGCGCCTGGGGAATGTGGTGCTGGTGGCGCATTTGACCGCCGGGCATACCAAGGGCACGACAACCTGGACGATGGACGAAACCGAGGGCGGCAAAGCGCTGCACGTCGTGATCGTTGGCAGTCCGAATGTGAATCCGGGTTACAAACTGGTGGGGAACAAGGCCTATCCGCAGATTGCCGCTGACTACAAACATGGATTTGAGGTTCTCAAAAGTCTGCCTTGCGATATTTTTCTGGGCGCGCATGGCGGCTACTACGGGCTAGAGAAGAAGTACGAACGCTGGAAGGGCGGAGACCGCGACGCCTTCATTGATCCGGCAGGATACAGGAGCTACATCGCCAACCGCGAGCAGGCATTCGAGGCGGAGTTGAAGCGGCAACAGGCGGGAAGGCCTTAAAAGACTTCAAGGCAATCGCGAATTTCCTGGGCGGGGTATATTTGCGTCCTTGCGCATTGCGCCAAATGGCGCAATAATCATGCCAGGTGGCCGACATGAGCATCGCCGAAATTGTAGAAGTGCTGGGCGGCAAAAGGACCTTCACGCGGCCCATCCGGAAGGCGGACGACCTGGTTGCGCAAGTGCGCGCCGGGCTTCCCGCTTCCACCATCACCATGCTGGCGGATGTGCTCTCTTTGCAGAGGGCGCAGGTGGCCAGGCGCCTCAACATTCCGTCGCGGACGCTGAGCCGCAGGCTGGCGACGAAGTCGCGGTTGACGCACGAAGAGTCGGATAGAACCTTGCGCATGGCGACTGTGGTGGCCCTGGCAAACGAGACCCTGGGGTCTGAAGACAAAGCTTCCCGCTGGATGGTTGCTCCGAATCGCGCTTTGGGCGGGCAGCGGCCGTTTGACCAGCTCGATACGGAATTGGGCGTGCGTTCCGTCGAGGAGGTTCTTCTGCGCATTGCCCACGGAATGTATAGCTGATGCAGGTTTGGAGGCTCTTCCCGGGGCGTTTTCGAGACACGGCGTTTTCTGGCATCGGCGGCCTGTATGCCGCCGGCCGCTGGAATCATCAAGGGACGCCGATGGTGTATACCGCCACTTCGCGGGCGTTGGCGGCCCTTGAGTTTTTTGTCAATCTGGAGCCGAACGAGGCGCCGGACGATCTTCTACTGGCGGAAGCGACAATCCCCGACAAGCTGGTCGAACAACTTGATGTGGGTTTGCTGCCTGCCGGCTGGCGGGCACTGAACAATACCGAATGCCGCGATCTTGGCTCGGGCTGGGCGGCAAGCGGCCGCTCGGTGGCGCTGAAGGCCCCGTCGGTTGTCGTCGATGGGGACTGGAATGTGCTTCTGAATCCAAAGCACCCGGATTTCAAGAAGGTGCAACTTGCCGCTCCCAAGCCGTTTCACTATGACGAGCGGATGTTTCGGTGATGCTTGTCCATTGGGGCATTTTCAACGTCGCTGGAATGAAGCATTGTGCCACCCACGCTAGACCGGAACCAGAGTAACTGTGTCCTGTTTGGTTTTGCGCAGGGTCGTCACTCCCTGATGGTCGCGCCGACTTGAAAGCTGTGCTTTCGGGATACATCTACTCTGGTTCCGGTATAGCCGCAAAAACAGAGACGCGGCGCCCAGCGGGCGCCAGGTGCGGCACCCGCGCAGCGGTGACACTTGAACATCCGAAAAAGTGCTCTTACTCAGGCAATTTGCCTGCCTGCGAAGGGCCCGACCGACTGGTCGAAGACCGCGTCCACAGTGATCTTTACAACGTATTTGAGCGGCGGCATTTCCTTGGGGGATTCTTTGAGGAGAAACTCCGTTTCTTCAAACAGCGGGCCGGAACTGATGACCTCCGCAGAACCCTTGATCTGGTAGCCAGTAGCCGTGGCTGCATCTATCACCGTGACAGCGACCTTGTTGTTCTCCATTAGATTTCTTCTGGTCTTCTCAGAGTACAAGTCGGCAAAAAGCACGTGAAACTGATCCAGGATTCTAAGCGTACCTTTGGGAGTCAGATTGGGCAGCCCGTTGTGGGATGCGGTTGCCACCCAGGCCAATCTGCCGGGCAGAAAATCCTGAACATGCTTGGGAATGCTTACCATGGGAGTTCCTCCAGATGCGATCAGCGTCCTTGGGGGAAGGCCATCGATCTTCCGAATCAGGATACACCGGCAAGTGATCTTCCCATGAGGCGTTGAGGGAATCTGATTGCGAACGCCGTATTTGAACCCCGATCCGACAAGCCGAACCGCTCGCGGCTTGGGTTTCCATGCGATCGGTGCCGAAGCCGCCCTCATCCGCTCTGTTTGAGCCGCGGTGCCGAGTATGCCGCTGACATTGTGCGGCCAAGCCCTTGAGACGCAATTTCCACGCCTCCGCGATCCCCAGCCCTGTAAAATCAAGCTGAAACCCGCCTCATTCCGGCTCTGGAGGCCACTTGCTTTACTGGCTGCTCTACGAAAAGCTGTTTCCGTTCTTTCACCCGTTCCGGATCTTCCGCTACCTCACGTTTCGCACCGCTTTCGCCTCAGGCACGGCGCTGCTGATCGCGCTGTTCATCGGCCCTTATGTGATCCAGAAGCTGCGCGATTTCCAGATCGGCCAGTTCATCCGCGAAGACGGGCCGCAGACGCACCTGAAGAAGTCGGGCACACCGACCATGGGCGGGGTGCTCATCGCGATTGCGATTCTGCTGCCCACGGTACTGTGGTCCGATCCCGGCAATCCGTTTGTCTGGATCACCGTGTTTTCGACCCTGGCGTTCGGCGCCATCGGGTTTGCCGACGATTATATAAAGGTCGTCAAGAAGCGCAGCCTGGGCCTTACGGCGCGGGCCAAACTGCTGTGGCAGGGGCTGGCCGGGGCCACGGTGGCTATGGCCCTGGTTGCCCTCCAGCAATTCCATCTATTCTCGACGCGCTTGACGGTCCCATTCATCAAGCAGTGGCGGCCAGACCTGCTCTGGCATGGGTGGCCGAGCACCAACCCGCAGTTGAGCCTGCTTGCGTTTGTGCCCTTTGTCATTTTTATTACGCTCGTGCTTGTCTTCTCGTCCAACGCCGTCAACCTGACGGACGGCCTTGACGGACTGGCCATCGGCTGCACCATCGTCGCCGCCGGCGCGCTCGCCGTGCTTACTTATGTCAGCGGCCACGTTGTTTTTGCGGACTACCTCGAATTGCAGCATATGCCGATGGTGGGCGAATTGACGGTTTTTTGCGGGTCCATGGTCGGCGCTTCCATCGGGTTTCTCTGGTATAACGCCCATCCGGCCGAGGTATTCATGGGAGACGTGGGATCTCTTGCACTGGGCGGCGCCATCGGCACGGTCGCCGTCGTCATTCGCCAGGAGCTTCTGCTGCCGTTCATCGGCGGCATCTTCGTTCTTGAAGCTGTTTCGGTGATCCTGCAGGTGGGCAGCTACAAGCTGCGCAATAAGAAGCGTATCTTCAGGATGGCCCCGCTGCATCACCATTTCGAGCAGTTGGGCTGGAGCGAGTCCAAGGTCATCGTCCGCTTCTGGATTCTCGCCCTGGTGTTTGCATTGTTTGCACTCACCACCCTTAAACTCCGTTAGAAATAACCCGCGCGGTGCACCCGAGGTGCAGAATGAAAGAAGTCGCGGAAGCCTGAGGATGAGACCCTGTGATGGAACTCAAAGGTAAGAAAGTTCTGGTCGTCGGACTGGGCAAATCCGGTCTGGCGGCAGCGTTGTTTCTGCGCCGCCGCGGCGCCCAGGTTACGGTCTCCGATGTGCGCAGCGCCGAGGCGCTGGCCAAGGATATCCCCGCCCTGCTTGAAGCGGGCATCATGGTCGAGGCCGGTGGCCACGGGTTGCTCACCTTCCGCCGCCAGGACCTGATTGTGATAAGCCCCGGGGTGCCGCTGGATACGCCTGAGTTGGCCCAGGTAAAGAGCTTCGGCCTGCCGGTCATCGGCGAGCTGGAGCTGGCCGCCCGCTTCCTGAAGGGGAAGATGCTGGCCGTCACCGGCTCCAACGGCAAGAGTACGACCACAACGCTTTTGGGCGAAATTCTGGAAGCCGCCGGACTGCCCACGCTGGTGGGCGGCAACATCGGTGTGCCGGTGGTGGCGCTGATCGACCAAAGCACCGATGAAACGTGGTCGGTGCTGGAGGTTTCGAGTTTCCAGCTTGAGAGCACTGAGAAGTTTCACCCCACCATCGCCGTCATCCTCAACATCACGCCCGACCACCTTGACCGCCACGGCAACTTTGAAAATTACGCGCGAGCCAAGGAGCGCATCTTTGCCGCGCAGACCGCCGAAGATTACCTGGTGCTCAACGCCGACAATACGCCGGCCGAAGATGCCGCTACCCGTTCGGCCGCCCGCGTCTACTGGTTCTCCGTTGAGCACCCGGTCGAGCAAGGCGCATGGCTGCAACAGGGATACGTGGTCTATCGCGCGGCCAGGGACGCGGCAACCGAGAGGGTCATGCTCCTTGGGGGAATCCCGCTGAAGGGCTCTCACAATGTTGAAAATGTACTGGCTGCGGTATGCGCCGCGCGTCTGGCAGGAGCATCGGCAGACACCATCGCCAAGGCCGTCGAAAACTTCCGCGCCGTCGAGCACCGGCTGGAGTACGTCGCAACGCTGAACGGCGTCGAGTACTACAACGACTCGAAAGCCACCAATGTGGACGCCACCGCCAAAGCCATTGCCTCCTTTTCCTCGGGGATTCACCTCATCCTCGGCGGCAAGGACAAGAACTCCGACTATAGACAGTTATCCGATCTGCTGCGAGAGCGGGTTTGCGCCGTCTACACCATTGGATCGGCGGCGGCCAAAATTGAATCGCATCTGCGTGGAGTGATCTCCATCCACTCCTGCGGAACCCTGGACAAGGCGGTAGCTGCCGCGGCTTTGGCGGCACGTCCGGGTGAAATCGTTCTGCTGGCTCCGGCATGCTCCAGCTTCGACCAGTTTGAGAGCTACGAGCATAGGGGCCGCGTCTTCAAAGAACTCGTGAATGAAAGCGGGAGCTGGAAGGTGTGAGGCCGTGGCAAAGCTGGTAGGAGTCGACAAGTGGATGTTTTTTACCACCCTGCTGCTGATCGTGGTGGGGTTGGTGATGGTCTTCTCCGCATCGGCCGTGGTGGCGCAGGAGCGGTTTCACTCGCCTTATACTTTCGTTGGCAAACAGGCCATATGGGCGGTTTGCGGCGTGTTCGTGCTTCTCGTGCTCATGCACGTGGACTATCGGATTTATAAGTCGCCGCGGTTTATCTATCCCGCTCTCTGCGTCACCACGCTGCTGCTGGTATTGGTCTACGTTTTCCCCGGCTCCCACAACACCCATCGCTGGATTCGCTTTGGCGGCTTCTTCACCTTTCAACCGTCGGAACTTGCCAAACTGGTCACCATCCTTTTTCTGGCGTGGTTTCTGCACACCCGCCTGGACAAAATGAACGAGTGGTGGCGCACGTTGTTTCGCGCGGCGATTGTGCCGCTGGTCTTTATCGTGCTGGTGGTTGGCGAGCCCGACCTGGGCACCGCAATGGTCTTGGCCGGGGTCACGGCCATGATGCTTTTCATGGCCGGGATTCAGTGGAGGTACCTGGTGGGCGCCGCGGCTTTGGCACTGCCCTGCCTGGCCGCGATGCTGTTCCTGGTGGCCTGGCGCTGGCAGCGCATTCTCGTCTTCCTCCATCCCAACTGCGATGCAAAAGTGGTTGCGCCGGCCAGTTACCACGTCTGCCAGTCGTTGATCGCTGTGGGCAGCGGTGGGTTGGCGGGCCGGGGCTACATGGAGGGCGTGCAGAAGCTCTTCTTCCTTCCCGAGGCACACACTGATTTCATCCTCGCCAACATTGCCGAGGAACTGGGATTCTTCGGGACCATCTTCATCGTGCTGCTTTTCGTGGTGCTGGGCTGGCGTGGATTGCGCGCGGCCTTTCGCTCGCAGGATTCGTTTGCGCGCCTGACCGCCTTCGGCATCACCACCGCCATCCTGCTGCAGGCCTTTTTCAACATCAGCGTGGTTCTGGCGCTGGTGCCCACCAAAGGCATTCCGCTGCCGCTCATCTCCTCCGGCGGCACGTCGCTGTTCTGCACCCTGGCCAGCATCGGCATCCTGCTGAACATCACGCGCAAGGTGGATTGAGGTAAGCAGGGAACAGGGACCACGGAATAAGGAGAAATCCCATGACGCGAACTCCCCAATCTTTTACCCGCCGCGAAGCGCTCCAAAGCCGCCGCGAAGCGCTCAAGAGACTCGGAGCGGCCGCCCTGGTTGGGGCCGCCAGCCGTCCCGCCTTTGCCGCCGCCTACCGCCCGGCCAATACTGACTGGTTTGCGAATTGCCGCTTCGGCATCTCCACCCACTGGACGGCGCAGTCCCAGCCTGTAGGCGAAGACGACTGGCTGCCCTTCGGCGAGGCCGTTGACCGCTTCAGCCCCACGGGCTATGTGGAACAGGCTGCCCGCGCCGGCGCCGAATACGTAATCTTCACCGGCGCGCACGCCCTGCAAATGCTGCCTGCGCCCTCGGCCGCCATTGACCGCGTCTTCCCTGGCCGCACCACCCGGCGCGATATGATCGGCGAACTGGCTGACGCCTGCCACGCGCACGGCCTGCGCTTCATCCTCTATTACAACCACTCCTGCAACAGCGGCGACGACGCCGCCTGGGAGCACGCCGTCGGCTATCACGCCGCGGACAAGTCCCGCCTGGCCTCCAACCTGCTCGCCATCCTCAGCGAACTCGGCGCGCGCTACGGCTCCCGCCTGGATGCCTGGTGGTTCGACAGTTGCTATTCGCTCGACCCCCGCGGCGTCTACAACTCCGTCACCACCCAGATGCACGGCTTCCAGTTCCCCTGGGAAGAGTGGACCGCCGCGGCCAAGACCGGCTTTGAAGACCGCCTGGTCACCCTCAGCTCCGGCATGCTTACCCACTTCCTCTACTCCACCCACCAGGACTACGAGGGCGGCGAAGCCAACGACCTGGTCGCCGTGCCCACCTCGCGCTATACCCCCGACCACCTGCAGGCCCATCGCTGGGTCTGCCTGGACAATCCCGGCTGGGTCCACAGCCGCGTCAAGACACCGCTGGCCCCCCCGCGCTTCCCCCTCTCCAGCGTTGCCGATTACGTCCGCACATCCAACCGCGCCAGTGTCCCGGTCACCTTCAACCTCGACATCGATCGCACCGGCGTCATCAGCCCGGAGTCCCTAACGTTCTTGCACCAGGTAAAGCAGCAGCTATAAACCCGGTCAGGGTCAGCGCCACCCGCCTGGCGATCAGTTCACCGGGCGGCTCGCCGGGGCCGGGAGTCGAACTTGCCGAAAACGCGACTTCACACGCTCATCAGCGGAGCCGCCGCGGTCCGGCTCCCGTCACGCTCGGATGAGTTCTGTCCAGTTACCCGCCTGGCAGGGCAATCGCATGAACGCATTTTGTTGCTGAAGCTGGTTCCATGGGTCGCGGAAACGGAGTGCCGGCCCCGGTCTTCCCGGAGGGAAGATAGGAAAATAGCCCAGGGTGGAGCGTAGCGCAACCCTGGGACAGCATCCAGATGTCGATTTCGCGTCCCGTAGGGCCGCGGTGAAGCTCCTCACCGGCGCTGAAACATGTTTATGCAATCGCCCTGAGCGCCTATGCGGCCAGAAGCCGGCTTAAAACTCATCTATGTATAATTCCCGGGAGTTTCCAAGAGAGTTGCGCCATTGCCTTTGAAGGGTAAAAAACTGTCGAGAAAAGGAATCCCGCGGGACCGGCGCGAGAGCTTCGGCTTGCCGCCAGAGGATCTGCGCGCTCTCCGCGCGCTGAAAACGCCGGCCCGCATCCAGAAGTTCATTGACGAGCTGACCTACCAGTACGCCAACACGGCGGGGTCTCCGCACCGCGTGCTGCGGGAGCGCAAGGGACACTGCCTGGAGGGAGCGCTGCTGGCCGCTGCCGCCCTGCGTGTCAACGGCCATCCGCCGTTGCTGATGGATCTGGAGGCCGTGCAGGACGACGATCACGTGGTGGCCATCTATCGCCAAGCTAACCTCTGGGGCGGCATCGCCAAGTCGAACTTCGCCGGCCTGCGCTTTCGGGCGCCCATCTACCGCACGCTGCGCGAGCTGGCGCTCAGCTACTTTGAGCACTACTACAACCTGCGCGGCGAACGCACTCTGCGTTCCTACTCGATTCCGGTGAACCTGGCGCGTCTGGACGGCCGGTACTGGATGACCTCGGAGGAAGACGTTTGGTGCGTCCCCGAGCTCCTCATCGCGGCCAGGCACTACCCGCTCTTTCCCCACCAGGTGGCGCGCGCACTGCCCCGCCTCGACCGCCGCAGCTTCGAAGCAGGAATGCACGGCTGGACCAAACACTGAAGAGGGTCGCACGCGGGTCAACCCTCGCCACGCCACAAATGCTGGGTGCTCCATCCCTATCCAGGGCAATCGCATGAATCCGTTTTGTTGACCAAAGCTGGTTCCGATCGCTAACGCGCCGGAGGCGGCCGCCGCGGCGACTTTGCCAGCCCCGCACTCCTAACGCGCCGGAGGCGCAATGTTTGCTAGCCCCGCGCTTCAGCGTGGGGAATGAAGCAACAAAATGCCGGTCAGCCCCGTAGGGGCGGTGCCCGCCGCGAGATTGTCACCAGAAGATCTTTCATACGATTGCCCTGCATCCCTATCACAGCTTCATAGCGGAGAGGGTGGAATACCACGAACGCCTGTTCCAAGTTCCCTAACCCCGAACAGACCGTGCTGAGAGTCGGGTTTTGAAAGGGCACGGCTTCAGCCGTGCCGCAAGCCAAACAAGATCAATGGGCTTTACAGGCTGCGGAAAAACTCGATGCGGAGGCAGATTCGGTTTCGTCGGAGGGAGGCGGGGGTTTTAACCCCCGTATAAAGCCAGCAAAATGAATGCAGGGCTTTAGCCCCGGAAGAACACTCTCCGCGAAACTAACCGAAATCTTGCCTTTTTCCGCAGCCTGTTTAGCCCCTGCCGGGCCCTTTGCCCAAAAAGTCGCTAAGACGGCCTTCTTGCCCAGAAAGTCACGATCTTGCCCAAGAAGTCGAGCGGCTGCCCAAAAAGTCGGCACTCCGCCCAGGAATGCCCTCGGTCAAATCCCCCAGGCGCTGGATTGAGGGGTGAATAAATGTTAATGAAATGGAAACTGCCGAGTTACCGGTGATACAACCGGAACCCGGAATCTCAGGAAAACAGTCGAAAAGCCGACTTCATGGGACCTATCCGAGGAGCAGCGTGGATTCGGCGGTACTTCCCGATGGTCGACGTCCAGCAGCTATCGCGCAAATCAGGATTACTGGTGACATTCACACCAATGAGTGAACTGCGCGACTGCATGGTTCCGCGTTTGCCCAAACAGAACAGACAAATTGAAGAGGAGCCTCGGAAGATTCCGATTCGCAGTCGCGGCAAACGCTCTTGCGGCGCATCCGCGTGCTTGGCGGAATCTTCGGGCGCATGATCGCTAGTTTTCAGGGCAACCGGTCGTACATTCCCTTGGCATGCGATGACACGTTTCCAGGGCGGTGAGCGCGGATGCACCGGCCAGCAGTTCGAGAATGCCACGCCTGGAAATTGTTATCACTTGCCTGCCGGGGCCGCCTTCTTGTGCTCCACGAAGGTGTGTGCTTGA
>OCZT010006271.1_pt1 | contig 11778 bp, 10 predicted proteins | sample 1539031 | NCBI WGS metagenome assembly OCZT01 (sample SAMEA3539308, study PRJEB22396) | soil metagenome | biome: tundra; feature: field; material: soil | place: USA | collected 2010-05 | depth 0.15 m
AGACGTTGAAACAGTGATGCCTTCAGTAATTACTAAGGTAACTTATACAATGCCTGTAGCCTAAGTGGTTATGAATTTAATCTTAAATATGAACAAAGACCTTTCGGGTAGAGATACTCGAAGGGTCTTTTTTAATTATGAATAGAAAAAAACAAATATTAATAATGCAGATGTTTTTAGTTGCACTTGGATTTTTTTTAATGCTTTATTGTTATTATGTTAAAAGACATGGATAAATTTTAATATATTTGCGTACTTAAATAAATAAACAAAAAATAAAATGAAAAAAACAATTACAATTATTGCAGCAATGCTGCTTATTTCAATCAGTGCTATGGCTCAGCAACCTGACCTAACTTTAACCTCTGAAACAGTAATTGAAACAACTGCACAGAGAGGTGAAACAATCAATATTTATATGGATATTCAAAATATTGGTAATGCAACTTCTGGCAATTGTCATGTAGGAATTTATCTTTCTCAAACAACAAGTTTTACAGGGGCTACTTTGCTTAGTGTTATTTCTCTTGAATCATTAGCTGCTGGTGCTTCTGATATTGGTATTGAATTTAACTTTCCAGTTCCTTATAATGTAACTGATGGTACGTATTATGTTCTTTATGCTTTAGATATTTTAGGCGAAGTTAATGAATCGAATGAAAATAATAATAATTTTCACTCAATTTCAACAATTAATATTTCTTCTTATGCAGCAGTTCAAAATTTACCATACCCAATAATTTTTGTTCATGGACTTAATAGCGATTATCTTTCTTGTTGGGATTCATTAATGCTAACATTAGAAAATTATTATGGTTGGGTTTTAGGTGGTAATATGGATTTTTGTTTAAATTATGATAATGATGTTACAACTGCAAATGTATTAACAAATTATCATGACTTTAATAGCAATATATGGAAGGGGGATTTATATACTGTAAATTTTGATGTGAATCCTAATGGTGTTGAGCTTAACAATACTGTCGAAAGCAATCAATCAGCAGTTGCAAAGCAAGGATACGCAATTAGAGATGCTATTGCACATGTACTTCAAGTAACGGGTAGGGATAAAGTTATTTTAGTTGGTCATAGCATGGGTGGATTAGCTTCAAGAGAATATTTACAAAATTCCAATATATGGCAACCTGATGGTCAGCATCATGTTGCAAAACTTTTTACTGTTGGTACGCCCCATGGAGGAAGTAATCAAACTGCTGCAATTTTAGCACCTTTTTTCCCAATAGATGAATATTCAGAAGCCGTAAGAGATTTAAGATGGTCGTATTATACAGGTTATCCTGGGGCTTATTTATTTGGCGATACGGAAAATACAACAGAAATTGCCGCAGCGTTAGGATTTTATTTTTATAATGTAGATGTAAATTGTAATGGTGTGATAAATGATAATATTGTAGGGTTAAATAATACTGCTATTCCAAATAATTTGTATTATTCATGTGCAATTGGAACTGGAAGTAATCTTGGTGGTGATGGAGTTGTTGATCCAATAAGGGCTAACCTAAATACATATTATCCTTCAATAGCAGACACATTTATTTTACAAGAAGTTGGAGTTTATTTAACCAGTATATGGCATCAACATCTTACTCAGCAAATTGCTCAAATGGTTCAAGGGCTTGATGAAGCAAATGATTATCAATTTGCGTATGATATTTCGTTTGACACATTGTATTATGGTATTATAAGTAAACAAAGTTTGGGTGGTCCATACACTATTGATTATGATGATTATAAATTTAATGTGCCTTCAACAGGCAATTTATTAATGCAAGTATTCAATATTCCAATATCACAATATAATATTAATGTATTAAATTCTTCTTATTCATCGGTTTTTACACAAAATAGTGATGGCAAAAGTTATGTTGCAGCTCTCACAAATCTTAGTGCAGGTCAATATTATTTTGAATTATCAGGTACACCTACTGCTAGTTCATGGGAATTTCCATATGCCTTTCAGTTATATTTTTCATCAACTGTTGGAATTGAAGAAACTTCAAATTATTTCAAATGTTCAAATTATCCTAATCCATTTAATAAATCAACAACAATTGCATTTACCTTAATTAAATCTGATTTTGTTTCCATAAAAATATATGATATTTATGGTCAATTAATTTCAGTTTTATCAAATGAACAAATGAAGGAAGGTGAACATAAAATTAATTTTGATGGTTCAACTTTATCATCAGGGATTTATTTTTATACAATTCAATCAGGGGATAAAATTGAATCGCATAAATTAATAATCGAAAAATAAGAATAACTAAAGATTTATCTTGTTTAAATTCCAACCCAATAATATTTATTATTGATGGCTAAAATTAAGAGAAATAGGTTGGAAAGATTTGATTGGAAAGATTATGAATTACAAATTCTAAAGTTTTATAGGAATAAATATCCTAATAAAATTGTATTAGATGATCAAATGTATAAAGGACTCCATAGTAATCAAAATAGGCAAATTGATGTTGTTGTATATTCAAAATGGGATAAACCATATTGCATAATTGAATGTAAAAATTTGAACCGTAAGGTGACAATTGAGCATATTGATTGCTTTATTGGAAAACTTCAAGATGTAGGTTTGAAAAGAGGTATAATCGCCACAACAATAGGTTTTAGTAATGGAGCCCAAAATTATGCTAATAAAAAAAAGATAGAATTGGAGAAAATAACCTTCGAATTTCTTAAAGACTATTATTATATGGAACCTAATCAAATAGATGAAATTTTTAATAAGTCTATAAGCTATTATTTAGTTTTCTGTGATATTTGTGACATTTCAAGTCTATATGAAATAGTTGAAATATCTGGATTTGCGGAAACAGAATCATTATGTTGTCCAAAATGCAAGAAGGTTATTATCGAAGAGATTAGGTCTGATGGTAACCATAGAGTGATAAAACTTTTTCGAGGCAAAGATATTTCGGAAAAAGAATTAACGGATGTTAAAGTTATTCATATTTACCAAACACGAAATGAATGGATAAATCATAATTATCAATCGATTGATGTAACAACACCATTTTCAAATATTAATCATTGTTTTATTTGTCATTATAGATTTTGTGAGAACCCTCCTACTAGGACGAAGATCGAATATAATCATAAAGCTATTTGTTCTGAATGCTTAATCTGTCAAAGAAGTTTGCTAATAGATTATGACTATATTTAAATTGACAAAAAAACCCCAAATATGAATGACCCGAACTCCTGACAGGTTTTGCTCCTGTCAGGTATAGCAAATAAAGAAAGAAAAACCATACCTGCCAGGAGACAAACCGGACAGGATAACAAAAAAGCGGTATAAAAACATCCCGCTTTTTTCATTTATAAGCCCTGCCAACATAAATTCCGTATCTTTGCACCATGAAAGTAACCATAGATCCCAATTCAGGCTTTTGTTTCGGAGTAGTGTTTGCCATTCAGATGGCAGAGGATGAGTTGGAACAATCGGGCACATTGTATTGCCTTGGAGATATAGTCCATAATAATAAGGAGATAGAACGACTGAAAGCCAAAGGGTTGAAAATCATTAATCATGAGGATTTGAAAACCCTGCATGATTGCAAAGTCCTCATCCGTGCCCATGGAGAACCTCCCGAAACCTATCAAACAGCCATTCAAAATAACATTGAACTGATAGATGCCTCCTGCCCTGTAGTATTAAAACTTCAAAACCGTGTCCGAACAAGTTTTGATGATATTGAAGATGATAAAGGACAAATAGTTATTTATGGAGAAGTCGGTCATGCAGAAGTAGAAGGCTTAGTCGGGCAGACACATAATAATGCCATCATTATTAGCAAAGAAGAGGACATCGAAAAGATTGATTTCACCAAACCGGTTTACTTCTTTTCTCAAACAACCAAAAGCACCGATGGCTTTTATAAGATGCAAAAACTCATCGAAGACCGCATCCAATCCGTTCAAGGCAAAGTTGATCATTCCAATTTTGTGTCTAATGATACAATTTGCCGTCAAGTCTCCAACCGCGAACCTCAATTAAGGAAATTCGCCACCGAACATGATGTAATTCTGTTCGTAAGTGGCAAAAAAAGCTCCAATGGGAAAGCCCTTTTTGGCGTCTGTAAATCCGAAAACCCCAATACCTATTTCATCTCCGAAACCGAAGAAATTGCAGAAATCAACTTCAATGGCGTTAAAACAATAGGAATTTGTGGTGCCACATCCACACCCATGTGGTTAATGGAAGAAATAGCCAATTCCTTACGTACTAAAGAGAAAATAGTAGCTTAAAACCTCTCTTTTTCATTCATTTCCAAGTTTAAATTGAAGCATTTGTTTTGTATAACAAATACTTTTTGTACATTTGCACCCCTTTTACAAAGAATAACATTAATAAATTAATTAACATTAAATGACTGAAAATTCAGAATTAGAAAACGAAACGAACCAGAATGAAGCTACGGAGGTAACATCAGAAAATGTTGTATCAGAAGCAATTGAAACATCAAATTCACAAGAAATAGCTGATGAAGGTGAAGTAGCTGTTGAAGTAAAGCCAAAAGTTTACGTACCTCGCATTCCTGATCCAAATTTCGATTGGGATTTAAATAGAAAAGGTGGTGATAGCTATAAACCTGAAGAGAGAGTTGAATTAGAGAATAAATATGCTAATACACTCACTTCAATCGCCGAATTTGATGTAGTTCCAGGCACAGTAGTACTTATGAATGACCGAGATGTGGTGGTTAATATCGGTTTCAAATCTGATGGTTTAGTTCCGCTTTCTGAATTCAGAGACCTTCCAAATTTAAAGCTTGGAGATAAAGTTGATGTTTTTATTGAATCGCAAGAAGATAAAAACGGACAGTTAATCCTTTCTCATAAAAAGGCAATTGCATTTAAATCGTGGGATAGAGTTAATGAAGCATTAGAAACTCAGGAAATTGTTCATGGATATGTAAAATGCAGGACTAAAGGAGGATTGATAGTTGATGTTTTTGGATTAGAGGCTTTCCTTCCAGGTTCTCAAATAGATGTGAGACCTATCAAAGACTTTGATCAATTCGTTGGAAAAACAATGGAGTTTAAGGTTGTAAAAATTAACCAGGAGTTTAAAAATGTTGTTGTATCCCATAAAATACTCATTGAAGCTGAATTAGAATCCCAACGAGGCGAAATCATGTCCAAATTAGAAAAAGGACAGGTTATCGAGGGAACAGTAAAAAATCTTACTCATTATGGTGCATTTTTAGATCTTGGTGGAGTAGATGGATTACTTCACATTACCGACATGGCTTGGGGTCGAATAGCTCATCCAGATGAAATCCTTCAAATAGATCAAAAAATAAATGTGGTAATTCTTGATTTTGATGATGAAAAGAAAAGAATTGCATTAGGCTTGAAACAATTAACACCCCATCCTTGGGAATCTGCTGTTTCTCCGGATTTAAAAGTTGGGGATAAAGTAAAAGGCAAAATAACTGTTATTGCCGATTATGGTGCTTTTATGGAAATTGCACCTGGTGTTGAAGGATTGATACACGTTTCCGAAATGTCATGGAGTCAGCATTTACACAGTCCTCAGGATTTTATTAAGGTTGGGGAAGCAGTTGAAGCAGTTATCCTTACTTTAAATAGAGAAGAAAGAAAAATGTCTTTTGGAATCAAGCAATTAAAACCTGATCCATGGATAAATATTTCCGAAAAATATCCTGTTGGTTCAAAACATAAAGCAGTTGTTAGAAACTTTATGAATTTTGGAGTTTTTGTTGAATTAGAAGAAGGTATTGATGGATTAATCCATATCTCTGATCTTTCATGGTCAAAAAGATTTAGACATCCTTCCGAATTTGCAAAGATTGGAGATAAATTAGAAGTTTTGGTTCTTGAAGTTGATCCTGAAAGTCGTAGATTGGCTTTAGGTGTGAAGCAATTAGAGGAAAACCCTTGGGATGTTTTCGAAACTATATTTACTGAAGGATCAGTTCATCAAGGTACCGTTGTAAAAATAATTGATAAAGGCGCAATTATAGCCCTTCCTTATGGTGTTGAAGGTTATGCTCCAATAAAACAACTTATAAAAGAAAATAAAATGCCTTCCAAGGTTGAGGATGTTCTTGAATTTAAGGTGTTGGAGTTCAACAAGGATAATAAAAGAATATTAGTTTCTCACACAAGATATTTAGAGGATAAGGCGCTTGCTGCTAAAGAAAAAGATGGCGAAAAGGATAAAGAAACCGAAAAGGAAAACATTAAAGTTGTTGAAAAATTGAATAGTTCTGCAGAAAAAAGTACTTTAGGTGATCTTGAAGCTTTATCAAATCTTAAATCAGAAATGGAAACTTCTGAGTTAGAGTCTGCTCATAAAAAAGCAAAGGAATTGACTGACGAGGCTCCAAAAGCTAAAAAGCCGAGGGCGAAAGCAAAAAAGGCAGATGAGAATAATGAACCAGAGGTAAATAATTCTTCGGAAAATGAATCAAAGACAGAGGAACAAAAAGTTGATGAAGATAAACCAATTGATGTTTAACAAATTAAAAACCTTCCAAATCGGGAGGTTTTTTTTTGAGATAATTTTCAGAGCTGAATAATAAAACTTTGAATTATATATGCTCTTAACTAAATATGTTTTAATTTCGCAAGTGTTAATAATGGTAATTATTTTACGATGAATTCACAACAAAGATTAATCCTTAATAGCGAGCAATTTAACATTACTATTAACAGGCTTTGTTATCAATTGATCGAAAATCATAATAATTTTGAGCAATCAGCAATCATCGGTCTTCAGCCACGAGGGATTTATCTGTCGCAAAGAATCGTTAAAAACCTGAAGCAAATTCTTAACACTCAAAATCTTCTTTCCGGTAATCTTGATGTTACCTTCTTTCGTGATGATTTTCGAAGGACGGAGAAAATTCAGATTCCAAGCAGTACAGAAATTGATTTTATCATCGAAAATAAAAAGGTGATTTTGGTTGATGATGTTTTATTTACCGGAAGAACAATAAGGGCAGGTTTAGATGCAATATTATCTTATGGAAGACCAAAAAAAGTAGAATTACTTGTTTTAATTGACCGCAGATTTAACCGCCAATTACCAATTGAGCCCGATTATGTTGGAAAAAGAGTAGATACCATTTCATCGGAAAAGGTTACGGTTGATTGGATGGAAACGGATGGAAAAGATCAGGTTTGGTTGCAAACACAGCAAACATAAAATATGGCAAAAGAATTAAGCGTAAAGCATTTATTAGGGATAAAACATCTGACTGAAAATGATATTCAGCTTATTTTTGAAACCGCTGATAATTTTAAAGATGTAATCAATAGACCGATAAAAAGAGTTCCTTCGCTTCGGGATATTACTATTGCCAACTTATTTTACGAAAACTCAACCCGAACCCGACTTTCATTCGAATTGGCTGAAAAGAGATTATCTGCTGACATTCTGAATTTCGCAGTTTCCAGTTCATCAGTTAGTAAAGGTGAAACTTTGGTGGATACGGTCAACAATATTTTATCAATGAAGGTGGATATTTTAGTCATGCGCCATCCGAATCCCGGGGCTGCGGTCTTCCTTTCAAAATATATAACTGCAAATATCATAAATGCCGGTGATGGTACTCATGAACATCCAACTCAAGCCTTATTAGATGCGTTTACAATCCGTGAAAAAATTGGTGATGTTAAAGGAAAAAAGATTGCAATCATCGGCGATATTATGCATTCAAGGGTTGCTTTGTCGAACATTTTTTGCCTCCATAAACTCGGAGCGGAAGTGATGGTTTGCGGTCCTACAACCTTAATTCCTAAATACATTTCTTCATTAGGAGTTAAAGTCAGCAATAATCTTATGGAGGCACTAAACTGGTGCGATGTTGCCAATATGCTTCGAATCCAGTTAGAGCGACAGGATATTAAGTATTTTCCTTCGTTGAGGGAATACATTATGCAATATGGTTTAACTAAAGCCATCCTTGATTCTCTCGATAAAAAAATAATTGTCCTCCATCCCGGACCAATAAACCGCGGAGTCGAAATTACAAGCGATGTTGCCGATTCCTCCCAATCTGTCATTCTTGAGCAGGTTGAAAACGGGGTTGCCATACGAATGGCTGTCCTTTATCTCCTTGCCGGCAGGGTTGATAAACAGGAATAATTAGAAATTATACTCATTTATTGAATTTATCCTACGGGATAAATGGGTAATCCTGATACATAATTATAAGAAAATGACTGAATCTTTCCAATAAATCCTTTCATTTTAACTTTAATTTTCCCAAAAATTTGCATTTCTTCATTATTTCGCCGTATATTTGTTGCGAATAAAACAAAAAATGAACCTCTCAATCGAAAAAAATGACAAATATATTATCGTTAAACTCCTTGATGATAAAGTGAATGATAACATCTCAACAGAATTGAAATATCATCTCATAGCCTTAAATAATGACGGGGCAAAGAATATCATTCTCGATTTAAGTAAAGTAACCTATTGCGATTCATCTGGTTTAAATACTATTCTGGCTGCAAATACGGTGTGCAAAAACTCGAATGGTTCGTTTGTAATAACCGGATTAAATGAAAAAGTAAGGAAGATCATCCATAATAGCCAGTTAGAAAAAGTTCTGTTTATTTGCCCTACTGTCGAAGAAGCAATAGATCTTGTTTTTATGGAAGAGATTGAAAGAAATCTTGATAATTGAGTCGAAAAACAATAAAAATTTCACCGATTCAATTATTTTACATAATTTAGCCAAGTTCAAAAAATTAAATAATCTCTAAAATAAAAAATAAATATGAAAAAATCGTTACTAATCTTAATTTGCCTTTTTGCATTTGCTGTTAACTTAATTAATGCACAATGTATCCCTGATTTAACTTCGTTAGGTCATGCAACAGGTCAGGTTGTACCAGATTCTGCTGTTAATCTTCCACATGCTACTGTTGGAGTTACTTATGATACCGATATCCAACTTTGGGTGCCTCAGGATACTACGGCTCCATTAGTGGGTACAATTACCTGGATTAATTATACACTAAATAGTGTATTAGGTTTACCCCCAGGCTTTTCTTTTACATGCAATCCTACAGATAGTGTTTTTCCGGCTAATGCAGCAAGTTGTATGCATCTTCATGGAACTGCACCAATAAATACTATGATTGGTACCTGGCCCCTGAAAGTTTATATTACTGCTCACGGAACATACTCTCTTGGTAATCTTACGGTTCCTGATAGCATTACTTATTATAAAATTGTTATTGACAGCGCAGCCTCAGGTATTCCTTCTCTTAATATGAATCGTTTTGATGTATCTCAAAACATACCGAATCCATTATTCTCAGGCAATACAGAGATAGATTATTCTACTCCTATTACTGGCAAAATGAGTTTCACTGTTTATAACATGCTTGGTCAGAATATAATAACACGAAGCTTAAATGCAAAGCAGGGTATGAACCAGATTTATATAAATTCCAAAGAGCTTGCCCCCGGAATTTATATGTATAGTTTGAATAATGGTTCTCAAACCATTACTAAACGTATGGTTGTTGGAAGCAGATAAATAAATTAAATAATTAACTAAAAAAAATAAATAAAATGAAAAAAACAATACTCACATTAATTTGCATTTTCTTTATTGCAAGCAATTTTGCAAATGCACAGTGTTCAATGGATACAATTTCCGGTGTCGGATGGCCAGGACCAGGATGGGAAGCACAACCAACTAATACTGTTAATCTCCCGCATGGAACGGTCGGGAGCGCTTATTCAGCATGTCTGAATTTCTGGGTACCCAGTCAAATGACTTATCAAGTTTTTACAGCTTCAATTGATTCAGCAACATTACAAGCTATAGCACTGCCACCAGGATTTACATATACTACCAGCACCGGAAGTAATGTTTTTCATGGCAATACTCAGGGATGGATACATTTCAATTGTGCATCATTAACAGTTGCTGATACCGGTACTTATCCTTTGACTATTGGTTTTGTTTTAAATCTTTATATATCATCACTTAGTCAATATGCAGTTACTCCTGCTATTGATACTTTTTTGACAGGATATAAAATTATTATTGCTGATACCGGAGCTTCTGGAATTCCAGTATTGGACCCCATGAAATTTGAAGTTTCACAAAACCTTCCTAATCCTGTTTTCTCCGGAAATACAGAAATAGATTATTCAACACCTGTTAATGGCAAGATGAGTTTGGCTGTTTACAACATGCTTGGTCAGACAGTAATAACTAGAAATCTAAATGCAAAACAAGGAATGAACCAGATTTATATCAACTCCAAAGAACTTGCACCAGGAATTTATATGTATAGTTTAAATAATGGTTCTCAAACGATAACTAAGAGAATGGTGGTGGGAAGCCGATAAATGACATTTGAAATAACGATATTAGGCAGCAGTTCTGCTTCACCAACATATCAAAGACATCCTTCCGCTCAGATAGTTAACATATCTGAGCGGTTTTTTTTGATAGATTGCGGCGAAGGAACCCAGATTCAGATGGAGCGATATAAAATAAAGTACCATCGCATCAACCGGATATTTATCAGCCATCTTCATGGAGATCATTTTTTTGGTTTGATGGGATTGTTATCCACCATGCACTTACAAGGCAGAACAAAAGAACTGCATTTATTTGCACCAAAAGAACTGAAGGAAATTATAGATATTCAATTGCTTTATTCCCAAACAAGACTTCGTTATGAGATAATTTATCACGATTTGAATGCTGAGAAAAGTGAGGTGATTTATGAAGATGAACACCTCATCATAGAAACCATTATTCTTAATCATCGGATTCCTTGCACAGGATTTTTATTCAGAGAAAAAAGAAAACCACGCAAACTTATAAGAGACCAAATTACAAAGTATGAAATTCCGGTTTCTGCATTCTCTTCATTAAAAATGGGTAAAGATTATATTGATGAATCAGGCAAGATTTTTAAAAATGAATTGCTTACCGAACCATCAAAGTCGGTAAGAAGCTATGCCTATTGTTCAGACACTGCTTATAATGAAGCAATGTTAGATCAGTTAAAAGATGTTGACCTTCTCTATCATGAAGCTACTTTTTTAGATGAAATGATAGACAGGGCAAATGAAACTTATCATACCACCGCTAAACAAGCTGGAATGATTGCAAAGAAAGGAAATGTAAAACGATTGCTTATCGGTCATTTTTCGGCACGTTATAAAGAACTCGATACACTCCTTAATGAAGCCCGCACTGAATTCCCTGATACCGAACTTGCACTCGAAGGTATGAAGTTCAGCATCGAATAATCTTTAATAATGATACTTATTGCTGACAGCGGTTCCACTAAAACCGATTGGAGATTGCAGGATGAAAACAAAAAAATTCATCAATTCCGAACTATTGGTTTTAATCCTCGTTTTCAATCAACTAAGGAAATATCTGATTCAATAGCTAAAGATTTAGTACCTAAAATTGTTGCTGATAAAGTAAACAAGGTGTTTTACTATGGAGTTGCATGCTCCTCACCAGATAAAATAAAAATTGTTGAGGATGCTTTAAAAAACAATTTCAAGAATGCAAAAATTGAAGTCAATCATGATTTACTTGGAGCGGCACGTGCACTTTGTCAGCATAATGAAGGCATTGCCGCCATTCTTGGGACAGGTTCCAATTCCTGTTATTATGATGGAGAAAATATTAAAGAAAACATTACTTCGCTTGGATATATACTTGGTGATGAAGGTGGTGGTGCTTATAGATCGGAAGAGCACACGTCTGAACT
>OCZT010006272.1_pt1 | contig 11778 bp, 10 predicted proteins | sample 1539031 | NCBI WGS metagenome assembly OCZT01 (sample SAMEA3539308, study PRJEB22396) | soil metagenome | biome: tundra; feature: field; material: soil | place: USA | collected 2010-05 | depth 0.15 m
CGCCCGACGTGCCGTAGCCGGTGTTGGGCCAGCCGGTAATGTATTTTAGGGCCAGGAGCTTGGTCTGTTCGGCGATCTCCACGATCACCTCGGTGACGCGGGAAATCTCCATGGAAGCCGCGGAGAGTTCCTCCACCCGGTTGGACGCTTCCTGGGTGATGGCGAGAGCTTCGGTTGCGGTTCTTCGCGAGCCTTCGGCCGAGCGTGCGATCTCCTGAATGGAGGCCGACATTTCCTCCGCCGAGGCGGCCACGGTACGGAAGTTGCCGGCCACCGTCTCGGAACTCTGCGATGCGTCTCCGGCCTTGACGGAGACGCCGCTGGCCTCGCCCAGGAGGGCATTTCCAGTGGTGCGCAGCGATCGCGAGGATATCGCCAGGTCGCCGGACAATTCCTGTACGGTTTCCAGGCTTTCGCGCAGGGCCGAATTCATCTTGCCGATGGCCGTGCCCAGGCGGTCCCGCTCGGACCGGGGTTTGATGGAGGATCTCAGATCTCCGGCAGCCACCAGGTCGGCGAGTGTCGCCGTCTGGCGGAGGTATTCGGTCATGTGGCGCAGGCCGTCGGCCAATCGCCCGATTTCGTCGTGGGATTTGGCGTGCATCTCGTGGTCCAGATCGCCCTGCGCCACCGCCTCCACGAGATCCACCGCCTCCTGGAGGGGGGCGCTGACGCGGCTCTTGAGGACCAGCATGATCAGCGAGACCAGGATGACGTTGATGACCACCACGACCAGGAGCGCGACGATCCAGGCCAGGGCCGCCTTCCGGGCGATCGCCTTCTCGATCTGCGACTGGGCCTTGGCCACCCGGGCGGAGCTGACCTTGATGCGCAGGGCCCCCACTTCCTTCTCCACGCCCATGGTCTCCTTGTCCGTGATCACCTTGCGGGTGAAATCCTGGGCGGGTCCGGATGTGTCGCGGCTCATCCGCGCGACGGGCGAACCGTCCTTGCCCAGGAAGACCACGTCCACAAAATCAGAATCCCGCATCGCCTCCTTGGCCTTCACCTGCAGGTCGGCCAGGTCCTGCGACATCAAGGGCATGACGGAGATCCGCGCCAAGAGCCCGGACACGAGGTCCGCTTTGCCCGCCAACGCGTTCTCCATCCCTTCCTTCTCGCGCACCGAGGATTCGTGGAGGTCCGAAACGTAGAAGCGGATCCCCGCCACGGCCGCTGTGAGCAGGCTCACGGTGATGGCCGTGGAGGCGATCACGCCCACCTTGGTTCCGAGCGACCTGTGCTTGTACCAGTCGAAGATGGACATCATTGCTCCTCGGGTGCGCGCTGACCGCTTATTGGACCGGGATGGCCTTGATCGTGGCGTTGACCGCGGCCTTGTCGACTACGGCTATGGCTCCAGGAAGGTCGGCGGAGACGAGGATCGCCGTGGCGGATGTCTTCTGGAGGGCGGGTGCGGTGCCATTGCCCTTCACCTGCTCGTCGACCCAGTACTTCTTGTATTCCTCGGGAGACATCCCCAGGACATCCTGCAAGAACGACACCGCCGCGGGATTGGACTCCGCGAGCATGAAGGGCACCACCTTGACGCCGGAGAGGTTCGACTTCTTGCCCGTGAACACGCGCTTGAGGTCGGCCTTGGAGATCGAGGCGATGGGGCTGGATGGACTGGTGACCACGGCCCAATCTCCGGCGAAGGAGACGGCGGCGAGGAGGAAAACGGAACTGAGGATCTTTTTCATGTTCGTCATGCTCCTTTAGAACGCCACCGAGAACTGGGCGTCGAATTCGTTGATGGCAAGGTCGGAATCAGTGAAGGTGTTCGCTGTCTGCCCCGAGGAAAACTGCTTGGGCGTGATCGCGACGCGGGAGTACTCGAGTTTCAGCCGGATACTGGAGAACAGTCCGAAGTTGAGGCCCCCCACATACATTTGGAATCCTTTCGCCGGAACGCCGACCAACCCCAGGGGGGGATTGTTTTCGACGTTTGACCAATCGATGTTCTCGTACATCGCGTATGGAGTCACCTCCAAATTTTGTCGAATCGGGATGGACTTGGCGAGGAGGATGTACCAGCCGTTGAAATCGGATCTCCTGTTGCCGTCGAGCATGTTGAGAAGCTTGCGATGGTTCCATTCGCCCTGGAGCAGGAATCCCTTCCATTGGACCTTGGAGTCGAGGCCGTAGCACAATTCGCGCGAGTACGAACTGTCGACTGTATTGATGGTGGTTTTGGCGAGGTCCGTCGTGGTCATCTGGGTGTTCAAGTCAACACCTTCGACCGGCACCGTCGCCCACTCCTGGCTCTGGCGAAGCGTGCCCGTGTGGAAGCTGCCCCCGAGGCGAACCCCGTCCAAATATCCGAGATCGCCTTGCAAATGCGTTCCGACGGCCCAATCGTCCATGTTCCGCGGATCCTGCCCGTAGTCGTAGCTCCCCAGGACGTCTGCATCGCCGCGCCCCGTCGTTACCCAGGCGGCATAGGACAGATCTTGGTCGGCGACGGTGGTCCTTCCGAACACCTGCACGCCGGTCTGCGACACGGGGAAGATCGGGAAGAATGCCGTCTGGTAGGGTTGGCGCACGGTGAGAATGACGGGCGAACCGTGGTCGACGTTCCAGATCCCGGCGGGAGTGATGAACTTGCCCACGCGCAAGTTGAGCTCGTCGGTCAAAAGGATGTCGGCATGGACGCGGGGCAGGCTGATGCCGTGATCCTTGGTCGCGGCAGTGGGGTTCGAGAGGAAGGCGTGGAGCCGGACCTTTTCCCCGATCGCGTGGACCGTCTTGGAGAGCGTGTCGTTGGTTAGGGAATCGGCGATGTGCTGCAGGATGGAAGTCGGATAGGCAGAATACGGCGAAGTGTTCTGCAGGAGAAGCAGGTACTGCCCCCGCGTTTTGCTTCCGACCTGGGAAAATACGCTGGAGTAGACAGCCGACGAGTCGAACCCCGCCTGAAGGCCTGGGGTGGTCTTGCGGTTGGCATCGTTGTTCAGCGAGACCTCGGCCAGGAGTCGGACATTCGAATTCGGTTTCCAGTCGAAATAGGTGTTGACGTGATCCAGGTACAGTTGGTAATCCGGCACGACGATGGCGTAGTTTCGAAGGAAGTTCTGGTCCTCGTAGCTCTGGTAAGTGAATCGCGTGTCCATGAACCCGTAGGCCTTGAACGTCGATTCGTCCGCATGGACTAGGCCGGAGCCCGCAAGGGCCGTGGCGAGGATCAAGAGCGCAGGAGTTTTTGTCATGGCGGCTTCCTTTCGGGTGAGTACCGATGGCCGGATCTTCCTACGCCCATCTGACATTGTCAAGCACCATGTCCGGAAAGCGCCTATGGCCGCGCGTCGCACCTGGTGGTATACTTCCCGCACCATGACGAGCGTCGAAGAGGCATCCTGGGGGATTCGCGCATCGATCGCGGGTGCGCCCACTCGTCAGGATCTGTCCAAGGTGCTCGACGATCTGCGCAAGGCGCTCCCGGCCGCGCGACCAGTATTTGGGGTCATCCTGGACATGTCGGCCGCTGGTGCCGTGAATCCAGAATTGCGAGACCTGTTCCTACACGCGCTCAAGTTTCTCGCTTCGAGGGGGATGGTCAGGCTGGCGGCGGGGATTTCAGGTGGACTCCTGGCTTCCCAGCTCAAGCGCCTTTGCGCTGAAGCTGACGTCGCAAAAGGGTTGCGTTGCATCGATGCGCACGGCGATGGATGGAAATTGGTGGCTGAACAGTGGGCCGTATCCGCACGTGAGCCGGAAGGGCTCGGCCTCACGCACTAAAGGCGGGCCTTAGGATTTCGACGAGGTCAACAAATCCAGGATCGCGTCCCGGATCCCGGAGGCGTCCTTTTCTGCGAGCCTGCGGGCCGTGAACACGGATCCACCGAAAGCCAGAGCGTCAGCCCCGGCAGCCAGATAATCGCCGGCATTTTCCGCAGACACCCCGCCACAGGCGAGCAATCGCACGTCGCGAAACGGGCCGCGCAGCTCGCGGAAATAGGATGGCCCGCCCGCCGACCGGGCTGGAAAGATCTTTACGATGGCAGCTCCGCCTTGGTGGGCGTTCCAGATTTCGGAGGGTGTGAACGCGCCAGGCAGGGTGGGCGTGTCGTTTTCTCGCGCCCACTCTTGTACCTCGGGAACCAGGCATGGACTGACCAGAAATGTGGCTCCCGCCCGCACGGCCTCTTCCGCTTGGTGGGCGGAGAGCACGGTGCCCGCCCCGATCTGACAATTCCCGTCCAGATTGTCGCGTAGGAACCGGATCTGGTCCGCGGCGCCTTCCGTGTTCATGGCGACTTCCAGAAACCGCAAGCCGGACTCCGCGGCGGCCACGGCCACGGCGGCTAGGCTCTCCTGGGGGCACCCCCGCAGGATTCCCAGAAGGCGCGAGGTTCGGATTTTCTCGACAAAATCCGTCACCAGCGGTGATGGGGCATTTTCCTTGTTCATTCCAGGCCCAGCGAGACCATCTTCTCATAGAAGGCCAGGTAGTCCTCCCTTGCCTCGCTCTTGCGCATGTCCAGGGCGTCCTGGGGGTGCTGGTTCAATTGCCCCGCGATCATGTGGGGGATGATGTATCCCCACTCGAACTTCTGCCGCAGCGGAATGAATTCCTTGGCGATCAAGTCCAGCACGGGCCGCACGTCGAACTTGGGATTCTTCAAGAATCCCAGGAGCAGTTCCAGCGTGCAGTTACCGGCGGCGCGGCCCATGCCGTAAACGGTGGCATCCAGGAAGTTCACTCCGTGGATGATGGCCTCTATGGTATTGGAGAAGGCAAGCTGCTGATTGTTGTGGCCATGAAATCCCAGTTCCTTGGTCTTCACGTGCCTGCGTGCGCGCTTGACCAGAGCTTCGATCTCTTCCTGGTACATGGCCCCGAAGGAGTCCACCACATAGATGGCTGTGGCGCGGCTTTCGCGCTCGCACTGGTCCAACGCCTCGTCCAATTCCGAACCTTGGTCGCGGGAAAGGGCCATCAGGTTAATGCAAGTCTCGTAGCCCAGGTCGTTGAAGTGGTCGGTCAGGGCAATGGCCTTGTCTACGCCTTTCACATAGCTCGCCACCCGTACCATTTGATAGGAGGATTTCTCCGCCGGAAGGACCGCATCCAGGTCCACGCGGCCCACATCGGCCATGACAGAAATCTTCGCGCCATTCTCCACGCCTTCCGTCACCTTGCGGACGTCGGCTTCGGCGCAGAATTTCCACGGACCGTACTCGGATGTGGAAAAGACGTCCGGCGAATTCACGTATCCGATCTCGAAATAGTCCACCCCGGCGGCCGAAACCGACTTGTAGACGTTGCGCACGAAGTCGTGGCTGAACTGGTGGCGGTTCACGAGCCCACCGTCGCGGATGGTGCAGTCGAGGACCTTGATGCTTTCCCGGTACATGGTCGCCTTTCGGTGCCGCCCGTTCAAAACCCCTTTTTGGCGGGGGCACAATGGCGGCGATGAAGGCGGAAAAGGTAGAACCAGACGGATTCTATCCTTCGTCTCTATGCACCAACGGAAGAGGGCGCGGGAATGATCTTGAATGTCGTTTGGCTGGTCCTCTTCTTCGCGGGGGGATTGTTCGGGACCTTCCGGTTTCTGTCCGGGGCCGACCCCAAGGTGTTTCCGGCCATGGCGCAAGCCACCTTCGATTCGGCCAAGACCGGCTTTGAGATGGCTCTGGGCCTCACTGGCACATTGACTTTGTGGATGGGCCTTCTGAAGGTGGGAGAGGACGCTGGAGCCATCCGACTTCTATCACGTGCCTTGGCGCCGCTTCTGCGCAGGGTCTTTCCGGGACTCCCGACCGACCATCCCGCCTCGGGGAACATGGTGCTCAATTTCGCGGCGAATCTCCTGGGTCTGGACAACGCAGCGACACCGGCAGGACTGAGGGCCATGCAGGAACTGGAGACGCTGAATCCAACCCCTGGCACTGCCACGGACCATCAAGCCATGTTCATGGTCCTTCACGCCGCGAGCCTCACGCTTTTCCCCGTGAGCATCATGGCCTTGCGGGCGGCCAATGGCGCCAAGAATCCTGCGGACATTTTTGTGCCCATCCTTGTGGCCAGCGCCTTTTCTGTGCTGGGAGGATTCATCTCCGCTGCGCTCGTTCAACGCCTGAAAATCTGGGATCCTGTCCTTCTTGCCTGGGTGTTGGGGCTGGGAGGTGCCGTGGGGGGAGGCGTCGCGCTCATCGCGAGACTCCCGCACGTCCAGGTGGAAGGGATCTCCACTACGCTGGGGACTGGACTCATGCTGATGGCCATTCTCTTCTTCTTAGGCTTGGCGAGTTGGAAGAAGGTCAACGCCTGGGATTCCTTTACGGAAGGGGCCAAGGACGGCTTCAAGACGGCCATCCAGCTGGTGCCCTTCATGGTGGGCATCCTCGTGGCGGTGGGCGTGTTCCGGGCCTCGGGAGGCATGCAGGTGCTGGTAGACGGAATTTGGTCGTGCATCTCCTGGACGGGAATCCCCAAGGAGGCGGTGGGAGCCATCCCCACCATGCTTATGAAGCCGCTTTCCGGTGGAGGCGCGCGCGGCCTGACCATCGATGCCATGAAGACTTTCGGCCCCGATTCCTTCACGGGAAGGCTCTCCTGTCTGCTGCAAGGAAGCACCGACACCACGCTCTACGTGATCGCACTCTACTCCGGTGCTATCGGCCTCAAGCGCAGCCGCCACGTTCTCCCATGCGCTCTGGTCGCCGACCTCTGCGGATTCGTCGGCGCCTTCCTGATGGCGTCCATCTTTTTTCGCTGACCTCGTTCGGGGCGATTCGTGAATCGCCCCTACCGGGTCAGAAATTCTCGCCGTTTTTGCGTTCCAGGGTTTCTCGGTCCACGTTGTCCCCGATGATAAGGGCCGTGAGATCGCGCTGAATGTAGAAGCCCTCGGGAGGGATCTTGGAGTCGTCCGTGAGGATGTAGACGTCTCCGGGGTTGTCCAGCTGACCGGCGATCTTGCCTTCGCCCAGGTCCACCGTGGCGCCGACCTTCCGCTCGTAGGGGCGGACCAGGGCAACTTCCACCCAGCCTTTGGCTCCATTCTGGGTGACCACCTTCAGGTAGTCGCCTTTGGCATCTTCGCGCAGGAGCAGCTCAGTGGGCTCTGCGATGTGCAGGGGTTGTTCGCCGACGCGGTGTTCAGGGCTCACCCAAACCGGGACCTTGCCATCGCGCGCGATGAAAAGCGGCTTGTCGTCGGCATACACAAACCGCATGGCTGCAGCAAGCGCTAGAACGAGGAAAATCCGCTTAAGCATCAGGCGTTTCCTTTCGACGGAAAGGCGGCGCACAAGCGCCGTGTGATTGGAATATACCACCAGCTGTGAACGCGCATTTGCAGTCTTGACTCTGGTGCTCTCCATGTCGTGCTCCTGATGAGTACTTTATCCGCTTCGCTCAAAAACGGAAAGGTTCCCACTCGTGCGCAAATCCTTCTTCCTTCTGCCATTGATCCTGTTGGTCGGCGCGTGCCGTACTGGCGCGAAGTCCGCCCACCCCTTCAAGGCTCCCATCGGTGACACCACCGCCATCATCGCGGGAATCGATACCATCGGGATCACCAAGGCCCAGGTGGAGAGCCTTCTTTCGCCCATGGTGGTGCAGATTGCCCAACAGGCCCAGCAGACAGGCCAGTCCTTCGATGTTGTGGCCGCGCCGCTGCGTCGCCAGGCCACTGCCCAGCTCCTCATCCAGGAAGTGGTTGCCGCCGAGACTGCCAAGCAGCATCTGGTGCCGGACGCCCGCAAGGTTGATAGCATCTACAAGGCGGTGACTGCCCAATTCCCTGATAGTGCCTCGCTCATGGCCGCTTTGGCCAAAGCCGGCGACAATCCCGCTTCTGTTCACGAGAAGATTGGTCGCCAAGTGGCCGCCAACACGCTGATGGAGACGGCGCTGGCCGACTCCCTGAAGATTTCTCCCGCTACCATCGACAGCTTCTATAAGGCCAACCTGGACAAGTTCAGCGGTGCAGGCCAAGTGCGTGGTCGTCACATTTTGCTCTTGGTGAAGAGCCCTGCGGATTCCGCCAAGGTCCACAAGGAAATCCTGGATATTTCCGCAAAGCTCGCCAAGGACGACAAGCAGTTCTCTGCCATCGCTCGCGCGAAGTCTGAAGATCCCGGCTCCAAGGAAAAGGGCGGCGATCTTGGCTGGTTCGACCCCAAGGACATGGTGCCAGAATTTGCCGCAGCCGCTCGGTCGATGGAGCCTGGCAAGATCTCTGCACCCATCCGCACCCAATACGGCTGGCATATCCTCCAGATCCAGGATCGCAAGTCGGGCAAGGCGCCAGCCTTGGATTCCGTCAAGCCTCAGATCGAGAACATGCTCAAGTCGAAGATCGCTGAACGTGTGGTTCCCGGCTACTACCGCCGACTCCTGAAGGCCCACAAGGTCCAGTTCTTGGACGAGGCCTATAAGGAACCCACCTTGATGGACGAACCCAAGCCTGCGTCTTCAATCGCCAACGAGATGAAGCCCGCCGCTCCGAAGAAGTAACGATCGGGTTTTCCAGAATCGATGTGTCGCTCCCGGGGAATCTCTCCGGGGGCGCTTTTTTTGGAGTGCTACCCGCCTTTCGTCGCCGCGTTCTGTTCCTGGGATAATTCCTGGAGACGGAGCATCGCGGTCACGCCGGCACCCACCAGGGGTCCAAACAGGATGCCCACAGGCCCGAAGAAGGAAAGGCCGCCGACGGTGGTGAGGAATACCATCAGATCGTGCATCCCCGCGTCGCGACCGACCAGGACGGGTCGAAGGATGTTGTCGATCAGGGAAATCACTCCCACGCCCACCCCCAGAACCAGTATGGCGCGGCCGACCTCCCCCGAGATCAAGAGCAAGACGCCGGCGGGCGCCCAGATCAGACCGGAACCAACGGCGGGGATCAGACTGCAAAAGGCTGCGGCGACCCCGAAAAAAGTGGGGGAAGGAAGTCCTGCGCACCAGAACAGGATTCCCGTGAGTGAGCCCTGGACCGCCCCGATCACGAAGTTTCCCTTGAAGATGGCGCGCGAGGTCTTGCGGAACACCGAAAACAGCTCTCCGACCTGATCGTCCGGGAGTGGGACCATGCGCCGGACGCGCTCGACCATCTTGTCTCCGGTCAGATACAGGTAGAACAGGCTCATCAAGGCAATGCCCGAGAGAACCAGGACGTTCAGCAGGGACGATCCGATGCTGAAGATGCTGTTCATGCCCCAGGAAGTGAAATCAGACAGGGTTTCCTGCAGTTTGGGGCCGAAGGAATCAGGCTTGAGTCCAATCTGTTGTGCGATCGAGCTCTGTTCCAGGTGTTGTTGTTGGGTCTGGATCCAAAGCCAAACCGTTTTGGGGTCGAAATTGACCAATAGTTCGCGTGCTTGGATGGTTGCAAAGACGAGAATAGTTCCAACTGGTGCGACAACCAGAAAGATCAAACCCAGAATCATGATCCCAGAGGTCAAGTTGGCTCTATTTCCGGTCAATTTGAGGAGTTTGTTCCGAAGCGGCCAGGTCAAACCAGCCAAAATACAGGCAAGAATGAATGGGATGAGGATACTCTTCAAGATCAAAAGGAGGAAAAATACGGAAATAGCGAGTAAAATCGTGGATGTTCTGGATCCTTCTTCTAGGAACTCCCAAAATCCGCTGATTCTTTCGTTCTTTACGTTTGGCTGGTTCTGATTATCACTCATTTTGTGCTCCAAATAGGGCCATTTTCTGGCCATCTCGGCTAAGACACTTGACTTTCATCGCTTTTTTCGCGATCTTTTGAGCAAGTGGATGGCGACCTGGCGTGCGGTGAAGCGAAACCGGGGTTCGGACATCCTCTGTTTTGGAGGAACGTAGACAATGGACAAGAAGATCCCCACTGGGGCCGACGTGATCATGCAGAGCCTGATCCGCGAAGGGGTGGAATACGTCTTCGGATACCCTGGAGGAGCCGCCATCCCGTTGTTCGATGCGCTGGTGGACCACCCTCAGATCAAACTCGTTCTTGTGCGCCACGAACAAGGCGCTACGCATATGGCCGACGGCTATGCCCGTGCGACCGGTAAGCCCGGCGTGGTGCTGGTGACATCCGGGCCCGGTGCCACCAACACGGTGACCGGCATCCTCACAGCCCAGATGGATTCGTCTCCCATCATCGTGCTTTGCGGCCAGACCATCTCTCCCATGCTGGGCAAGGACGCTTTCCAAGAGGCCGATGTCACGGGCATCACCTACCCGGTGGTGAAGCACTCCTACCTGGTGAAGCAGGTCAACGATCTCCCTCGGATCATGAAGGAGGCGTTCCACATCGCGACCACGGGACGTCCGGGTCCGGTGCTGTTGGATCTGCCCAAGGACGTGACCTCCGCTCCTTGCACGGCTCCCTTCGTGGACTCGGTGGATCTTCCCGGCTACGAGATCCCAGGCGTGCCGGAACAGGCCTCGCTGGTGAAGGCCGCGGAATACCTCTCGCGTTCGCGCAGGCCCGTCTTGTACATCGGCCAGGGCGCGGTGATTTCCGGTGCCGGGAAGGCCATCACACAGCTCGCGGAAAAGCTGCAAGCGGTGGTGGTCAATACGTTGCTGGCCAAGGGCGCCATGAGTGAGGACCATCCTCTGCACCTGGGGATGCTCGGGATGCACGGAACTGCCTACGCCAACAAGGCCGTGATGAATTGCGACCTGATCTTCTCCATCGGCGCGCGCTGGGATGATCGTATCGTGGGCAAGTTGTCCGAATTCTGTCCGGGAGCTCCCAAGCTGCACCTGGACATCGATCCCGCCGAGTTCGGGAAGATCGTGCAGCCCGAGGTCTCCATGGTGGGCGACGCGCGAAGGGGGATCGAAGCGCTCCTTCCGCTGGTGCGCAAGCTCGATACGGCGGACTGGGTGAAGCAGTGCGCCGCCTGGCGCAAGCAGTACCCGTTGAAGTACGGAAAGCAGGGCGGCCTCAAGGCCCAGCACGTGCTGGACGAGATGGACCGTCTCACCCGCGGCAAGGCCGTGGTGACCACCGACGTGGGCCAGCACCAGATGTGGGCCGCGCAGTTCATCCGCAGCACCTTCAACCGCTCCTGGATCAGCTCGGGCGGTGCAGGCACCATGGGTTTTGGGTTTCCTGCAGCCATCGGGGCGCAGTTGGGCGTGCCCGACAAGCCCGTGTGGGCGGTGGTGGGCGATGGCGGCTTCCAGATGACGCTTTGCGAGCTGGCCACGGCGGCTCTCCAGAAGGTGCCGGTGAAGGTCCTCATCATCAACAACAACTACCTGGGCATGGTGCGCCAGTGGCAGGAGCTGTTCTTCGATAACCGCTATTCCGGCGTGGACATGGCTGGCAATCCAGATTTTGTCAAATTGGCCGAAGCCTACGGTGTAAAGGCCTTCCGCATCCGCCGTCCCGGCGATGTGCGGCGCATCCTCAAGCAGGCCTCGGAATACAACGACGGGCCCTGCGTGATCGAGGCCGAGGTGGTGAAGGAAGACAACGTCTACCCCATGATCCCGGCCGGAGCGCCTTACGGGGAAATGCTGATCGAACGGCCTCGTTCCAAGATGGCCAAACCCACGGGGAGCACCTGAGATGACCACGCCGACCCATACCATTTCCGTGCTGGTGCTGAACAAGCCCGGCGTGCTCGTGCGCGTGGCGCTGGTGTTCGCCCGTCGTGGCTACAACATCGACAGCCTGGTCGTGAGTCCTGTTCTGGACTCGGAGTTCAGCCGCATGACCATCACCTGCTCCGGTGATCTGGCCAGTCTAGACCAGATCATCAAGCAGCTGGTGAAGCTGATCGACGTGGTTCGCGCCGTGGACCACACGGGAGAGGCCGTGTTCG
>OCZT010006274.1_pt1 | contig 11776 bp, 10 predicted proteins | sample 1539031 | NCBI WGS metagenome assembly OCZT01 (sample SAMEA3539308, study PRJEB22396) | soil metagenome | biome: tundra; feature: field; material: soil | place: USA | collected 2010-05 | depth 0.15 m
TTGGCCATGACGAACACGGCCAACCAGCCCTTGGCGGCATCGGCCAGCAGGACGAAAACACCCGCGGTCTTGCCCAGGATGCGGAAGACATTGGTCGCCCCGATATTGCCGCTGCCCACGGTGCGTATATCCACGCCCCGCGCCTGGGCGACCAGGAAGCCCGTGGGGATCGACCCCAGCAAATAGGCGATCAGCACGACCAGGATGTAAGCCACAATTGGCACAACGTCACTTTATGGAGAGTGCGGCCAAAGTTCAAAGGCCAAAACGCGGTTTGCTAGTTGCCAGTTGTCACTGGGCGGGCGCCGATGGCACAATGGCGGCAATGAGCACCGAAAATGGATTGCAGGGCGCGAACGGCGCAACGGCCGGGGACGAGCGAAACGCGCTGCCCCTCTCTGATCCATCACGGGCAGATGATAAGGTCAAGGTCGCCGTCCTCGGCACTGGCTCGCTTGGCAAGGAGCATGTCCGAATCTATTCAGAGCTGGCGGCGGCTGGGAAGGTCGAGTTTGCCGGGGTTTACGACACGGTGGCCGAGACCGCGCAGCGCGTCGCCCAGAAATACCGGGTCCGCGTGTTCGGCTCCGTGGCCGAGGCTACGGCAGCCAGCGACGCCGTGAATGTCGTTACTCCCACCACGACGCATTTCGAGCTAGCCAAGTTGCTCCTCCAGCAAGGCCGGCATGTGCTGGTCGAGAAGCCAATGACCGATAACGCCGCCCAGGCCAACGAGCTGGTCCAGCTCGCGCAGCAGAAGCATTGTGTGCTGCAGGTCGGCCACGTCGAACGGTTCAATCCCGTATTCACCTACCTGCAACGCGTGGCCACTGATCCGCGTTTCATTGAGACGCACCGCCTTTCCCCCTACCCGGCCCGCAGCACGGACATCGGCGTCGTGCTGGACCTGATGATCCACGACCTGGACGTGGTGCTCGCGTTCGTGAAGTCGCCGGTGACCAGCGTCGATGCGGTGGGCATCCCGGTGTTGAGCAAGTCGGAGGACATCGCGAACGCGCGCCTGCGCTTTGCCAACGGCTGCGTGGCCAATCTGACCGCGAGCCGCGTCAGCCCGGAGAAGATGCGCAAGATCCGCGTGTTCAGCGGCGGGGCGATGACCAGCTACATCTCGCTCGATTACCGGGCGCAGGAGGGATTCATCTATCGCATCGCCCGGGACGAGGAGGAGGAGAGTTCGCTGTTGAAGAAGTTGCTGCACGCCAAAGACTCGACCATCGTGAGCGAATTTGCCGGCAAGCGGATCGTGCGCGAGCCGGTGCCGATTGCGAAAGAGGAGCCGCTGAAGCTGGAGCTGCAGGATTTCGTTCAGTGCGTGCGCGCGCACCGCACGCCGGTGGTCAGCGGCGAATCGGCGAAACGGGCGTTGGACCTGGCGTTTGAAATCACCCGACAAATCCAGGCCGCCGCGCTCAACCCGGAAAAACAAGGGCGCTAAGCCGTAACAATTCAACGCAATCATTGATGGACACAGATGAACACAGCGGGGCTCAGCCGCAACCGAAGATGGCAAATAGCCAATGGCAAATAGCCGATTCGCGGGGGCACAAGAGATTTGCGCAGGCTGCACAAACATTGATGGCTAGAAGTACAGATTCTGCAGGACAGAATCTCGTGCTTACTGATTCATGAAGCCGAAGAGCTTCATGCTGATTGCGGGCGAGGCCAGCGGCGATATGCTCGCCGCGGAACTCGTCCGCGCCTTGCGGCGGCAGATGGCGGAGGCGGACACGATTCCGACCGCGGATTACCAACCGCTCCACACCGGCCTGGAGCCGCGGTTTTTTGGCGCCGGCGGCCCGCAGATGGCGGCGGCGGGAGTCGAGCTGGACTTCGACATGACGGAGCATTCGGTCATTGGCCTGTCGGAGGTGCTGAAGCACTATCTCAAGTTCCGCAGACTGTTCCGCCAGCTCTTTCGGCTAGCCCTGGAGCGCCAGCCTGACGCCATCATCTGTGTTGATTTCTCCGGCTTCAATCGCCGCTTTGCCCATGCCATCAAGCAATACACACACGCGCGCGCCGACTGGTTCCACGACTGGAAGCCCACGATTATCCAATACGTTTCGCCGCAAGTGTGGGCATCGCGCGAGGGCCGCGCTTACCAAATGGCGCGTGACTACGACCTGGTCTTGAGCATCTTCCCGTTCGAGCAGGCCTGGTATGCGAAGCGCGTGCCGCAGTTGCGCGTGGAGTTTGTCGGCAATCCCATCGCAGAAAGATACGCTCAAGAACAAGGGAAGCCGGGCATGCGACGAGGGGACCAGGGAACGCCGGTAGTGTTGCTCCTGCCAGGCAGCCGACCGGACGAGTTGCGCCGTCATCTACCCGTGATGATCGGCGCCCTGGAATTGCTCCACGCCAAGGTCCCAAATCTGCGCGCGCGGATGGTTCTGCCGAATGAAGGTCTGGTTCCGCAGGCGAGAGCCTCCAAGCTGCCGGCCAGTTTGGCCGTCCAAGTCGGCGGGTTGCCCAGGGCCATGGCCGAAGCGGACGTGGCGATCGCCTCGACTGGCACCGTCACGATCGAGTGCGCTTACTTCGGCTTGCCGACCGTGGCCCTCTACAAAACGTCCTGGAGCACCTGGCAAATCGCCAAACGCATCGTAAAAGTGAAATACGCGGCCATGCCCAACTTGCTGGCCAACGAGGAACTCTTCCCGGAATTCATTCAAGCCGCCGCCACGCCGGATAACATCGCCCGGGCGGCGCTTGAACTGCTACGCGATGAAGGCCGCTGCGCGAAGGTTAAAGCCAGGTTGGCTGAAGTCATTGCCGCTTTGGGTGGTCCGGGCGCCGCCCGCCGCGCGGCGCAAGCCATCGTGACGACGCTGAACGCCACCGCAAGCCCGATTCAAGAATCCACGAAATCGTAGCCGCCAACGTCAGTTGGCGCTGATCTCCGCTGGGATAAAGAGTGCGCCAATTGACGTTGGCGGCTACGATTTCTTGATTCCGCCCTGACGCTACAGCCCCAGCGCGCCCGCTCGACTCTTCAGGACGCTCCCCAGATGATACTCCAAGAAGCCGTGCAGGAATTGGCGCAGCTCAGTGACCTGATCGTTGCTGAGTTTCAAGCAAGCCATCACCGGCCAATCATTTTCCGTTAAAGCCTTCACGAGCTGGCGGGTGCCGGGATTCAGTGGGCTTTTTGCCAGGTCGGGCTTGAGCCCGAGTTCGGCCAGCAATTTGAGTTCAAAAGCGAAGACAGTCTGCGGCTGAGCCGGGTGGGACAGGAGGTGCCGCAACAGACCGACCATCAATTCAAAGATCTGGGGCAAAGGCGTTTCCGTCTCGGTGGCGCGTTCGACCAATGCGGCGCAGTAGGAGGCTTGCTGGAGCAGGCCGAGGTCCTTGCGGAGGCCGCTGTGGGTCTCGCGCAGGCTGACCTCGCGCAACGTATGGAGCTCGGAACGCGAGCTGCGGTTGAAGCTGAAATCCGCCAGATAGAACAAATCCAATTTGCCGCCGAACGGCGACTTGGCCCGGCGCGCGCCTTTGGCCACCGTTGCCAGGCGGCCGAAGCCGGGGGTGAGCCACTGCACAATGAGGCTGGTCTCGGTGAGCAGTCGGGTGCGGAAAACCAGGCCCGTGGCGGTTTCAATCATCGGACGACGACTCCCGGGGGCAACAGCGCGCCACCTCGCACACCTTTGGAATCCTGGCTGGGGGGAAAGTACCCGGGCAGGATGGCGCCGAGGCTGATGATATATTTGATGGCGTCGGGGACTGACATCTCCAGCCTGATCACCTTTGCTTCGGGAACCATCAGCAGAAAGCCCGAGGTGGGATTGGGAGTGGCGGGCACAAACACGCAGACGACCTTCTGGCCGGTCTTGGCCTCCACTTCTTCCTGCTGGTCGCTGGTGATGAATCCGATGGAGTAAACACCGGCGTGCGGAAACTCCACCAGCGCGACCGTGCGAAAGGCGGTCTTGTTGCCGGAAGAGAAGGCGTCATTGACCTGCTTGGTGGCGCCGTAAATCTTGTTGAGCAGAGGGATGCGCAGCAGGGCCGAATCTACCCATTCGATGATTTTCCGCCCGAAGTAATTCCGGGCCAGCAACCCCACCGTGCCGATCAGGAATATCGCCAGCACCAGCGCCACCAGGCTCCAGTACCAATACATCGGCCCATTCCCGGCGTCGTGATGGGTGAGCTTGGTCGGCAGGAAAATCAGCAGCGTGTCGGTGATGTTGGCGACCGTTCCAAATAACCACCGCAACACCGCGAGGGAAATCACCGCCGGCAGCACAATGGCCAGGCCCGCCCAAAAATTGGCCTGCCAGCTTGCGAAAAGACTCTTCTTCACCCCATCAGCTTAGGCGAGGCGGGACGCTGCCTCAAGGGAAAGCCGAGGCACAATCTCCGGCCTGCCTCAGGTCAGGCGCAGGGTCCGGGTCGGCTCAGGCCACGGAAGTCAAACTGGCGGGCCAGACAGCCAACCAGCGCGTCTTCGGCCCTTTTCATCTTCCGACGTACCCGCGTGTCCAGGTCATCATAGCCAAGCAGATGCAGCACGCCGTGCACGACATAGCGGACCAACTCGCTTTGCCAGGTGGTGTGAAATTGGCGGGCTTGGGATACCGCCTCATCCAGGCAGACAAAGATCTCCCCGTGCAGCAACGCAGGACAGGCGTCCCACCGGTCGTTCGCACGCACCGCAGCCGTGCCGGGAATGGAGAGGCGGGACGCCTGTCCTGCTCTTTCGGTGTAGTCAAAGGTAATTACGTCCGTTGAGCCTCCGTGTTGCAGGAAAGTCTCGTTGAGGCGTGTCATCTCGGGCGCGGCTACGAAGTAAAAGGCCAGATCAAAACTGCCCTCCCGCCAGGTTTCCTGGAGCAGCGCCCGCACGATCTGCCGCAGGAGGCGCAAGTCCACATGGCGAAGGCGCTGGCGATTCCGCAACGTTAGCGTCCGCTGTTGAACGCGGCTCGATTTGCGAGCTTGGCTGGGTCCCCCCTGCCCTTCGCCCTTTTGACGTCGTAGCCCGGTAGCCATTCAACCCGTTTAGCTTTGCTCTGCCTCCCCAGGCGGACGAGACCGCGCCTGGCCCCGGTGTTCTTCGTAAGCAGCGATAATGCGCTGCACCAACGGATGGCGCACAACATCCCGCTTGGAGAATTCAACAATGGCGATGCCTTCGATGTGCTTGAGCGCGCGGTGCGCCTCCAGCAAACCGGACTGCTTATGCATGGGCAGGTCAATCTGCGTCTCGTCACCGGTAATCACCGCCTTGGAGCTGATGCCCAGCCGCGTCAGGAACATGAACATCTGCTCCGTGGTTGAGTTCTGCGCCTCGTCGAGAATAATGAATGCGTTGTTCAGCGTGCGGCCGCGCATGTAGGCCAGCGGCGCAATCTCGATGACGCCCCGTTCCGTGTGCTTCTGGACCTCTTCGGGCGGCAGCATGTCCTGCAACGCATCATGCAGCGGACGCAAATACGGCATGATCTTCTCATACAAATCGCCCGGCAGGAAGCCGAGCGCTTCGCCGGCCTCGACCGCCGGGCGGGTCAGGATGATGCGCGAGACCTGCCCTTCCCGCAGTGCGGCCAAGGCCATGGCAACGGCGAGGTAAGTCTTGCCCGTGCCGGCCGGGCCGACGCCGATCGTCACATCGCTACAGCGTATCGCATCGAGGTATTTCTTCTGCCCCACCGTCTTGGCGGTCACGCTGGGCTTCTTCTCGGACGTCTGAATGCGGTCGTTCAGGATGTCCTTGAGCATGGGAACGCCCTCGTGCTTGACGATGCCCAGAGCGTGGGAGAACTCGCGGTTGCGCACAGGCGTGCCCGCCTTGAGCGAGTGCTCAAGCTGCAGAAACAGGTGCTTGGCGCGGTCCACGGCCCCGCTCTCGCCTTCCAGCTTGATCCAGCCTTCGCGCGAAGTGGCCTTGACGCCGAGTTGGTCTTCGAGCGCCTGAAGATTGCGGGGGTCGTTGTTGTAGAGCTGTTGCGCGACCCGGGCGTTTTCGAAGTGGAGGGTTTCAGTGGGCATGGTTAGGAACGTGATGCGTGATGCGTGAAACGTGAAACGTGAAACGTGAGGCGGGAGGAGCGTACGGGAGGCGTGCGGGCTTGCGTTCTGGCGGGGGAGCGAAGACGCCTTTTGGCCGTGGTAACATGGTCGCGGGATGGCTAATCACTGGCCAGGGCGGCGCGCAATTTGGCCGCCAGTTCCCGGAGCGCTTCCGGCACCACGACGGTGTTCGCCAGAACAGGCATGAAGTTCGTGTCGCCCTGCCAGCGCGGCACGACGTGAATGTGCAGATGCCCCAGCACCCCAGCCCCGGCGACCTGCCCGAGGTTGATCCCGATGTTGAAACCGTTCGGTTTCATCACCCGCGAGAGCGCGTTTTGGCAGCGCCGCGTCAATTTGAGCAGGTCCGCGAGCTCCTCGTCCGTCAAACCGTTAAGGTCGGGCGTTTGTTTGTACGGCACGACCATGAGGTGGCCGCCGGTATAGGGGTAGGCGTTGAGCAGCGCATAGCAGGTGCGGTCGCGCGCGATGACGTGGTTGGCCTCGTCATCGCTGGATTGGGCGATGCGAGTGAACAGGCTCTCGGCGAGCGCGGGTTTGGGCGCCAGGATATATTCAATCCGCCACGGGGCGTGCAGTGGTTCCATGCGCAAAGCGTAGTGAGAGAAGCGGGGAATGTCAAAACGGGGAAGTGAAACCCGCCGGGCGCGTTACGTGAGCATTCGAGAAAACAATAACTGGCACCTGCTGAAAGCCCGGTCCAGAACGGAGTTTCTTCACGCTTAGGTTTTGGCGGCGAGGGGGGAATGCTCAGCCAGATACGCCTCCAGGAAAAGACGGATCCGGTCGAACTCCTCGCTGGCCTGACGGGAAAGCTGCTTGGCGTTCGTGAGTTTCCCCTCGAAGCCCTCTCGCTCGAGTTCGCGCAACAGCAGCACCAGCCGCCGCATGCCGCAAGTAGCGCTGGCGCCGGCGCAACTGTGAGCCAGCCGTCGCACTTCCTGGGCGGTATCGGCTCGAACGGCGGCTTCCAGTTGCGCGAGTTGCTGGCTCGTCTGGTCCAGGTAGAGCGTCGCCAGTTCACGCAGGCTGGCCGGGTCGCCATCGGTGAAATCCAGCAAGCGGGAGATGTCCACGGGAGCTTCCTCCGGCGGCGCATCCGGAGGGTTGGCCTGCGTCGGCGGATTCGCGGTCGGCGGGATTTGAGTGGCGGCCACCGCGGGTTCTGCGGCACGGGCCTTGCCCGCCAGCGGAGCCCACCTTTCCATAATCGCGCGCACGTCCTCCAGCCGCACCGGCTTGGCAACATAATCGTCCATGCCGGCCTCCAAACACTTTTCGCGGTCGCCCTGCATGGCACTGGCGGTCATGGCGACGATCTTGATCGAAAGCTGATAATTGGGGAATTGTGAGGGCTGTTGCTGCCGCTCACGCACGATGCGTGTGGTCTCCAGGCCGCCCATTTCGGGCATCATCACGTCCATGAAGACCAAATCATAAGGTTGGCGATCGAGCGCGGCCAGGGCTTCCAGACCATTGGCCGCCAGGTCGGCGCGATACCCCATCTGCTGGAGCAAACGCGACGCGACTTTTTGGTTCACGATGTTGTCGTCACAGAGCAGCACGCGAAGCGGAAACCGGCTGGCGAAGGTCGGATCGAGCTTGGTGGTGGCGACCGCCGCCTGGCGGACGACGGGCCTGGACTTGGACATCGCGCGGAGGAGGGTTTCCTGGAGTTGGGCCGGCTTGATCGGCTTGGTCAGGCAGCCCGCAATGGAAGCGCGGACGAAATCGGGATGGTCGGAGTGGACGCCGATGGAAGCCAGCAGCACGAGGGGCATGGTCGCACGACCCGGCAGCTTGCGGATTTCGCTGGCCAGCATGAGGCCGTCCATGCCGGGCATTTGCATATCCAGAATGGCCAAATCAAAACTCTCACCCGCCCGCAGCCATTCCAAGGCCTGGGCCGCCTCCCGGGTGTCGCGCGGGACCATTCCCCATTTGCGGGTTTGCAAAGTGAGAATGCGGCAGTTAGTCGGGTTGTCATCCACAATCAGCAGACGCAAATCAGCCAGTTGCGGTTGCGGTCCTTCGAGCACCTGGGGCGGCGCGTCCGGCGCTGCCTGCAACGGGACCGTGAAATGGAAGGTGGATCCCTTCTGCGGCACACTCTCGACCCACATCTTGCCGCCCATCAATTCGACCAACCGTTTACTGATCGCCAGACCGAGGCCGGTGCCGCCATATTGGCGCGTGGTCGAGGCGTCCGCCTGGCTGAAGGACTTGAACAAGCGGGCCAACTGGTCCACCGGGATGCCAATGCCGGTATCGCGGACCAGGAAGTGAAGTTGCCACGGTTCCGCTCCGCCGGCGGCTCGTTCCGGGGCGGAAAGGACTTTCACCTGGACGACCACTTCACCCGCGGGGGTGAACTTGATCGCGTTGCTCAACAGGTTGACCAGCACCTGCCGCAACCGGGTCACATCGCCAACCATCTGCGCCGGAATGCCGTCGTCCATTTGGTAGGCGACGTTCAGTTTCTTCTCCGCCGCGGTCGCCGCCAGCAGATCCAGGCCATCCTCAATGCACGCGCGCAGATCGAAGGGCTGGCTCTCGAGTTCGAGCCTGCCGGATTCGATCTTCGAGAAATCGAGAATGTCATTAATGATGGCCAGGAGGGACTCGCTGCTGGAATAGACCGTCTCCACGTAACCGTGCTGTTCGTGGTTCAAGTTCGTTTCCAGGAGCAGGCCGGCCATAGCAATGATGCCGTTCATGGGTGTGCGGATCTCGTGGCTCATGTTGGCCAGGAATTCCGCCTTGGCGCGCGTCGCGGCTTCCGCAGCCACACGCGCGGCCAACAACTCGCGGTTGGCCTGCATCAATTCATCCTGCAAATGCTTGGCCCGCAGCACCGCCCGCAGCCGTGCCCGCAGTTCGGCCGACTCAAAGGGTTTGGTCAGGTAATCGACCGCTCCCAGCTCGAATCCCCGCAGCTTGTCCGCGGTGCTGTTCCAAGCGGTCAGGACAATGACAGGGATGGTTTGGGTTTCCGGGCACTCCTTGAGCTGCCGCAGCAGCTCCATACCATTGACGCCTGGCAATCCGAGGTCGAGCAAGACCACATCGAACTGCTTCTCACGCGCCAGCTTCAGCCCGGACGCCGCATCGCCGGCGCTGGAGAGAGTTATGTTGTCGTCTTGCAGGAGCCCGGCGAGGACCTCCGGCATACGCGGATCATCTTCGACCAACAAGATCTGGGACGCAGGCTGATTCATAGTCTGGCGTTCTGCATAATTGTCGTTTGCTCTTTCGAATCGACAGTAAGTCACCCTATGCCAAGCACATTCAACACCAATCCCGGCCTCGAACCAATCTGATTCTTTGGCTGGCCCAAACACCCCGGCTTGGACGGGCTTGAGCCTGCGGGGCGACATCGGACCTGTCCCGGAACGAGACAAACTCGTGCGGTTTTTGAGACGGGGCCGGAACATGCCAAGAAACGTTTGCAAACAGGCCCTGCCGGTGGCTACATTGCGGCCCATGGCTCACACTCTGTTCAACCACAATGCGGTTGACGAGATTTCCTCCTTTCGTGATGTGTGCATAAGGGCTTACCGCCTTATGCTCCTGGCGCGCCTGTTGGATGACAAGTTCGCGAGCCTCTATCGCATGGGCAAAATCCACGGCGGCGTCTTCCTGGGCCGAGGCCAGGAAGCGCTGAGCGTGTCCATTGGACTGGCTTTGCGCAAGGGAGACATCTTCGCCCCGCTGATTCGGGACGGGGCCGGACGGCTGGCTTTTGGTGAGCCGATTCTGGATGCGGTGCGGACTTATCTGGGCTCGCCCCTGGGCCCGATGCGCGCGCGCGACGGCAACGTCCACCGGGGCCGGCCCAAGGAAGGGTTGTTCGTGATGATCAGCCATCTGGGCGCGATGATTTCCGTCGTGAACGGCGCCCTGATGGCCCATCGCTTCCAGGGAATCACCGGCACGGTCGGCGCGACCTGCATTGGCGACGGCGCCACGTCCACCGGCGCCTTTCACGAAGCCGTCAACCAAGCCGCCGTCGAGAAATTGCCGCTGGTGTTGATCGTGGCCAATAACCACTATGCCTATTCCACTCCTACCGAGCGGCAGTTTGCCTGCCGTTCGCTCCTGGACAAGGCCGCCGGGTACGGGATCAGCGGACACTCCGCGGAAGGCACCGACCTGGCGTCCTGCCTCAAAGTGGTAAGCCACGCGGTCAGCCAGGCCAGAGCGGGCGGGGGACCGCAAATGGTCGTCGCCGAGCTGCTGCGCCTGTGCGGCCACGGGGAACACGACGACGCCAGTTACATCAATCCGAAGTTAAAACAATCCCCGATTGGACGGGATTGTCTGAAAGTGGCTGAGGGCTATTTGCTGGAGAACAATTGGGTGGATGGAGAAACCCTGGCAGCCTGGCGGGATGAGATGGCCCAAAAGGTTGAGGAAAGCGTCGCCCAGGTGCAGCGGGAACCGGGGCCGGACCCGTACAAAGAAGATTGGTGCGCCCTGGCCTCAAAGCATTTGAGCGAAGGGCACCACCAAAGTTAACGCAGATGAGCATTACCTACCTGGAGGCGATTCGGGAGGCGCAGGCACGGGCCCTGGCGGACGATCCTCGCGTATTTATTTACGGGCAGGACGTGGGGGCCTTCGGCGGCGCGTTCAAGGCCACCAAGTCCCTGGCGCAGAGATTCCCCGGGCGGGTGATCGACGCGCCTATCAGTGAAGACGCCATGCTGGGCCTGGCCGTGGGCGCCGCCATCCAGGGAATGCGGCCGATTATAGAAATCCAATTCGCTGATTTTTCAACGCCCGCCTTCAACCAGATCGTCAATCAGGCGGCCACGCTGCATTGGCGCACGAGAGTGCCCTGCCCCATCACGATTCGCCTGCCCGCGGGCGGCACCTCCGGCAGCGGTCCCTTTCACAGTCAGAGCATGGAGGCGATTTACGCGCATTATCCCGGCCTGATCGTCATGACGCCCGCGACAGTGGAAGATGCCTACAGCATGTTGCTCGAAGCCGTCGCCATTGATGACCCGGTTATCTTCTGCGAGCACAAATACCTCTACTACCACTTGAAGGCCGAGCGGCTGCCGGTCGAGGCCATGCCGACCGGCAAGGCGCGGATTGCGCGCACCGGGCGCGACATGACCTTGGTAGCCTACAGCGCCATGGTGCACGAGGCGCTGGCCGTGGCGGACGAACTGGCCACGGAAGGCACCGAGATTGAAGTCGTTGACCTCCGCTCGGTGAAGCCACTGGACACGGATACGGTGATGGCCTCGGTGGCCCGCACCGGCCGTCTGCTTTGTGTGGGTGAAGCGTGGCCGTGGGGCGGCGTTACGGCCGAGGTCATCGCGCGCGTCGCCAGCGAAGGTTTCGACCTGCTCGACGCCCCGCCCCAGCGGCTCAACGCGAAGGACACACCGGTCCCGTATCACCCCAATCTCTGGGCGGCGCATCGCCCGACCGCGCGCAGCATCGCCGCCGCCGCGCGCCGACTGCTGCGACTATGAAGGCCAAGACGGAGTGGTGGAGTGTTGGAGTGCTGGGGCACTGGGATGCTCACGCGCTGGTGCACTCCTTGCAGGATGTTCGCCACCACTCCACCACTCCACCACTCCATCACTCCATTCCCGGCTCCATCACTCCATCACTCCATCTCCCCACAACCCAGTCCTGATCCCATGCCTTCCATTCCCATCATCATGCCGCAACTCGGCGAGTCGATTGCCGAAGCAAC
>OCZT010006275.1_pt1 | contig 11776 bp, 13 predicted proteins | sample 1539031 | NCBI WGS metagenome assembly OCZT01 (sample SAMEA3539308, study PRJEB22396) | soil metagenome | biome: tundra; feature: field; material: soil | place: USA | collected 2010-05 | depth 0.15 m
CCGCTCACACGCCTCAAGCAGGACATTAAGCCCACCCTCCACCGAACCCACCTCGCGACCGACGATGTCCCGCAGCGCATTTACCGCAGCGCCGCCTGGTGTGCGCTGCGGGCCGCCTGCTCCTGGGGAGAAACTCATTTGCTTCCAGGAGGACCGGCCTAAGCCGGTACCCGTCGCGGCCGGCTCGTGAGGACGACCACGGTCGCGATCGTGGCCTCGGCAGCCACAAGAGTCCCGGCTGACACGATGACCTCCCGGGCGTAGGGATTGTCTGACGCTCAACACTCCCCTTCGGTCACCAACTCAAACAAGCACCCCCACGGCGCTACCGCTGCACCGTCACCTCTGCTCCCCCGTCACGCTCGGTAGCGGAACTGGCCCCGCGCTGCGGCACATTGGCCGCCCGCCTCGGCCAGAGATCCAGAGGGCATCGAAGCCGACCTCTTCCGCGCGCTTGGCCTCACGGACAAGCTCCTGCGGCTCGTGCTCCTCCGAGGATAGGAAGTACCCGTAGCGGGTCATGGGTCGTCGCCCTCTCGTCGCAACGCCGCCCGTGGGAGCGGGTAAGCCAGGAGACGGCTGTTATGACCGCACTACTCGCTGGCCGTCGTGGCGAGGCCCATGAGCAGGGCACGTATGGCTGCGCCGACCGCGTCGCGGGTCCGCGTGGGCTGGGGCGAATTGGCGATCAGCATGCCGCCGCGGGTCAGCGCGCCGAGTAGCAGGCGGGCGAGCGTCTCCGGGTCTTCCACGTGCAGCGTCCCCGCCGCCGCCGCAGCCTGGAGGGCCGCCACGATAGCGGCGAAGGCGTAGCGCTCGTCGAGTTCCGTGAAGCGGGCCAGGCCCAGCACCGCCGGAGCGTCGGTGATGACGATGCGCTGCACGTCCGGTTCGAGTACTGAGTCGAGGAACGCCTCGAACCCCCGGACGAGGAACCCGACCTCGTCGGGCGCCCCGCTCGCCGCCTGAGCGGAGGCCTCCAGCAGGTCGATGTGGACCGCCTCGAATACCGTCTCGAACAGGGCCGTCTTGGTCGGGAAATGGTAGTAGAGGGCGCCGGTTGTGACGCGCGCCTCGCGGGCCAGGTCGTCCACCGATGTCGCCGCGAAGCCATCCCGGCCGAACAGGCGGCGGGCCGCGGCGACCAGGGCCGCCCTGGTCTGCGCGACCTGCTCGGCGCGCAGGGACAGCCGGGGCTCACCGGGTGAAGGCAGACCAGCCACGTCATCTGTATAGTCCGTCGGTTCTCCCTTGCCAGCACTTACCGGTCCACATAGTATCGCTATGTAAAGTAGCAACTCTATGTAAAGCCGGGAGGATGACATGGCGCGTGGCGCGATCGAGGCACTGCGGGCAGACCGGGAAGCGCTCCTCGCGATCGGAGCTCGGCTCAGCGGCGATGACTGGCGGGCGGGAAGCGGCTGTCCCGGCTGGTCGGTCCAGGACGTCGTGGCCCACATGGGGACCCTGTTCTGGGCGGTGGTCGACCCGGCCGCCCTGCCCGACACCACCGGGCTGGCCACCGAGCCCGCCCAGGACGTCTGCGTCGAGGCCCGGCGATCCTGGACCGCCGCCGACGTGCTGGCCGACTACGAATCGGTGAGCACCGAAGCCCTGGAGCGCCTGGCCGCCCTGGAGAGCCAGGATTTCGAGCTGGCTCTCGGGGATCTCGGGACCTACCCGGCGTTCGTCCTGCCGAACGCGTTCTCCTTCGACCACTACACCCACATCCGCGCGGATCTGTTCGCCCCGCGCGGGCCCCTCACCGACCAGCCACCCCCCTCCGATGAGCTACGGCTGACGCCCGCCCTCGACTGGATCGAGGCCGCGCTCCCCCAGCAGAACGCCGGACTATTCGGCTCGCTGACCGGAACGATCGAGATCGCTGTGTGCGGCCCGGGGGCTCGCACAATCCGGCTCGGCTCCGGGGAACCGATGGCGCACATCAGCTCCGACGCACCCTCGTTCGTGCGCTGGGTCACTCAGCGCGCCACCTGGCAGGAACTGGGCGTACACGCCGCCGGGGACGAGAGGCAGCTGAGCATGGCCAGGACCCTCCGGGTGTTCTGACCGCCATGCCGCACCGGCAGGTGGGGCGGCCAGCGTTCAGGCCTGCCCACCTGCCGGTGCCGTGTGCTGTCAGCCGGTGGTCAGCGCGAGCACCGTCAGCGAGTTGGCCGGGAAGGTGTGCCTGAAGGTGGCGCCGGAGGAACCGACCCGCTGGGTGGCGGGTGCGACCGCTGTCGGGTGCGCGACGGAGTTCATCGCGGCCGGGTCACCGGTCAGCACCGTGGACGTGCCGCCGGACACCCCGGGCACGCCGCCGAGGCCGACGTTGACCGTTGCGGCCGTGGCACCGCGATTCACCACGGTGAGGTACGTGGTGCCACCGGCCTTGGTGGAGGCGACGGCCCAGAGGTTTCCGTTGCCGCCCACGATCTGGGACGGCGCGACCTTGTCACCGAGGGAGTCGCCGAGCATCTTCTGCGCGTAGTACGAGGGGGACCCGTAACTCGTCAGGCCGTCGTACCCGATGAGGTTGGTCGGCCAGCTGTCCGCGTTGACGTTGACCAGCAGCGGCGCGTAGGACGCTCCGATGACCACATCGGCATCGCGCTCGAGGCCGGTCAGGAACGCGGCCTCGCCGAGCGCGCCGGCCAGGGTGCCCGTCGGTTCCCCCTGGGTGACCGCGTACTCGCCCACGATGTGCTTGGGCCCGCTGCGGCTGGTCGTGTCGTAGCTGTGCGCGTCCCCGGCGATCGCTGACGGATCGCTGGAGTAGTAGTGGTCGTCGATGACATCGGGGGTGCGGCTGGTCACGTTGGTCGTGGCGATGATCTTCAGCTGTGGGTAAGCGGCCTTGATCGCGTCGTAGAACATGGGGAACCGGTAGGCGTTGTAGCTGCCTGAGTGATCGAAGAAGTCCTCGTTGCCAACCTCGACGTAATTCAGGCTGAACGGCGCGGGATGCCCGTCGGCGGCGCGCATGGCGCCATACGTGCTGGTCGTCGGGCCGATCGCGTACTGGATCTCGTCCAGGGCGTCCTGGACGTAGGGCGCGAGCGAACTTTGCGGGACCACGGAGCCGTTGAGCGTGTAGCCGGCGAAGACGGCGAGGATCGGCTGTGCTCCGGCTTGTTGCGCCATCTCCAGGTATTCCAGCAGGCCCATGCCATCCTGAGACCAGTAACCCCAGGCACTGTTGTCATGGCCCGGCCGGTTTTCGACCGGTCCGATGGTGTTCTTCCAGTTGAAGTAGGTGGCGAGGGTGCTGCCCTCGAGGTAGTTGCCGCCGGGGATCCGGAAGTAGCCCGGGTGCAGCGCCGCGATCTTCTGCATCAGGTCGATCCGCAGCCCGTTCGGGGTGTTGTCGTAGGTCGGCGGGAACAGCGACACCATGGCAAACCAGACCGACCCGCCTGCCGCCGTGGTGTTGCTGGTGGAGATGACCAGGCGATTGTCCAGCGAGGAGCGGATGCCCTTCGCCGTGGTCAGGGCGGCGGTGTACTTGGCCCAGCTGGCCGTCACCGCTGGGATCTTCGCCGTGGCCCACACCTGCCCGGTGCTGTTTTCCAGTGACGCGGTCAGCGATCCGGAGAAGCTGGCATCGGCCTTGGCGGAGAAGGACAGGTGATAGGTGGTCGCCGGGGTGACAGGTATCCCGAAGTAGCCATCGTTGGCGATACCAGCCCGGCCACCGGCCGGCAGGTTGCTCACCGACAGTTTCAGCGACACGGGGTTGGCGCTGTTCAGCGGCTGGGAGGTGTCCAGGGCAATCGTGGCGGAGGAGCCCTTGTCAGCCACCGCCGACCAGTACACCGGCGAGGAGCTGCTTTCCTTCAGGTCACGGTTGCGGACCAGCTCCGCGTAGATGCCGCCGTCGCCGGAGTGGTTGATCTCTTCGAGGAACGTGCCGAGCTGGGTGGAGTTGAGGGCGGGACCGGCCTGGTCCTCGTGCACGGTGATGGACCCGGTGCCCGCCAGGGCACTGATGGCCTGGCTCGGCAGGGCCCCGGAATAGGCGCGCACGTCGTCGATGGACCCGGTCGCCCAGTCAGTCGGGCCCCCGTTGTAGAAGCCGCGCCCGACCGCGAGCGGCCCGCTGGCGGACCAGGGAGCGAGGGCATGCACGGTCTGCTGCAGCGCCCCGTCCACGTAGAGCGAGACCGTCTGCGCCGTGGCGTTATAGACGCCGGTGAGCTGATACCACACGCCGCGCTGGGGGACGATGGCGCTGCCGATCGCGACCGCGCCGAACGCGGCCGTCGAGTCGTAGGCGAGCCGGGTAAACGCGAAACGGCCGGTGTCCGCGCGCAACTGCAGGTAGAAGCCGCTGACCTGGGTGCCGTCCTCACTGACGAAGGTCTGGTAGCCGCTGGTGCTGGCGAGGTTCACCCAGGCTGAGACGGTGAAGCTCTTGCTGGTGTCGATCACCGGCCCGCCGCTGGCCGCGTCCTGCTGGGGGGTAACGGCGAGGGCGGATGGTCCCACCACCCCGGTCGTCCAGGAGGCCCCGCCCTGGAGGGCCAGCGGATGGCCGCCCCCGGAACTGTCGGCTGCGGTGGTTCCTGCTCCCTCGTCGAATGTCCAGTGTCCGATGAGGCTGGCCGCCGGGGGCGCGGCGCCGTGCTGTGCTGTGGCGGCCGGGGACCAGAAGAGCAGAAGCAGCACAGCGAGAGCGGGGGCGAAGATGCGTCGTCGCATGACGTTCTCCTTCGTTGGGGTTGATACACGACTGCACGCCGGACCGTTGGCTCACGCCTCTGAACACGGCCCCCCTCTTCGCCGAGGAACTTCGACAAGCGTCTGTTAGCGCTCACCAAAGCACCCAAGCCAGGTTCCTGCCACCCCTTCCTGATGTCCTGGCGACCGGCCAGCGGGGCTTACCTGCCCACTGACCCACGGCGGATCATCCGTGCGGCGATCACCGCAAGACTGGCACCGCTGTTACGCACAGCCCATGCTGGACAGCAGCCCAGGAGCCGTCAAGAGGCGGTGGGAATCACGCCTTCACCGGCACGGCGGCCGTGCGGCTGACATGCGCAGTCGCGCGGCTCCCGGCGGCAAATCGGGTTATCTCGTTTGCCTCCGGGCGCCCCGCCGCGTCGTCGCCAGTCCAGACCATATCCAACGGCTCCTCCCGGCAACTGCGGAAAGGGAAGCCTTTTCGTGACGGCAGGAGATGCGCGACGCTGGCCGGAGGGGTCTGCCAATGACGACGACCGTGCTGGGCATCAGCACAGGAGCCGTCAAGCGCCTCCCGGCTCCGCTGGGTGCTGGTCCGGCTGCCCGTCCCTGTCTTCGGGCTCCTGTGCGGACGAGAGTGGTTCGCCGAACCCGGCGTGGCGACGACCTCGCTAAGCGGCGACATTCTCCAGCCCGTGCCGGGCACCTCCCGCTGAACCTTCAGTCCGGCATAGTGTGTGCTGACCTGACCGGCCCGCTCGGGAATACGGCACCGCATTGGCGAGCAGGAGAACGAGGTGGCTGGCCCTGAGCTGCGCTGGCGTCATAGCCGTCGTCATCGGCGTGACGGCCTGGCGAGGCAGCCGCGGCCCCGCGGTGGACCAGGCGCAGGCCCGGGCGATGCGGCCGGTCATCGACGGCTACCTGGACAATGACGCCGGCAAGATCAACGGCAGGTACCTAGCCACCGCCTACCCGAAGCTGACAGTGAAGGCGTTCTGCGACGCAGGCATCATCGAGAGCAGGCCCGACGGCCCGCAGTGGCGCGTCGGCACTCTCCTCAGCCGCCGCTTGTGCTCAGCACGGCTGGCTCGGTGACATCGGCGGACGTGACGTAGTCGCCGGTGAACCAGACATGGCCGGCTGCCAGCGACGCCGCACCGGTCAGCGTGGAGATACCAGACGGTATCGGCGCGGTGCTCCAGGTGGACCCGTTGTAGTGCATGATCACCGAGCTGAACTGCCGGTTGTGGTATCCGGCGGTCACCGTCTGCCCGACCGCCCAGATGTCACTGGCAGACGAACCCGCTATCGCGTTGATTGAAAGGTCGTTCACGGTGGAGACCGGCGTGGCGACCAGACCCGGCTCTCTCGTCGGAGGTCCTGTTCGCTGGTGACCGCTGCCTGTGATGCGCTCAAGCCAGGGCGCGGCTGACGAGGTGACGGTTCTTCTCCAGCGAGCCAGGCAGCACAGTGAAATGCACTTGCCCATCCTCGTCGACAGCTACGACCCGGACCACCGCCTTGCCATAGCGGTTCCCGGCCACCAGCATTACACCAGGACGAATCTGAGAGGCATCGCGGGCATCGCTCAAGGCAGACCAGCCGAGCCCCTCATCGTCTTCAGCGTTGAGGTCGGCTACCAGGTCGATCTCCGGGTCCATCACGTCTCCTCCATACCTAGCTTACGCGTCGTGGTACGGGTTGGTCATGACCTGGCGATCGCAGCCGGTGAGCGCTTTCACACCGCGGTCGAGATCATCAAAGCCGACCGTATAGTGGCGCGGATTCCGCCCAGTCGGCTCTAACCGCAGCCCAGCCCCGGCTAACGCCCCGGCCTTGATGAGCGTCAGGCGATCAAACCGGACGAGCGGCACCTGCTGGGCCATCTCATCCACAGTGAGGCCGCGGACTGCGAAGACCGAGATGCCGTAGGTTCCGTAAATGCCGTAGTATCGCCGCGCGTCAACCCGCAACACGTCCGGGTCGAGCTCACCGCCGCGCGCGAGCACGATATCGTCATCGATGACATCGCCGTCCCGCAGCCGCCGCAGCTTCATGTCGTGATTATGGCGACCGGTACCGACAAGCCAGGAAAACCGTCCACGCGCTATAGCGCCTACCGGTTCAGGCCGCGTCGTGGAAGACCAGCGCCAGGGTGAACCGCTGGCCGGAGCGGATCACCGACACGCCGTGCCGGACGGGCGCGGCCGACCAGCCGCGTGCGGACTCCACTGGCCGGTCACGCGTGGTGAACACCAGGCCATGCCCGTGCGGGATGAGTGTCGCGGTCCCGCGGGACTGGGCTCTCGGCCGCTGTTCAACCATCAGGAACTCGCCTCCCGTGTGGTCCACGCCGGGGTTGCTCAGGTTGATGACGACTTGCAGGGGGAACACGAGGTCGCCGTACAGGTCGCGGTGCAGCGCATTCCAGTCCTTCTCGGCATACTTCAGCAGGATCGGCGTCGACTTGGCCTGCCCGGCCGCGTGGCACATCTCCAGCCACTCGTCGAGCGTGTCCGGCCACGGGGCGTCCCGGCCGAGTTTGCCGTGCCAGTCGCGGGCAATCGGCAGCAGATGCGGGTAAAACGCCTGCTTCAGCTGCTCGATCGGCTCTGGGAAGGGGGACGCGAAATAGCGGTATTCGCCCTCGCCGAACCGGTGCCTGCCCATGACGATCGTCGAGCGGAAGTGCTCGTCGCGGGGGTAGAGCCCGGCGATCCGCGCGCACTCCTGCGGGGTCAGCAGTTGCGGGGTCAGCGCGCAGCCGTAGGAATTGACCTCCTCCGTGATGAGATCCCAGTCGGTGCCGTCCACCCGCCCGGCCGCTGGTATCGCGTTCGCGGTGGTGATGCTCATGCTGCCTCCAATGCGAGCAGGGCCTGCTTGGCCACGGGACCGCCGCGGTAACCGCCGGACGAGCCGTCGGAGCGGACCACGCGGTGGCACGGCACCACGACTGGCAGCGGGTTGGTCGCGCACGCCGTGCCGACGGCGCGGACCGCTCTGGGGCTGCCCGCCGCGGCCGCGACGGCCGCATAGCTGGCGGTGTGGCCGTACCCGATGTCGGTCAGGTGGCTGAGCACGCTGCGCCGGAAGCCTTTCGACAGGCTGAAGTCCAGCGGCAGGTCGAACTCACGGCGCCGCCCGGCGAAGTACTCGTCGATCTCCCGTGCGGCGGTGTCGAGTCGCTTGGGAGCACTCAGGATCCTCGGGCTCAGTTGCGTAGCGAGAGCGGTGAGGACGTTTTCGTGGTTTTCGATGGTGAAAGCGACCCTGACCAGCCCCTTCCCCGTCGCCGCGAGCAGCAGCGGGCCCACTGGCGTGTCGAGAGTGCGGTAGGCCACGTCGAGCACGCCCTGGGCGTCCGCGCTGTCGGCCAGGCGGTCATGCAGGACGCGCAACCGCTCCCCGGTGACGGCGGGCAGGGCGTCGAGCAGGTTCCTCGCCTCCTGTTCGTCATTCATCGGCCTTCTCCTTCTAGATCTGCGGCAGCCGCATAGCTTTTCCGCAATGCGGCGATGCCGTCGGCGGCCGCCCTGCGTGCGGCGTCGGTGCTGCCGCCGGCGATGGCGGCCACGTCGTGGTAGGGCAGGCCGCCCAGGTAGTGATAGGCGACCGCCTCCCGCTGCTTGCGAGGGAGGGCCGCGAGGGCGGCGCTCAGGTCGAGGTCCCGCTCGTCGGCCCCCCGCGCGGAGGGACTCTCCGGGACGTCGGCCACCGGGACCGCGCGCCGCGCCGCCGCCCGGGTCACGTCGATCGCCTTACGGTGCGCGATCGTCACCAGCCACGCCTCGACGTTCGCGTCGCCGGGAAGGCCCGGGTACGCCTTGAGGGCGGCCAGGAACGTCTCGGACCACGCGTCGTCGGCGTCACGCGGCCCGAGAACGGCCCGGCACACGCGAAGGACGGTCGCGCCATGGCGGGCGACGACCGCCTCGAATGGCTGTTTCCCTGTCACGTGATGTAGACGCTCCCGGTCGGTGGAACGTGAGCCAGCCCCCGGACTGCCCTGGGCCGTGAAATGCGCGGGCCACTATAGTGAGGATCGTCATCCCCCGGACCCAGGGCTGCTGCTACCTCGGGGAGGGTGCATGATGCGTGGCCGAGTCGGCGATGCACGGCGTGAGCACAGCTGTCGGCGTGTTCGCCAGTAGACGACCGTGACCGTCACCGCCCCGGAGAAGCCTGCCGGGTCTGAGATCGCGACGGCGTCGGCCGCCACGATGACCGGGGCGGACGTCCTGCGTGAGCTTCGAGCGAGCGCCGACATGGGCTTGTCCGGCGAGGAGGTCGCGAAGCGGCAGGCCCGGTACGGCCCGAATGCGGTGTCCTCGCACAAGGCCCGGCTGCTGCCGGTGATCTGGCACCAGCTGCGGTCCCCGCTGCTCGCGTTGCTGCTGAGTGCCGCGATCGCGTCCTATTTCGTCGGCGAGCGCAGCGACGCCGTGATCATCTGCGTGATCATCGGCCTGTCGGTCGGGCTCGGCGTGGTCAACGAGTACCGGGCCGAGAAGGCCGCCGAGGCGCTGCACTCCCAGATCCACCACCAGACGGTGGTCATCCGCGACGGGACACCAGCCACGGTGGACGTCACCACATTGGTGCCCGGGGACCTGGTCGAGATGCGGCTCGGCGACATCGTCCCGGCGGACGTCCGGCTGCTCGATGTCACCGGGCTGGAATGCGATGAGTCGGTGCTGACCGGCGAGTCGCTGCCGGTCGACAAGGGCACCCTGGTCGTGCCGGCCGGCGCCCCCCTGGCCGAGCTGTCCGGGTGTGCGCTGATGGGCACAGTGGTGAATGCCGGCCGCGCCCGCGGCGTCGTGGTGGCTACCGGAGCCCGCACCGAGTTCGGCAGCATTGCCGCCGGGCTCAGCACGCATCCCCTGGACACAGAGTTCCAGGTCGGGCTGCGGAAATTCTCGATGCTGCTGGTGTACGTGGCCGGCACGCTGACCACGTCGATCTTCGTGATCAACGTGCTGCTGCACAAGCCGGTCATCGACGCGCTGCTGTTCTCGCTGGCGATCGCGGTAGGGATCACCCCGCAATTGCTGCCCGCCGTGGTGTCCAGCAGTCTCGCCGCGGGGTCACGTCGGATGAGCCGCCGCAAGGTGCTCGTCAAACGGCTGGTGTGCATCGAGGACCTCGGCGACGTCGACGTGCTGTTCACCGACAAGACCGGCACCCTCACCCAAGGCCGCATCGATTACACCCGCGCCGTGCCGGCTGGTGACGACAGCCCGGACACAGTGCTGCGGTGGGGGCTCTTGTGCACCGAGAACACGGCAACCGACGGGCACGCCGTGGGCGGGAACCCGCTCGATCAGGCGCTCTGGGAATCCCCGGCCGCGGCGGGCGAGCGGGCCGCGCTGGCCGGTTACACGCGGCTGGGGGTGCTGCCGTTCGATCACGAGCGCCGCATGGTCTCGGTCCTGGTTCGTGACCCGTCGGGCCAGCTGACCATGGTCACCAAAGGTGCGCCGGAGACGGTCCTGGACCGGTGCGTCGACGTGCCGGCTGGCGCACGGGACGCGCTGACAGCGGAGTTCGCCGCCGGCAACCGGGTCGTCGCGGTAGCTGTCCGTCCTGCGGCTGGCCCGGCCGCCCCGGGTGGCCCGGGTGGCCCGATGGCACAGGACGAGCGGGGCCTGCACCTGGTGGGGCTGCTGGTGTTCCTTGACCCGCCCAAGCAGGACGCGGCCAGCGCGCTGCGCCGGCTGGCCGGCCTCGGTATCGCCGTCAAGGTCGTCACCGGCGACAATGCGGCCGTCGCGGTCAAGGTCTGCCGCGACCTGGGGCTGAACGCGGATAGCGCGCTTACCGGCGCCGACCTTGACGGAATGGACGACTCCGCGCTTTCTGCGGCGATCGTCGCCACCACGGTGTTCGCCCGGGTGAGCCCCCAGGACAAAGCGCGCATCGTGCGCGCCCAGCGGCGCAGTGGCGGCGGGGTGGCCTTCCTCGGCGACGGCGTCAATGACGCACTCGCCCTGCACGCGGCCGATGTGGGCATCTCCGTCGACTCGGCCACCGACGTCGCGAAAGATGCCGCCGACGTGATCCTGCTGGAAAAGGACCTGGACGTGCTCGCCGACGGCGTCGCCGAAGGACGGCGGATCTTCGCCAACACCATCAAGTACGTGCTGATGGGCACATCCAGCAACTTCGGCAACATGTTTTCCGCCGCCGGTGCGTCGCTGTTCCTGAAGTTCCTGCCCATGCTGCCGTCCCAGATCCTGCTGAACAACCTGCTCTACGACAGCAGCCAGCTGGCCATCCCCACCGACAACGTGGACGAGGAGCAGTTGCGCCGTCCCTCGCACTGGGACATCGGGTTCATCCGCCGCTTCATGATCTTTTTCGGGCCGCTGAGTTCCGTGTTCGACTTCATGACCTTCGCCGTCATGCTGTGGGTATTCCACTCCGGCCCGGCGGAGTTCCGCTCCGGCTGGTTCGTCGAGTCCCTGGCCACCCAGACCCTGGTTATCTTCGCGATCCGCACCCGCCGCATCCCGTTCTTCCGCAGCCATCCCAGCCTGCCGCTGGTCCTCGCCGCCGTCGGTGTCGTCGCCGTCGGCACGGTGCTTCCCGCCACGCCGCTGGCCGGCACCCTCGGCTTCCAGCCGTTGCCAGCCGCGTTCTACGCCGCGCTGGCGGCCATGGTCGCCGGCTACCTCGCCTTGATCGAGATCGGCAAACGGATCTTCTACGGCGCGGCGGCCGCCCCGTCCGTGAGTACCCGGCGGTACACCGGAATCCGCCACCTCCGCCGCCGGGCGGCCTACTTCAGCACCGCTGCGCGCCAGCCGGGCCTCGCGCCAGTGAAGCGGTGATGTCCGGCTCATCCAGCCGCCGCCCGGCGAGCGGGATACGCGCCGTTCACTTCGCGGTAGTTGTGCCGGGGCCCTCGATGTACCAGGTTCGAATACGAGCGGAAGGATGCATGTTGTGACACGCACCGACCCAGCGCCGACCCGGGCCTCTGGCCAGCCCGACATGGACCTGATCGACGCCTACTGGCGGGCGGCCAACTACCTGTCGGTGGGGCAGATCTACCTGCTGGACAATCCCCTGCTGCGGGAAC
>OCZT010006276.1_pt1 | contig 11775 bp, 9 predicted proteins | sample 1539031 | NCBI WGS metagenome assembly OCZT01 (sample SAMEA3539308, study PRJEB22396) | soil metagenome | biome: tundra; feature: field; material: soil | place: USA | collected 2010-05 | depth 0.15 m
TTGCGCCCCCTGCGTTCAGGTGCTCTACGAACGCGGGGAGGTCTCGGTGATTCGCAACGGCTACCAGTACGTCAATCGCAGATAGCCGCGAGGGGACAGACAGCATGGACTTTCCATCACAGTGGCTCAAGTCGCCGCCGACGCCCCGAAACAAAAACTTGGCATACTCCATCAGGCATCACCAATTCAGAGAAGAGGTTCAGTCATGGTTACAACCGTCGCTTTTATTATTCTCGTTCTCGTTATCATCGCCGTGGCACTTCTTGCACTTTTGTATCAGAAAGTATCCCGGAGCAGTTCCGCCACGTTGGAATCTCATATTGAGGCATTCGAGAAAGCTCTGGAGCGCACCGAGCGAGTGGTAAAGGAAGAGATTGCCTTGAGCCGAACCGAACTTGGCAAAGCTGCCAGTGACCAACGGCAAGAACTATCCAGCGCGTTCAAGACCCTTGGCGATTCCGTGGGACAGCGCATCAACGACGTTGCCAGCCTCCAGAAGTCGCAGCTTGAAGCCTTCGCTGCCCAACTGACCGCTTTTGCGAACACCATCAGTGAAAAGCTCGATGGCGCTCGTGCTGAGTCCGCAACAACGGCAACGCAGCTTCGACAGGAGGTTGTCAGAACCCTCACAGAGATTTCGGATGCAATGGCGAGAACTCTCAAAGACTTGGCCGCTGCGGAGAAGCTGCAACTAGAGGCTTTCTCAAAGCAGATTGAGTCGCTCACCAAAACCAGTAGTGAAAAGCTCGAAGCAGTTCGAGCCACAGTTGAGGTTCAACTCCAGAGCATGAAATCCGACAACGCCACCCAGCTTGAGCAGATGCGCCTGACCGTGGATGAGAAGCTTCAGGGTACGCTGGAGAAGCGGCTTGGCGAATCGTTCAAACAAGTCAGTGAGCGCCTTGAGCAGGTACACAAGGGGCTTGGTGAGATGCAGTCCCTTGCCACCGGCGTCGGCGACCTCAAGAAAGTGCTCACGAACGTAAAGACTCGTGGGACATGGGGCGAGGTTCAGCTTGGGGCATTGCTGGAACAGGTGCTCAGCCCCGACCAGTTCGCGAGAAACGTGTCAACGAAGGGCAATGGGGAGCGAGTGGAGTTCGCTGTCAAGCTGCCCGGACAAGGTGCCGAGAAGAGCGAGGTTGTTTGGCTTCCCATTGATGCCAAATTCCCGGTCGAAGACTACCAGCGTTTGATTGAGGCTCAGGAACGTGCCGACCTCGAAGGTATCGAGGCAGCAGGGAAGGAACTGGAGAACCGCGTCCGGGGATGTGCTCGGGACATCAGCGAGAAGTATCTGGCACCACCGAACACGACGGACTTTGGCATCCTGTACCTCCCAATCGAAGGTCTGTTTGCAGAGACGATTCGTAGAACGGGATTGATTGAAGGCATCCAACGCAACTACAGGGTGATTGTCGCCGGTCCGACGACTCTCTGGTCGATTCTCAATAGCCTCCAGATGGGCTTCAGGACGCTTGCAATCGAGAAGCGTACCAGTGAGGTATGGAATCTCCTTGCCGGTGTAAAGACCGAGTGGACGAAGTACGGCGAGGTCTTGGATGCCGTGGAGAAGAAGCTTCATCAGGCGACCGACACAATCGAAAAGGCCAAAGTCCGGTCTCGTGCAATAGGAAGGAAGCTCAAGGACGTTCAAGAACTCCCCGCCAGTGAAGCCAGAGTTTTGCTCCCTCAAACTCTATTGGCAGAAGAAGCGGAGCCCACCGAACAGGACGCCTTGGAGGAAGAAGAGGCTGGGGAATGAACCCAACCCCTGCGTCCATCCCTTTCGGAGGTCGCAGCGATTCGCCACGGCTTCCAATACCTCAACCGGCGCTGAATCAGGGGCGGCGGCGGAACCTTCGGGATGCGTCCTGAAAGTCGCACACCGTTGACTCATGAGCGGCGACGGCGGCGGCAGTGGCAGTGGCACCACCCCTGTCGCCGCAGTTCACGACTCGCACCAACCAAGGCCATACAAGGGGAGACAAATGATTGAACCCATATCGGAGAAGCTTGAACGAGCGTTGGTGACATCAATCCACAGGAACGAGCGGGTGTTCGTCAAGTTGCGCGGCGTATACAAGGAAGCATTGGTCTGCACCGACAGTCGCGTCATCATCCTGAAGGCCGGGTGGATGACCGGCCAGCTTTTCGGCACAGATATGTTCCAGTGCCCATACCGCAACGTCGCCGGAGCACAGGTCAACTTCCATCTCATAACCGGGTACTTCGAGCTTTCTGCTGGCGGGATGCAGAACACCACGAAGAGCTTTTGGAACAACGACAAGGTCGCGAGTGCAGCCAAGGCACCGAACTGTGTCACCATTGCCGGACGAGACCGGGCAGAGAAGTTTAGGAAGGCTTGCGCTTTCATCATGCATATGGCCTCAGGTGGTGCGAGTGCTGGGATTCAGCCTAGTGGAGATTCCATCAATACTCTGGAACGGCTTGCCAAGCTGCGCGATACAGGTGTGATTTCTTCCGCCGAGTTTCAGTCAAAGAAAGCGCAGATTCTCTCACGGCTCTAGGGAATTCTCGACTAGGGTTTACTGCAAGGAATAGCGATGACATCAGACAATTCGTGGTGCAACGCAGGGAGAATCTTGCACATCATGACGGCTCATTGGAGTATGCGATGCCTGAAATAATTCTGTTTGTATTGATTGCGGCAGTCTTTGTACTTCTTGTGCTGTTTGTCGGACTCTGGTGGATTTATGACGTTGTAAGCGGTTGGCTGGCTAACCTTTGGAACGGCCTGACCGGAGAAACTGCGCGAAGGAAAAAGCGGGAGGAGGAAGCTCAAAAGGAGGAAGAAGAGCGCAAACAGCGCCAACAGGAACGCCAGCGGAAACGCCAAGAAGCAGAGGAAAGGGAACGAAAACAGTTTCGCACTGAGAACAGCGAGGTGTTTGCTGGCATTGCAAATTTACTGTCAACTTGCAGAGCACCGGCAGTAGAGATAATGCGTGCAGTAGGAGCAATTGAGGGAAAAGATTTTGAGCGTGACCCGAAGCTCTTCGTTTTGGCGGATGTCGGATACATTCTTGCTTCCTTTAGTAGCGCAGAGAGTACGCGCGATGCGTATAGGGAAAAGCTTTGGGAGGAAGTCACTCGTACGATTAAACCGCCCGATGGGGATGGCGTACCTTCGTTATCTGTAATAAAGAATCATGGTGTGAAGCAACTTGGAATGGTTTCGCTTCTCGCCGACTACGACAAGCTGCAAGGAACGACTCTTTCGTCAAAAGCGGCCTCAACCTATCTCTCTATCGTGTCGGCAGTCTATAACCGTTGCTATGGTTCACTCGCTACGAAGATGGTCGCTGATACGTACAACGAGTTACTGAGACCGTACATCCACGAAAGCGGCGGGGAGGGATACGCTGGAAGCTCGACCTCTTCAGCAAGTGGCAATTCCAACAGCGGGACGGTTTGTCAGAAGTGCGCCAAGTCCTACCTGCTTCTTGACCTTCCGTTCGGCGCGACTAGAGACGAGGTAGAGCAGAAGAAGCTAGACTTAGGCCAAGTCTTCCATTCCGACCACTTGAGCAGCAAGAGTGAGGGGGTGCGCTATGCTGCGGAAGAACATCATAAACGTATCAACGAAGCGTGTGACCAGATTCTCCGTTGCCCCAGTTGTGCAAGGACGAGGACGGACGACGGCATCAACGGCAGTGAATCGCCCCCAGCCCCTCACCAATCGACTAGTGCGACGACGGCGGGGGAGAAGACTAAGCATCAGCCTTCACCGGCGTCGTCATCTGACGAGAGTAAAGAAGGAAAGCAGGAACACAGACACGAGGTTCGAAGCGACCAAGACTTGATAGATGCTATTGACGCCACCCGTAAAAAGGTGGATGCGACCACCAAGAGAATGGAAGAGTTTCTTGAGCAGATGAAAGGGCGGAAGCAAACGTCTCTGGAACGTCTTTGAAACTCGACGGTATGGGGTTGCTGACATTCAGGCTGAAATTGTTCAGATAGGATGACGTGAGAGTTCGCCACAGTCGCCGGTATCGCGGTGGTTCACAAACCCCAATTCCCAGCCCTCGATATGCGGCATGCGGATTTTATGTTCTGCAAATGGTTGTCCCCGTATTGGCATCAACGACTTTCCTCATCGTTTCCGGAGGTGTTCTCTGGCGATTGGACATACTTCGGGCATACACGGTAGTGCGCTTCTTACGCCGGTGGCAGTGCCTTTGAGAACTCAGTTTTGCGGTTAGGAACCCGGTAATTGGATTTCTACCATAGTCCGGCATGCGGCGATTGCAGCTGCGCTGTGTCCGCCGCCATCCACCCAACTGGAGGTTTCGATGAAGGTCGCCTTGTACGCCAGAGTCTCCACCAACAATGGCCAGCACCCCGAAATGCAACTGGGTGAACTCCGCCAGTACGCCGGCCGGCGTGGATGGCAGGTCGCCGGCGAGTACGTCGATAAGGCGGTGTCCGGAGCCCAAGAGCGGCGACCTGCGTTGGACAGGCTATGGGTGGACTGTCGCAAACGGAGCGTGGACGCCGTAGTGGTCTATCGATATGACCGTTTTGCTCGAAGCCTTCGCCAACTGGTGAACGCGTTGGAGGAGTTCCGGGCATTGGGCATCGAGTTCGTCAGTCTGCACGAGGGTGTTGACACCTCGACGCCAAACGGTCGGCTGGTGTTCGGCATCTTCGCCACCATCGCGGAGTTCGAACGGGAACTCATCCGCTCCCGTGTCCGCAGCGGCTTAGCTGCGGCTAAGGCAAAAGGCAAAAAGTTGGGGCGTCCCCGTGCCGCGGTGGATGCCACACAGGTGGCCACGCTCCGAGCCTCCGGCGCCTCGTGGAAGGTCATATCGCAGCGGCTAGGCATCGGTGTTGGAACCGCTTGCCGGGCTCTACAGCTCCCTTCCAAAAACCTCCCGGAATCCGCCTTCGTAACTACCTGATTCCAAAGCGATGGAATCGGCCGGTTCAGCCTCTCCAAAAACATGTGTTATTGGGGGATAAGGGGCAGTTGTACGTGGCAGCCCGGAAACGACGGCTACCTTCCGCCGAGCCGCGTTGGGAGCGCCAGCTAATGCTAATCTGTTTACCGAAAGGTAACTGACGGATTGGCGACCACTCTACCGGAATGCGCAAGAAGATCGCGGCAACTTCGACCACTATAGCGCATCGCGCCTCTGTCCCTGGAAATCTTGATGTCCGAAGTGTCGCTTGTTACGCGAAGTACCATTCACCCACCGCCGAAGTTAGCTCCCTCGTGCTGCGATTCAAGCGCTCGATGCTAATGTTGCGTCTGTCTTCATTGAACCGCGAAATCCAAAAGATTGCGCCGAAGCTACATCGTCTGCGCCGCTTCCAGTTCACCAAATCAGGGATCTGCTCCCTGTTCGCTCAGAAAGGTGTGTATCAGAATGCCCGTGCTTGTCCGTTCCAAAGGATTGACCTGTGTTGCCGTTTTGTCCGCTTTGGCGTTGTTCCTCATAGCGAGTTCTGCCGCCAGCAGCGGGCAGGTACCGGCCGGCACCGTATTTAAGGGAGACGCGCCGGCGGCCTTTGACGCGTTTATTATCTATCCCGTTTCCCCAGACCAATACCCCCAAGGGGGTGGCTTTTTGTGGTGGCCCGGCCACAACGGATGGATGATATCGGACGTGCCGTTGTTGAACTCGATCGCCAGCGCGTACGGCCTTGGCATTGGCCAGATAATCGGCTTTCCAAGGTGGGTCGAGACCGACCGGTACAATCTGTTCGCCACGATGGACGCAGATAAGTTCGAGGCGTTCAAGAAGCTCCCCATGGACGAGCAGGTGAAACAGCGGCAGTTGATGATGCAGGCGTCTCTTGCCGGCCGGTGTCAGCTCAAGGCGCACCGCGAAACTCGCGAGATGCCTGTTTACGAGCTGGTCGTCGCTAAAGGAGGGCTGAAGATCGTGGAGAAGGATCGCGGGGATGAATCTCTTTTCTTTTTTCCTGGGGGATGGTGGAATACCGGCACGATGGAGAACCTCGCCAGCAATCTCGCGGGACCCTCAGGCCGTATCGTTGTCGACAAAACGGGTCTGGGAGCCAAACGATTTTTTAATGTGCTCCACTGGACTCCTGACGGCAAGGTTGACACGGCGGGTGGCGGGCCTTCGATTTTCAAGGCTCTCGAGGAGCAGCTTGGGCTGGAGTTGGTACCAGCTACAGAACCGGTGGAGGTTCTCGTTATCGACCACATTGAGAAGCCGACGGCGGAGGGCTGGCCGGCACCGGGAAGTAAGCTCGCCCACTGAACCTCGGTGCCCCAGGTCGCTGTCAAGTGCAAGGACATTCTTTTCGCATTTGGGGACTTGAGAGACCACAGACCTGAACAGGCGCTCGATAACAATGATCGCAATCAGGCCCTGAAACGGGTACGGGCGTTCCGGCTGTATCACCGGCAAACCGGAAGCAACGTGAGCCAGATCACGTTAGGGACGGATTGGCGACAATCCGACCGAAACCCACAAGACCGGTCCGAACTATGGCTGGAAATGTGCATTGGCCAATTCCCGTCGATCGAGAACGGGAAATGTCAGTCGATGGCTGCGCGTTAGCTGAGTCAGCAGCACATCATCAGACTATAGCGATTGGTCACCGAACGGGCTTTGCGCTACGTTCCGCGATTGCGAGAATGCGTTCCCGTACAGCGTCATAGCTCGGCACGCCGTCGAAGAACTGAATGAGGGCGTGATCGATCGTGCCGTCGGGCAGAGTCTGGGGTCTGAAGGCGTCGAGAGAATACCGTCGATCGCCCTTGGCCGCCAGCTCCGGATGGATTTCCCTGAAGTCCACCTGGTCAGAATCATCGCTGTCGAGCTCGATGTGGAGGATCAGGCTGCCGGAAGCGTCATAAATCTCCGAAAGGAGATGAGTAGTATGAGGACCCCAGGGCCTCAGAATATACGCGATCGTGACGGCCCCGCCACCCTTCAGGCTATGTTGCTCCAGCAGGAAGGCATCGAGTTTCCCGATGGGCGATTCGGGAGCCTGTTTGTGAAGCTCAGTAAGAGCGCTGATCTCAGCGTCGCGCTCCGCGGACCGACCCTCCTCCGCATAGGCCCGGGCCAGAAGCGTTCTCGCCGGACAGTCGCTGCCATCGCGTTCTTCGATAGGCTTAAGGAGCGATATCGCGTAGGTTTGTTCTCCCGCATAGAGCGCCGCCTCCGCCGTCCTCTCCGCCATCGCGCTTTGTGCCGGCGTGTTTTGCGGGAGTTGTGCCAACAGATTGCGCAGCTCTCCAAGCGCATCGGCATAGCGGTTGGCGATGAGCGTATTCTGCGATTCCATAAACGCTTTTTTCTGGGCCCGAGTCAATTGAGCTAAGGAACCGGGAGGCGGGTCGCAGCGCGTCGTGGGCTGCAGTGCAGGGAGACTGGCCTGGGCGGTTAGCAAGCCTGCCGTCAGTGCTGTTGCGAGAAGCAATTTCGAGGGGACTGGCATTGCCTTACTCCTCTTCCGTTGTATCACCGCCAACGGAAGCATCACAACATCGCCGATCAGACCCCAGAGCTGAATTGGTCCTATATTACCGGCAATCCGGACGTAACGTGCGCTAAATCACGTTGGGGACGAGTTGGCGACGATACGACCGGAACACACCGCTGCCGCTGGGAAAGCGGTACAATTCGGGCTAGTCACTACTGAAAACAACAGGTTGCTAACGATCAACCCCTTTTGCCGCGCTGGTGCAAGCTCATGACTTGGTCGATCCTGATTTTGTCGGTTTGGTTCCTTTTAGGCGTCGTCTGGCTTGTAAGAAAGCGGAAGGTATTCCGCCCTATTGGGTTCGCTTTGTCCCTCATCGGTTTGTCCGGGTTCCTCGTATTGATTGCGTGTTCCTACATCTCCACACTGCCGTCAAATGCTCCCCTAAGCACCGTCACTGGACTCGCAACGAATCCAAGTTCCTTCGCCCTGAATCGCCATAATTCTGACTTCATTCTCATTGAGTGGAAGACTGGCCGTCGCATTTTATTTCATACGACGATCGATGGTCCTTGGGTGGATCAGCCTGTTCTTGTCACTTATGTGGATGACGGCAGGTTTCTACCGAGCGTTGTCCGAATCGAGATATTAGGCGAGGATCAAGTGCCAACGTGGCATGTCGAAAAAGGCCATAGCGGATGGATAGGAACTGCTGAAGCGAAACGAAGGGCTCCGCTGCTCATGTACTCCATCGGATTTCTGCTACTCTTGCTCTTTGTTTTGGCACCCTTCAAACGGACACCTGACACGGATGCAGCAGGACCGGAGATGCACTGTCCGGTTGGTACTTGAAGGTAGTAAGGATGGCCGGGTTTTAGGCATCAGTTTCAGTAATGTCTGTGTGACCGGCTATCCGGAAGTAGCTCCAAAAAGGGGTTACTTCTGGATTGGACAACCAACCGTGCAGAACCAATAAAGGGCGGAGGAAGTACACTGTTGGCACACTTTGAAGTCAAGGGGAAAGCCGCATGATGCGTTCGCTCGTCTTGAACCTGGCCGTGTCGGCTTCGATGGCGATCGGGTGCAATCTTATCGCAGGCTGTTCGACAGCACATAAGCCTGCTTCGGCATCACCGACCTACGTTGGACCCGTCGCCAGCGTGCGGGTTCCACTCAGAGCGAATGGATTGCCCGAGGGCTTCTTCCAACCCGGCGCGGATACCAAATGTTCCGGCCAGATCATCGGATATCGTTTTGTGGTTTGGCTAGATACCCAGAATGTTGCAGTCGGGTTCAATACGAGTCCTAACTGCCGGCCAGCGCCGGACCGTAAAGTCAGCGGAGTCCTTCGCATATTGGTCTTCGACGTAAAAGGCGCTTTGAAAGCCAGTCGAGACCAACCCTATCTTGCTGACGGATATGGTGAAATTGTTGCCGATGGCGAGGCGATGCCTGGCCCAAACAGCACGCTTCTCGTTGATATCCAGTCCGTCAACCTGGATCCCGAAAGAAAACATCAATCTAAGTCTGGCGTACGTCTGCTCGACGCGAACCTGAAAGACGTCGCGCAACTCGATCTCTTTATGGAGCAAACCACGTTTGTTGACCATGACTTGGTATTTGAGAATGGCTCCCCATTTGGTGGACCCCATGCCTACTCGATCCTTGGCGGTTCCGGTCCCAAGGAAATTGCTCATGGACAGGTGGTTTGGCCCGCTGGAGCGATGGACCGGAAGTTTGGGGATCACGGCTTTGCGTTCATGCTGTGTGGTCAGGAACTCCGCCCCGGAGAATACACATACACGAACGGGGTGTTTGCCGGGGCCAAGATTCGGTGTACTCTCATCGCGCATGGAGAGAATGGAAAGGATTGGACTGCGCCACTTCAGGACGGAGAAACAGCGTCAATAGTTGGGCTCTTGGACAATGGCAGCGTGGCCGGTCAAGTACACGTCAAGAACAACAACGCTGGTCGGCTTGTCATTTGGAGAATGGGTGGCCAGCCAGAGGCTCTTCCCTGGCTTCCACCTGAATTTGACGGGACGATCGATACCGCAACACGCGATCTGTCTCGCTACGCTACCTTCGCCACCTATAACACCCATCCTTGCAATCCCCTTGGAAGAGTTCTTGGCACGCCGTGCGATGAGAGTGGCGATGGTCGCTGGTTCGTCTTCGACCGCACTTCACCATTTCCAATTGTGAATCGAGAATTTCCAAAGAACAGCCGCGCAGCTCTTGCTCCTGACGGACTTCACTATGCTTCCTTTGAGGCCAATGAGCTGCGCATCTATGCGCTCACCTCAAAGTAAAATTCGCGTTCCGAGTGATTGACCGGCTACTCGACAACCGGCAACTCGTCAGTAATTTTGTAGTTATCCTCTTTAAGACGGCAGGATTTGATTCCACGCGGGGTAGAACAGGTGGTTGGCACTCCATTGCCCAGGCCTAGCCAAACTTGGGCGCCTATCTCCTCCCAATAACACCTGTTTTCGGAAGGGTGAAACCGGCCGATTGCGGCGCTGTGGAATCAAGCACTTACGGCGCACGATTCCGGCAGGTTTTTGGAAGGGCTCTGGAGCGCCCGGCAGGGCGCGTGGTCTGCGCAAGGGACTCTGTACAGCCGTGGTCCTTAGGGACATAGACGCGTGCCGTTAGTTGGCGCGAGTCACGCCGTCAATTCCTCGCGTAGATGAATTGTCGTGCGTCGCGAGAGTCAGCCCTGATGTATGGCGCTGGCGCTTCGCGGGAGTCAATGAGCCGGAATCGCAACTGTGGCTGACTCCCGAGATGTAGCCTCTTTTTCCACAGCGCATGTTTCAAAACTCTCGCGCCATTCTCCTGCCAGCGGCGTAGCATATTAAATCAGGAAAATCTGCGTGGACAAAATTCCATTTAGCGTGTGCGACTTCTTCGCCTACCTGTCATCCGGGTCGGTGATACTCGCTGCGCTCGATTATGTCTGGAAGACAGTCAGTGCAATTGGAGACACACCCAAGTGCTTAAGAAATTTCTGGTTGCGTGTTGTATGTGTCTTGCTCTCTCCGCCACTTGCCCATCGGCCGCGCAGTATGTTCGGGTCGGTGGCCGGGACCAGATCGCTATGGGTAAGTTGGACGAGATGGAGAACCTGCTTAGCGGTGCCGATGAAGGGCAGAAAGTTGACCTTTTGACGCGGCTGGGGATCGATCCAGCCATCGGGAAAATGGTTGCCGAGGAACTTCTGCCCGGGCAAAAGATCGAGCTACAGCCGATTCGAGTGCAGCAGGAGACGCACTATGGAGTGGCATTTCTGCCCAACTCCAGGGATTGTTACCTGTATCTGCTCCAGGGAGCGGCCGACGATCCGGGGAAAATGCCATGGCATGTGATCGACAAGCAGCTACTCAATTGCTGGAATGGAGCCGGCGTTGTTGAACTCATGGCTTTGCGCCATCCAGACGCCGACGATCTTGTGATTCATCATGTGAACTATAACCACGGTTCCGGTGTTGTGGAAGATCAGACACAGGTGTTTTCGATCCTTAACGGCAAACTCGTGCAGACGATGGTCACGCAGGATTATCTCCTGGAAGAAACGCTAGGGAGTCCGACGGAGATTCAAACCGAGCATCGCAGCACATTTCTGCGTTTTCCGGATCGCTCGCTGGAAGAAACCCGGACCACTACCGTGAACGATGAGCTGAAAAAGGTCGAACGTCGCTACTGGCGCTGGTCGGGGCGGAAACTCAGATTTACGCCGAGTCCGTTTATGCCAGTTGTTGCACCGAATTCTTAGCCGCTTGTGAGCTAACCGGCCAGCTAGAGCCGTTACGCTGCTTCGCAGCGGCAGAAGGATTGACACATCACCCCCAAAGGGTTGCTGTGAAGCTCCAAAATGTTCTCATGCGGAACATCCATAGAATCATCTACTTAGATGATTCGTGTTTACGGCGCTGCGTAGGTCCACCGTCACAAGTGCTGCCGTGCATTCGTAGCAATCCGAAATCGCCAGCCCATGCCGAAGGCCGCTGGCCCCACCGCAGGTGGCTGAAGGCGTCTCAGCAATCGACCACTGGTTGGCCGCACGAGACGTATACAAAATGCAGCCAAGTGATGAGAACCAGCACGACTATGAAGCCACATTGAACGACCTCGGGGTCGCGCGGGGTGAAAGGTACCCCGAAGCCACCGACACGCCGGGGGCATTTGAATGGTTTCGACGCGGCCTCATTGCGCCGGAGGCCGAGTAGCCGCCAATGCGAGTTGAGTCGGTGCTCTTTAGGTGGTCGTTTGCGACTACTGCCTATTGAGCCGAGGCTCATTCACGGCCAAGGCAACAAAGGTGCCAGCGAAGAA
>OCZT010006277.1_pt1 | contig 11774 bp, 9 predicted proteins | sample 1539031 | NCBI WGS metagenome assembly OCZT01 (sample SAMEA3539308, study PRJEB22396) | soil metagenome | biome: tundra; feature: field; material: soil | place: USA | collected 2010-05 | depth 0.15 m
GAAAACGGCTGATGCGTGCGGCGACGGTGTTGAACCCGCCTTCGCGCTGGGGCGATATCTTGACCTCGATGACGGCCGTGACCGTGTCAAGACCGAGCTGGTCCTCGTTCAGGATGGCCTGGTAACCGCGGATGACGCCGCGCTTTTCGTAATCGGCGATGCGCCGGTTCACCTCCGCGACGGGGAGGTTCAGCATCTTGGCGATGTTTTCGCGCGACTCGGTCGCATTGGCCTGCAAAATTTTCAACAGTTCATCCATAATTCACCTCGGGGTGAGACGGACGGCAAAGTAGCGGCTAAGGAGGGATTGGTCGAGCGAGAATGCAACCGTTTGTAGTCCCGTCCAAAGCCAGCCGGATTAACGGCTCTGCACCGGCAGACCCGAAAGTTGTTATGGCAGGGAACTGATGCCATTTTGACGCCTGATTGCGTCAATCCTGTGGCGCCAGCTTTTGCAACACTGGTTTTTCGCGCAGGCGCAACATCAGGTAATACACCGTCGGTGTGGCGACGAGCGACAACAGCACGGAGATGCACAGCGCGCCGATCACCGCGATGGCCAGAGGTCGCAGCATTTCCGCGCCGCTGCCGATGCCCCAGGCCAGCGGCAACATGCCCAGCGCCGCCGCTGCCGAAGTCATCAGCACCGGCCGCAAACGGCGGTGGCCGGAGCGGACTAAAGCTTCTTCCAGGTTGACCCCTTCGCTTCGCAAGTGTTCGACGAAATCGAGCATCAGAATGCCGTTTTTCGCCACGATGCCGACGCCGATGATGGCACCGAGGAAGGAGACGATGTTCAGGGTGATGCCCGTAATCCATAACGCCGCCACCGTGCCGAACAGCGCCAGCAACGCGCCAAACACAATGGCCACCGGCTCGTAAAATGAGCGGAATTCAATCAACAGAACGGTGAAAACCAGAAACACAGCCATCAACAGCACCAGCAGCAGATTGTGGAAAGATTCCTGTTGCTGCTGGTAAAGGCCGCCGTATTCCACCGTGCCAGGCGGCAGCCAGTTGTCCGCGCTCAATTTGGCTCGGATTTCCGCCATGGCGCTGCCCAAGTCGCGTCCTTCCAGTCGCGCGGTGATTGCCACGTCCTGCCGTAAATCTTCACGGCGCAGTTCAAATTGGCCGGGTTCCACGGCGATGTCCGTCAGTTGTGAAAGTTTGATCACGTTGCCGTTGGGCGCGCGCAACGGCAATTCGCGCAACGTGGCAAGCCGGCCAATCTTCGACGGGTCAACCAGCACGCGGATGTTGACCACACGGTCGCCTTCCAGCACGGACGAGGCGGTCTGTCCCAGCATCGCGGTGTTCACGGCGGCGGCCACGTCATCGGCGCCAAAGCCAAACCGCGCGGCGTCGGCGGGACGCACGCGCAGATTGATGGACGGACCGGTCTCCACCAAACCATCGAAGGCATCCACCACGCCGGGCACGGTAAGGATTTCGGCCTTCACGCGCGGCGCGGCCTGTTTGAGCCATTCCAGGTCGGGCGAGAAAAGTTTGATTTCAATCGGCTCGGGCGTCAGCACCAGGTCGCCCACCAGGTCGGTGAGGATGCCCGGGAACTCCCAGCGCAACGCCGGGATTTGCTCGTTGAATTGATGGCGAAATTGGGCGATGACATCCTGCGTCGAGTGTTTGCGATCCGGCCTGAGCTTAATCAGAAAATCGCCGAGGTTCGGCTCACTGATGAACAGCCCCAATTGCGTGCCCGTCCGCCGCGAATAACTTTCCACGTCCGGATTGGCCCGAATGATTTGCTCCGCTTGCGCGAGCTGTCGGGAAGTCTCGGTCAAACTCGTGCCGGGCGGCGACCAGTAATCAATGACAAAAGCGCCTTCATCAAACTCCGGCAAAAAATCGGATTCCAATCGTTGATAAACAAACAGGCCCACGATTGCGACCGCGCCGCAGGCCAGCAACGTCAGCCAGCGATGCCGCAGCGCCGCCCGGACCGCGACCTCATAAATCCGGATGAGCCGCCGGAGCAAAAACCCGCCTTCAACTTCCGCCGGGGTGTGGCCGTGTTCCAGGTGCAGACGGTCCCGCGTGAACCAGGCGGCCAGCGCCGGCGTGAGCGTGACCGCGAGGATCAGCGAGGTCAGGAGCGCCACCACCATGGTGAACGCCAGCGCGCGGAAGAAGACGCCGTCAATGCCCGCCAGAAACGCCAGCGGGATGAACACCACCACCGGTGTCAGCGTCGAGCCGACCAGTGGATGCAAAATTTCGCCGATGGCCTCCTGAACGCCCGCCAGGCGCGGACGGCCCTGGGCAATCTTCACGTGAATGGCCTCCACCACCACGATGGCGTTGTCAATCACCAGGCCGATGGCCGCGGCGATGCCGCCCAGCGTCATCAGGTTGAAGCTCATGCCAATCAGTCGCATGGCCACCAGCGTGATCAGCACCGTGACCGGGATGACGATGATGGCCGTAAGCGTGGTGCCCCAATTTTTCAGGAAGAAATAAAGGATGAGGACCGACAAGATCAGGCCGAAAATAATCGCCTCCCACACGCTTTTTACGGAATCGCGCACGAACAACGACTGGTCATAAAAAAACGCGAGCTTCATGTCCGGCGGCAGTTCCTGCTGGAGTTCCTGCAACTTCACCTGCAGTGCGGCGGCGATGTCGAGCGTGCTGCCGTCGGGCTGGCTGTGGATGTTCAGCAGCGCGGCGTTGCGGCCCTCGGCGGTGACGACGTTGAAAACCGGTTCTTGCCCGCGCTCGACCCGCGCCACGTCCCGGATGCGCACCGGGTGGCCGCCATTGGCGGTGACCACCAGATTGTTGATGTCTTCCGCCGAATGCACCCGGCCATCCACCGTGGTGAGGTAGAGATGATAATTTTCCTCCAGCATCCCGGCGGGCGCGATGAGATTATTTTTCACCAGCGCCCCGGTGATGTCGCCCAAACCGAGACCCGCCGCCTGCAACCGCATCGGGTCAACGATGACGTGATACTCCGGCGCGCGACCACCCACCAGCTCCACTCTTGCCACGCCGGGAATCCGCAGGAAAATCGGTTCCAGTTTGTAACGCGCGGTCTCCCACAACTCGGTGATGTCGCGGGTGGGGCTGGTGAGACTGACGCCGATGATGGGAAAAACGGAAAACGTCACGCGCGTCACCAAGGTGTTGGCGGTGGCGGGCAGTTCGCCCCGGATTTCCGCCAGGCGACCCAGCACGTAAAGCTCCGACTGCACCATGTCCACCTGCCAGTTGAAGAAGATGTTGATCTCCGCCGAGCCGCGTCCCGTGGCCGAACGCACCGTGACCGCGCCCGGGATTTCCTTCATCGCCTCCTCGATGGGGCGGGTGACGCTCGCCATCATCTCCTCCGTGGGCATGATGCCGTTGTTTACGAGAATTACCACGCGCGGAAAATTGGTTTGTGGAAAGACCGACGACGGCGTGTGCAGCGCCGAATAAACGCCCGCCAGGCACAAGGCCACCGCGATGAACGTGATGGCCAGCGCGTGCCGCGTGGCGAACCGGCCGAGGGTTGAGGTATGGGTCATGGGAGTGGGGACAAGGGAGTTTTTTGATGAAGTTGGCATTGATTTCAAATTGAATTCCCCTGTCGTCATCCCTTTGTCTCATTCTCTGTCGCACTTACTTGAGTACCCACACCTTTGTTTTCGCCGGCAAGGCGTAAGCCCCGACCGTCACCACCGAAACGCCTTCCTTGAGTCCATTTCCGGCGACTTCCACCCAGCCGTCCTCGCGCAAGCCGGTTTGCACCGGCATCTGCGTCGCTTCATCGCCATTGACCAGCGCGATGACGTTATGCCCGCTTTCATCGGTCACCACGCTTTCGCCCGGCGCGGCCAGGCAGTCGGCATGAACCGCCGTGACCACGCGCAACTGGACGAACTGGCCGGGGCGCAATCCGCTGTCCGCCGGCAACGCTGTGCGCGCCAAAACCGTGCCGTTGTTCGTGTCCACGACCGGACTGACGAACGACAGCGTCGTCGTCACCGGCGGCACGGTCAGCACCTGCACTTCTTGACCGGCTTTCATTGCGGTTGCTTCCGACGCGGGAATGGCGGCGCTCACTGCCAGCCGGCTCAAATCCATCACCTCCGCCACGACGGTGTTCACATCCACCGCCTGACCGGGCTTGACGTTGAGGCGTGTGACCATGCCGGACAACGGCGCGCTGACGCGCAACAAGGCCAGTTGCGCCTCGGCATTCTGCAAATTTCGCAGCGACGTGTTTTGTTGCGCGTACAATTTTTTCTGCCGCTCCACTTCCTGTGCCGCGTAGTCTGCGGTTGCCGCGCCTGAATTCAACTCCACCAGCACGTCGCCTTTCTCAACGTGCTGGCCTTCGACGACGTTGACCCTGGTCACGACGCCCGCCACCGGCGCGGCGAGCGGTGCGCCGGCGGCCGGTTGTTCCGTCGTGGCCGGCGCCGGTCCGACCGTGCCGTAACCGGTGACGTAGCTGTGCAACGTCATGCGTTTGAGCGCGCCTACCTGGACAGAGACGATTGTGCGCGTTGCTTCGTCCGACTCCGTCGTGGCGGTGTGGCTTTTTATTTTGATCAGCGCGGCAATCGCCAATCCGCCACACACCACGACCAGCCCTATGATTATTTTTTTACGGTTCATATTTGAAAAAACGTCCGAGTTCTCCGCGTGGAAACCAGGGAATCAGTTCTCATCGCATCCGGCCTTCCCTTGTGCCGTAGCAGCCGACGTAAGGAGGCTCTCACTTCCTTTGCCGGGAAAAGAATGAGCCTCCTTACGTCGGCTGTTACGGGATTCATGGATGAGGATTCTCCTGCGTGATCCGGAGCACAGCGTCAGGCAAAGTCAACGGGCTTTGGACGGCGTCCTCCAACTGGCCGAGCGCCTGCTGCGCCTTGACCACGGCATTAAGCTGATTTTGCGCGCCGGCGGCGTATTCGGCTTCGGCATTGGCCAGGGTCAACGGCTCGGCTTCGCCCGCTTGCGCCTGGGCGTGGGCGGAATCCAACTGCTTCCGCAAATCGTCCAGCAACGCCGTCGCCGTCGCCGATTTTTGCAATGCCGCGTGGTAACCGGCCAGCGCGCTGTCAATTTCGCCGATAGCCTGCGCCTGCACCGTCAAAAAATGCGCGGTGGCCTCTGCGCGTTTCGCCTTCGCCTCGGCCACCGGGCCTTGATTGTGGCTGAGGACGGGCAGTTCCAGAGTCACGCCCAGCGACCATTTGTTGTCCGTCTGGTCGAGTTCGTAACCGGGATTAAGGTGGAGATCGGGATATTGTTTGAAGATTTCGAGCTGGAGCGCGGACTGGCTGGCGGCGTATTCGGCCAGCGCGCCCCGCACGTCGGCGCGGTTCAAAATCGCCTCCCGCCGGACTTCGGAAGCGGTCAGGTCCTGCGGAAATTGATCCAGCCCGGCGAACGAAAACGGCACATCGTCCAGCGCGTGCAACGGCAGGCCGAGTGCATTGGCCAGTTGCACGCGCGCCTGGCCGTATTGGCCGGTGGCGTCCTGTCGCGCCAGCCGCGTGGTGCCCAGCGTGACGCGGGCTTGCGTGACTTCATAACTGGAAATTGCGCCGGCGGCAAACTGGCCTTCGAGCAGGCGGACGACGTTGCTCTGGGCCGATTCCTGCCGGGCGAGCAACGACTCGGTTTCGCGCGCAGCGTAAAGATTGAGCCACGCAGCGCGCACGCGGCTGCGGGTCTGCCACGCGACGGAAATAAAATTCCAGCGCGCGGCTTCGGAAAGATGATTCGCCTGGGCAATGCGCTTGCCGCGTTTGCCGGCGGTCTCAATCGGAATGTCCCACGTCAGCCCCAAAATCCACGGCGGCGGCGTGGTGGTGTCGTAGGTGGGCGTGAACCCAACGGTTGGATTGGGGCGCTGGCCTGCCGTGACACGCGTGGCTTGGACCGACACCCATTGCGCCCGCGCCTCCACCAAAGCGGGCTGATAATAAAAGGCGACCAGCGTGAGCGCGTCAAGGTTCCAGGAACGGCGCGGCCACGGGCCGGTGACGTGATTTGTTTCGAGGAAAGCCTGCAAGTTCGCGTTGGTGAGCGAACGGGTATCGAACGCGGCGGCGGTTTTGTCGGGCGAAATCGGCTGCGGGTGGTAAGTGGCGCAGCCGGCAACAGCAAGCAGGAGCATAAGCAACATCGAACACCGAACATCGAACATCGAACGCTGAATGGCGTTCGAACGCGCCAGATTTTTCGATTTCGATGTTCGGCGTTCGATGTTCGATGTTCGATGTTTCATCTCCTCAATCCTCGAGCGGCAGGCGCACCGTAACGGTGGTGGTTTTCGACGGCGCGGATTCGATTTTGATGGTTCCGTTGTGCGCGGAAATAATCCATTGCACGATGCTCAATCCCAGACCGCAGCCGTCCACCGCCGGGCTGTGCGCCGGATCACCGCGAAAAAAACGGTCGAAAACGCGCGGTAAAATTTCTGGCGGAATCCCCAGTCCGCTGTTGGCAATGGTGAATTCAGCCGTGCCGCCAGCGCGACGCAAACTCATCGTCACCCGGCCTTGAGGCTGGTTGTATTTGACGGCGTTGTCGGCGAGGTTCAGCAACAATTGCCGCAACCGATGGCGGTCGCCGCGCACCGTAATTTCTTCGCAGGCGGCGAGTTCCACTTGAATGCCGTGCGGTTCAGCGAGGATTTGCGCGTCGGCAAAATTGTCGCGCACCAACTCATCCAGCCGCACTGGCTCCAGCTTCAACGCAACCTGGCCCGCGTCAGCTTTGGCCAGCAGCGTGAGGCCGTCCACGATGCGCGTCAGGCGGCGCAATTCATCCAGCAGGCTGGCGGCGCGTTCGCGTTCGGCGACAGAAAGCGATTCATCGCGCAGGGCGGTTTCGGTTTCGCCGCACAAAACCGTCAGGGGCGTTTTGAGTTCGTGCGAGGCGTGCAACGTGAATTCACGGGTGCGATTGAACGAATCGTCAAGCCGCGCCAGCATCCCGTTGAAAACCTCGGTGAGGCGGTCCAGTTCATCGCCGCTGCCAGTGCGGGGAAGTCGCTCGCTCAAATTATACGCGCTGATTTTTTCGGCTGCCTGCGTGAGCCCGGCAACCGGCGCGAGGGATTTTTTCATGAGCCACCAGCCGCCGCCAATGCTCAACAGCACCGCCGGCACGCCACACCACATCACAATGCCCGTCACGTCCTCAAACAGGTCCTGTTCGATGGCCTGTTCTGTGTGGTGACGTTCGGGATGTCTCCGCGCGCGTTCACGGGGTTCGATGATGATCTGGTAATACAGCAGGACGCCCATGACCATCAGCGCGACGAACATGACCGCCGCATACCACAAACTGAGCCGTGTGCGGATGGTCATGGTTGCTCTTTCAACACGTAACCGGTGCCGCGCACGGTGTGGAGCAGTTTGGGTTGATAATTGGCGTCAATTTTTTCCCGCAGCCGGCGGATGTAAACGTCCACAAGATTCGTACCGGGATCGAAATCGTAGTCCCAGACTTTTTCAATGATGGTCATCCGCCCGCAGATGCGCCCGGCGTCGCACATCAAAAATTCCAGCAGGCGATATTCGCGCGCGGTCAGTTCAATCTCCGCCCCGCCGCGTTGCGCCTGATGCGTAATCGTATCCAGCGCGAGGTCGGCCACGCGCAGAACGGTGGATTTGTTTTCGCCGCTCCGCCGTGTCAGCGCCCGCACCCGGGCGACCAGTTCCGCCAGCTCAAACGGTTTGGGCAGGTAATCATCCGCGCCGGCGTCCAATCCCTCGACGCGCTCGTTGACCTCGCCGCGCGCAGAAAGGAGCAGGACGGGCGTGGTGTTTTTGCGCTCGCGCAACTGGCGCAGCACGCTCAGACCGTCGCGCCCCGGCAGCATGATGTCGAGCACGATGCCGTCGAAGGGCGTGGCCCGCGCCGCGGCCAGGGCATCATCGCCGTTATGGCAGACATCCACGGCAAAGCCTTCGGCCTGCAGCGCCTTGCGGACAAACGACGCCGTCTTCTTTTCGTCTTCAACGACCAGCACGCGCATGAACGGATTATTTCTGCACGAAACCGTGCCTGACGAGCTTCAAATCGCCGTCGTGACAAGAATAAGTTTGGTTTTCATGATTTTTTCTTTCGCTGGTTGTTTGCCGGTTGGCTGGCGTATGGCCATGGGTTTCAGTTCAACCCATCCGCAGGAACCCTCCCTGAACAGAGCATGAATTGTTTATCATCTGCGTTGCAGCATTTGGGTAAGGTCTTTGAGCGCCTCTTGAAATGCGGCCGTGGCGACGGGGTCGTTTTGCACGTAAGGCTGTTGCAAGTAGGCTTGGGTCAACTCGTAGCGGTTGGCGATAATTTTCAAATCGTCCGCGGTTGGATTTCTCCGATTGCTCAAGCCGTCCTGGTTGAGATCTTCAATGAGATTCCGGCGCTGGTCGGGCGAAAGTGACGGGTCGTTGATGGCCGAGTGATAAAGCTGGATGGCTTGCTCGTTCGCGCCGACATACGCGAGCGCCACGCGCCCGAGCGCCTCTTTGCTGTCTGGATCCACCACGCGACCGTCCTGGTAGGTTTGCGCGGCGATGGCGAGGCTTTTTTCGCCGAGCGTTTGCTGCAAATACCGCAACGCGCTGGCATCCACTTTGCCGTCGGCCTGCACCAGATTCGCTTGCGCCGTGCTGACATACGATGTGTCTTTGAACTGCCGTAAAACGTCGTAAAGATTGTTGCGGTCGGCCGGATCGGTGATTTTACCGCTGGCCAGCAGGGTCCGCGCGGCCGTGAGTGCCGCGTCGTGGTATTTGCCCGGAGCCATCGCTTCCAAAAGTTGGGCGAGATAAACCAGTTCGGCCCCGCGTGCGGCGCTGTTGAGTGATTCAGAGAGAACCTGCTCGGAATCCACCCCGCCAATCTGGCGGACGACATCAAACAGCGCGAAACGCAGTGACGGTGGAAGCAAGCTTGGATTGTTGTTGCGCTGCCGATTGCCGCCGGTCGCCCTGCCGGCGTCGTAAGCGACATCACGATTGGAAGCGAAGAATTGCCGGATGGCGGGCAACGCGGATGGTCCGCACTGCGCGAGCTGTTCCAGCAACGACATGATGCGATACTGCGCGCGGCCTTGCGCCGGACCGGGCGTGACTTGAATGGTGACGAGTTCGTTCAGCAGGTCCTGCGGCGAGCGTTGTGCCGGTGCTGATGCGACTTCCTCCATCGGCGCGGCGGGTCGGCGCGCCGTTGGTTTTTGCGGCGTCGCTTCGTCGCTTGCAGTTTCCGTCTTCGCGTCAGATTGGGGAACCGGAACAGGTCGGGCGGCATGCTGATGGCCAACCCAAAGCATTGCGGCGGCAAAGCCGACGCCCATCGCCAGCAATAATCCGAACAGGTTGGTTCTTTTCATTCGTGCGGGGGTTTGTCCATCCCGTACACCAAAATTTTGAACGTGCCGGGAACCATTTTTGGGCGCTGACGAGGCGACCCGGCAGCCGGCTCCGGCTGCGGCTCAAACTGGGCGGTGGGCAGGTAAATTTTATGCGTCTTCGGATCGAGCGCTATCGTGCGCGAACCGCGCTCGGTTTTCAGCGTTTGCACGACGTTCAGCTTGTCCGGCGTGTCTTCATGCGCAATCGTGGTCGTCCCGTCGCCGCACGAAGCAAAGGCGAGTTGAGTCTCCGGATCAAAGGCACTTCCATCCACGCCCGGTCCAATCGGCACGGTGGCGACGACTTTGCCGCTGGTGCTGTCCATCATTACCATCAGTTTGTTGCCGCAACCGAGGAACAGCCGGTGGTGTTTCACGTCAATCGCAATGCCCGAAGCTTCCTCGCCCGGCGCGATCGGCCAACGATTCGTGACCGAGTGCGTTCGGGTGTCAATCACGGCGACTTCGCTTTTGTCTTCGAGGTTGTTGAAGACGCGATGCGCTCCGGGATCGGCCTCCGCGAATTCCGGTTTGCCGCCGAGCGGAATCGTGGCGACAACTTTGCCCGATTTCGCATCAATCACCGTCGCCGACTGGCCGCGTCCGTTGAACGCATAAACTTCCTTTTGTCCCGGCTCAAAAAAAATCGCGTCGGGATTTGTGCCGGTATCCACTTTGGAAAGTGTCTGCAAGGTTTTCAGGTCAACGATGCTCACCTTGTTTTCGCGACCATTGCTGGTGAATCCACGATTCAATTTTGGCGCTACAGCGATGCCATGAACGCCGGGCGTATTCGTGATTTCGCCGGCGACCTGATCTTTGGCGAGGTCAATGACCACAACTCTGGCCGCGTGCGAGACGTAAAGGCGTTGCGCTGCCGAATCCACAGTGAGGGCATCCCAGCCGCCTTCGCCGCCGACGGGAATTTCCTTGATTAAATGGTAAGGCCCGTCGGCGCGGCAAACCGCGACGGCCAGGCTGAACAGAACCGGCAATAGAATTTTTTTCATAGAGTGATTGGGTTAATTGAATTTATCACAACAACTTTTGCTCCTTGGCGCTCCCGGCGTCAACCATCAAAGGCCGGGACGCTTGCAGCGCCCGGCCTTGAATGTCTGGCGACGCCGATGGTTTAGTCTTTGTCTTTGGCCTTTTTCCCGGCCGCTTCCTTGGTTTCACTTTCCGCCGCTTCCTTCTCCACGGAAACCACGTCGCCGGTGATGGCGTCCACATTCACTTCCGTGATGTCCTTTGTATCCGGCGTGGTGATGTCAAACGACCAGATCAACTTGCCTTTTTCCTTTTCCAATTCGCCTTCCTTGATCGTGCCGTTGGGTACTTTTGCCAGCGCGGTTTTCCCGGCGTCGTCCTTGCTGACCTTGGCTTGGGCCATGAGTTTGGCCTGTTTGGCTTCCTTATTGTGATGCTTTTCACCTTTGGCACAAACGCAGCCGGTCAGCGCACCGATGGCAAGGATGGCGATTAGAGAATGGAGGATGGAATTTTTCATGACTTGGTCTTTGGTTTGATATTTTTGGTTTTAAAAATTGAAACGCTGCCATGAAACCTTGTGGAGATGAACGCCCGCTGAACGGCAGATGACAATTCTGTCATCTGCCGTCAAAATGAGAGTGGGAACCCGGCAACGCCCTTATGACCGGCTGCGCTTCATCAAACCGGTATTCATCGGCGACACCATCCGCATCCGGGTGACGATCAAGGGAAAACGCAACCACAAAAATCCGGACCACGGCGTGGTGGTCAAAGCGCTGGAGGTTTTCAACCAGCGCGGCGAGACCGTGCTGGCGTGTGAACACCTGCTTCTCATGAAGCGGCGCGGTGCTTGACGCCGGGTAATTATTTCAACTCCACAACTGGCGGTCGAGCGAGCGGTATTGAATGGCTTCGGAAATGTGGTCGCTCAGGATCTTTTCCGAGCCGGCCAGGTCCGCAATCGTCCGCGCCACCTTCAAAATCCGGTCGTAGGCGCGGGCGCTTAAATTCAAATCGGCCATCGCGTTCTTGAGCAATTCCTTGGTCGTCTCGTCGAGGACGCAGAATTCCTTGAGTTCCTTCGGACCCATGAGGGCGTTGCAGGTGATCTTCCGCTTGTGCGCGAAACGCGACTGCTGACGTTTCCGCGCGGCCACGACGCGCTCACGGATTTGCGCCGAGGTTTCACCCGTGCGGTCGCCGGCAATTTCCTGGAATTTCACCTGCGGCACTTCCACGTGCAAATCAATCCGATCGAGCAGCGGCCCGGATATCCGGCCCAGATAATTCTGGATTTCGCGCGGCGAGCTTCTTGATTCGTGCGGCATCTTGCCGTCGGGCGTGCGCGATGTTGCCTTTTTGCGACCGCGTTGTAAGCGTTGCCCGCAAAGACGTA
>OCZT010006278.1_pt1 | contig 11773 bp, 12 predicted proteins | sample 1539031 | NCBI WGS metagenome assembly OCZT01 (sample SAMEA3539308, study PRJEB22396) | soil metagenome | biome: tundra; feature: field; material: soil | place: USA | collected 2010-05 | depth 0.15 m
TTATTGTCTCAAATTTTTAAATGTATTTATTAATCCATTGGTAGATGCATCATGAGAGGTAACTTCTGCATCATTTTCTAATTCGGGTAATATTTTTTTTGCCAGTTGTTTGCCAAGTTCAACTCCCCATTGGTCAAAACTGTAAATGTTCCAGATAACTCCCTGTACAAAAATTTTATGCTCATACAAAGCGATCAACTCACCTAAAGTAAAAGGAGTTATTTCTTTTACTAAAAAAGAATTGGTTGGTCTGTTGCCTTCAAAAGTTTTATAAGGTATCAATTCTCCAGGAACATTTTCTGCCTCTAATTCTTCTTTTGTTTTACCATTCATTAATGCTTCCGTTTGCGCAAAAAAGTTTGATAATAATATTTTATGATGAAGACCAATTGGATTATGAGTTATAGCCGGAGCAATAAAATCGCACGGAATTAATTGTGTGCCCTGGTGTATCAATTGATAAAATGCGTGCTGTCCGTTTGTGCCAGGCTCACCCCAAATAACAGGACCGGTGGAGTAATTTACTTTTTCGCCATTTCTGTCAACAAACTTGCCATTGCTTTCCATATTTCCCTGCTGGAAGTAGGCTGCAAAGCGGTGCATATATTGATCATAAGGAAGGATTGCTTCTGTTTTAGCACCAAAAAAATTTAAATACCAAATACTTATCAGTCCCATTAATACAGGAATGTTTTTATTAAATGCATTTTCCCGGAAATGCTTATCTATTTCATGTGCGCCTTTTAAAAGGTTTTCAAAATTGTTATACCCGATTGTTAATGCAATGGATAAACCAATTGCACTCCATAAACTATACCTGCCGCCAACCCAGTCCCAAAACACGAACATATTTTCTTCAGCGATTCCGAATTTTTTTACCTCTTCTGTGTTGGTGCTTAAAGCAACAAAATGCCTGGCAACAAATTTTTCATCCAACGCTTTCTTTAAGAACCATTTCCTTGCGGTATAGGCATTGGTCATTGTTTCCTGTGTAGTAAATGTTTTGGAAGCAATTAAAAATAATGTTTCTTCAGGAGTTATTTTCTTTAGCACTTCTGCAATGTGGCTGCCATCTATATTACTTACAAAATATGGCTGTATTCCTTCTATCCAATATGGCTTTAGTGCTTCTGTTGCCATCACAGGACCAAGGTCACTTCCGCCTATCCCGATATTTACAATGTATTTTATTTTTTTATCTGTATAGCCTTCCCATTTTCCATCATGAACTTTCTTGCAAAAAGTTTTCATTTGGTCAAGCACTCTTTGTATGTCTGGCATAACATCTTTTCCATCTAACGTAACAGGCTTGCCAGAAAAATTTCTTAATGCAGTGTGTAATACGGCTCTGTCTTCTGTTTCATTGATCTTCTCACCATTAAATATAGCTTCTATTGCAGATTGTAATTCACATTCCTCTGCTAATTGTAATAAAAGCTGTAATGTTTTATCCGTAATTATATTTTTTGAATAGTCCCATATAATATCCGGCGCTGCAAGAGAATAGTTTTTAAACCTGTCTACTTCTTCTTTAAATAGTTCTTTAAGATGAATTGATTTCATCTCCTGATAATGCTCCTGTAATTGTTGCCAGGCAGAGGTTGTAGTGGGATTTATTTTTGGAAGCATTTCTTTTAGAATAATTAAAAATTAGGCTTTGCAGAATCACTATTATTTTTATCCTGACTATTTGATTTAGAAGAAGAACTTTCAAAAGTTTTAAGATCTTTAAAATTGTCATCGGTTAATATTAATTTTACTTTAGTTCCCTTAAACACCTGTTCTTCAATTAAAAATTGTATCGCCATAAAACTTACGTCCAATGAGGTATCTTTTTTAATTTTATTTTCATCCACTACCATTCTTATTGTATATTGACCGCTATCTTTTGATAATTGAAATGATTTTTTATTGGTTGATGTTTTCCATGTAGTATCAATATAATCACCGAATTTTTTTGCATCAGCTTCAGTTGCTCCATTCTTAATATACACTTCAATACGGTCATTCACTTTAATCTTTTTTCCATAAGGAGAAGTATTGCAGGAAATAAAAAAAACCAACAAAAACATTAAAATATTGTGAAGTTTTAATTTCATTATTTTTTGAGTTATTTCAATAAATCAATTTAATTAGAGTTGTTCAATCACATTGATTGTTTCCTTTACCATTTGTTCTGTTATATCCAAATGAAATACCATCCTGATCTGTGTGGAAGAAATCGGCATAACCAGTATATCATATTTTTTAAAAGCTTCAGCCAAAGATTTTGCTGAATAGAAATCATCCACTACTTCAAATATGATAATATTAGTTTCTACCGGAAGCATTTTCCCGGTAAATTCTTTTTTCAATAAAGCTTCTGCTGTTTGTTTTGCATGAATATGATCAACCTCCAATCTTTCAATATGATGTTCCAGAGCATACGTACCAGCCGCTGCCATAAACCCAGCCTGCCTCATTCCGCCGCCAAAAACTTTTCTTACTCTTCTTGCCTGTTTTATAAAATCCTTTTTTCCAAGCAATACGCTGCCAACCGGTGTGCCTAATCCTTTACTTAAACAAATTGAAATGCTATCGAAAATTTCTCCGTATTGTTTTGGTGATTCGTTACAGCTTACAAGTGCATTAAATAATCTTGCCCCATCTAAATGCAACTTTAAATTATTTACAAGGCATGCCTCTTTAATCTTTTGAATTTCAGCAAATTCATAGCAACTTCCGCCGCCACGGTTGGCTGTATTTTCTAAACTTACCAAAGTGGATTTTGCCTTATGAACATCATCAGGATTAATAGAATTTAAAACCTGTTCAGCAGTTATTCTGCCTCTGTCGCCATCTATAGCTTTCACCTGTGCCCCTGAATTAAATGCTATTCCGCCACCCTCATAAATATAAACATGGCTTACTTTGTCGCAGATAACTTCATCACCGGGCTGGGTATGGCATTTTATTGCAATTTGATTGGTCATAGTTCCGCTGGGACAAAAAAGCCCGGCTTCCATTCCAAACATTTCAGCGGCAATTGATTCTAATTTGTTTACGCTGGGGTCTTCTCCAAAAACATCATCGCCAACTTCTGCAGTAAACATTGCCTGAAGCATTCCGGGAGTAGGTTTTGTAAATGTATCTGATCTATAGTCTATCATTTTCTGAACCGGGATTTATGAGATTATTGGGATTTTTCAGATTTAATTAGTGCGAATTTAAGGCATTACTAATTATACTTTTAATCTCATTAATCCTAAAATCCTATAAACCTGCCTGCCGGCAAGCAGGTCATGGTTCAAAGACAGTTATTTTTCTGCAAACGCTATGAAATGCGGATTTTGAATTGTAAATTTGCATAATGATTCTAAAGATTGGTACTTCCTTAACTTATCTTTTGCAACATTTCCCCAAATATTCTGTCATATAAGCGTTCGTTAATTATTAATAAATATACACATGAGGCAACTTAAAATTGCTACGCAGATTACTAACCGGGATTCACAGGCGGTAGAAAAGTATCTGCAGGAGATTTCTAAAATCGGGATGATCACTCCGGAAGAGGAAACTATTTTAGCACAGAAAATTAAAATGGGCGACCAAAGAGCTTTAGAGCGTCTTACAACAGCCAATCTACGTTTCGTAGTTTCAGTTGCAAAACAGTACCAGCACCAGGGATTATCATTAAGTGACTTGATCAACGAGGGCAACCTCGGCTTAATTAAAGCGGCACAACGCTTTGATGAAACTAAAGGTTTCAAATTTATTTCATACGCCGTATGGTGGATTCGCCAATCCATTTTACAAGCGTTGGCAGAGCAGGGCAGATTAGTCCGCTTGCCTCAAAACAAAATTGGCACCTACAACAAAGCAAATAAAGCCTACATGGCTTTTGAGCAGGAACATGAAAGAGAACCTTCTACAGAAGAGTTATCTGAGATTCTGGAAATGAGTGAAACTGAGATCAACAATATTTTCCAAAGTAATACCCGTCACACTTCATTGGATGCTCCGGTACATGAAGCAGAGGATGTTGCAATGGGGGATTTATTGAAAGGAGCGGGGGAGACTGATGAAGATGTAATGCACGATTCATTAAAAAATGAAATTCGTCGTGTATTAAAATCTCTTAGCCCACGTGAAGCTGAAATTGTAAATGCTTATTTTGGTTTGGATGGAGAAAATGGAACAACCATTGAGCAAATTGGTCAAAAGTATGATCTTACCAAAGAGCGTATCCGCCAGATTAAAGAAAGAGCTATTAAGCGTTTGCAAAAAGCCAGATACAGCAGTGCTTTAAAGGCATATCTTGGATAAAAATTATATTAATTTTTCATAAGCCGTTTCTTAACAGGAACGGCTTTTTTATGGGGTCTTCTTATCAATTTTATAAGTTTCTTTTTAAGGATTACATTTGAAAATTATTTTTGTTTTTTATGGATAATAGCGAAATAGAACATGTTCATTGTTTAATCATAGGTTCAGGACCTGCAGGATATACTGCAGCAATTTATGCGGCAAGGGCAAACCTGAAACCTGTTTTATACCAGGGAATACAGCCCGGCGGACAGCTTACCATTACAACTGATGTTGAAAATTATCCCGGTTACCCCGATGGAATACAGGGACCTGATATGATGATAAATTTTGAAAAGCAGGCAGCACGCATGGGCACAGATATTCGCTATGGATTAGCAACTGATGTTGATTTTTCTGCGCCACCTTTTAAAGTGCAAATTGATGAAGAAAAATGGATTGAGGCAGATACAGTTATTTTAAGCACCGGCGCAAGTGCAAATTGGCTGGGACTTGAAAGCGAGCAAAGATTGAATGGCTATGGTGTTAGTGCATGTGCTGTTTGTGATGGATTCTTTTTTAAAGGAAAGGAAGTTGCAATTGTAGGTGCCGGGGATACTGCAGCAGAAGAAGCTTTGTACCTGAGTAAGATATGCAGCTTTGTACATATGCTGGTAAGGAAAGCGGAGATGAGAGCAAGCAAAGTGATGCAGGAACGGGTATTGAAAACGTCTAACATAAAAATTTACTGGAACGCCGAAGTAGATGAAGTTTTAGGTGACGCAAAAGTTGATTCAATAAGAGTAAAAAATAATGTTACGGGAGAAAAAAATGTTATTCCGGTAAGTGCATTTTTTGTTGCTATCGGGCACACCCCTAATTCTCAAATTTTTAAAGGCTGGCTTGATATGGATGAAAGCGGTTATATCAAAACAATTCCCGCAACATCTAAAACAAATATTGAAGGAATTTTTGCGGCAGGCGATCTGCAGGATAAAATTTACAGACAAGCTGTAACAGCGGCTGGCAGCGGATGTATGGCAGCATTGGATGCTGAAAGATATTTAAGCGCAAAAGGATTTTAAACCCTCTAACCCCCTAAAGGGGGAATGAAGAAACTGGAGTTTTAATAATTTAATTTTTAAGTCCCTTTAGGGATTTAGGGTATGATCACGATTCATCTTCATAATTTATTATTTTATTCTTTTCATGGAGTGCATGAAGAAGAGAAACTTTTGGGCAATGAATATGAAGTGAATGCTTATGTTCAATTTCATGAAGAACATGCAGAAATTCATTCGCTATCTCAAACAATAAATTATGCTGATGTTTTTGATATCATAAATAAAAGAATGCATATTCCATCCGCACTTTTAGAAACAGTTGTAATGGATATAGGTAATGAGATTTATGAAAAATACAATTACGTCAGGCGTATCAATATCTCGCTCAAAAAAAATCATCCGTCAATTGAGGGGATTGATGGCTCCGTTGGCGTAAGCTGGCACAAAGAGTTTTAATAATATTTTAGATAAGCGGTATAATATAATAGGTGAGTTCTCACTAATTTCACTTCTCTTATAAAATAAATTTTTTCTTACCATGACAAAAAAAATTTCTTTTTTAACCGTATTTATATTTTTATCTTTTATTTCATTTGCTCAAAATGAAAAATCAAAATATGATCCGCATCCATTATTCAGTCCATTATTTTATCCATCATCAGTAAATGAATATCGAGCGGGAGATGGTGAGCCTGGTCCAAAATATTGGCAGAACAGAGCCAGCTATCAGATCAATGCTTCTCTTGATGATGTAAAAGATGCGATTACAGGAAGTGTTACTGTTACGTACACCAACAACAGTCCCCATGCATTGCCATTTTTGTGGCTGCAGGTAGATGAGAATTTGTTTGACTTAAGCTCACGTGGACAGGCAAAAACTCCTGCAACTGGTCGCAGCCGTTACGGTGATGTAAATACAAAATTCATAGGCGGATATAAAATAAATTCAGTAAAAATTATTTCTTCTGCCGCAGGCAAATCAACTGAAACAAATGTTGATTATATCATTTCAGATACAAGAATGCAAATTCGTTTGCCAAAGTCTGTTAATGCAAATGGTGGCACAATAAAATTTAAAATTGATTATAACTATTCTATCCCTCAATATGGTTCTGACAGAACCGGAATTCTTTCAACCAAAAACGGAAAGATCTACGCCATTGCGCAATGGTATCCACGCATGTGTGTGTTTGATGATATACAAGGCTGGAACACTTTGCCATATCTTGGCGCCAGTGAATTTTATTTGGAGTATGGTAATTTTGATTTTACTATAAACGCTCCGGCAAATCATATTGTTGTTGCATCTGGTGAATTGCAAAACCCAAATGAAGTTTTAACTGCAGAACAAATAAAGAGATTTGCTCAGGCAAAGCAAAGTGATAAAACAGTGATGATAAGAAGAAGTGATGAAGTGAATGATCCGTCTTCACGTCCTAAAACAGCAAGACTTACATGGCATTATAAAATTAATAATGCAAGAGATGTTGCGTGGGCATCGTCAAAAGCATTTATCTGGGATGCTGCAAGAATAAATTTACCCAGTGGCAGAAAAGCTTTGGCAATGAGTGCTTATCCCGAAGAATCAAAAGGTGACAACGCATGGGGAAGAGCCACTGAATACGCAAAAGGAAGCATTGAGAATTATTCAAAGCGATGGTTCGAATATCCTTATAATACCGCTACCAACGTGGCATGCAATGTTGGAGGCATGGAATATCCGGGTATTGTGTTTTGTGGGTATACTGCTAAAACATCAGGCTTGTTTGGTGTAACTGATCACGAGTTTGGACATACATGGTTTCCAATGGTGGTTGGAAGTAACGAACGTAAATATGGTTGGATGGACGAAGGTTTTAATACATTTATAAATACTTTGGCAGCAGCAGATTTTAATAATGGTGAATATAAAAGAGCTAACAATCCTAATCGTTACAAATTTTTGTTTAGCGATAATACCGAAGCCATTATGAATACACCTGATGCTATCAGGGAAAGAAATATCGGTAACTCACTTTACGCAAAACCCGGCTATGCATTGGAATTACTAAGAAATGAAATTCTTGGACCTGATAGGTTTGATTATGCTTTTAGAAGTTATATAACAAGATGGGCTTACAAACATCCATCGCCATTTGATTTTTTCAGAACCATAGAAAATGTAGCAGGGGAGGACCTTGGCTGGTTTTGGAAAGAAATGTTCTTAGAAAATTATAAACTCGATCAAAGTGTGAAAGAGGTAAAGTATGTAAAGGATGATCCTGCCAACGGCGCCTTGGTAACAGTTGATAATCTTGAGCAAATGGCAATGCCAATTTATCTTCAATATGAAACTGTAAGTGGTAAAAAAGAAACTGTAAAAGTGCCGGTAGAAGTTTGGCAAAACAATACGAGTTGGATAGTGAAATTAAATACAACAGAGAAAATTAAGTCGGTTACAATAGATCCTGACAGAGTATTTCCTGATGTGAATTATGATAATAATAAATATCTGAACCATGATTAATAAGATTATTGGATTAAAAGGATTAAATGCTAACTATTACAGATAAAATCTTTTATATTTTTTTACCTTTTTAATCTCCTTAATCTTTTAATCCTATTAATCATGGTTCAGATGATTTCCATCTGCCGCTTTTAATATACCAAAAGGCGATAACAAATATTATCGTCCAGTAAACAAATTCATTTGTCCATGCTATTGTAAGCGATAACCTGAACCTTACCATTACCAGGTAAATATAAATGAGGTAACAAATAACAGCTATCAGTTCAATAAGCAAATTCATTTTTGTTTTACCTGTACCGGTAACTGCATTCAGCCAGATTACTGCAATGCTCATCATTATCATTCCTAAAGAAACAATTCTTACTACCAATCCGCCTAAAAAAATATTATTGGCAATAAAATTTATGTTGGGTATTATCAGGGCAACAGAAATTGGCAATCCTATTTTTAATATTTGCCTGTTGGTGATCTTTACCTGTAAGCTTTTATCAATTGCTATACTCATAAAAAGTTTGCAAACATAATCGGTTAATACGTTTATTGGTTAATTAGTTTATTAGTTAATTACCAATCACATTTTAAACGGACAAACGAATTAACGGATAAACCTTTAAACAGATAAACAAATAAACGGTTGTAAATTGCCACACTTAAATTATTTTCATTTGAATCCTGTTTTTGAAATAATACCCGAAGCAATTTTTTTTCAGCAAACAAATCTTATTTGTGAAATAAGTACAAACAGCTTTTCTTATATTTTTGAAAATGATATAGAGAAAAAGTTTTACGGCTTATCTGTTTTTCATTTTGATAAAAAAGATTTTGATATTTCAGAACAGTTAAAAGATATTTTTAAAGAGCAATCTCTGCTCCGTAAGAATTATAAGAAAGTTTTTATTTCGTTTTCAGGTGAGGAAAGCGCTTTGCTTCCCGAAGAATTATACAATCCCGGCGGGAATGCATCATTGCTTAACGCACTTTATGGAGATCTGCATGATGGAATTATTTTAACTGATTTGGTTGCAGATAAAAAACTATACAATGTTTATAGAATGCCCGCCGCAATTCACAAAGTAATAGTTGAGCAATTTCCTTTGGCTGTTTTTAGTCATCAGTATTCGCTTTTAATAAAACAGGAATTTGGCAGTAGTGATCTGCTCAAAATCATTTTTTACAAGGATACATTTGTAGTAACATTAATTAAATCAGGTGAATTAAAACTAATGCATACTTATTTATATCAGTCAGGTACAGATGTGGTTTATCATCTCTTAAATATTTGCCGTCAATTTGATATGGCAAATGTTCCTTTGCGTATAGGAGGGATGATAGAAATTGATTCTAACCTGCATAAGGAAATCAGTCACTATTTTGCTGATTTAAGTTTCGATGAACTGCCTGTTGAATATGAATTTACAGATAGCCTGAAAGAATTACCGCCACATTATTTTAGTCATTTGTTTTCTCTTGCATTATGCGTATAATTAGCGGCATACATGGTGGAAGAAAGATATCACCCCCGGCAAAAATGCCGTACACCCGTCCCACCACTGATATAGCCAAAGAAGGTCTCTTTAATATCATTGAAAATAATCTTACTATTTCATTACTTAAAACGCTTGATATTTTCGGCGGCACAGGCAGTATCAGTTATGAACTGGCATCAAGGGGTGCACCTGATCTTACTATTGTTGAAAAAGATCCGGCGATGTATGAATTTATAAAAAAGACTGCTGCAGCGTTGAACTTTGAAAATTTTAAAGTAATTAAAATGGAGGTGTTTAAATTTTTGCAGCAATACTCCGAGACCTTTGATCTTATTTTTGCCGGACCTCCTTATGCACTTACAACTATTGATGACCTTCCAAAAATAATTTTTGAAAAAAAGCTCTTAAATAAACATGGATGGTTCATACTGGAACATACACCTGCAAATAATTATAAAGCTTTTCCGCGGTTTAAAACGCATCGAAATTATGGCACCACTGTTTTTTCTATCTTTATAAATAATTAAATAATTTTTGTGACGAAGGCAGCGCTTAGAAAAATATATAAAGAAAAAAGAAAAAAAATTTCATGGAAAGACAAAGAGTGTTGGACAGACCTGATACTTATTAATTTTCAAAAGCTTGATCTGCCTTTTATTAATTGTGTTCACACTTACCTGGCTATTGAAAACCAAAATGAAGTTGAGACAGAGAACATAATCCGTTATCTTAAATTTAAAAATCCCGGAATAAAAATAGTAGTGCCTAAAATAAATTTAGATGCAGGAGAGATGAAGCATTATATTTTTAATGATGATGTTGAAATGGCTCCCAATTCATTTGGAATAATTGAACCTGTTAAGGGAGAAAAAGTTAATTCCGGTGAAATTGACCTTGTACTCACTCCTTTATTGGCATTTGATAAAAGAGGCTACCGTGTTGGCTATGGTAAAGGTTTTTACGATAAATTTTTTCAGCAATGTAATAGCAATGTGATAAGAGTAGGGCTTAGTTTTTTTGATGCTGAAGAAATAATTGATGATATTAATCCCTATGATATGCCTTTGCATTATTGTATTAGCCCGAATTCAGTTTATGCATTTTAATATTAAAACATGGAGATAAAACAGGAAACGATTGAGAACACCGGACGCTTTTATATTGAGGAAGGTAACCATACCGTAGCTGAATTGTATTATCATTTTACTGATAAAAATACGCTGTTGATAACGCATACAGAAGTTAGTGAAAGCCTTGGCGGCAAAGGAATTGGCAGGCAATTAGTTTCTGCTGCTGTTGATTATGCCAGGAAGAATTCTTTTATGATCAAGGCAACATGCCCTTTTGCAAAAAAAGTATTGGACAGAACCCCTGAGTTTGCAGATGTTTATAATACTGAAAAAAATAAAAGCTAATGCTTAAGAGTTTCAGATTTGTTTTATTTCCATTGTCAGTTTTATATGGCTTCATTATCTGGTTGCGTAATAAACTGTACGACAAAAATGTTTTTAGATCGGTATCATTTAATTTCCCCATCATTTGCGTTGGAAATCTTGCCGTAGGCGGCACAGGTAAAACACCTATGGTTGAGTACCTGGTAAGGCTTTTAAAAGATGAGTATAAAGTTGCCACTATGAGCAGGGGCTATAAGAGAAAAACAAAAGGCTTTGCTATTGCCAACGAAAACACAACCGCTTTGGATATTGGTGATGAGCCGATGCAGTTCTATAAAAAATTTCCTGACATTACTGTATCTGTTGCTGAAGAAAGATTAGTATCAATTCCTCAATTGTTGCATGACAAGCCAGATGCAAGGGTTATTATTTTAGATGATGCATTCCAGCACAGGCAGGTAAAAGCCGGACTGAATATTTTACTTACAGAATACAGGGACCTATTTACCAGGGATTTTATTTTGCCGGCTGGTAATCTCAGAGATGTAAAAAACAGTTATAAAAGAGCTGATGTAATTATTGTAACCAAATGCAAATCTCATTTAACTGAAGAAGAAAAGAATAAAATGATTGAGGAGATAAAGCCACTGGCACATCAAAAAATATTCTTTACAAAAATAGAATACGGAAGCCCTTATCATTTATTTAATAAGCAGGAAAAATTTTTATCGCCTGATACAAATATCTTATTGGTATGCGGCATAGCCAATCCAAAACCGATAAAAGAGGTTTTAAATACCTATGCAGCCACTTATGATATGATGCGTTTCAGGGATCACCATATTTTTAGTATCGACGACCTGAAAGAAATTAAGGAGCAGTTTGAAAAGATGGATACAGAAAATAAAATAATACTTACCACTGAAAAAGACGGTGTTCGTCTTGCAAAATTTGAAAATGAATTAAAAGATCTGCCGGTGTATGTTTTTCCTATCCGGCATAAAATATTATTTGGAGAAGAAGATCAGTTGAATA
>OCZT010006279.1_pt1 | contig 11773 bp, 7 predicted proteins | sample 1539031 | NCBI WGS metagenome assembly OCZT01 (sample SAMEA3539308, study PRJEB22396) | soil metagenome | biome: tundra; feature: field; material: soil | place: USA | collected 2010-05 | depth 0.15 m
GCTCAGACAGATTTCGAAATTGATCGACATAGCCGTTCGCGAGATCGGCGGCGCGGCGCGGGTCTCGATCCTCCACAGAGATATGGATCAGGCCATCCTTGCCATTGCCGCTCACGTCCGCGCGCCTCTCGAACGCCTTGCGGGCATCCGTCGGATAGTGTTTGCCGTATTCCTCCATCAAGCCAAAATGCTGAACCATCGCATCCTCGACAACGCGGCTCTTCAGCATGGAGACATACATTTCGTTCGGGCTCCTGAATCCAAAGCTACCGCCTGCCAGCGCCGCGACACTTCCAATACCGCTGAGCTGCGATGCAAGTGCGCTGCCCAGAGAAGTGTTCTGCTGCGGTGGAAGCAGCGTGACGGTGGCTGTGTAACGCGTGGGCAGAATGAACGAAACAATCACAGCGAGAATGGCGAACCCTACGGTGAACCACGCAACAACGCGCTTCCGCTCTGCAACACAAATGAGCAGATCGAGGAGGGAAATCTCGTCTGCCTCTTTTGCACGAGGGCCAGTGGCAATTGGCGCGAGAGTTGAATCTGCGCTGTCATGCAATTCCGGAGGCGCGGTTTCTATCGTCATCGGCTCCTGCCGTGGTGTTTGGATAGCCCCTGTCTCCGCTTTAGCATGTGCAGAGACAGCGTCAAATCCTGCTAGTGAATCACGCTCAATGCCGCAGCACCCAACGCGAACTGCGAGAACAACTGCGACCAGTCGAGCACGCCGCGCAATGCTGAAGGCTTGTACGTCTTCTCCGGCATGACGATCGTGTCTCCCGGATTCACGCGCAGATTATTGAACTCATTGCTTCCCCAGATTGATCTTCCGCCGTCGCGGCTCACCACTTCGCCATCGGCCCGGATGACGAACTCATGGCTCCGGTCAGCATCCTTGTTTGGTCCGCCGGCCAGGTGTAGATACGCACCCGCACGGCGCGACGGCGCGTACAGGAAGGAATTCTGATCGAACACCGCGCCAACTACGTTGACACTTGCAGGAACCGGCGGGACAGTAAAGTGGTCTCCGTCTTCGAGAGCAATGTCAGGCAAATTCATGATTCCCGTGTCGTCGGGTTTGATCTCAAGCACGATGCGGCCCGTCGCCCGAATCTGGCGAAGACTTGCGAGCAGCTCTCTCTCGCTGCTTTGCGCCGATGCGCCGTTGGTCAGATCTTGCGCCGAACTCACTGCTGACGATGCGAGCGCAACGTTGCCGCGTTGTATGCGCAGACCCAGGGTCCGCACATATTCGTCGATCCTGGACTGCTGCACGGCACGCGTCGATTCACGCGTAAACTCCGATCCATAAAGGTAAGCATTCGGTGTGAGGCCGCCGGCGCGCTCGACGAGCTGGCGTAGTGTTTCTCCGGACAGAACGGTGTATGCGCCCGCGTGAGCAAATTCACCATCGAGCCGAACAGTCTTTGTCTGATGCGCAATCGGCACGCGGATATCGGCCTCAGAGTAAACGGTCACGACGTCGCCTGGCTGAAGCTCCAGATCCTGAGAGGCCTCATGTCGAAGCACTGCGCCACCAATATCGAACGGCACAAGGGTTGCCTTCAAGGTCTGTGGATCGAGCCGCTCGATGACGGCATAATCCCAGTCGATCTCCGGAGCTATAGAGCGCATCCCGATTTTCTGGGTGGAGGGCGACGTGCGCGCGTCAAGCGATGCCTGTGCAGAGGCAAGTGACTCGCTGCCCGCGCGCTCCTCCGCGCCAAGGTTAGGCACTCGGCGGCGAGATACATCAGCGTCACGCTCGATTCCAGGCTCATCCTCCTGCAATCCGGATTGCTCTGTCGTTGGGGTCCTGGTTCCGGTCCTCGTGGCAGTGCGAGTGTTGAGAGTCACCGCGTTACCTTCCGGCTGGCGCAGACTCTCAAAACCTGCAGCCGCCTCAAACTCAGGAGAAGGCAGTCCAAGCTGCGCCCGCTTCCACCAGTAATTCCGCGTGATCAGCGACTCCTTGTCGGGAATCAGATCGTTGATGCGCATTCCCGGGTGCCAGGCAAATCTGCCCGGATTGGCGGTGTTGCCTCTCAGAATCACTGTCTGCCTGTAGATGGGCATGATCGAATAAACACGAACAAGGTCGCCATCCGCCATCGGCGTCGCCAGGCCTTCGGCGTTGTAAGCCACCTCCATCGCATGCCGGTCGCGATGGCTCTCAACACGTTCAATTGAGACGCGCGCCTCTTCCGCAACAGAAGAGACACCGCCCGCATCAGCGAGCAGGGTCGCCAACGTTTCGCTCGCTTGTAACTCGTAGATCGCAGCGTTCCTCACGCTGCCGGTCACAGCCGCCTGCGGGCCGGTCGGTGGGATGAACATCACGTCTCCGGACTGGAGCTTCACATCCTTCGACTTGTCGCCGTGAATCAGCAGGCCATACAGGTCGAAGTCCGTGACCACCGTGCCGCCGCGGCGCAGAATGATGTGTCGCATTGAACCTTGCACAGACGGGCCGCCGCTGGCGAAGAGCGCATCGACCAACGTGCTGAGCGAGCTTACGGTGTAGACACCAGGGCGCCGCGCCTGCCCTGCAACATACACTTGGGTGGCCCCAATCTGGCCGACATTCACCGTCAAGTCAAAGTTGTGATAGACGCGCCCGATGGCATTGCGAAGGTGTGCGTCGAGCGCTGAAAACGGCATCCCCGCAACATGCACTGATCCAACCTGGGGAAGAAAGACTTCTCCAGCGCGGTCGACGCGCACGTTGATTTGAAAATTCACCTGTCCCCAAACGCGAATGCGCAACTCATCCCCAGGTCCGAGGGAGTAGTCAGATGGAATCGGAGCCAGATCGAGCGGGGCAAACGTCGACGGGACGCCGCTGAAAAGGTTGGCGCCGTAAATCGGCAAGACTTGATTAGTTGTAGAAGCGATGAACTTTTGAAACTCGGTCAGCGGCTCGGGCCGAGGCGGTGTCTCTCGTGCCTGACTCTGCAACTTTCCTTGTGGAGATACTGACTCAGTGTCCGTGTAACTTCCATTGCGACTTCCTGTCGGAGCCCCTAATTCACTAGGCACGGAGTTACGCGTTTGCGGAGTTAGCGGCGGCGCGCTCTCTTCTGGAGTCTGGGTCGGACAGGCCAATGTGCCTGCCATCAAAGGATCAGAGCAGCCTCGTGTGTTCTGGTTCTGCCACGGCTCGGCGTTGCTGAATTGAGATGGTGTCTGTGCAGAAAGCAACTGCGCAAGCGAAGCCGTAAACAAGAGAAGCCCAATCCGTACCAGCCTGCGATCCGTCGGTATTCGATTGAAGCAAGCGTGCTTCGCGTGGCTTGCATGACGCGTATCGTGGACGCCTTGTGCGAGCGAGGGTGCGGCGAGATTTCTGCGCGACACTCCACTCACTAAGCGCGCTCGAAACGCATATGCCCAAGAATCGAAGCTATCTCTTATGGCTGCCATCGGACTTATCATATGCGGCTCTGGCGGCTAACGGTGCGGGTGTTACAAACGTTTGACAATACTATGACAATTTGCCTCAAGGGCCTTGGTACCTTGTGATTGGATGTCCGATATTGGCACGCCGAGCGAGTGTTGCATTACAGTAATGACTAGTGTGCGAGCGCAGTTGAGAGCTCGCAAGATTCGGAATTGCGACACGCGGCGCAGGGGACAAAGAGATTCCAGCGATAACCGCTGATGACGAGTGACAAGGTTAGTTGCTTTGAGGCATAAAGGTCTTTACCGAGATATACGGATGGAGGTGAATTGTGAGCGCCGAATTCTACGCCAACCTGGCAGTCGAAGGCAGGTCCCTCGATCGGGCGATTTTTCGTAGGATTCGTGGAGGCTCGGGTTGGATCGAAGCAGCGATAGTGGACCCTTCCTACACGATGGCAGTACGCGCCATGCTCCCCCTGCGTGGAATGCTGCTAAGTGCGTGGTCGCAGTCGTGGGCCAAACGTCTCTTCGATTGCGTATGCGTCCTGATCGTACTTCCGCTGCTGGCTCCAGTGCTGCTAATGATTGCGATTGCAGTGCGCCTCACATCGCCCGGTCCAGTCCTGTTTCTTCAAGAACGCATGGGGCGCTATGGTGCCACCTTCACAATCGCAAAATTCCGGACCCTGGTCCACTCCTCAGGGATTGAGCACCATCCAATTACGACAGAAGAAAATCAGCGCTTCACGCTCATCGGGCCATTCCTTCGCCGTTGGAAGCTCGATGAACTGCCACAGCTGATTAACGTGCTTCTGGGAGATATGAGCCTGGTCGGTCCGCGCCCGAAGGTCCGGGAACACCGGGTCTCAGTGCTTCGTTGCCGCCCAGGGATAACGGGAGCAGCCACGATCGCATTCGCCGCCGAAGAAGCGGTTCTTGCACGCTTGCCGAAACATGAACTGGAGACCAGCTATCGCACCCTCTTCCTTCCCGCAAAGCGACAGCTCGATACTGAATACATGGCACGCGCAACAATTCTCTCCGATCTCAGGATTGTCCTGAAAAGCGTATTGCGCTGCTGGGATACAACGATAATGGAATCCACGCTTGGCATCGGAACCCTTGAGGCGGCGGAAAGAAGCGAACAACACGGCGCGAAGGTTCTCAGTCACACAACGGCGTCAGGCAGGCGGAATTCGCCGATCAGGCTCGCGATCCTTGGTACGCGAGGTGTACCTGCCCGCTACGGAGGGTTCGAGACATTCGCAGAGCAACTCGCAATCCGCCTTGTCGGCAGAGGTGTTGACGTCACTGTGTTCTGCCCGGCTAAAGCGCCAACGAACGATGTCGATTATCAGGGCGTCACGCTGAAGTACATCGCGAGTCCCGTAATGGGTGCATTCTCCGAAGTCGTGTGGGATGTAAAGTGCTTCTGGAACGCGCGCCGCGAGTTTGACGTTGTTTATATGCTCGGCGTCGGAGCCGGATTTGCCGCCTGGATACCTCGCCTTTTCGGAGCCGCCGTCTGGATCAATTCGGATGGGATGGAGTGGAGGCGCACCAAGTGGAATCTGTTGCAGCGAATGTATCTCGCCGTGGCGGAAGCTGCGAGTGTCCTCTTCGCGTCGCGGATTGTGGCCGACGCCGACACGATTGCAGAGTACCTCCGCGACCGTTATCCTGGTCTCAAGAAGATCTCGACAATCGCCTATGGTGCTGATATTCCAACACTGACGCCGCAACGGCAGATTCTGGATGATTGGAAACTGAATCCCGACGGCTACTATTTGATCGTCTGCCGGCTTGAACCGGAAAACAATGTGCTGGAAATCCTGGAAGGCTTTGAGCGGGCTAAGTCCTCATTGCCCCTCGTCGTACTCGGCAATCTAGAGAATCCCAATGCGTATGTGCGCAAGCTGCTTGAATTTGGCAGTGACCGCATTCGGTTTGCAGGGACTCTCTTTGACCGCGACCGATTGAATGCGCTGCGCTACTACGCCCGTGCGTATTTTCACGGCCACAGCGTTGGCGGCACAAACCCATCGCTGCTAGAGGCTATGGCCTGCTCAAACCTAGTGATTGCCCACGACAATCCATTCAATCGTGAGGTGCTCGGAGATTCGGGGCTGCACTGGTCAACGTGCGATGATTTGGCATCCATCGTCAGCGCGGTTGACGGACTTCGCGTGAATGCTGAAGTGCGTGGAAGGAAAGCTTCGGAGATAGTCAGATCCCGCTATCAATGGGACCATATCGCCGATGTTTATCTTGGATTGCTGAAGGATGCGCTAAGAGTCAATGCAGGTGGCGAACTGAGCGAGTTGGAGTTTCAGGCCTTGTTTCCAGCCCAGGTCGCAGGGAGAGAAACAGAAGCGGCATTCCGGTTGGAGACCCCGTGAGAGTTCCTGAAGGTTAGTTAGCGCTGGCACGGAGAACGCGCGAGTGGGACGGCGGCCTCTGACATTTGTGAATCATGATGAAAGTACGTCTTGATAGAGCTCTGCCGTCGATCGGCCGATTTGATCCCAGTCGTGATGTTCACGGATGTAGTCGAGTGCGCGTTCGGAAAGCAGCAGACGCCCGGCTTCATCCTGCAAGGCTCGAATCAATACGTTCGCCAAATCGTCCTTTGACTCCTGTCTGAACACGTATCCGTTCACTCCGTCCGAAACAATCTCCGTCATTCCGGCCAAGTCCGACACGACTACCGGTCGGGCAAAAGTCATCGCCATCAAAAGAACGCCGCTCTGGTAGATTCGCCTGTAAGGCAACGCCACCAGATCTGCGGCTGCATAGAAGTCCCCTACCTTGTCGTTGGGAACAAATTTGATGTGCAGCCGACAACGGGCTCGGACATTCAGCTGGTCGATGAGTTCTTCGAATCGGAAGAACTCAGTCTTCCATGGGCGGCCTACAATTAGAAGCAAAACATCCGGGACTTCGTTTGCAACTGTAGGCAGAGCTTCAATCAGAAGATCGAGCCCCTTGGTGTCCTTGATCTGGCCAAAGAAAAGCACCACCTTTGCTGACGGCTCGATTTCCAACCTTCGTCTCGCCGTTTCCTGTGTTGGCATTTCATTGGCGCTTTCCAGGAAGTGGCCATGCGGAATGGTGGTGATTCTCTTGGAGGGCACGCCGATTGCTGTCAGCTCACTCAACGAAACTTTGTTATGAACGATGACCCGATCGGCAAGGCGATAGATCCATCCAGTGACCATTCTCTTGCCGGTTACGTGTCCCGCGAGGGAGTCTACATCGTGCACCGTTAGGACAACTTTTCTACAAAACAACTTAGCCATTGCTATGACAACTAATTCGGCTTTCAGGTCATTGAAGGCATGGAGATGGCAGACTCTTGCGCCCGATAGGACGGCACTTCTTAGTGAAGCGAATGTCGCTTTGATATAGCGGACCGCTCGCAGCCAGCGGCTCCGCTGCCCATAAACGCCACGATAGAAAGGGTGAAAGCTGAGCCCCGGAATCTCCGGATCCACGGTTTCGTCGCAGGTGTATAAGCGCACGCGGAAGCCAGCATTCAATAGCCCGCGGCAAAGACCCTGGTCGTAGTAGTCCATACCGCCGTGCCCGCCGACGGGCTCGATGATTGCGACTGCTTTACCTTGCGCCGTCCCGCGATAGGAGGTCGCCGTCATTCTCCGACCTCATCGGGCGTGCCCTTCAATGCCTCGTTCTGAGAGTGCGCGAATCGGGTGCCATCTCCCGTTCGTAACGAATCTGCAACGCCTCCGAACATGGCTGCGACTGCGTCAGCCCGTCCGCCAACCAAAAAAGGAATGGCGCGTCTTACCAACATCAACGGGAAGAATGTGACTGCAACCAATCTCCGCCAGCCATGGGCGTGGAGTTTGATATTGAGCATTCGGTTGCGCATCACGTGGAATGCATAGAAAGGCAAACTGGGATTCTTGCAGGACCAGAAGTCCTCTCGGTCATTCGTGTTTTCGCGGCTGCTTCCCTGTGCACGGTGGAGCACCAGGGATTTCGGTAGGTACCGAATTCGAATACCATCTTCCAGAGCTCGCAAGCAAAGTTCCACGTCCTCCTCATACATGAAGAAGCGAGTATCGAAGCCGCCTAGCCTGACAGCAACGTACCGGCGGATAAAAAGTGCACAGCCTGAAGCGAATGTGACGTCGCGCTCGGTCATTGCAAGCGGTGCATCCGCGGCCGCGCTGAATCCGGGTGTAAAGGCGCTGGCTCGGCGCCAGTCGATTTCTCCCCCTCCGTACCAAAGGGTGGTGGGGTTGTTGAGGCACGCGATGCGCGGCGCCATGATGCCAACTTCAGAATAGGATTGCATAGCCGCCTCGAGAATCCCGATCGTCTCCGGAAACACGACGGCATCATTATTCAGCAGGAGGAAGAACTCGCAGGAGGTATTGTTGAGCGCCCATTCAATCCCCAGATTGCAAGCGCGCCCATACCCAATGTTGCCGCTGGCACGGATCAGTGTCACGTCCGATGCGAATTCCAATGCGCGGCTTAAACCAGGATCGTTTGGAGTTGTATCAATCACAATAATCCTGACTGGTACGGCAGACGCGTATAGCGACCGCACGCATGCAGCCGTATCCGCCGATCCGCGATAACTTACGCTGATAACGCAGGTCTTCGGGGGACGCATGGGTCTCCATTCCGTTCATTGCAAGAATTTGAAAGAGACACCTTGGCAGAATTTCCGAAAAGCAGCGCGACAAAAAATAGGGTCACGTTCGCATTCCATACGCAGATCCCGCTCTCGAGCGAGTAGATGGCTGAATAGAGCAGAAATGCCTTTGTCGCGTCTTGGAATGGACCTTGCAAGGGTAGCGAAGTCTCTTTCGCCGCGTTCCAGGCAAAGCGATACTGCCACAGGTACAGTAGCAATCCAACAGCACCAAAGGAAAACAGGATCCCCACAATGCCAATATCGGAGGCAAAGAAGTACGCTCCGAGCGCCGTCTGGCTGCCCCCTTGCCATTGGTGACTGACGACGCCATTGCCAATCAGCGGATGCGTCTGGATATAGGGAAGAGAAGTGAGAGTCTCGAGTATCCGTGCATTTGCGGATGGGTCCTGCGTCGCGGAGCCTGTGAAGACCGCACTGAACGCATCGGAGAAGCTTCTTACACGAGCAATAATCGTAGAGGGCAGAAGCGCAAATGCAACCGCAAATAGAACGACGAAAATCAAGAGGAACTGCGTCGCGGCGATAGTCGCCTTCCAAAACCCGCGAATTCGGTACAGGGAGTAGAGGAGCGTCGCAGCCACGCAAACGGCGATTCCTCTGCCGCTTCCACCAAGCGTGACAGGAAACAGCACTACCGCCGCGAGATAGTACTTGGCCCGTCCGGTTCTGATTCCGAGGAGGGCGTAATAGAACACGCCAAAGAGGATGAAGAATTCCTGTAACTTGAAGCTCGGTTCGACTCCAACCATGGGCCTAGTGACGAACCCTTCGCCATATTCGAGAAAACTCGATGGGGATAGAAAGGCTCTCATCGCGCCAAATAGCGCGAACGTACTCCAGGCCAGAAAGATGAGGACTTTCTGCAGGTCGGAAGTTTCTAACATCTCGCAGCGTAGCATGTGCACAAGCACTAGCCATGTCCCAACCAGTACTACATCTCGCTGAGACAAGATTCCATAGACGAGGGGCTGCCCAAATACCTGGTGCGCCTGCCATGCAGCCACACATATGCCGAAGGCCATGAGCGCCAGGAGGTAAAGTTCAAACTTGGAGAACAGGAGTCCGCCTCGAACCTTCAGGAACGGGTAGACAATTATCACCATCAGGAAGCACAGAGCAAACCACGCCTCTTGAACGTTGGGCATTCCTGGAAAGAATTGAAACGTACGGAAGCTAAGCGGCAGCGCCAGCGCAAGTAGCCCGCGCCAGAACATGCGCTTCATATCGACCGGTGGATTAATGAGCTCTGTCCAGTTCATTGCACTCCGATAGCCCTTCTCGTCCAGTTGCAGATCAAGCAGCTGGCTCGGAATAGCTGTGCCACATCCGTCCCCATCGCCAGGTTATTGCCACAGTCACGATCACAGCCACAGTGACTCCAAGACTTCGCCAGGTGGTCCACGGTAGCCCGCCGTATGCCACAACGCACAAAATGACCGGCAACAGGCAGAGCGCCGGGCGTATGCAGCCCTCCAGCACCAGTTCAGCTCTGGAAACGATCGGCATTCTCAGCCAGCGGACCATCAAAAGTAGGACCCAGAGGATGCTGATGCATGAGCCAGCAAGGGTTCCGCAGGCAACGCCGACGGCGCCCACAAGCATGGCGCCGCCAATGCTGAGAGCGAAGTTGCTGATGCCTTCAACGACCGCGCCGGAGATACCATAATGCTGCTGGTTGGTCGCAACCAGGGCGGCAGATAGTGGAGCGCCAACCAAGCGAATCGCATTTGCCATTACGAGTATCCTGAGGATTGGCAACGCCTGCATTGCATAGGACTCCCCAACCCAAAGGCGAAGCACGGAATCGCCAAATAGAAATACAGCGAGAACCGCGGAAATATCCACAAAGGAAGTAAGTCGCGTGACGGTGACAACCAAAGTTCCAATGCGACGCAGCTGCGCACGCTCTTGAAGCACGGCCAAAGGAGCAAGCAGTGCGCCGTAGACGGAGTTATTGATGCCGGTGAGAAAAGCGATTAACAGGGTGGCGACGGAATAGGCGCCTACCGCGGCAAAATCATAATGTCCGACGATTGTGACGTCCAGACCGCCGACGAGAAGCATGCACAGGGACCATATGGTAAGCGTGCTGCAGTAGCGTGCTAGTTCAGCGGCCATGTTTCTTGAGGCCAGGTTTATGGCGATGCGCATTGTTGGCAGCAGCTTCCGCACCAGGAAATATTGCGTCAGGCCGCCCGCAAGGTTGCAGCCGCCGATCAAGGCTGCGAGTACGATCAGGGAATGCGTGTGGGTAACTGCAAAAATGACGAGGACCGCACCAACCAGCCTCGAGCTCCCAATCGATATCGCCGGAACGTCATTGCGGTAGAGGCCAATAAGAACACCCGTGAATGTCGAGAGAGGAAGCAGAAGAGCCGTGCACACTGCAAGGATGAGAATCCCACCGCGCAACTCCGGAATAAGCAACGCCGGAGCCTGTTGAAAGAGACCAGGCAGGAACGCTAGCACACAACCAATGGCCAACACGGCAATTAAGGCTCCGATACTCAGCAAGGCAAAGGCAGTGCTAGTCAACCTGTCGCGGAACTCAGTATCTCCTCGCTCAATGGCCTGCGCGAGATATCTCGCGACTGCTGTCTGGAGACCAAAGTCAAGATAGTTCGCATAGGCGGCAATTTGAAGCATGAGCGCCCAGGCAGAGAAGCGATCGTGATCGAGTGCGCGAGTAAGGAAATGAGGCAGCACGAGCGCGACAATCGCCGAGGCGCACACGCGCACCATGTTAGCAAGCGAGTTCTTGACCAAGGTAAAACGTAGTTGATTCAAAGCGCCTTCCCGATCGGAATCTGTAGAGCGGCTCACGAGTTTCTGCAGCAATCCGATGATTGCCAATGAGCAGCCTGCTTTTGCGGGCCCTGAACAAACCCATAGCGAGCAGATGCGGATTAACCCATTTCCACGACCTGAGCCGAGGGCATTGGCTGCCGATTCACTGAACGAAGCAGGAGAAAGAGCAGCAGGGCAGCGGCTACGGCAACTCCCGCGTTGCCAGCCAGTACCTTTGGATACCCGTACTTAACAAGCATAATTCCAGTAATGACTGCCACGCCCGCATGTGACAGAGCCCCGGTCATGTTCTGTATAGCGGAGGCCGCACTCCGATCTTCATCGGGCAGCCGAGACATTAGCAAACTGTAGATGCCGGGTCCACTCATGAATTGGAAGCTGACGAAGCCGAGGTAGAAGAGGACTGACGCGTGTATATTCTGCGTGCAACCAAGAGCGAAGACCGAAACAGCGGTTGCGAGCTGCATGCACATGATCCCGACAACAGTTCCCAGCTTTCGAAAGAAGTAAGGCGCTAAAAGCGCGCCGGCAAGTTGTGCAAGCTGCGATGCGGAGAAGATTACTCCGACATTTGTGAGCGGGATCTTCAGATGCCGCTGAAGATACACAGCAGCGAAGGGAGTGAAGGACCCGGTAACAGCGCTCCATAGAAAGAAGGGTGGCAGAAAGCGATACAGGAAAGGGTGCACGAGCCGGGAAGTTCGTTTTTCTGCGCGTTCAGCCGGACCGAGGCGGAGTCTCAGGATCGGAACAATTCCGAGCATCGTGACTCCACAGGCAACCAGTAATACGACGCGAATATTGTCCGCGAGTTGAGATGAGATCGGAAGAGCACACGTCTGAACTCCAGTCACGCCAATATCTCGTATGCCG
>OCZT010006280.1_pt1 | contig 11771 bp, 17 predicted proteins | sample 1539031 | NCBI WGS metagenome assembly OCZT01 (sample SAMEA3539308, study PRJEB22396) | soil metagenome | biome: tundra; feature: field; material: soil | place: USA | collected 2010-05 | depth 0.15 m
GCAAAGCCAGCATCTCGAGGAGCATGCTCCGGCGGGATTTCAGTCCGGCAACGGCTAGGTGAAGCGCGAGGGTCAGCCAACGAATCATGCCGCCGAGGATTCCGGGAAATACCGCAGAAGCCCAGTGTTTTCGCCCCAGATGAGATTTTTGCCAGTGACAGGTGTCGTTGGGTGAAAAAATCTCCTTTTCGACCGTTGGGTCCTTCTCCAAGCTGATTCCGACATGCGACCCATCCAGGAGCGTCCCGCCATCGGCTAACATCACTGCACCAGCAATTTAAGTGCCGTTACCAGACTACTCTTCGGTGCTGGGTCGGGCCGTTGTGTTAGGGCATCTACCGCCTCGCAGACGCTGTCATAAGGCCCGTTGGCGCAGCAACTGTCTAAAATCGAGACATCCCCTTGGTTCTGGAGCGTGCAAGGACGGATTCAGTTCAAGCGCCCGTTTCCAGAGGGAGATCGCCTTGTCGTAGTTGCCCTCAGCGGCTCGTTTTGCAGCCCGCTCAGCCAGACGGGCCGCTTCGTCCTAGGCTTTGGAGGTTTCCTCAGAGATGGACACGGTCACCGTATTCTCCCTGATCTCGATTTGGAGCGGTTGACGGAGAAACTCGAACTGGCGCCGGGCCATCGCCTCAATGACGGTATTGTGGGGCCGCTGCGCCGGAACCGGCTGGGCCTCAAACTCGAACAGGTCGTTGGTTGCGATCGTGACCGACTTCACTGTCCTGCGAGTATGCCGAAGAGCCAGTGATTCGGCGAAGCCATTCTTGCATCGGGCCATAGCCGTCCACGGTTGCACTCCTGGTAACCCGTAGTTCAACTGCGTTGCCCTGTGCCGCTGCATGTGATATTCAACCTCCATGCTGCAGAAGAGACTTGGCCGGAGGATCGCAGACCTCCGTAAGAATCGGCGATTGACGCAGGTGCGGTTCGCCAAGGCGGTCGGCTGCTCGGTGGAGTTTATCAGCCTCGTCGAACGCGGGGTTAACGCCCCGTCCGTTGCCCGGCTTGAGGATTTTGCCAAGGCGTTGAAAGTGGAGGTCGTTGACCTGTTCACGTTTGCGGGCCGGAAGCCAACGCGCATCAGGCGGCTGCGCATTAACAAGAGAGGCGCATGGAAGGTGACCTGATCTTCTACCAGTTCAGCCGCTCGAAAGTTGAGCGCGCCGACTTCGGCCATTTCCTAAGCCTCTACGGGCCGGACAAACTGCCCACCGGTCGCCGCCTGCTGGAGACGATGAACCGCTTCGTGTTCTGCATCGAAGGTTACGATAGCGACCCCCGCGAGATGCATTTGATACCCGAAGTCCGGCGCTTCTACTCGGCCTTTCACGAGGCGTGGCCGTATTGGCTCTACTTCTGCAACCTCGACGTGGATACGCTCAGGGCGATGGTCATGTGCTGTCTGCCGGATGTGAGCACGATGCAAGTGGACGGGCAGACCAAAATGGCCGTGACCTGTGACCCGCTCGACCTGCTGAACTTCATCAAGCGGGATTTCATGCCGATGAACGCCATGTGCGACCGGGCAGAAATGTTCGAGCGCGGGATTTACGACCGGAGCAAGGCGGTGTTTGGGTATTTCGGGCTGCCGTTCGATGCCGAGCCGCCTGCGCCCGCCAGTTCCGCGCCCCAGCATCCAGCCCCCCGCCAACCGAAGGTTGGTCGTAACGACCCCTGCCCCTGCGGCAGCGGTAAGAAATACAAAAAGTGCTGCGGTGCGGGTTGAAGGATGCCAACGGAGAAGGACGAATGAGCGTGATGCGGACATACAACGTCGAGGCCGGGCTGCCCACCCTCGATGAGGCGCGGCGGCTGGTGATCGAGGAAATCAAGCGGGCCAAGCGCGAGGGGGGCAAGGTGCTGAAAGTGATTCACGGCTACGGTTCATCGGGCAAGGGCGGGGCGCTCTATGTCGGGCTGCGGAAGTCGTTCGGGCTGCGAAAGAAGGAGGCCGTCATCAAGGATTTCATCGCGGGCGAGGACTTTTCCATTTTCAACGACACGGTGCTGGCGCTGCTGGAGGCGGTGCCGGAGCTGCGCGGCGACCCGGACTTGGGCGCAATAAATGAGGGGGTCACCATCCTCTGGCTGAAGTGAGGCCCGGTGGAAGCCGAATGAAGCGTCGAACGCTCCAACGAGTCCGGCCCAAACAACAGCCGGAGCATCATCACAATGTTTACGTCGTGCTACTCGACTCGGCAGTTGGCAAAGTCCGGAAGGTTCGTGCCGAAAACCCGAAGCGCGACCGCAAGAAGCCGTGCGTCTATGTGGGGATGACGGGGTTGGCCCCGGAAGAACGCTTAGCCAACCACAAGGCAGGCACCAAAGCCGCGTGGGTCGTAAAACGCTACGGGCTCCGCCTCCTGCCGGAACTATATGCGCACCTGAACCCAATGCCCTACGAGGCCGCAGCCGAGATGGAGAAGGACTTGGCAGAGGATTTGCGTCGGGCCGGTTACACGGTGGCGGGCGGGCATTAGCAGTCGGGTGATGCGGACTACCTGGTCACCGTTGAAGCCGCCGATGCTTGATCCTGGCGTTGTTTCTCAGCCAGCACTGCCGCCAGCCCGCTTCTTGCCCCATTGTCGGTCGCGATGCTGGCCAACCCGCATTCATCGAACCCGCCTCTGCGGCGGATCAATGGCGCCAGCGTGCGCGGCCCGAACCATGCTGGCCCGCTGACCGCCGAACCGATCAGCCTCCGGGAGCAGATTCTTGGTTTCAAGACCACCGGTCCGACGGCGGTGACGCTTGACCAGAGCCTCCAGCAGTTCCGCGCCAACCTGCAACTGCACCGGGTGACCAACTACTGGAACCAGCTCAACCCGTCGTTGCAGTTTCAGTTCAGCACCACCATCGCCGACAATTCAATGTTCCCCGCGACCGGCAGCGAGTCGAAAATGAGGATTTCCAGCATCAGCATTGATCTGCTGGCGGACCAGGGGTTCGGCACGAAGCAGGTCGCAAATGTCGGACTGATCGAAAGCGGGATGGCCTCGCTGCGCACGTTCTGGGCCGATCCGTCCGCGGTGGATCAGTTGTTTAAGCTGACGTTTGACGTTGGCAATCCGAATCGGACGGCCTTCGGAATCATCGTGCCGGCGGACATCAACGGGGCGCCTGGAGGCAGGCCGCCCTCGGAGTTTATCAATACCGGTCTGGCGGACCGGCCCATTGCGGCGACCCAGTGGATACTGACGATTGACACGTCGGACCCGAGCAACGCGGGCATAGATTTCACGAAGCTGCAGGACATCATCATCCGGTTCACCTACACCTACGGCAACCCGCTGGAGTTCTCGGGGTTTTGACCACAGATGGACACGGATTCACACGGATTTGATCACTGGAGGATGGCCGCCAGAGAGCGCAAAGGACGCAAAACGGTAGAGCCAGAGCCGAGGAGCGCGCACATTCCTTTCCGACCGAGAGCGTCTGTTGCGACTTGGCGGATAGGAATGTCCGCGCTCCAGCAACTTCCAAGGCTAGAGCGGCGGCAGGCCAAAGGACGCGAGGCTGGCATTGAGCAGCCCCCGATCGATTCTGATGTTGGCGTTCAGCAAGTCCTGATAACCGGCTCGCAGGTCGGGAATGAGACTGTGCCTGAAGGCGGTTTCGAGGATTCCGAGGCAACCGATCACGGTGACGCTCTGGGTGCGAGCGAATTCCCGGGCTTTACGCTCATCGATGATAGCCAAGTCGGAGGGAAGCGACCGCGAGAGCAGCACCGTGGCAACTTCGCCTTTGCCGAGGGAGTGTTGCCGGCAAGTGGCATCCAGGAGGCTGGAGGGCATTGCAGGATGCACCTCGATCCAGTTTGCGCCGCGAACCGCCTGGCTGCCGGGCCGGCCTGCGCCGAGAACGGTTACTTCGGTGAAAACCTCGGCGGCTACGTGAATTCGTCCAAACAGCCCGGGCAGCAAGCCCAGGTGGCCGCTGCGGCCGAGGGTGATGAGCGGCGAGGAGTTGGAGACGACGATCAAAGCTTCAGCCGTTTTGCGGTTTCGCGGTCGTCGGTGAGGTCGGCTTGGGTGTAATGGAGGGGCACTTCACGATGCGCGGAGAACTCCATGAATTCCTCGACGCCTACACCGGCCAACTCGGACGCGCGGCCAAGAGAGATACGCCCCTCGCGGAACAATTCCAGCGCCAGGAGTTTACTGGCGCCACCAGAGGGCGGCTGATCGTCCAGTCCCGCGAGCGAGAGGACTTCTTCCGGTATTTCCACGCTAACCATCGTCATGGGGCTATTATAGCTGAAGTGGCCGTTGGCGGAAAGCCCGTTTTTCGAGATCTCACCCAGGATCTCTCCCATCGGCTGGGGGAGCGCGGCTCCCGGCGGGTAAGGGAATCCTTGGTGTTCATCCGTGGCTCTCGTTGGTTCTCGGTTTCGTGTGTTTGGTTGTTCCCGTTTCTGCCGCCGAGGTAGCCCGCGTTGGGGATGAGCCCATCGCCCGTGGTGATCACGACCGCGCTGAGCGACATCGGCGGCCAGTATTCCTATCGGACTGGCCGACCAGACAGTTCCGACCGGTGTTCTGCGAATGGGGCTTACAAACTTCCCGGTGCCTCATATCAACTCAACCTCATATTGGAACTCGGCTACTGGGGTGAGCCAACCCATTGACGTAGATGTGGCGGTGATCGATAGCGGCATCGATCTTCAGCATCCGGATCTGAACGTCGTTCAGGCGGTGAACTTCCCGGGCTCGGGGTGGGGCGGCCAGGATTGCAGTGGTCACGGGACATTAGTGTCGGGGGTTATCGGCGCTATCAACAATACGGGTGGAGTCGTGGGAGTGGCGCCTGGTGTGCGCCTTTGGGCTGTCCAAGTCGTTTGCGGTGGAGCTTCTGCCTGGCGCAACTTTTTGAGCGGAATGGAGTATGTGGCCACGAACGCGGAAAGAATCTGCGTCGAGAACCCAAGCCTCTATTACGCCTCGGCAACCCCCGCGCCATATATCGCAACACGAACAGCAGTTCAAAGCCTAGTGAATCAAGGTGTCGTTTTTGTGGCCGCCGCGGTGAACAATGCGGTGGATATTGCAGGCCCCGATGGGGTATTTGGCGTTAACCCCACGCATGGCATTTGCGATGGTATTCTCCCCGCCGCTGTGCCCGAAGCCATGGCCGTGAGCGCGATGGATGTGCATACCGATCAGATCGCGAGTTTTTCAAATTACAGCTATCTCCCGCGTGACACCAACTTTGTCAGTTCTCCCGGAGGCGCGATCGACGTTGCGGCACCCGGCGATGATATCGGGGCATCTCCTCGCGGGCTTCTGAGCACCGCGGTTGGGCACAGTCAGCGACCACCGGCAAAGCCGGTGGCTTGAACGAGGTTGAACCGCTCAAAGCGGATTAATACGGGAGCCGGTCAAACCGGCTCTGGCCCCCGGAACATTTCAAGCTGGTCCAGGCGCTGATCTTCTTTCTCTTGTTCTTGGATGTACTTTCTGACCGCAGCTTCGTCTTTGCCCACCGTCGATACCAGATACCCTCTGGCCCAAAAGTGCTGCCCAACGAAGTTGCGCCGATGCCCCGCATACACGCGGGCGATGTGGATGGCGCTCTTCCCTTTGATGAACCCCATCACCTGTGCCACCGCATACTTCGGTGGTATGGAGATCAACACATGCACATGATCCGGCATCAGATGCCCCTCCAGAATGTCGCATTCCTTCTGCCGCGCCAACTCCCGAAACACCGGCCCCAACTGCTGCCGCAGCTTCCCATACAGCCCCTTGCGCCGATACTTCGGGATAAACACCACGTGGTATTTGCATTCCCATTTGCTATGACTCAGACTTTCGTATTCATTCATCTGGCTCTTTCCTTTCTGGTGTGCTTTGAGCGGTTCACCAGTCGGAGAGCCAGAGACTCCCGGAAATGTCAAACTCTGGGAGTCTCCCCGGGCAAAGCCGGGGGCTTACCAAGTTTTAGTTACTCTAGTGCCTACGGCACCAGCATTGCAGCGCCCCACGTCGCTGGCCTGGTCGCCTCACATATTGCCGCGAACGGGCGGGCGCACAATGCCCAGGAAGTCTACAACATCCGGCAAGCCATTGTGAACAACAGCCTCCCTCAGTCGCAGTGGAACAACCCCAACCCGAACCCGATGAAGAACGGCGTCGTCCCTCTCCCCGCACCCCTCGCCGTGCCGACGGAAAACTGGGTCCCCCAACCCTGGGTTTTGCGCGCCGCCTTGACCGCCCAGGGTCTTGAAGGCTATTTCGACACCGTTCCGGGCTACACCTACGCGCTTCAATGCAGCGCCTCCTTGGAACAGACGACCAACCAATGGACCAATCTTTTCTCAACCAACGGGATCGGCAGCCTGACGACCATGGCCGGGGCCGACGCAGCGACTAACAGCATGCGCTTTTACCGCCTCTCTCGGCAGCCCGCGCTCTGAAACACGTCAGCGCGCAAATCCGTAAATGCCTGCCCTGAATACCGCCGCTTTCAGATCGCGCGGCTGATGGCGAACATTACGCCGTGATTTGTCGGGAGGGCTCAAAGGAGCGGTTCAGCGTAATGTCACGGGTTCGAAAGAAAAACTTCAGGAGCAGACCGTTAGGTCGCCTTCTCAAGACACTCTTCGGGAATCCAGTTGTCGAACGTTCCTGGTTTGCTTGGATCTTCTGAAATGGAAATCTTGTAGACCCATCTCCCGTCTCGAAACTGCGAGGCAATTACGTAGCCCTCATAGTTCCCGAATTGCTCGCAGGTAACCCGCACCTTGTTCAACTCTGAGAATTGCGGTGTCATCGTCGGCAGTATCGCAAGAAAGGAAAGCCTCTCAAGGAATTTTGTGCTCTCAGGAGTTTGTGCTCTCACCGTGTGGGGCTGCAACTTCACAAACGGGCGGCGGAAGCGGCCCGACAATCGAGTTACGCTCACTTTTGAGCATCGCAGAATCCACGAAACAATAAGGATCCCGCGCTCGCAAAGGGTCTCGATGATTGCCGTGTGAAACGGCGAGGCACCCGCCACACGTCTTCCGCAAACGACAGGGCCGGCAGGCCGAACTGCCCCGGCGGAAACTTTCTGCGCTTGGCAAGCGGTAAATGTTCTCAAGCCGATTCTCCCTAGTGTGGCCGATGCGGGAGGAAAACTTGCGGCAGGCGTGGCGCCCAAATAGTCTCCGTAAGCGGACCTAGGCGTCTTGGATTTCGCTGACGAAACAGGTTTCGAGGGCGGCGGTCTTGCGGTTGCTTTCGAGCCACGCCTTCGCTTCGGCGGGCGTCAGAGGGACAATGTCCTTGCCGCCGCAGTGAGAGCGGCCGCCTTCCAGGACTTCGGCGTATTTCGTTAGCGCCCCCCCTTCACCGGCCGGGAACCAAGCTCCGCCATCCGTTTTGTAGAGCGTCTCCAGCAGGAATTTGAAATCGCTTCGGGAGCATCCATTCCATGCAGAGGCGATCTCGGTTGCGGTTTTCGTGTCGTATCGTTTTCCGTTAATTATTTTCTTCATAACTTGTCGTTTGACTGTTTGTTTGACCGTCAACTTTGTGTTTGACGGCTGACTTGTTGTTTGGCGGTTATCTGAAATTGCGTAATTGAGGAGACCGGCAGGCATGGGGTTTCTTTGGATCCGTAAAATCGCAGAGCGTGGCATGCGAAGAAGACACCTACTTGCTTCGCAGAAACGCTTCTTGAACGGATGCAGGATGCGGGCGGGTTGCTGCCGCACCATGAGGATCCTCGGGGGAGAGTCTCGCGTGGATCTTACGAAAGTTCAGAGTTGGAAGCGGAGGTCTGGCTTAAAGGTAGCTGCAGGGCTTTGCGGCCGCGAGGCATGTCCACCGAATGGGCCCTGAGAGGATCCAGCCTGGCCGGTGCGCTGGATTCAGTGAGGATTAAAACCCCTCCGGCAAGGCGAGGGGCAGCCAAAGGCACAGGCTGGCCGGTTTGCCAGGCGTAATCTCCATGCGGCCTTGTGCATCCAGCACCACCTCCGCGGCCACGGACCACCCAAGCCCTTCGTTCCGAGACGTCATATGAGAGAGCGTATGTGGCAATGCCTCGAAGCCGAATTCGATCTTTACGGCGGGCACCCCCAATGTCTTCTTATCTTCCGCCCACAGCACTGAAGCAGAGCGCGACCAGCGATGGACATCGACAAAGATCTCCGCAAAAAGCGTTTTTAGGCGCGGCAGGCTGCCAGTCGTAAGCCTCGAGTCCGACCCCTGGCAGAGCAGTTGCATCTTGTCTACGCTACCCCTGAACTGGCTCTCGTAAAACCGGTCGTTCGCGTGGGCCGCTTCAACCACCAAAGATTTCACTGTTGCCTCCGCCGTTGCGCCACCAAAGCCGCCAACCAACGCGAGCAGCACGTTGGCAACGCGCAGTGTGCGTTCGAATAGATAGTGCTCCGCTTGCTCTCGGGCCTCTGAAAAGCCCGTCTCGTGTTGATGTCGTTCAACGAAAGCAGGATCATGCAAATAAGCAGCAAGGGGCTGGCAGCCATCGCGAAGCTCACGATAGAGGGACAGCGCAACAGCGTGGGGAACCGCTTTGCTTAGTTTGGTCTCTAACCTCAACAGGGCGCATGCGGGCTGTTGGGGCCGCTGGGCGTCGAGGTATTCCGGGCGAAGCACCTTGCGCAGAACTGTGCCTCCTTCGACCTGATAGCGGGAGAAACTGCGGCGACCTCTCGCCAGTGTTTCGTCGAGCCCATCGGTCAATTCTTTCGGTAAGTCCTGGCCCGAAAGGAGCGGACGGTTGAAGAGTGACCGGGCTTCCTGGTTGGTGCCGAGGATTTGCCCCTGCCCGTCAAACAATAGCGCCGCCTCCGGAAAATGATCTAGGCCAGCGACGGTTTCCTGGATGAGTTCTTCCACGTTCTTCATGTGCCGCTAGAATTCAAACCGCTCGCGGTTGAGGCGTCAAAGTAGTTTTCTTCGTTTCGAATTTCCACAAGCGCTTAGCGCCTCCTTCACCCCAACAGGACGGCCGCCCCGTCGAACGGCAAATCGCTGAAGTTCTGCGTGTAACCTCATCTTCAATTCCGGCGGGTCCCAGGGTATGGGGATAATCCCTTCGGCAATTCCATCCCGCAGTGAGTCTTCCTCTTCCACCAGGCTACATCCGTCGGACGCCAGGAGCCGGACAATCTGCGGAACGCACTCGCGTGCGCGCTGCAGGAGCCACGTCCCCCTCCGGATGGGCATGCAGCGGGCTGCCATGACAACCCCAATCTCATGTTTATGTTCCTTGAGATGGTCCAGTCCCTCTATGCTATTCGAGGCCGTTATCACCCGGAACTGATCCTCGCAAGCGCGACGAAACGCTCTCAGTGACGACTCCCCGTTATCCACATAGAGCACGGCAAAGTTGCTGCCCTGCTCAGCCATCAGAACCCCTTTCCATATGCTGCCTTGAACAACTCTGAAATAGACGCGAAATCCATTGCCCGACATGTCGGGTTTGGTCTGCGACGGACACGGGTTGCCGGACGTCCCTCATTCCGGCTTGCGGAGGACCACGATGCGGTTCGTATTCGTCCCCTTTGCGTTGTTGTCCACGCCCCAGCAATTCGCGGTTTTTGTGAACTTCTGCTCGTTGATCACGATTAGGACCGGTTCCAGCCCGCCCGCGACTCCGCAAGGCACCACGGCTTCTTCCAACTTGGTCTTGCCGGCGTGGATTTCACCGACCTCGAAGGCGACGTGGCCGCCTGGCTTCAGGATTCGGTGCAGCTCGTGAAAGACTTCCGTCATCGCCGCTTGCCAGGCATCGAGCTTCCTCGGGACAGTCAGCTTCACCGATGCGGGATCAACATTGAGGAACCAGCACCGCAGCCAGTTATCGCCGGCGTAGTCCACCACATCCAAAAACGGAGGCGAAGTCGCCGCCAGCGATACGCTTTCGGTGGCAATCTCGGGCGTGTGGCCGCAATGCTGTGTCAGCAGGCGGACGCTGCCGCAACTTGCCGAAAGGGCTCGCCTCACGGCTGCGTCGCAATCCGCAAGCAACAGACGGCTCTTTTTGGCCATGATCTCGGCGATATGCCGAGGCGGCGGCTTCTGCCCTCGCTTTTCATTGATATGCTTCTGCTGCTTGATGGAAACCGCTTGGTTGGGGGGCATGGTACGAACGGAAAAAAAGCCGGGAGAATGCCCACTCAGTCGGTTGACCGCGACCATGCGAATCCAGTCGTCGATGAAATCGCTCTGGTCAGCGGCGTGCCGCTCGATCAGGTAATGCCGGAGGGCGCAGATCTCCCTCAGCGTTTCGGGATGATAGAAGACCAACAAGTCCTCCGGCATTTCGCGGACACAGGCATAATCTAATTTCCACAGTCGCTGGGTGATTTCTGCCAACGTTGGCGGACGCAGCCTGGGTGCGGCGAGCACAAGACTCAAGGGATTTATATCGCAGCCGCAAGGCACCCGCTCCAGCAGGGCGGCCTCGATGAGAGTGGTGCCGCGCCCCATGAAGGGGTCATAGACGAGATCCCCCCGGCGTGTGAGTCGCTGGATGAAGAAGCGAGGCAGTTGCGGCTTAAAGCAGGCCCGATAGGAAACCTCGTGCAGACAATTCGCCGCGCGCTTTTTCGAAGTCCAGAACTCGTTGACAAATGTGACAACACGCAGCGGCTGGCCGCGGAACGTCGTGGCTGAGGTCTCGAGGACACGAGTGGATTTCCCGAACTCCCGAAACGCGGCGAGTTGTTCTGCGAGTGACCTTGTCATGAGCAAAGGCTCCTCACGGGGGAATGCATAATCAAATTCCAGATCTTTCTGCATCAGCATCACGACACTGCAGAAGCAGTGTCCTTCTTCGCGTCGTTGGTTGGTATGAGCCGGATCGCCCCGTGATCCACTCGCTCAGGGCAGTTTGACGGATTAAAGGGCCGCGCCGACTCGAAATTGCGGCACACCATGCTGTCGTGGCTAGGGCTCAAGCTCGTTTTGCGTTCAATTTGGTGCATCAGTGGTGTCGAGTGTGTTTCCTTTCGCGGGTCCGGGCGAGAAATGTCCAATTTCCTGGACGGCCTTTTTTCCGAGACCGCGAGTTTTCAGGCCTTTTGGCATGCTTTTGAGCCGCCGGCATCTTACGCGGATGGCGGCGGGAACGCCTTTGCCTCCGGAAACGGTTAGCACATGGACAGCGGTGGGAACCCGTTCCTCCAGATCGGTCAGGGCGAAGAGTCCTTTCTCGGCGAGAATCACATGTTTATGACGCGTGCAGCGGATGATGTCCTTGCGCAGCTCCGGCACCTCGGACCAAAGCCCATGGAGGAGGAGGAGGTCCGCGGACGAGGTCAGGATTCGTGGCCAGACTTTCAAGGCGAGCTGCCTGATAAGATGCCTGTCGGCCGTGCCGTCAGCGTAGATCAGGGATTCCACCGGGACGAGGCTTGAACATAGGTGCAAATCGATTCCCGCGGCAGCCCGACGCCTCCCTCCATGGCGCCGGTAGGAGTGGCCCAAGGCGGTGACCACGAACGCGCGGCTGTAGGCCGTTCCACCGGTTACGAGGGTCAGGCCGCGCTGTTGATCCAGCAACTGCCATAACCTGGAGGTTTGCGCGGCGGCATGAGCCAGAAGGGGATGCTCCAAGCTTGGAAAGATTCGGCAGTGTGCATCGACGTAGGCGTGGCGCCTTGCCGGCGACAGCCGCTCGAGCCAGCACAGGAAGTTAACCCGTCTTCCGCTATTCGGGCTGCTGTGGGGGCGTAAGTGCTTGGAAATCAAGCCAAGGGCCGAAAAGGTCTGCACTACAACGCCTCAGTTGGCGAGCTTGCCTGAGGCGGTGAT
>OCZT010006281.1_pt1 | contig 11771 bp, 9 predicted proteins | sample 1539031 | NCBI WGS metagenome assembly OCZT01 (sample SAMEA3539308, study PRJEB22396) | soil metagenome | biome: tundra; feature: field; material: soil | place: USA | collected 2010-05 | depth 0.15 m
TATGCGAATCGCACCGACGTGCTCGTGCTCGCCCTGCCGCGCGGCGGGGTGCCGGGCGCCACCCATCTGTTCGAAGAACCGGGGGCGCTGGCGCAGGTGGCGTCGCTTGCCGCCGGATGGTTCCAGCGCTATCTAAAATCCCGGTTACACCAGGCATGAAAACGCAATTTCGCAACCGGACCGAGGCCGGTGAGCTTCTGGCGGGCAAGTTGAAGCAGTATGCGAATCGCACCGACGTGCTCGTGCTCGCCCTGCCGCGCGGCGGGGTGCCGGTGGCCTCCGTCGTGGCGCAGCGCCTGCGCGCACCGCTGGACGTGCTCATCGTGCGCAAGCTCGGCGTGCCCGGGCAGGAGGAACTGGCAATGGGCGCCATCGCCACGGGAGGCGTGTGCGTTCTGAATCCTCACGTCATTGAACCCCGGCATATCTCGCAGGAGGCGATCGACGCCGTCGTCGCGCGCGAGCAACGCGAGCTGGAGCGCCGGGAGCACCTCTACCGCCATGGCCGGCCCGGGCCGAAGATCCGGGGACGGACGGTGATCCTGGTGGACGATGGCATCGCCACGGGCTCAACGGTGCGCGCGGCCATCAGTGTGTTGCGCAGCCAGAAGGCGCAACGGATCGTCGTCGCCACGCCGACCATCGCGGCGGCAACCCATCAGGAGATGCGGGATGAGGCGGACGAGATCGTCGCCGTGCTCACCCCAAAGGATTTTTACGGCGTGGGCCAATTCTATGGGGATTTCTCGCAGACCACCGACGAGGAGGTGCAGGCCCTGCTCGCCACGGCCAAACCTTCCCCCGCCTCCATCTGAAAGCCTCTTGGCACAGCAGGGAGCCCCGCATCAGCGCGTGGCGTTCCCCGACAAGTAATGCGTGGCCTATGCCAAGAACTGCGGAGTATGACCGGCTTTTGGGCCTAAGGTCCATTAGTCGCTTGGGCGACATATCAACCACCATCAACCATCGGAGGTAATATCATGAATACGCAAATCACCCGTTGGAATCCGCTGCGGGAAATGGAGCAGGTCCAGAACCGCCTTGGCTCATTGTGGAACTGGGATCCGCTCCACGTGAAAAACGAAAAAGAGACATTGACCGTGGCCGAGTGGACACCGCCCGTCGACATCGTCGAGGACGAAAAGGAAATCCTCGTCAAGGTCGAGCTGCCCGAGATGAAACGTGAGGATGTGAAAGTCGTCGTCGAGGACGGCGTGCTTACGATCTCCGGGGAGCGCCGGATGGAGAAAGAGGAGAAGAACAAGCGCTATCACCGCATCGAAAGCGAATATGGCAGCTTCCTCCGCTCCTTTACCCTCCCGGTGGCAACATTGGGCGACAATGTGTCCGCCGACTTCAAGGACGGCATCCTGAAGGTTCACCTGCCGAAGGACACCAAGGCCGCCGCCAAGGCCGTCGAAATCAAGATCTCCTGACGGCGTTTCCCGCTAGGCCGCATCCACCGGCCGGCCGCAGGTCGGTTCAAGCCGGGTGCGGATTGCGCGATCAGGCTTGGGGATCTGCTGCGTGAGGTGAGCGAGCATGAAGCCCGGCTTTTCAACCCATGATGCGGCGACCGTCGCCGACGCCGCCCACCCCGTGGCGGGTCTTGGAGACTATGACCGGTTGATCGATCTGGCGGGCGAAGCGCAGTTCGTCCTTATCGGCGAGGCCTCGCATGGAACGCACGAATTTTATGCCACCCGCGCCGGCCTTACCCGCCGGCTGATTGAGGAGAAGGGCTTTCGTCTGCTCGCGCTGGAGGCGGACTGGCCGGACATGCTGCGGGTGCACCGCCACGTCACGGGCCGGGCCGCTGAGCGCAGCGCCGCGGAGGCCCTCGGCGATTTTCGCCGGTTTCCTGCGTGGATGTGGCGCAACACGGTGATGACCGGGTTCGTCGACTGGCTGCGCCGCTGGAACCTCCAGCCCGACCGCGAGGGCGCACGCGCCGGCATCTTTGGGCTGGATCTCTACAGCATGCACGCGTCCATGGCCTCGGTTCTCGGCTATCTCGCCAAAGTCGACCCGGACGCCGCCCAGCGCGCCCGCCGCCGCTACAGCTGCTTTGAACATTTTGGCGAAGACCCGCAGGCCTACGGCTACGCGACGACGCGCGGGCACGCCGAGTCGTGCGAACAGGCCGTGGTGGCCCAACTGGTCGAGCTGCGCCGCAACTACGGGGAGTTGATCGGCCGGGACGGCCAGGTTGCGGAGGACGAGTTCTTCTACGCCGAGCAAAACGCGCGACTGGTGAAGAATGCCGAGAGCTACTACCGCTCGATGTTTCGCGGCCATGAGGAATCCTGGAATCTGCGTGACGAGCACATGACCGAAACGCTGGCTGCGCTCGTCGGCCACTTCGACAGCGGGCGGGGCAAGGTCGTCGTCTGGGCGCACAACTCGCATCTCGGCGACGCCCGCGCGACGGAGATGAGCCGGCGCGGGGAGTGGAACGTGGGCCAGCTCGCCCGGGAACGCTTCGGCGGGCGCGTCTTCGGCATCGGCTTCAGCACTTACTCCGGCCGCGTCACCGCGGCGCGCGATTGGGGCGATCCCGCCGAACGCCGGCACGTCCGGCCGGGCCTGCCGGGCAGCTACGAGGAGCTGTTGCACGCGGGCAAACTGCCCCGGTTCTGGCTCGATCTGCGCGAACGCAATGACGCCACCGAGGTGCTCCGCGAACCGCGGCTCCAGCGCGCCATCGGCGTCATTTACCGGCCGGAAACCGAGCGGCAGAGCCATTACTTTGAGACGTGTCTGCCGGAGCAATTCGATGCGCTCATCCACCTCGATGAAACGCGCGCCCTCGAGCCGCTTGAGCGCACCGGCGAATGGGAGCGCGGCGAGTTGCCTGAGACTTATCCTGAAGGCCTGTGAAACAGGAGGCGCCGGCCCTTGACCGATGGCTTGGGCGGGCGGGCCGCGGGAATATCGCCACCGCGCCTCGCCAAATAATGCCCGTTTTTAGCAAGAAATGCTGAGTGATTGCAGCCGGATGGGCTAACGTAGGGTCGTTCCTTGATAGAACAGTCGCAGTGAGGCGGTATGAAAAAACCGCCACGAGCACGACTGGGATGATCCCGGGTAACCGGGGAATGGAAGGCGGCAACTGGTGCTGCCTCTCCCCTGCCGCCAACTTATGGATAAAACCGCAAGACGGCAGGCATATATCACCTGTTCCTCTGGCCGGAGTCGTGTCCGGTCAGTCCACGAATCAGGAACTGTGGGGCAAGGCGTGATTAGAAACCGCGCCAAGCCAAGTCAGGCGCACGGGAGGTTTCGAACCGGGCGCCGACGCAGTTACCCAGAGGGTTGAGGTTGCTACTGCGCAGACCAGAACGCAGTTGTGTTTCCCGGCGGGCCAACCCCGCCAGAAGATCCGGCCTAAACGGGCAGGATGCGCAAGGGAGATGCGACCGCGGGAAGCGAACGGACCTGGCAAAGTCCGCCAACTTCTCGATTGGGGCGGCATGAAAAATCGTGTCACCCCCCGCTGCAAAAGCCAAAGCAACCTGAGAGGTAAGAGGCCAGACCCGTAGTGCGGGGTTAACGGCCGGCCAAAAGCCGGTGCCGCCCCCGTGAGCATGGCGTTGATGCGAATCAGTCAATGGTATTGCAGGCGCATCTACACCACGTCCGGCGCGACGCTCCCGGCAGGGAGCGTCCGAACCAGGCGAAAGGGCCTCACTCAAAAGATCCCGGTTGGCAACAGTCGGGACGGTCCCGCCATGAGACCGAAACATCCGCATGCCGCGGAGAGTGGCGTCGGGGAGTACACGGCCCGCGAAAGCGAGGCGCCCAACAGTGTGCATTGGAAGGAGCGCGCGGCGAACGCCCACCGTAATTTGGCCCCGGAACCGCAAGGTTCCGGGGCCTTTTATTTTCCGCCTGGCCGGCAACTGGCGGTTGCCGGCGGAGCCGGGTGCGGACCGCCGGTCGCCCAACCCGCCCACGGACTAAGCGCCGCTTGACGCCGGGACCTGAAAGCGCGTTTCCTAGCCGTCTCTTATGTCCCGTAAAGTTAATGTCGGCATCGTCGGCTGCGGCAATATCAGCGACGCCTATTTCAACGGCTCGAAGAAATTCGACATCCTCAACCTCGTTGCCTGTGCCGACCTCGACCCCTCGCGCGCCACGGCCAAAGCTGAACGCTACGGCCTCCGCGCCTGCGCCACGGTCGCCGACCTGCTCAACGATCCGGAGGTGGAGGTTGTCATCAATCTCACCGTGCCCAAGGCCCACGCGTCGGTGAACATCGCCGCGCTGAACGCCGGCAAGCACGCCTACTGCGAAAAACCCTTCGCGCTCAATTCCGCCGACGGCGCGGCGGTGCTCGCCCTCGCCAAAAAAAAGCATCTCCTCGTCGGCAGCGCGCCTGACACGTTTCTCGGAGGCGGCATTCAGACGGCTCGCGCGGCGGTGGACGCGGGCGCCATCGGCCGGCCCGTCGCCGCCCTCGCCTTCATGATGTGCCGCGGCCACGAGAGCTGGCATCCCAGCCCGCAGTTTTACTACGAAAAGGGCGGTGGCCCGATGTTCGACATGGGCCCGTATTACCTCACCGCCCTCGTGAATCTCCTCGGGCCCGTCAAACGCGTGGGCGGTTCCACGTCGGCCGCCTTTCCGGAGCGGCTCATCACCAGCCAGCCCCTCAACGGCACCCGCATTCCCGTTGAGACGCCCACGCATCTCACCGGCACGCTCGATTTCGCCAGCGGCGCCACCACCACCGTGGTCATGAGCTTCGACACCTGGCCCTATCCTCTGCCCTGCCTGCTGCTCTACGGCACCGAAAGTACCATGGAGGTACCCGACCCCAACAATTTCAACGGTCCCGTGCGGCTGCGCAGCAAGGACGGCAAGACCTACGAGGACCTTCCGCTGGCGCATTTGGCCGAGCGCAGCCGCAGTGCCGGGGTGGCTGACATGGCCTACTCCATCCTTCGCCGCGACCGCCCGCATCGCGCCAATGGCGAACTCGCGCAACATGTGGTCGAGATCATGGAGTCCTTCGAAAAGTCCTCCGTCACCGGCCGCCACGTCATGCTCCAAACCACCTGCGCCCGACCCGCCGCACTGCCCGCCGGCCTCGCGGCCAACGTGCTCGACGCCTGAGTCAAACGTTCTGTCATTCTGAGCGAAGCGAAGAATCCACTTGGAGCCGGCTGGCAAAGTCGTTCTGGATCCTTCGCTGCGCTCAGGATGACAAACCAGACAATCAAGACTTCGTTCCCTCTGTCCCCTCCTGTAAAAACCAAAATCCTGATTTTCCTATGAAAAATGCCCTGATCGTCTGTGGTGGCTGGGATGGCCACGAACCAAAACAGTGCGCCGACCTGTTCGCACCCAAACTGGCCGCGCGCGGCTTCAACGTGGAGATATCCGATACGCTCGACGTGTTCAAGGATGCCGCCAAACTCGCCGGCCTGTCCCTGATCGTGCCGATCTGGACCTGTGGCACGCTTTCCCCCGAGCAGACCAAGGGTGTCGTCGACGCCGTCTCCTCCGGCGTGGGCCTGGCCGGATTTCACGGCGGCATGTGCGATGCGTTTCGCGGCAACATTGACTGGCAGTGGATGACCGGCGGCCAGTTCCTCGCCCACCCGGACAACCTGAAGGACTACACGATCAACATCGTGAACCAGACCGACCCCATCACGGCGGGCATCTCCGATTTCAAGGTCCGCAGCGAGCAATATTACATGCTCGTCGACCCGCGCAACGAGGTCCTCGCCACCACGACCCATCAGTCCGTGAGCGCGCCCTGGACCAACGGCGTCGTTATGCCCTTCGTGTGGAAGAAACTCCACGGCAAGGGCCGCGTGTTTTTCTCCGCGATGGGCCACGTCTGCGCCGAGTTCACGTCCGTGCCCGAGCAGCTGGAGATCACGCTGCGCGGCATGGTCTGGGCGGCGCGGTAAAATTGTAGGGCGGGGTCGCCGACCCCGCCTGGTAGAAGGTAGGGCGAATCCTCCGGATGAGCCGATCAAAGGCGCGGCTCGTCAAGGACGACTCGCCCTACCCGCGTGTCCCATCGCCTATCGCCCAGAGCCCATCGCTTGGATCCGCGTGCGTGGATCAGAGGACATCCTTCGGCAACTGCGGCATCAGTTTCTTGATGTCGTCCACCGCGCTGCGGTGGCAGACCAGCACGGCGTCGGGCGTCTCGACGACGACCAGATCCTTCACGCCCACGAGCGCGATCACCCGGCCGTTGCTCAGCGCGATGTTGTTCGCCGCTCCGCCGCTCACCACGACCGTGCCGCGGGTCGCGTTGCCGGCGCCGTCGCGCGGCAGATAGGTCGGCAACGCGGTCCAGACCCCCACGTCGTCCCAGTCAAATTCCGCCACCAACGTCTCCACGGCCGCCGCCTTCTCCAGGATCGCGTAATCCACTGAAACCTTGGGCATGAGCGTCAGGAACCGGGCGGCGAGATAGGCCGTCGGGTTGCCCGCCGGGAACTCGCGGATGAATTTCGCCAGCTTCGGCGTGTGCAGTTCCGCCTCGGCCAGAAAGGAACCCACGCTCCACATGAACATGCCGGCATTCCACGCGAAATTCCCGCTCGCCACATAGCGCGCCGCCGTGGCGGGGTCGGGCTTTTCCACAAATTTGACCACCCGCTGGAATCCGCTGCCACCGGATACCGCACCCTCCATCTTCAGATAACCAAAGCCTGTCGCCGCATGGCTGGGCTTGATCGCAAAGGTCAGCAACGCCGTCGTCTGCGACGCCCGCAGCAGCCCGGCCCGCAGCTGTTTCGCGAAGGTCGCCGTGTCCCGGATGTAGGCGTCGGCAGGCAGCAACGCCAGCACCCCCTGCCGATCCCGCGTCCGAACCAGTCCTGTGGCCAGCGCGGCGGCGGCCGCGGTGTCGCGCTTCGCGGGTTCGGCAATGATCTGCTCCGCCGGCAACAGTCCGTCAAGCGCGGCCCGGGTGCCCTCCAGCTGGACCACGTTGGTCAGCACGAAGATGTTCGACCGCGGCACCACGCCGTCGAGCCGCCGCACCGTCTCCTCGACCAGCGTGCGGTCGGAGAAGAATTTCAGCAGGTGCTTCGGCGTGCGCTGCCGGCTCATCGGCCAGAAGCGCTCGCCGCTGCCACCGGCCATGATGCAGACATACGCGTGGGGAATTTCCTTCATCGGTTGGGGCGCATCTTTTTCCCATTTTTGGGCGTCGACGCCAAGCCTGATTGTTCGCTCATCGTATCCTTGCCACGTACCCGGCAAACCGCAATTTTTGACTCCGCATAACCCATGGCCGCACCCACCCTTCCCGTTCAGCTGCGTTGCAACTATCTCGATAACCCGCTCGGCGTCCATGATGCCGCCCCCCGCCTGAGCTGGCGCCTGGCCACGGGAGACCGGCGCAACGCCCGGCAGACGTCCTACCGCATCCTGGTCTCCTCGTCGCGCACGGGTGCCGGCGACCTCTGGGACAGCGGGCGCGTGCGCTCGGACGCCACGACCCAGATCACCTATCGCGGCCGGGCCCTCGCCTCACGCCAGCGGGCGTGGTGGCGCGTCGAGGTGTGGGACGAGCGCAATCGCCGCGGCGAAAGCACCCCCGCCTTTTGGGAAGCCGGCCTGCTGTCCCGCAAGGAGTGGCGCGGCGCCTGGATCGGCGCGGCCCTCGCCGGCGGTCCCGAAAGCGGCGCACCCAGTCCGTATCTCCGCACGATCTTCAACGTCGGCAAAAAGGTCGCCTCCGCCCGCCTCTTCGCCACCGCGCTCGGTCTCTACGAATTTCACGTCAACGGCCAGCGCGTCGGCCACGATGTCTTCACGCCCGGCTGGACCGAGTATAAGAAACGCGTGCAATACCAGGCCTATGATGTCACCGCCTTGCTTCGCCCCGGCGCCAACGCCGCCGGCGCCGTCCTCGGCGACGGCTGGTATTGCGGCCATCTCGGCTGGCGGGAACGCAATTACTACGGCGAGCGTCCGCAGCTGCTCGCCCAGCTCGTGCTCACGTTCACCGACGGTTCCACGCAGACCATCGTCACGGATGACGCGTGGAAGACTGCCTTTGGCGCCATCGTCGAGTCCGACATGATCAACGGCGAAACCCACGATGCGCGGCGCGAGCTGCGCGGCTGGGATGAGCCGGGCTACGACGACAGCGCCTGGCTGCCGGTCACACATTTCCCCGACCCCGGGATTGAGATCTCGCCCGTGCTCGGGCTGGCGGTGCGCGTCACCCAGGAACTGAAGCCCATTGCGCCGCCCAACAAGATCGCCAGCTGGCCCACACACAAATGGGTGTTCGACCTGGGCCAGAACATGGTCGGTCGCGTAAGGCTCCACGTGCGCGGATCCGCCGGCCAGGTCATCCGCCTGCGCTTTGCCGAGATGATCAATGCCGACGGCACGATCTACACCGACAATCTCCGCGAGGCCCGCCAGACCGACCATTACATCCTCGGTGGCGATCCCGCCGGCGAAACCTGGGAGTCGAAATTCACCTTTCACGGCTTCCGCTATGTCGAGCTTCGCGGCAATCCCGCTCCCGACAGCCTGCTGCCCGACGCCATCACGGGCGTCGTGCTGCACAGCGACACGCCGCGCACGGGCACGTTTTCGTGCAGCGACCGGCTCATCAACCAGCTCCAGAGCAATATCGACTGGGGTCAGCGCGGAAATTTCCTCGAGGTCCCGACCGACTGCCCGCAGCGCAACGAGCGCCTCGGTTGGATGGGTGACGCGCAGGTCTTCAGCCGCACTGCCGCCTGGAATCGCAACGTCGCCGGCTTCTTCAACAAATGGCAGCGCGACATCGCCGATGCCCAGGGTGCGGAGGGCCAGATGCCCTCCGTCGCCCCGCACATCGAGGGCGTCGGCCCGGACGGCGGCCCGGCCTGGGCCGATGCGGCCGCGATCTGCCCGTGGACCATGTATCTTTGCTACGCCGACAAGGCGCTGCTTGCGCGGCACTTTGATTCACTCACCAAGTTCATCGGCTTCATGGAGGTCCAGTCGAAGGGCCTCATTCGCTCGCATCCCGATACGAATGTCTGGCACGGCTACGGCGACTGGCTCGCGCTCGATGGCAGCGGCAACGTTTTCGGCAACACGCCGAAGGATCTCATCGGCACCGCGATGTTCGCCAACAGCACCGCGATTGTGGCCAAGATGGCCCGCGTGCTCGGCCGCACCAAGGACGCCGTCCGCTACGAGCGGCTCGCCGACCGCATTCGCCGCGCCTATCAGAGGCGTTTCCTCACGGGCGACGGCCTGGCCACCGGACTCACGCAGACCAGCTACGTGCTGACCCTGCAGTTCGACCTCGCGCCCGTGACCCTCCGCCCGAAGCTCATGCGCGAGCTCGTCCGCGACATCGAGACGCGCGGCAACAAGCTCACCACCGGCTTCGTCGGCGCCTCGTATCTGCCCCACGTGCTCTCACGCTTCGGCCGCGCCGATGTCGCCTACAAGCTGCTGCACCAGAAGGCCTGGCCGTCGTGGCTCTACGCCGTCACGCAGGGCGCCACCACGATCTGGGAACGCTGGGATGGCTGGACGAAGGAAAACGGTTTCCAGGACAAGGGCATGAACTCCTTCAACCATTATGCCTATGGTGCCATCGGCTCCTGGCTCTATGCCGTGGTCGCCGGCGTGGATCTCGATCCCGAGACGCCCGGTTTCAAACGCATTCGCCTCGCGCCGCAACCCGGCGGCGAGCTCACCTCGACCCGCGGCACGCTCCAGAGCCCGCACGGGAAAATCCTCAGCACTTGGAAATCTCACGCCGGCCGCTTCGAATGGGAAGTCATCGTGCCGCCCAACACCACCGCATCGGCGCGCTTTCCGGTTCCGGGCAAGGCCAGGATTGCGGACGGCAAGATCCCGCTCGCCCGCACCCCGGGCGTGAGCGCGGTGAAATCGTCCGCCAGTGCCGTCACCTGCGAACTCGCCGCCGGCCACTACAAATTCACGGCCGCGTGGAAGCCGGCGCCGGCGAAGTAAAGATAGGCATTTCGTAGGGCGGCTTGGAAGGTAGGGCGCGTTATCCCTAACGCGTCGGTTGTGCTCAATCCATCCGACAAACCGGATTGTCATTCTGAACGCAGTGAAGAATCCCTCTGGATACTATCGAAGCCCGCAACGAACTCTCACTGGATTCTTCGCTGTGCTCAGAATGACAAATCAGGGGGAAAAGCTCGCGGCCTACCGCGACGCTCACCCCCGCACCGACTCCGCCACCGCCACCATCCGCTCCGCCATTTCGTCGAGCGGCATGACCGCGTAGTCGGCGAGGTTTGTCTTGAGCTTGTTGCGCAACGGGCGGAGCCAGCGCGGTGGCAGCGCCTTGGCCCCATGCCGCACGCCCCACAGGCTGCCGCAGGTCGCGCCGTTGCAATCCGTGTCAAACCCCGCTGCCACCGCCAGCGCGATGGTCGTCGAGTAGTCGTCGCTCCCGTAAAGCAGCGCCGCCGCCGCGATCTGGGCGTTGGAGATCGTGTGACACCAGCCGTGCACGTTGAACTCGTCCCACTCGCGGTGAATCCCGTCGATGACCTCCTCGTGCGGCACTCCCGCAGAATGGAGCGACAGAATGCGCTCGATCCCGGCGTGCAGGCGCGAGCGCCGCGGCACCTGAGCGAGCCCGGCGCGGATGATCGCCGGCCAATCCGTCAGGACGAAGGCCGCGGCCAGCATCGCCGCCACCCACATTTCCCCGTAAATGCCGTTGCGCACGTGGCTGATCGAGGCGTCGCGCCAGGCCCACTCCGCCGCGCGCGCCGGGTCGCCGGGAGCGGCGTACCCAAAAAAATCCGCCCGGATCTGCGCGCCAATCCACTCGCGATAGGGATTGCGCCGCGACGCACTCCTCGGCGGCAGCCAGCCCTCGACCAGATTGCGGTAGGCCGCGCGCTCCGCGGTACACGTGGCCAGGACCGGCAACTGCTGCACCCACAGAGAAGCCACGTCCAACGGGCTAAAATCCGCCCCGTGCCGTCGCATCACTTCCATCCCCAGCACGGTGTAATTGATGTCGTCGTCGCTGGGGAAGCCGTCGCAAAGGTTGATGTAGAACGCCAGCTGCCACGAGCGGATCGGGCGGAGCGGTTTGCGGCGTAGAATCCGGCGCAGCTCCGCCGCGGTCGGCTGGCGCTGATACGCGTGCAGCGGCCAGTTGCCGGTCTCCTCCGCATAGATCCGGATGGAGGCGCGATCCACGCCTTCGAAAGGTTTGCCGAACATGCAGCCGGCCACCCGCCCGAGGAAACCGCCGCGCACGCGATCAGCGAATGCCGCCCGCCCACCACGCCAGCGCGGCACCGCCGGCCCGCGACCGCGAGCCGCGCGAATTGCCGGCAGCCGGTCAGGCTCGGTGTAGGGATAATCCCGGCGCAGCGGCAACGACTGCACCCGTTCGATCAAGGCGAGCGCGCGCTCGAACCAGCGCAGGTCGCGGCGGCCGGAAATCAGCTGCTCGTGATAATTCGCCTTTGGCTCCGCCCCGCGCAGTTTCCGAAACTCCGCCGCCACGGAACTCAGGTCGCACCCTTCCTCCCGGGCCTGCCGCCACTCGGTCTCCAGGTCACAGCCGTAGAGCCAGAGCTGCCGGTTGGTCCAGGTCGTAAAATCAGCGCGCTCAGCCGGGCCGCGAAACGGGGGTAGCATGACCGTATCTGACTGGGCATACCGGCCACGTTCAAGTCGTCATTAGCAACTAAACACAGCGACATAAGTTATTGCGCATGAGTGGATCTCTCCCCAAGCTTTTGGCCGATGAAGCCATTAGCCATTTCGGACCGCGA
>OCZT010006282.1_pt1 | contig 11771 bp, 11 predicted proteins | sample 1539031 | NCBI WGS metagenome assembly OCZT01 (sample SAMEA3539308, study PRJEB22396) | soil metagenome | biome: tundra; feature: field; material: soil | place: USA | collected 2010-05 | depth 0.15 m
ATTCTGTCTCAAATAGTTTTTTTGGCCCCCGTATAATGCGTTGGCAATTTGCCGGTCAAATATTTTTTAAGGAGTATAACTGGAAACAAAAAATTTTTGGAGGAGGATTTAATTTTCTAAATTGGTTTGGCTTTTATTTTGAAAATAATAAAACATTAAGTGATTATCCCCATAACCCATTTCTGTCAATATTACTATATTCTGGATTGTTTGGATTACTAATCTACCTTACTTTCCTCTACAAAGTAATTTATTACTATATCAAATACCTAAGTGAATATCCTATAATATTCGTTTTTTTCATAATTACATTCTTTTTTTCCTTTTTCAGCGCAGGTAGTCCTTTTGATCCCCCTGTAATGGGCTTTTTTATGGTACTTCCTTTTTTTATTCATTATTTAAACAATAAAAAAGAAGAAGATTAGAAATAATTAAATATGTCAATTTGTAGATTCAATCAATCTTTGATGTTCATTACTATAAGTTATTTATGAAGGTTCTTTTTTTAATGATAGCTTATCCGGAAATAAGTCAGAACTCTTCAATGTATACCGATCTGGCTCATCAGTTCTCTGCGGAAGGACATGAAGTATTTGTTACTGTTGCTAACGGCCAGGTTAAAACAACGATGAGGATTGAAGACGGTATTAAAGTTTTGAGAGTTAGGACTCTTGAGTTGTTCAATACTTCTTATATAAAAAAAGGTTTAGCAAATGTTTTATTGCCCTCTCAAGTACTTAAGGGAATTATTAAACATTTTAATAATATTGATTTTGATGCAATTATTCTCGCTACTCCTCCAATAACTTACCATAATACTATAAAACACCTAAAAAATAAATTCAAATCAAAAGTTTATCTTATTCTACGAGATATCTTTCCTCAGAATGCAGTTGATCTTGGTATTCTCAAACATCCTGTTTTAATCAATTATTTCCGAAAAGAAGAAAAGGATCTTTATTCGTTAGCTGACTATATAGGCTGTATGTCACAAGGGAACATTGAATATTTAAAAAAACATAATCCGGAAGTTGATATGAATAAGCTGCACATATTGCAGAACTGGAAGAATGTAACTGAATATAGTAATCCTGACTTTGACTTAAAAAAAGAACTTGGCTTTGAAAATAAATTTGTTGCCATTTATGGAGGCAACCTTGGTAAACCGCAAAACATTGATTTTATTCTTGATCTGGCAAATGAAAATAAACATCGAAAAGATGTAGTTTTCTTATTAATAGGAGAGGGATCTGAAAAACGAAGAATCACAGATCTTGTTTCAAAAAACCTGTTTGCCAATGTAGTTATAAAGGATAGACTGCCGCAAAAACAATATCAGGAACTGGCCAAGATTTGTAATATCGGTCTTATATGTCTGAGTGACAGATTTACGATTCCAAACATTCCATCCAGAATTTTATCTTATTGGGAAGCTAAACTACCAGTACTGGCGGCTATAGACAAAAACACTGACTTTGGGAATATTTTGGAACAATCAGGCAGTGGATTGTGGAGTATAACAGGAGATATAGATTCTTATAAACAGAATTTTATTAAATTATATCAAGATAAAGAATTAAGGAGTTTAATGGGGCAGAATGGGTATAGATATTTATTGCAAAACTGCACTACCGAAAAAGCTTTTTCAATAATAAATGAGAAGCTAATGTCATAACCTGTCTGCTTTATGTATGGTCTTTTCATTAAACCTCTTCTCGATTTTATAATCTCTTTCATTATGGTACTGATCCTGTCACCGGTTATCATTATAATAGGGCTATTGGTATATTTTAAACTTGGAACCCCTGTGTTGTTCTGTCAGGTCAGGCCCGGGAAGCAAGAAAACCTGTTCAAATTGTATAAATTCAGGACGATGAATGAACAACGAGATTCCAAAGGAGAATTACTTGCAGATATACAAAGGAACACCGGTTTTGGAAAGTTTTTGAGAAGAACCAGCCTTGATGAGCTTCCTCAATTAATTAATGTATTGAAAGGGAATCTGAGTCTAGTTGGTCCCAGACCATTGCTTGTTGAATATCTTGAATTTTACACTAAAGAACAGAGGAACAGGCATAAGGTTAAACCCGGGCTTACAGGCTGGGCACAGATAAATGGGAGAAATGCAATTACGTGGGAGGACAAATTCAGACTGGATCTTTATTATGTCGAAAACCTCTCTTTTTTTCTGGATATTAAAATTTTATCCATTACTCTTTTGAAGGTCATAAAAGGTTCGGGCATCAACAATGATAATGGCCAAACAATGGACAAATTCATAGGTACGAAACAATGAATATCCTCATAACTTCAGCAGGCAGACGTGTTTCTCTGGTAAAAGCTTTTAAAAGTGAACTGTTAAAAATTTTTCCGAAGGGAATGGTTTATACCGCTGATCTGAAGCCTGAATTGTCCCCCGCATGCCAGATCTCAGATGGATATTTCGATGTTGTAAGAGTAACTGATCCAGTGTACTGCAATGAGCTTATTAAAATCTGCCGGAGCAAAAATATTAAACTTATTATTCCGACTTTGGATACCGAACTCATTACCCTTGCAGAGAACTCCGATCGCTTTAGAGAAAATGAGATAGAAGTAGTAATTTCATCGCTTGAGATGGTAAGGATTTGTCGTGATAAGAAAAAATTGTTCAACTATTTTGATACTATAGGTTTTCCAAGAACTCGAGAAATTGACCCGGAAAATCCTGAATTTCCTATTTTTGTAAAACCGATCGATGGCAGCAGCAGCATAGGGACCATGGTTATAAAAGATGAATTTCAATATTCAAAAAAGCTTCTGGAAGGTTCTGATCTGGTATTTTTGAAATACCTGAGTCCTGCGGATTTTATCGAATTCACGATAGACCTTTACTATAGCAGGAAAAATGAACTCATATGTGCAGTTCCACGACAGCGTATTGAAATTCGAAACGGTGAGGTCTCTAAATCGGTCACTAGAAGAGATAGTCTATATACAACAATATTCAGAGTTTTTTCCGGATGCAAAGGCTTCGCCGGTTGTATAACCTTGCAGGTTTTCAGAAGCAGGCATTCTGATGAAATTATAGGTATTGAAATAAATCCAAGATTTGGTGGAGGATATCCTCTCTCGTACCTTGCCGGCGCTAACTATCCTTTATATATTATCAAGGAATATCTTCTTAGTGAAGACATACAATTCTTTGATGACTGGACACCTGATTTACTTATGTTGAGATATGACGATGAAATAATTGTACATGATTATAAAGGCTGATCAGTATACCTGCTTCGTTTTTGATCTTGATGATACTCTTTATAATGAGATTGATTACCTTAAATCGGCGTATCGATTCATTTCTGAAGTGGTAGTTGGGGAGAATAATGAATCTCTTTATCAGGAAATGCTGAAAATTTATTTTTCGGGCAGAAACACTTTTGAATTTATATTAAATAAATATCCCGAGAAAAATATTACTCTTAAAAAACTACTATATTTATATCGGAATCATCGTCCTGATATTTTATTGAGAGAAGGAGTTTCGGAAATGCTTAAGGAGATGAAGAATAGAAATGCAATTACAGGAATTATTACGGATGGACGAAGCATAACCCAACGCAATAAGATAAAGGCTCTCGGACTTGAGAATGTTATTGATACTCTGATAATCTCTGAGGAGTTTGGATGCGAGAAACCATCACCTGCGTTATTTGAATCATTAATGATTAACCCTTCCTGCAGCCAATATTACTATTTTGGCGATAATCTTAATAAAGATTTTATCTCTCCTAAGAAGCTTGGTTGGTTTTGTATCGGCATTTTAAACTCAAATAATATCCGGAATCAGAATATATCTGAATTTTCAGATGATTTTCTGCCTCATGTTTTTATTAAAAGTATGGTTGAAATTGGAATTATATAAAATATGAAAGAAAAAATCTGGCTTTCATCTCCTCATATGAGCGGCAGGGAAATGAAATATATTAATGAAGCTTTTGCCACTAACTGGATTGCTCCATTGGGACCCAATGTTGATAAGTTCGAGAAAGAACTTTCTGAATATTTATCAGTTAAAAGTTGCGCGGCGCTTTCATCAGGTACATCTGCAATCCATCTTGCTCTGGTTGTCCTTGGAATAAAACCAGGTGATGAAGTCTTATGCTCCTCTTTTACTTTTTCTGCCTCTGCTAATCCCATAGCCTACCTCGGAGCAACTCCTGTCTTCATAGACAGTGATCCGGATACCTGGAACATGGATCCTGCCCTGTTGCAGGAAGCTATTGATGACAGGATTAAAATTGGTAAGAAACCTAAAGCTATTATTGTTGTGCATTTATATGGAATGCCGGCAAAAATTGAGGAAATTATTACCATAGCTTCAAAATACAATATTCCAATAATTGAGGATGCAGCCGAAGCAATTGGCAGTGAGTATAAGAATAAGAAATGCGGATCTTTTGGTGATATCAGTATTCTATCTTTTAATGGCAATAAAATCATTACAACTGCCGGTGGGGGTGCACTTGTTTCCGATAATAAAGATTATGTGGATCATGCTCGGTTTTTGTCCACGCAGGCTGCTGATAAAGCTGTTCACTACCAGCATTCGCAGATAGGTTATAACTACCGTTTAAGTAATATTCTGGCAGGTATAGGTCTGGGCCAGCTTGAGGTATTAGAGGAAAGGGTTGCAACTAGAAGAAAAATCTTTTCAAGGTACGTTGAAGCATTATCTGGTATAAAAGGAATTAAATTTCATAAGGAACCTGATTCAAAATACAAATCAAACAGGTGGCTGACAACAATTGTTATCGATTCTGACCTCACAGATGGAATTACGAGGGAAGATATCCGTCTGGGACTTGAAAAAGAAAATATTGAATCACGACCGCTGTGGAAACCTTTGCATATTCAACCTGTTTTTTTATCCTGCCCTTCCTATATAAATGACGTCTCATATAATCTTTTTATAAATGGTTTGTGTCTCCCATCAGGGAGCAATCTTACTGATAAAGATTTTGACAGGATAACTGACTGTATTATTTTAAAACTAAAAAGAGTTGGTTAACGATTCAGTTAATTATTTTGAACGGGTTTCACCTTTTTTATACTGCCAATAAGAATGCCCTGTTTTTTTAAATGCAGAAATAATTTAGTGAAACAAAATGCCAATTCTATCTGTGAAATATGAATGTCTTTAAGAACTTCATAAAATTCTTTTTATCCGATACGCTTATAACCAAACTCACCAGCGTTTCCTATGGATGGCATGGTAATTATAAATCATGGGATATAGCTAAATCCAAATGCAAAGGTTACGATAATGAACAGATACTTGGCAGAATAATCCCAATTGCCTTAAAAGTAAAGAAAGAGGAAATTCCTTATGAGCGTGATTCTGTGGCTTTTGATAGGATAGAATATTCTTTCCCGGTTTTGGCAGCACTGATGTGGATAGCAGGACGTAACAGAAATAGGCTTAATGTTCTGGATTTTGGCGGATCCCTGGGCACCAGTTATTATCAGAATTTATTTTTCTTAAATTCATTATCTGAAGTAAACTGGTGTATTGTAGAGCAAAAACATTATGTAAATGAAGGGAATAAGTCATTCGCAGACAATAAGCTTCATTTCTTCGATTCGATGAATGATTGTCTTAAAATGTTTGACCCAAATGTAATTTTACTTTCGAGTGTAATTCATTATTTAGAAGAGCCTTACGAATTACTTAAAGAAATAATTTCAAAAGAGTTTGAATATATTCTTATTGACCGGACATTGTTTATTGATAAAAATGAAGATAGACTGACTATTCAGAAAGTGCCTGAAAAAATTTACAAAGCAAGTTATTGTTGCTGGTTGCTGAGCGAATCCAAATTTGTGTCAATGATCTCAAAAAAGTACCAATTGATCTATGATTTTACCATTGACGAGAATATAAATATTAAATCTCTGTACAAGGGATATTTTTTCAAGTTAAAACGACATTCGGAACCAGGGTATTAAAGAAATTGTAAAGGACATATATACAAAATAATGCCATCAATAAAAGATATAAGCTGGAAAAGTTTTGCATCTGTATTTGACAGCAGAGGAATTCTTACCTCTATTGAATCAAATATTGACATCCCATTTGAGATAAAGCGTATATTTTATATGCACCATGTCATTTCCGAAAGAGGAGGACATGCTCATATTGATACTGATCAGATAGTTATAGCAATTTCAGGGAGTTTCACCATTAAGTTGTTTGATGGGGTAAATCGAGAAGAGTTTAAAATGGACGATCCCACAAAAGGCCTTTATATACCACGAATGATATTTATTGAATTGTGTGATTTTTCAAATGATGCCGTTTGCCTTGTTCTGGCCAGTACTAACTATGATATAAAAAAGTCAATAAGGAGCATTGATGACTTTTTAAGGTCGATCACACTGGAACAATGATATATCCCGACATTAAAGGATTTGAATTCCTTCCTTCATTCCTTACTCTTGAAAATGAGTTTCAGGATTTAAGCAGATTCTTCACCTGGCTAAACAATAAATCTAAGAATGATAGCTTCATTGTTGAAGAAATCCTTTTTGAGTTACTGGATAACTGGTATTTTGAACAGGAGACAAAAAATCTGAGGCATTCATCCGGAAAGTTTTTTTCAATAGAAGGAATTAATGTAAATACAAATTTTGGTTTTAAGCAAAAGTGGGAGCAACCAATTGTTATCCAGCCGGAGATTGGAATTCTTGGAATTATTACGAAAAAATTTAACGGTATCCGTTATTTCCTTATGCAGGCGAAGATGGAACCGGGAAATATAAATATGGTTCAACTATCTCCGACTGTCCAGGCTACCAGGAGCAACTATACGAAGGTACATAATGGGAAATTGCCAAAATATCTGGAATATTTTACAGATAGTTCAAAATCTAAAGTATTAATTGATCAGCTTCAGACTTAACAAGGCGGACGCTTCCTTAAAAAGAGAAACAGGAATATGATTGTGGAAATACACGATCATATTCCTGTTGACGAAGACTTTATCTGGCTGACTTTAGGTGAGATCAATACGGCATTAAAGATGGACAATATCATTAATATGGATTCAAGGTCTGTATTGGCTACAATTCCGATTATTAATTCTGAATCTGTTCCTGATTCTTTTAATAAAAGTCCATTTTACCTTGATTTTATAAATGAGTGCACTCCCCAGGCAAAAGATATTTTTGAATCTACAATATGGACTGAAAATTCATTTTTATCATTCAATCTGGTACTGAGCTGGATAACAGCAATGCGCACAAAATATGAGCTGAATGTGACAAAGATCCCTTTGTGTAATGTTGTGGACTGGAGTTTCACCGACTATTCAATAAAACATGATTCTGAAAGATTTTTCAGTGTTATCGCAGTAAAAGCTCAGGCAGGAAACCGCGAAGTCTTTCAATGGACACAGCCTTTGATTAAAGAAAAGAACCTTGGACTTATAGGTTTTATTATCAAGAAAATTAATGGTGTTATGCATTTCCTGGTTCATGCAAAGGTTGAACCTGGCAGTTTTGATGTTATTGATCTTGCTCCAACCGTTTCATGGTCAAACTACCTGCAAAGATTGAATAGTTCTGAACGCCCCCCATTTCTTGAATACTTTAATAATCCGAATCCCAAAACAGTGGTTCTATCGACAATTCAATCCGAAGAGGGAGGCCGGTTTTACCACTTTCAGAATCTCAACATGATTATAAGGGTAGATGAAGACATAATTACTGAATTTCCAGATAATTTTAACTGGCTTACACTTGCTCAAATGATGAAGCTACTTAGGTTTGGCTTAATGAATATAGAATCACGAAGTCTTTTATCTGCCATCAGTTTACTCTAAGTTTCAGTAAATGAGAATCTTGTTTATAGGTTATTCAAATGTATTAAAGCGTAGGGTTCTTCCATACATACATGAAATAAAAAGAGTGACTGCTGTCGACATTGCGAAGTATACCTCACAAAGAGAAGAAAAAATCGAATCTTTTAATCTGGCAGGAGAAGTGTTCAATTCGAACGATGAAGCTATCGAGAAGAGTTCTGCAGATATCGCCTATATCTCAACTGTAAATTCTGCCCATGCCACCTGGACTGAGAAGGCGTTGAAAAGGGGTATGCATGTGATAGTGGATAAGCCTGCTTTTCTGAGTTTAGATAATTCTCTGAAGCTTGTTGAATTGGCAGAAAAGCTTAATCTTGGAATAGCCGAAGCAATTGTATATCCTTTCCATCCGCAGATAGCTAAAATCAATGAGATGATAGGGAAGGAGAATCTATATCCGTTACACGTTACTGTTAACTTTTCATTTCCTCCATTGGATCCTGAAAATTTCCGCTACAATAAGATGCTGGGCGGAGGAGCATTGAATGACCTTGGTCCTTACGCAGTTTCAGCAGGGAGAGTTATCTTCAACGAATTACCGGAAAAACTAACATGTATTATAAATGATGTTGGTTTAAGACATGAGGTTGAAACATCCTTCAGCATTTTGGCGCAATACAGTAATGGCCGTTCTATGACTGGAAACTTTGGATTTAATTCAGAATATATCAACCGGCTTGGCATTTTTGGCGAGAATTTTTATTTTGAGATAAATAGTGTGTTCACTCCTAAAAGTGACATTGAAAACGAGGTATTGTTTAAAATGAATAATTCCTTAAGATTCATTAGAACTGAAAAATCAAATTGCTTTATAAATTTTATGCAATGTTTTTTTGACTCAGTTGAAAGAGGTGAGTACGACTCTTTTGCATCAACACTTATTAAAGATGCAAGATCCTTTGAATTATTGAGAAACAGTATTTTATAAGTCAAAGAATGAAAATAAAAGTTTGGGATTATTTGGATGAATATCAGGTTGAGAAAGAGGAGATCAAACAGGCTATTGAAGAAGTCCTGAATTCAGGTTACCTCATACTGGGAGAAAAGGTTAAAAATTTTGAAGAGTCCTTCTCATCCTATTGCGGTGTCAGCTATGGTGTAGGAGTGGATAATGGAACCGACGCTCTTTTCCTCGGACTCAAAGCTCTTAATATAGGTAAAGGTGACGAAGTGATTACGGTATCAAATACGGCAGTGCCAACTGTGTCTGCCATAACAGCGACAGGAGCAAGGGCGGTTTTTGTTGATGTTGAACCCGAATCATATCTCATAGATGCAGAGAAAATAGATGAGGTAATTTCAGTAAATACAAAATGCATATTACCGGTTCATCTCTTCGGACAGTGTGCTGATATGGAAAGAATCAACATGATTGCAAAGGAGCATAATCTTTTCGTAATGGAAGATTGTGCACAAAGTCATGGAGCTGAATTTTGGGGGAATAGAGCCGGATCAATGTCAGATCTGGCTGCGTTTTCATTTTATCCGACAAAAATATTGGGTGGCTATGGTGATGGGGGTATGATAATTACTAAAGACCAGCAGTTGGCAGAAAAATTGAGAAGGTTGCGCTTCTATGGGATGGAAAAAACATATTATTCCAATGAACAAGGCTATAATTCAAGATTAGATGAACTTCATGCTTCAGTTTTGTTAAAGAAGCTGAAGCATCTGGATGAATATATTGCCCGCAGACGATATCTCGCAGAACGATATAATGATGGCTTGTCAGCAACGTCTCTAATCCTTCCTAAGGAGCTTGATAACAGAAAGCATGCCTATTATTTATATGTTGTACGTCATCAAAGAAGAGACTTAATCATTGAAGAACTAAGAAAAAGAGAGATTTTTGTAAATATTAGTTATCCCTGGCCAATCCATACAATGAAGGGATTCGTTGATCTTGGTTATAAAAATGGTGATCTGCCGGTTACAGAAATGCTTGCCACTGAAATATTTTCGCTTCCGATGTATCCCACATTAAATGACCATACTCAGGATGCAGTAATCGATGCATTGATTGATATCCTTAAGAAAGTCTGATATTCTACCGTAGGAAACCATATGTCCAAAAAAAAGTATATCTGCACATATTTTGATTTTAACTATCTCCCCAGAGGGCTGGCCTTATTTTATTCAATTAAAAAATTCCACCACGATTTTGAGCTTTTTGTATTGACATTTGATGAGCAATCATACAGTTATCTTGAGAACCTTCATGAAGAAAATCTGAGACTTATAGCATCAGAAAAGTACAACTCATATTTTAATACCTCTGTGGATAGATACCCGGATAAAAAGCAATATTTCTTTTCCGCAACGCCTAATCTTTGTTCTTACCTGTTCGATATTGATCCTGCCATCGATATATTGCTTTACCTCGACGCTGACGTGTATCTGTTTAATTCACTCGATGCACTTTATGAAGAATTTGGAGATTCATCTATAGGTATTACTGAACACAGAGTTAACCCAATCTTAAAATTGTTTGTTAAGCATTATGGCAAATATGTAATTGGTGTTAACCTTTTCCGAAATTCGGAGGTGGGTCTTAAATGTTTAAAAGAATGGAAAAATGAATGTTCCAGCTGGTATCCAGGTAAAGCTGGCTATCCCTTAAAGTTCTTTTCTGACCAGATCTTTCTTGATTCATGGGAAACACGATATAGTGAGGTTAAAATAATTAAAAATATTGGAATCAATACATCATATTGGAATGCAGCTAATTATACATTCAGAAAAATTAATGATGAATATTTCGTTGACGATCAACCATTGATATTATACCATTTTTCTTCTCTAAGAAAGGAGAATGACACTACCTGGAACACTTATTCCATCTACGGGCTGGTATCAATTAAGAATATATTGCTTGAGATTTATACCAGCTATATTAAACATATTGAATCGTTCGGGTTAAACAATAAAAAATGGGAAAAGATTAAGCAGGGAGATAGTCTGAAGAAAAAACTTGCCCATTTTATTTTAAACTTTTTCATCAATGAAAAGGTCATCATTAAATGATTCATTATAAATCATATATTACCTTTTTGAGAAATGTTTAGCTTCAAAAATTTGTCAGACAATATTTTATGATTCATGTTTTACAATTCTGATATTCAATAGTATTAAAAAATAATGACCAGGGAAGAACTTTTTCAGTCTCTTAGAAGATCAGAATTACTTAAGAATACATCAATTCTCATATCAGGTACAGCTTTGGCACAGTTAATACCAATTCTGCTCCAGCCGATTTTAAGAAGATATTATACTCCTGATATATTTGGAGCTTATTCTGTTTATTTTAGTATTGTAGGGATTCTGGCTATAGTTTCTTCCTTTAAATATGAACTGGCAATTATTTTGCCGCGTACAGATAAGGAAGCTGCCAATATATTCTTTTTGTCGGCATTGATTAATCTGCTTTTCAATGTTTTTATATTTTTGGTGATAATAATCTGGAAAACTAAAATCCTGAAGTTCTTCAATCTGTCTGAAAAATTCTCTGACTATATCTATTTTGTTCCTTTGGGGATCTTCTTTTATAGTTTTTATCAAAGCATTAATAACTGGCTTGTAAGAAAAAAAGGATTTCTGCCTATTTCGGTCAACAAATTTGTAAGAAGGGGATTTGAGGGGTGTGCACAGGTTTTGTTTAAATTTACTAAGAATGCTCATGGCATTATTTTTGGTGACCTGATCGGGCATATCGCAAACCTTGTTTCAGGAATCTACCAGAGTCATAAAAGAGGTCTTTCTTTGAATCTTATCAGTCCAGGTAAACTGAAATATGTAACAATCAAATATTCGGAATTTCCAAAATATAGATCGGAAGAGCGTCGTGTAGGGAAAGAGTGTAGATCTCGGTGG
>OCZT010006283.1_pt1 | contig 11771 bp, 16 predicted proteins | sample 1539031 | NCBI WGS metagenome assembly OCZT01 (sample SAMEA3539308, study PRJEB22396) | soil metagenome | biome: tundra; feature: field; material: soil | place: USA | collected 2010-05 | depth 0.15 m
AAGCAGAAGAAACTCTAGCTAAAGCTGTTACGGGGGCTAAAATTGAAGTGGAAGCATATATTGGAAATGCTATTAATAAGCTTGGGCTTGAAGCAGCTAAGAATTTGGGTTTGACCCAAGCCACTACTCAAGGGTTTCTTGATAATGACGCAAGTTAATATCACCTCTATAAAGGCTATAACACCTAAAAAACAAATGGCTAATCTTAAAAAGATTGCTAAAGAGTATGGTCGGGATAGCCTTGAATATAAGACTTGCCTTGAAGAAATGGCTAAACATCTTCTTATTAATTTAGCTAATGAGACTTCTTTAAAATGACGCAAGTTAAATCATTAATAGTATTAGGTTCAGAAGGACTACAGCAAGCTTTTAATAGCTGTTTAGAGCTAACTGTGAAGGCTGGAGCTACGAAGGCTCCAACTAATCGCCAAGAGGCTGTAGAATGGATTAATACCGCTACGACTAACGATATGCGTAAGGCTAGAAAGACTCTAGCATTTGGAATGATCTACGGTGCTGGTGTTACCACTTTCAAAAAATTACATCAAAAAATTTAATTTTATATTACTAGGGACTAATATGACTTCTATTGAAACTTTTGCGTATAACTTGGTCATTGCTAAAGTAGCCCATGCTGCCTATTTGCAGTATAAGTATGATCCTCGCACATCAGATAATTTTCTTGTTTACAAGTGCGCTTCTGAAAATTATGGTAATTGGTATGACACTGGAAGTACAAAGCTAGGTCTTAGTAAGGACGATATGGCAGGGTTGGTACGTGAAGGTAAGAGAATTTTTGCGCTTGTAAAACGTTCTAATCCTAAAGATATTGATGCTATGCTGACACCTACTAATCTTAGGCCTCTAATTGCTATTGATAGCATTGTTCAAAAATTGGAGGGTAGCGTAAAACGTACTACCCCTATGGAAGAAGCTTTTAATAAAGCTGTTCGTGCTAGTCTAGGCGTTACAGCAGCTACCTCAGAGAAAGCAGAAGTATCTACTAAACTTGAAAATAAGGAACATCCTATGACACCAGTACAAAGCACCACAACAGACATTTGGGTACCTGTTAAAGGTCATGAAGACTTTTATGAATGTACAGCCGGGGGTAAGATTAGGTCAAAGGTTAACCCTGTTAAAGATAGCAAGGGTGTCTCTTTCCAAAGGGGAGGTATTGAACTTTCTCAGTTGACTCGGGGTAATGTCGTTGAAGTTCGTATTAATAATGCAGAACGTAAACCATGTTATTACCCTCTGGCTTCTTTAATTGCTAACACCTTTTTTGAAGGGGTTACTGATCGTTGTAAAGTCACGATGAAAGATGGCAATATTTATAATGTTGCTGTTTTCAACTTGATTGTTGGTGGGGCTATTACAGCTAAGACAGATAAGGCTGATAGTTGGGCATATGCTCGTCAGGTTAAAAAAGAAAAGTTTTTGAAACAAGAAACTAAACCTTCTGAGGTTATTGAAAATAATATTACTGTGGTAGCTCCTGTTGAACATAAGGCTACTTCAAGAGTTATCTCTAACGTGACTTTTCCTAGTACTGGTCGTATTTCAAGTCGCACTCAAGATAAGTCTGTTGAATTTATCATCAGTGTTCCAGAAGGGTATGTACAGGAAATGTCTTCTAGAGCAGAACTTATTGATATGCCTACTGAGGAATATGTTGCTAGGGCTTTCACTAAGTTTTTGAAAGCTACGTGGGTTAAGGCTTAAAAATGTCTAAAGTGATAGTTCAATTTGGATTTAAATTTATTGATAAAGAGAGGCTATACGGCATTCCTGTATTAGATTGCCGTGTACTTAAAAATCCTTTTTCAAAATTTCTATCTGATGAAGCTCAGAAGCAAATTGTTCGAGATAACCCGCATTTTAAAGAGGTAGTGGATGCAGGTATGCAATTACTTGCAAAGCATGACAAGATTTTTGTGGGTTGCTTGTATGGTAAACATAGAAGTGGGGCTGTTGCTGAGGAATTGGCTAGATTAACAGGTGCTAGTATTAAAAGGAATTGGTAATGAAATACGTATATAAACAAAATCAGCTAGTGCTTTTTAAATACACTATCGCTAAAGATATCATTTTTTCAGGGGAAGGTATTATTTGTGGAGTAGTTAATACTGGCGCTGCTGTAGTTGGTGTTTCGTATATTGTAAAACCTACTAAATTAACTGGTGATGTGACCTTTCCTAGTGAAGAATATCCTTTTGAATGTTTAGCAATTTTTGAATTATTTTTAACCCCTGCTCCAAATATTGTGGTATAATAGGAAGCATAGAATGTCTCATAGTCATATTGATGAAAAAGGTATTTTGCATAAGTGCTATCATGAATGCAAACAAACATTTACTCAATGGGGATTTTGGATTGGCCTTACCGTTTCATTTCCCGCAGAGCATTTTTTGTGGGAAAAGGTTTGGCCTTTTACAGAATTAACTAAGCTGTTGGGTTTATAAAAATAATATTTAAATAGTGGCGTAGATAACAATTTCATCAATTGCTAAATTACGAAGTAATTAAATATGCTATACTCCTGAAAAGGAGTCTGTTATGTTAAAGAACTGCCCTAGATGTAAATTGGAGAAAGATTTACTGGAATTTAATTCACAAGGAACATATTGTAAGGTTTGCCATAAAGAGTATCGTGATAATTGGAAATCTGCTAATCCAGATAAGCATAAGCAAGCTCAAACTAAATATTATTTGAAAATTAGAGACACGCCAGAATATAAAGCTAAGATGAAAGCTGGAAGTAAGGAGGCTAGTAAGAAATTCTATGCTGCTAACAGTGAAAAACATAAAGCTGTAGTCAGAGCTAGAAAGATTAGTCTCAAGAATTTTGTTATATCACTAAAAAAAGAAGGCTATTGTATTAAATGTGGTTGTTCTGATTATCGCTGTTTACAATATCATCATTCAGATAGGGAGACTAAGCGTAAAGCTATAGCTTTATTAGTGCAAACAGGATGTTCTTTATCAGCCTTAAAAAATGAAATAGCTAAGTGTGTTTTATTATGTGCTAATTGTCATGCAATAGAACATTGGGTAGATGATGGTGAACTTGAAGAAGCAGTTAATTATGGGTATGGTCAAGGGAGTTCTAATTCCCAATTCAATACTTATTGGTTAACTAATGGTATTTTAAATAGGAAGTGGAGTGACGCTAAAGGTGTTATACCCAATGGATTTTACTTAGGTAGATCATAGTCGGAGGTGCAAATCCTTCTCTTAGGTAACTAAGGTAGCTCAGTTAGTAGAGCAGCGAATTTTGTTGTCGTTTGTTCCCTATTTTAATATTTATAGGTTTAGTCATGGTGTTTAAAAACAGTTCCTTCAAGCTCAATGAAAAAGAGTGGTTCGACTCCACACCCCGTAAGGGCTTAGTGTAACGGTAGCACTTAAAAAGCTGTTTTTGCTTGTTCCCGACTCTTAGTTTGACAATATTGTTATTATATGATATAATGCTTTTAGATTAACTTTGGTTGATGATAATGGCTCAAAAACGTACTCCAGAACAAAAAGAAAGACTAAAAGAAACGAATAAGATATGGAGACTTGCTAATAAAGATAAGGTTAACGAAAAGAATAGACAGTGGATGGCTGAACATAAAGCTTATGGGGCTTTACGTAGTAAAGAACGTAGATTAAAGTTTAAAGAAGAATTTGAAAATAGTACTAGATTACGGGCTGAATCCTTAGTTTGTGTTACCTGTAATAAGCTGAAACTTGCGTCTTACTATGACAAGTCAAATTCATCTAATAGCGGTTTACATAGCAAATGCAGGGAATGTTCTAATATTAGAACAACAGAAAATTATAGAATAAAGAACTATAAAGTTACTCCAGCCATGTTTGAGGAAATGTTCTCTAAACAAGGTGGGAAGTGTGAAATCTGTGGAATCCATCAAGCTGATTGTGTTAAAAGTTTTCACGTAGACCATGATCACGCAACAGGGGTTGTTAGAGGTCTTCTTTGCGGTAGGTGTAATTTGCTTTTAGGTAACGTTAATGATAATCAAGAAACGTTGCAGTCAGCTATTAATTATTTAAGAAAATATAAGGAGTTATAAATGAGAGTTGCTGTAAAAAAAGATGAGGTTTCTAATGTGGTAGTTACTTCTTTGCGTTCTTACGATGAACTTATTAGATCAGTTCATGCTTGCCTACTTTGGGATGCTAAAGATTTCACAGAATCTGGTGAGTCTATTAATGCCCGTATTAAGGCCTTAGTGCATCAATGTAAGCCTGATGCTGTTGCATCGTTGGCATTATCTGCACGTAATCAAATGAAGTTGCGTACTGTACCTTTGGTATTGGCGCGGGAATTGGCGCGTCATAAGGACTTGTCTGCATATCCTAAGCTGGTGTCTAACCTGTTGGGAGATATTATCCAACGTGCTGACGAATTGGCTACGTTTCTTGATCTGTACTGGTCTGAAAAGAAGCAACCTCTGTCGAAGCAAGTTAAGGTAGGGTTGGCTAATGCTTTCTCTGGATTTAATGAATACGAATTGGCTAAGTGGAACAAGGATGGTAAGGTTAAGTTGCGGGATGTACTTTTCCTTGTTCATGCTAAACCTGCTGATGCAGTTGGTAAAGGTAAGTTCACCAAGGTAGAACGTAAGGCTACTCCTGTACGTCCTGACGCTACTAAGGGTGAGGTTCTGTTTAAGAAGCTGGTGGATGGTGAACTTGCTACTCCTGATACTTGGGAGGTAATAATCTCCGGTGCTAAGGAGGCAGGTCTTTCTAAGAAAGAAGCTTGGGAGAAGGTTATTGACCTTTGGATTACAGATTAAAGGTTAAGTATGTCTGACGGTAGATTTAAAAAAGGTATGACCCCGTTTAATAAACGGGATTGGGCTGTTATTGATTCTATTATCGTTGAGAAGTATCCGACTACGGGTTCAGACATACTTCCTTTGCTTGATATATCTAAAAATATGCTTTATTTAAGAGCTTCTAAATTAGGGGTTTCTTGTACTGTACGAAAGCCTTCATCTCCTGAGACTAGACAGAAAGTTTCTACACGTATGAAAGGTGTAGTTAAAACTTCTGAATGGAAATCTAAATTGTCCGAGTCCTTAAAAGGAAAAAGGCATTCCAATGAGCGTCTAGGAGCTATAGCTGAAGGTCTTAGGATTAGTCGTAAGAAGCCTGTTGAAATGACTAAGCCAGAGATATTCGCTAAAGAGTTATGTAATTACTTGTTTGGAACCTTTAATCCTTTTGAGTTTACAGGGCATAGGGATTTTTGGGTAACTATGCCTAACGGTAGGCTCCGTAATCCAGATTTCGTATGGCTTGAACGTAAAAAGATAATAGAGGTTTTTGGTCGTTATTGGCATAGAAATGACAATGAGCAAGAGATTGTAAAAGCTTACGCTGACGTTGGTTGGTCTTGTCTTATTCTATGGGATGATGAATTGGATGCTTCGGTGCGTGACAGGATTTTAATGTTTGCGTATCCACATGAATATGATGCTGAAATGCAAGAGCTAAACGAGTGTTTACCTTTTGCCTAAATTAATAGGAGATAGAAATGAAAGTTCGTAACCATATGGCTATTATCCGTAATCTACGGAATATTATGGATGCTGGTGTTTCAGAAAAGCACATGGCTAAATTGAAGGCTTGTTTTCACGATAAGTCTTGGGAGACTACAAACGTATTGCCTTTTAGGTTTATTGCTGCGGCTCGTCATGCCCCAAAGTTTGAAAAAGACCTTGAAGTTGCGATGACTAGCTGTGTGAAAAATATGCCTAAGTTGAAGGGTAAGACTGTATTTATCGTTGATATCTCTGGTTCTATGGGATCAGCACTGTCTGCTAAGTCTGAACTTAACCGTTTGGATACGGCTCTGGCATTGGCTATCTTGGCTCGTGAACAATGTGAAGATGTGGCTATCTATGCAACTGCTGGTAATGATGGTTTGCGTAAACATGCAACGGCTCTAGTGCCTAATCGTAGAGGATTTGCTTTGGCAGACGCTATTAAGGGCATGAATGATAAACTTGGTGGGGGAGGTATCTTCTTGAATCAAGTTATGGATTTCGTTTCTGAAAAGGAACAAGATGCTGATCGTGTGTTAGTGTTGACTGATGAACAAGATTGTGATACAAAGTGCAATCCTGCTGATGCTAATGCTTTTGCAAAAAAGAATTACATTATCAATATTGCGTCACAAAAAAATGGGATTTCTTACGAAAAATTCCATCATGTAACTGGATGGTCCGAAAACATTCTGTCTTACATTCAAGTGTGTGAGTCTTAAATGAATTAGGGGGAGACAGCAATGTCTCTACCCTAGTACCTTTAAAAATATAGCGTGGTGTTTGAAAACTGTTTCTTCACTGTTAATGAAACCAAACCAGTTTTCGCCTTGTTCCCGCTATATTTTTAAAGGTGTGGTGTACTTTAGAAATCCTTCAAAGAACCGCCAAATTTCGGGTTCGAGTCCCGATATGCAAGTAATTGCATGTAGCCGAATTGGTATAGGCAGCGGTAACAGAGTCTAATAAGCTGTTCCCATCTTTATTTTATATAGGTGTTAACCCCTAGATATATCTGGCAATTTATGTTGCACCGCACTATAATTAGGCCTTAACCTAATTAAGGAGTAGCATATGATTAGCATGGATTTAAGTAATACGTCTACAGATACTAATGCTGTACGTCAAGGATTAGTCATCGCTAGGACATTAGTTCGTAGAAGGTTTCTTGATGCCTTTGATAAAGGAGGCACGGAAGTCTTATCTAAGCTAATGTTAGATATGTCAGATGTAATGGCAGAGTTAGATGCTGAAGAAGATTTCATGCAATTTTGTGTGTCTACTATAAGAATAGCACAACATAATGAAGAATTGCTTGAAACTGCATAGCTATTGATTTTTTTTAAAATATTGTTGTATATTGCTGTAACGTGTGATATACTATATACTTCGGTGGTGTAGTCATCTGTTACTTCTTTCATATAGCACATACAGATTACGATAAGTTCCCCGATATTCCCGGTTAGCTCATTTGGTAGAGCTATTGACAGTTATTGCCCTTTTGGTATAATGGTAACACAACGCACTTGTAATGCGTAGCTGGCAGTTCGATTCTGTCAAGGGGCACCATATGTCATCAAAAGAATACCACAGAGAATACCACAGAGAATACAATGGTAAAAGATACCATACTAGGAAAGCTGAACTTGTCAGTCTCTTAGGTGGTGTTTGTTCTGACTGCGGTAGTTCTCATGATTTAGAGTTTGATCATATTGAGACTACCTCTAAAAGTTTCATCATAGCTAAGTTACTTAATTACTCTAAGGAAACTGTTCTTTTGGAAACATTTAACCATTTAAGGATATTGACATGATGTAGTTTTACTAGGAGTATGTTATGTCTGATTATAGAGAAGAATGCATTAAGCATAAGCTTGTGCAAAAGGGTATCATTGAACAACGTTCTGTTACCGTTAATAAACCTAAAGCCAAATGCGATTGGCTAATCATCTACTTTGATGGTAGAAATAACCGTTGGAATACTTTAAATAAAAACGGTTATCGCACTGAAGAAGATGCTAGAAAGGCTCTTAGGAGCATATACTTCTATCATCCTTTTGTTATTGAAAGACATGTTTTTGAAGAATACTATAAATCTTATAGGTCATAAAAAAATCATAATCTAGCCAACATCTTTAATGTACTCCACTTCTGGGGTAGGGTGTTGGCAGGAGATGGTTATGACTTATATAAAAAATCTATCTCGTGCTTTGCGTAGGCACCATATTGAACGTCTTAAAATTAAGCGTAAAAATTATTGGGGCTATGGTACTTCTTTTGGTCGTGAAGGAATATCACATCCTACACAACGCCAATTAGGTACGCTGGTTCAAAATCCTGCTGTTTGTTCTGAGTATTGCTGCGGTAATCCACGCAAGCATTTTAATGAAATTACTTGCAAAGAAAAGTTACATATTATTGATGTGCAGCTATATCTAAAAGGTACTGACAATGGTATCATTTAGGCAATTTTTAGGGTGTGTCAATGGCAAATGTAATATATGACGGGAATGGTAATACTGGTGGTACGGTACCAGCAACATTAAGCTATGCTGTAGGAGCTACTGTACCCTTAGCTCCTGATACTACTTTTGTAAGAGAGAATTTCATTTTTAAGTGGTGGAGTGATAGCCCTACTGGTAATGGTATTAATTATGGGGTTTATGGTGACGAAAATTTTACCATATTACGTGATATTAATTTCACCATGCCATCCCATGATGTTACGTTATACGCATTATGGAAAAGAATATTTCCAAGTATAACTTATCATTTAAATTTTGGTACTGATGTACTTCCCCCCAAAGTTTATGACCCCGGAGTAATAACACTAAGTGATATTGGTGAATTTATTTCTGGGCGGCTGGGTAATACTTTCACTAGTTGGAATACAAATGCTGATGGGACTGGCACTAATTACCCACAGCTTCAGGGTATCCCTACTAGTTTTACAATGCCTTTGTCTAATGTTGATTTATATGCTCAGTGGACAATATCAGCATATATAGTAACTATTTACCCTAATTACCCTAGTGATATTGTGGGTACCATGTTAATCCCTGAGGTGCTTGCGATACCTTTCAGTCAAACTAATTTAGTATTATTTACAACTGGATTTATTAATAGTGTTCCACCTTATCAATATGTAGTAACTAGTGCCACTACAAATAGTGATGGTAGTGGTTTAGCTTATTATCCTTATCATAATAATGATAGTAACGGGAATAATCCTATAACTATACTTAACCCACAAAAGGATATTTCTTTTTATATACAGTGGTCTAAGCTATTAAAAATTGTATATTCTGGTAATGGTAGTACTTCAGGAGATATGTCATATATTGATTCGTATGCATATTCTAAAGGGTATTCTACTAGTAAAGTTTTAGCACATAATTTATATACTAAAACTGGATATTTATTTTCTTGCTGGTGTACTAGTGCAGATGGTTTGGGTGTTAGATATTTAGAAGGTACTTATTTAATCACTGATGATACAGATATCACTCTTTATGCTATTTGGCAGGTTTGTTATACCATTACTTTTAGTGACAATAACTCCACTACAGGATCAGAGAATGTTCCTGCTCCAATATATTATTTAGGGGGAGCGCTACAAACTTTAACCATGCCGGGGGAAGTAATAACTATATTAAAAACCAATTTTAAACAAATTGGTTGGAACACTGCTGCTGATGGGTCAGGTTTAAGATTAGTTTTGAATTCAACTATTGAGTTAAAAGAGACTAATTTAACCTTATATATAGAATGGTCAAGTGCTTACGGTATTGTTTATGTAGATAATTGTAATTTTTATACCTATGGTATTACAGCATCAAGTATACCACCGTATGTAGTAACAGATACTAAATCTATATTTTTTGTTTTACCAAGCACTAATATATTTATTACTAATCCTGTAACTACTGGTTATCTATCACTAATATCCTCTAGTGTTATTGATTTTGCAAGAGGTAGATTTGTTAATTGGAATACTGCTGCTGATGGGTCAGGTACTACTTATAACTTAGGTGATTCTATAAATATTTATAGGGATATAATTACCTTATATGCACAGTGGATTATTACACCTAGAATAACCTTTCATGGGACAAGTGACGTAACTAAACAATTTGAAATAGGGGATACCTATATCTTTACTGATTCTAGTCAGGTACTAGGGATAGGGAATGGTTCTTTTTTTACTCATTGGAATACTTCTGCTGATGGTTCTGGTACTACCTATAACATTGGAGATAGTATTACTCTAACTGCTAATACATATCTTATAGTCTATGCTCAAATGCTTCAGGGTTATTTATTATACTTATTTTCTAGTCATCCATTTAACTACAATACTAATATACACTCACCCTATCTAGGTACTATTTTTTCAGGTGACTCATTAGGAATTAGTGAAGGACAATATTGTTCTGTAATATCTTTACAAAAAGATAGCACTTTTATTATTACTGATGCACTAAAAGGGACGTTATCTAATACTAGTTTTTATATTTCAAGTTGGAATACTAAGGCAGATGGCTCAGGTACTACCTATGTAGATGGAACTTCTTTTTTGGTTGATGGTAGCGCCGCCAATTTATATGGGACTTATTTTAGGGATGATAGTGGTGAATCCTTCTATTTAGGGGGCAGCTATGTACTATATGCTCAATGGTCATATAGTCCTAAGGTATATTATTATATAGATAATACAGGATATCTTGGTACTTTTTTATATAACACTGTTAAAAACCCAAATTCTACATTTTATGGTTTTTATTTAAGGGGAGATTACTCAACCAGAGTTATTCATGGTTCATATGCAAGCGCAGAAGAAGCACAACAGGCTTCTTGGATTACAGACCCCCCCTATTTTATGTCGAGTGATGGTTCAGGAACCTACGGAATTTGGTATTATGCTGTTGACCCCTTATATCCTAATGATCCTTTAAAGGTTAACTTTTTTACCCTTACTGGTTTTTCATCTTCATTAATTGCTTATTTAGAGTGGCAAATTAAAGTGAAGAGAGTTCCAGAATGTGCTAGAGGCATACCCGGAACCACTTTTACAGTGGCTTCTGATGTTATAGATGCCAATAATACTATGGGTAGAGCTAACTCAGTTTTTATTGATTGGAGTGGATCTTCTACTGATAACCTCGTAGTGTATGCTCCCGGCTCAGAAATGGTATATGGGGTACAGGATATAATACTTTATGCTCATTTTAGATATCTTAGTAGTGTCGTATATAACACGACTAATGCTACAGGGGGTTTATCACCAATTTTAGAAGCACATAACGTAGGAGATACTGTTACTAGTCCTTCTTGTAACCTTTATAGAACGCATTATTCATTTGGTGGTTGGACTTTAGTTATAGAATCCAATAACCCGACACCTTATGATGGTGTGGTATTAAAAGTAGGTGATACCTTCATTATGCCAGAAAGATTAAATGGTGATGTTATTTTAAATCCTGTTTGGATTGCCTTACCGTTATTAACGTATTTCAATAATGGTAATACAATGGAATTACCTATATTTGATTCACATGTAGCGGGAAGTACTGTGACCGTAGACTATATAGGAACCACTTTAAATAGTATTACTAGCTCCAAATTTAGTCATTGGACTACTGATATTTACGGTGGTACTTCTTATGTTAAGGGTGATACCTTCATCATGCCTTCATCAGATGTTAATTTATACGCAATATGGGTAAAAGAAGTAGCTATCTCTTTTATATATACCTATGACGAAATAGATACTGAAAGCGTTTTAACTGGAAGTTCTATTAATTTAGATGTAAAGATTAATAATCTAGGTAATTCTGAATTTAATTATTGGTGTAATAATTTAGATGGTACTGGTACTAGGTATCCAAAAGGATACCAATTTATAGCTAATGAGGATACTTCCTTTTACGCTATTTGGAAACCTTTAACAGTAGTGGCATCAACAGATTTATATACTATTTACTTAAAGCCAAGATAAAGTTGTTGACACAGGATGTTTAGTGTGATACAATACCTCCTGTGTGACAAAATATCATAAGGATTTATATGTTTGATTCAATTACTGCTATGTTTAAAAATATGTTTGTCAAGCAGGTTAATGTTAACGTAGAAACCCTAAATTTTTGTAAAGAAGAGTCAGTAGTCGGAAATGATGCTAGACTCACAGTAGTTATTCAAGCACCTAAAGAAG
>OCZT010006284.1_pt1 | contig 11767 bp, 12 predicted proteins | sample 1539031 | NCBI WGS metagenome assembly OCZT01 (sample SAMEA3539308, study PRJEB22396) | soil metagenome | biome: tundra; feature: field; material: soil | place: USA | collected 2010-05 | depth 0.15 m
GGATCATGCGCTCGTCTTCGGTGAGCTGCTCGTCGAGCATGAACGGATCGTCCCACTGGAAATTCACCGGAGACGGCTTGTCCTTGGCCTGAGGGCGCACGCTCATGAAATTTCCTTTCGCATCACTGTCGCGGACATCAGCGCGACCGCATCAGGTTAAATCTTTGAAGCTTAGCCTTCAAGCTGTTCGCTGGAGACGATCTCGATGCCGAAGCCGGACAGTCCCTTGTAGTCATGCACCGACGACGTCAGATTCCGGATCGAGGTGACGCCGAGGTCGCGCAGGATCTGTGCGCCGACGCCGACCTCGCGCCATTGCTTGTTGCGGTCGGCCTCGGCGGATTTCTCTTCGGAGATCGGTGCAACCGGAACGCCGGCGGCGCCATCGCGCAGGTACACCAGCACGCCGCTGCCGGCCTTCCTGAAGTGTTCGAGCACGGCCTGCATGCGCTTCGGCCCGGTAAAGATATCCCTGACGATATTGGGCTTGTGGAAGCGGGTCAGCACGTTCTTGCCGTCGCCGATGCCGTTATAGACGAAAGCCACGTGCGCGATGGAATCGAACGGCGAGCGATAGGCATAACCCTGCAGCGGTCCGATCGGACTTTCCGTGGTGAATGTCGAGACCCGCTCGATCAGCTTCTCGCGCGCCTGGCGGTACGCGATCAGGTCGGCGATGGTGACGTGCTTGAGCTTGTGGGCCGCCGCGAACCGCGCCACCTGCTCGCCCTTCGTCACCGTGCCGTCGTCGTTCATCAACTCACTGATGACGCCGACCGGCGGCAGGCCGCTCAGCTTGCATAGATCGACCGCGGCCTCGGTGTGGCCTGAGCGCAGCAGCACGCCGCCATCGCGCGCAATCAGCGGAAACACGTGGCCGGGCCGCGCGAAATCGTTGGCGCCGGCATTCGGGTTCGCCAGCGCGCGGCAGCAGGAAGCGCGTTCGTCCGCCGAAATCCCGGTGCCGCCATCGGGCTTGTAGTCGATCGACACCGTGAAGGCGGTGGTGTGACTGGATTCGTTGTGCGCCACCATCGGATCGAGCCGCAGCCGGCGCGCGTCTTCGCCTGTGATCGGGGCGCAGACGATGCCCGAGGTGTGGCGGATGATAAACGCCATCTTCTCGGCGGTGCACAGCGACGCCGCGACGATCAGGTCGCCCTCGCCCTCGCGGTCTTCGTCATCGGTGACGACGACGAGTTCGCCGTCGGCGAAGGCTTGCAGAACTTCCTGGATCGGATCGGCCATTCAAGGGTCTCGCTTTGTGCAGGGAGCATTAGCCGGACTCGTGAGCCCGCGCCAGCATCATTACGCAGGGCAGAACGGCTCTGGCGGCGCAGCGCGTCATCGCGCCGGCGCCATGGCGCAGGAAAGCAGTCTCTAGGGACAAGTGCTGCGGACTTGTCTAAGATCAGAACCAATAAATAATGAGTATAGGGGAAACGTCCATGACTTCCGCAACGTTCGACTTCGCACCACTGCTCCCGGCGGGACTACCCGCGCCCGCAGCGAAATGGACGGGACTTGCAAAATACAGCTTCATCGGCGGCAACAACGACCCCGACCAGGTTCCGGTCGACGGTCTGATCGACGCCGTAACCGCCGTTCTCAGGCGCGAGGGCAAATCGCTCGCGACCTACGGCCTCGCCAGCGGCCCGCAGGGTTACCGTCCGTTGCGCGAGTTTCTGACGACAAAACTCAAGCGCGATGCCGGCATCAACTGCGTCGCCGACGACATCTTGATCGTGTCGGGCTCGCTGCAGGCGCTCGACCTCGTCAACGCGACGCTGCTCGCCCGCGGCGATACCGTCATCATCGAGCAGGACACCTACCAGGGCGCGCTGAACCGGCTGACCCGGCTCGGCGTCAACACGATCGGCATTCCGCTCGACCATGAGGGCATGCGGATGGACGCGCTGGCGGCTGTTCTCGCCGACCTCAAGCGCCGCGGCATCACGCCGAAATACATCTACACCATCCCGACCATACAGAACCCGACCGGCACCATCATGCCGCAGGCGCGCCGCGCCGAACTGCTGAAGCTCGCCGAACAATATGGCGTGCCGATCTTCGAGGACGATTGCTATGCCGACCTGATCTGGGACGGCAAGCGCCCTCCAGCCCTTTATTCCATGAGCACAAATGGAGGCGTGATTCACATCGGCTCATTCTCAAAATCGATCGCGCCGGCGCTGCGGGTCGGCTACATCGTCGCACCCTGGGCTGTGCTGTCGCGGATGCTGGCGCTGAAGACCGACGCCGGCTCCGGCGCACTCGAGCAGATGGTGCTCGCGGAATATTGCGCGCCGCATTTCGCCGAACATGTGCCGAAGCTGACGCGCGGACTGCGGACCAAGCTCGACACGCTGATGGAAGCGCTCAACGAACAATTCGGCACAGCGGCTGAATTTTGGGATCCCAAGGGCGGCATTTTCCTGTGGGTGAAGCTGCCGGACAATGTCGACACGCTGAAGCTCTACCAGGCGGCGCTTGCCGCCGGCGTCGCCATCAATCCGGGGCCGGAATGGTCCACCGACAAGGCCTACGCCGGCAGCCGGATGCGGCTGTGCTTCGCCAGCCCATCCCTTGAGCAAATCCGCGAAGGCGTCGCCGTGCTCGCCGAGGTGTGCCGAAAAGAGTTCGGCGTGCCGGCGCGGATTGCGAATGTCGAGAAGCACGTTCGGGCATAGATTTCACGGCGGTTTCGTCAGATCGGTGTCCCATTGCGGGGCAGATGCGCGTCGCTCACGGGATATCCTATGGCGGAGACTGACTCACAACGTCGCACGGGGATTGCGCTTGTCATCGCTGCCGCTGTGGCGTGGAGCACGGCGCCATTCTTCACCAGACTGCTTCTCCTCGACTCCTGGACAATATTGTTCTGGCGAGGGCTGTTCGGCGGAGGGCTCATCGCGACCGTTCTGGTGCTGACGCAAGGTCGTGCCGGCCTGCGGGATTTGGCCATGATGGGCAAGAGCGGCTGGCTTGTCGCATCGCTGTCGACGCTGGGCATGGTGTCGTTCATCCCGGCCCTGCAGCTGACAAGCGTGTCGAATGTAGCGATCATTATCGCCGCGGGACCATTTGTCGCCGCTGCGCTCGCCTGGATCTGGCTTCGAGAAGCCGCCCGATTGCGGACTTTGCTGGCAAGCCTTGCGGCTTTCTGCGGCGTCGCCATCATCGTCGGCAATGCGCGCGCCGGTTCCGATATCCTCGGGATCGGCCTGGCCTGCCTCATGACCCTTGCGATCGCAGCAATGACCGTCGCGGTCCGGCGACACAAGAGCACGCCGATGGTGGCTGCGGCGGCGTTGTCGAATGTCCTGGGCAGCATTGTCAGCATTCCCTTCGCCCACGGAATAGCCGGCGTGACCGGAGCCGAGCTGGTCATCCTTGCGATGTTCGGATCCTTCCAGGTCGCGTTGGGGCTCACTTTGTTTGTCCTCGGCTCCCGTCTGTTGCCGTCCGGGCAGGCGTCGTTGATCGCTACCCTGGAGACACCGCTGATGCCGTTCTGGGTATGGCTGGCGTTCCAGGAGGTTCCTGCTCTCCGGGCTCTTGTCGGCGGCGCCTTGGTGATGGGGGCGGTCATTGCCGACATCATCGGCGATACCCGCGCGCAGAGACGATTGCACTGACATCTGCGGCCGCTGCCGACCTTCGGGTGTTCCAATCCGCTGCCGACACAGGCAGCACGAACAAGGCTGCGCTCGAACTCAACACCGACCGCCAAGACTACCTCACCGCGAACGGCGATTGATACGGCCGGCCGAACGGCACGCCGTTGATCACGGTCTGAACCGGCTTCAGGTAGGCCTTGCCGTCGCGCTTGTTGTTGCGGGTATCGAGGAACGACACCGGCCCTTCCACCAGCTCCATGATCGCGACGTCGCCCGGCGCGCCGATCTGCAGCGTGCCGATCTTCGGCGCGCGGTTGATGATCCTTGCCGGCGCCGTGGTGGTCATCGTCACCACCTGCTCCAGCGAAAAACCCATCGCCATGAATTTGCTCATGACGTTGGGCAGATACGGCATGCTCGGCGAGTTCCCCGAAAATACGTGGATGTCGGACGAGATCGTGTCCGGTGCGCAGCCGGCAGGAATCGCCACTTCCGCCACGGTAAAGTCAAAACTGCCGCCGCCATGGCCGACATCGAAGATCACGCCGCGCTGCTTGGCCGCGAGCGCCGCCGGCAGCAGCTTGCCGTCCTGCACGATGTTGGTGAAGGCGCCGGCGATGTTCGGTGCACCGGAATAAGCATGGGTCAGCACGTCGCCGGGCCGCAGCAGATCGAGAATCCCGGACATCAATTCGCCGGTCTCGACGCCGCCGATATGCACCATCATCCTGGCCGGCCAGCCGCACATCTCGCAGGCCTGGATCGCGCGCTTCAGCGGCTCCAGGCCGTGCTTGAAGATCACGTTCTCCGACATCCGCACTTTCACGCCGATCAGGAAATCCGGATTTTCCGCCAGCGCCATGGCGCAGGCCTCCACCTGCGCGTTGTCGATATTGTAAAGCTCGGCGACCGGGAAAGCCGACAATCCGTTATTGGCGATGTGGACGAAGGCATACATCCGCGCGCGGGTTTGGGCCACGATGTAGCGGCGCAATGCGGCAAGGTTGTTGACGCCGGCGTCGCCCGCCGAAACCACCGTGGTGGTGCACTGATACTGCACCAGTTCGTCGGCGGGAATCCCGATCGCCGAGCCATAGGGATAGACATGGCAATGCAGATCAATCAGGCCGGGCGTCACCAATTTGCCTGTCGCGTCGATCATCCTCGACGCACGCGCCGCCGGAATTTCCGGCTCGATCGCCTCGATCACGCCCCAGCGGATGCCGATGTCGCGCTTGCCGCGCAGCGACTGGCTGGGATCGAGCACGTCGCCGCCCTTGATCACGAGGTCGAATTTATCGGCGGGACCCATCGCCGCGTCGGCAGAGGTTGTGAAGCGCCCCGACAGAACAGCCGCAGCGGCCGATCCCGTAAGCGCAAGAAAATTGCGACGTGACAATGCGGACATGCTGGCGCTCCCCCAAATGAGATTTTTTATCGATGGAGGATGCCCCGGCCGCGGGCTTTCCGCAAGCCGCCGGTCGATAGCGTCGGCGTATTTGCGCCGAAATCGAAATGCAAAGTCTCGATCGCCGATCAACCTAACAAAGCGGAGCGCGAAACTTGAACGGGCATGTTAGCCGGCTGGCGCTGGCAGTCCTTTTTTCCCTGACGCTCACGCTCAACGCATCGGCGGAAACGGTGGCCCAGACCGCGCGCCAATGGGGATTGATCGGACCCTGGTCGCTGGACTGTTCGCTGCCGCCCGACAGGAACAAAGGCACGGTGCTTGCCTATGAGATTGCGCCAGGTGACCGGGTTGTGCACCGGCGCAACTTCGGCGACACCACGGATGAAAGCGAAGTCGTCACCGCCGAGGTTTCCGGGGATGGCATGCTGAACTTGCGCGTGTTCTTCCCGAGCCTCAAACAAACCCGCGAATTCGGATTTATCATGCAACCCGACGGCACCATGCGCGCGATGTATAATCGCAACCGGAAGGACGAATACACCATCAAGGACGGCAAATTCACCGCCGACGGCAATCCAACTCCGTCACAGCACAAATGCAGGTAGCGGATCAGCGTTCCGGTCACACGCTGATCGTTGCTGAATGATTGTTCAGAATTCTCCTGGGGTCCCAAGGGAACGTTCCGGGGAATCCGATGTTTAATCCTCGTTCAACCGAGGAGGGCAACATGAAGAAGTTTGGATACGTTATTGCGGCGCTTGGCGCGATCGCCATCGCAGCACCGTCGATTGCAAGCGCTGAGACCGTCGTGATCAAGCGCGGCGACCATCATCACTTTGGCGCGCGCACCGAGATGCATCGCGATCGTGCCGAGATGCATCGCGATCATGGATGGCGCAACCATCACGACAGGAATGTCGTCATCATCAAGCATCGTCGTCACGAATACTGAGGCGTAGCAAAAATGGCCCCGCGAGGGGCCATTTTCCTTTGAGCGGCGCGGCGACTACTCCGCCGCGCCGCCGGTATCTTGCTGGTTCTGCATGGGCACATTTCTGTGCCGGCCTAGACCGAACGGAGCCGAAGCTCAGCTATAGATTTCAAACAAGCCCGCGCCGCCCTGACCGCCGCCGATGCACATTGTGACAACGCCCCACTTTGCCTTGCGCCGACGGCCCTCCTGCAGGATGTGGCCCGTACACCGCGCGCCGGTCATCCCGAAGGGGTGGCCGATGGCGATCGAGCCGCCGTTGACGTTGTACTTGTCGGGATCGATGCCGAGCTGATCGCGGGCATAGAGGCATTGACTGGCAAAAGCCTCGTTGAGTTCCCAAAGATCGATATCGTCGACTTTCAGACCATGGCGCTTCAACAGCTTCGGCACGGCGAAAACCGGACCGATGCCCATCTCGTCCGGCTCGCAGCCCGCCGCCGCCCAGGCGACAAAGCGGCCGAGAGGCTGAAGGCCGCGTTTTTCCGCGTCCTTGGCTTCCATCAAGACAACGGCCGCCGCGCCATCCGACAGCTGGCTGGCGTTGCCGGCAGTGACGTATTTGCCGGGACCCTTCACCGGCTCGAGCCTGGCCAGGCCTTCCAGGGTGGTGTCAGGCCGGTTGCACTCGTCGCGGTCGACGACATAGTCGACGATGCTCTCTGCCTTCGTCGCCTTGTCGACCACCTTCATTTTGGTCTTCATCGGGACGATTTCGTCCTTGAACTTGTGGGCCTGCTGCGCGGCGGCCATGCGGCGCTGCGATTCCAGCGAGTACTCATCCTGGTATTCGCGGCTGAGCTTGTAACGCTCTGCGACGATATCGGCGGTGTCGATCATCGCCATGAAGATGTCGGGTGCGACTTTAAGCAGCTCTGGATCGACCGCCTCCTTCGGCACGCCGCCTCCAGCGACCGAGATGCTTTCCACGCCGCCGGCAACGATACAATCGGCGCCGTCCGAGCGGATGCTGTTTGCCGCCATGGCGATGGTCTGCAGTCCCGACGAGCAGAAACGATTCACCGACACGCCGGCCGTCGATTTCGGCATGCCGGCGAGCAGTGCTGCCTGGCGGCCGATGTTGGATGCGCCATGCGCGCAATTCCCGAGATAGCAGTCCTCAACGTAATCCTTGTCGACGCCGGCGCGCTCCACGGCGTGCTTGATGGCATGGGCCGCCATCGACATCGGGGGGGTGATATTGAACCCGCCGCGACCGGATTTTGCCAGCCCGGTACGGGCATAAGAAACAATGACGGCTTCTCGCATGTTTTAGATCTCCCTTTGAACTGGCCGATTATGCCTCGCGAAAAAATGTAATCGTACATAATCTTCACCGGGGCAACGAAAATACCGCTCGTTTAGGCTTCCGACTGCGGAATCACAACCGGAGTGCGGCGAAAACCCAAACTCGGGCGCGATCGGTTGCAGCCCGAGGTAGCGGCAATGAGTCAGTCGATGCGATCTGACACCCGTCTTCGCGGGAAGCGAGGGGAAGAACCGGCCTAATCCCACGCCGGCGCAAAACCGGGATTCACACAGCGCCGGTTTTTCGGCAGCCCCGCGATCGCCTGTCTGTCCTCATCGTCGAGCCCCACATTCAGCGCGTCGAGATTGGCCTGCTGACTCTCCGCGCGCGACGCCTTCGGGATGGCGGCGACGCCGTCCTGGTCGAGCAGCCACTTCAGCGCCACCTGGGCGGCGCTGGCGCCGTGCTTGCGGCCGATCGCCGCCAGCGTCTCGTCGGACGCCGCCCGGCCCTGCGCCAGCGGGCAATAGGCCACCAGCGGAATCGACTTCGCCGCGAGATATTTGCGCACCGGCGTCTGATCGAGCATCACATGGTATTCGATCTGGTTGCAGGCGATCGGGGCCTTGATCTCCTCGACCACGGTCTTCAACAGCGCGATGTTGAAATTGGCGACGCCGATGGCGCGGGTGCGGCCCTGCGCTTTCAGCTCGAGCAAGGTTTCGAACATCGCCGGCAGGTTCATATTGTCAGACGGCCAGTGCACCAGATAGAGATCGACGCGATCGAGCTTCAGCTTTTTCAGGCTGGCGTCGAACGCCCTGCGGATCGCGTCCGGCGCGAGATTTTCGTTCCATACCTTGGTGGTGACGTGCAGATCCTTGCGCGCGACACCGGATGCGGCGATGGCGGCGCCGATGGCGGCTTCGTTGCCGTACATTTCCGCGGTGTCGATATGCCGGTAGCCGAGAGCAATCGCGCTTTCGACCGCCGCGCGGCAGGTATCGCCCTGCATGCGAAAGGTGCCGAGCCCGAGCCGCGGCAGGCTGATGCCCTGGGTTTGCAGATGTTCCATGATGACTCCTGAAGACCTCAAACCGCCGGGATCGGCAACCGGCGATGCCGCGTGAACGGGCGTTTCGTTGAAGGGATAGATGAGACAGCGTATCAGCTGTTTGATAGTGTGCCCGCAGGGCAGACTCCAAATCAAGATCAAGTTAGGATCACGATGGTCAAGGCATTACGACGCTGGCTGGAAGCCAACGAACTGTTCGCGATCGTCACCGGCGTGGTGGGCGCGCTCGTTGTGCTGTCGATGCTGCTGGTCTTTGGCGGCTATCTGTTCGTGACGCGCTGAGCTGCGTCTGAAGGCTGCAAATCGGTCAGGAGTGCTGAGCCAGGATCCTTGCCGGCCGCGCGTCCGGCCGCGGCTCGATATCGACCGACCATAGATCCCGATTATCGACATCCTTCAAGGTCACCGTCATGACCCCCGACTGGCCATCGATATCGACACGGCCGAAGAACTGCAGTCCAAAACATGGCGCGAGATTTTCGCCCTGTTCCGCGCTGCAGCCCTTTTGAAACATCGCCACCGGGCCGAACGTATTGTCCAGTTCGCCGGGACCCCATGTCCCGGCATGGAGCGGACCCGAGACGAACTCCCAGAACGGTTCGAAATCCCCAAATACCGCGCGGTTCGGATCGTAATGGTGCGCGGCCGTATAGTGCATGTCGGCGGTCAGCCACACGGTATTCCTGACGCCGGCGCGCTTCATGAACGACAGCAGATCGGCGATTTCGTGTTCGCGCCGTTGCGGCGGGCCATCGCCAAGCGCGATCGCGTCTTCGCTGATCAGTCCGATCGGCAGGTCCGCGGCGATAACCTTCCAGGTCGCGCGCGAGGCTGCGAGTTCCCGTTTCAGCCAGGCCAGCTGGACCGCGCCCAGGATGAAGGTATCGCTGCGGTCGTCGCGCCTGTTCCAGGTGGAATCGCGGTAGCTGCGCATGTCGATCAGAAAGACATCGAGCAATGGCCCGTATTCGATCTTGCGATAGACCCGGCCGGCCTCCTGGGGAATCGCGCGGATCGGCATGAATTCATGAAACGCCCGGCGTGCGCGCTCAACCAGCCTGGATGTGCCGTCCTCGGCGTAACCCGTCTCGTCGACGGTGCCGATCGGCGACCAGTCATTGGTCACCTCATGATCGTCCCACTGCGCGAGCATCGGCACCTGCGCATTGAAGGCGCGTAAATTGTCGTCGAGCAGGTTGTATTTGTAGTTGCCACGAAACTGCGCGAGGCCGTGGGCGACAACGGATTTCTCCTCGGTCACGATGTTGCGCCAGATTTCTCCGTTCGGCAGTTTCAATTCGGCTGATATGGGACAGTCGGCGTAGATGTGATCGCCGGAATGAATGAAGAAATCCGGACGGTTTTCGAGCATGGTCCTGTAGGTTCGCATGCCGCCGCGGCTGGGATCGATCCCCCAGCCCTGCCCGGCCGTATCGCCCGACCAGACAAACGAAACGGAAGCCTGCTCCGCGGGCGCGGTCCGGAAATGCCCGACCTGGGTTTCTCCTGTTATCCCTGATACAGCGATGTCTTCAAACCGCACCCGGTAGAAAATATCCTGCCCGGACGGAAGACCCTCGAGCAGCACTTTGGAAGTAAAGTCGCGATCCGGCAACGCTTCTGCCGATGCGACGCGAATAATCGTCTTGAAGCTTTCGACGGTCGAACACTCGACCCGCATGCGCGCCGGCCGGTCGGCCCGCGCCCACACCACTGCGGAGCCCTCGGATACATCGCCCGAGGCAAGCCCGCTGGCGATCCGCGGACGATCAGCGGCGCGGCTGAGATAAGGCCTGGCGAGGCTCCCGAGCCCTGCGAGCGCAACTGTGGATGCCGAGCGGACCAGCACAATTGCCGTCTGGTCAGAACCTGCTTCGCGCGTCTCGCAATCGGCATTCTGAGCACCCTCGTCGAATCACGACGGAGGTTGCCTGCTCAACTTGACTCTGGGCCGAAGGTTTTGCGACAGGCGGATGACTCTTGGACCTGCGAGCGCGCCGTTACGAGCACGGCGAGAGGCCGTTCAATTCCCCTCACCGCTGCCAATTGCAGATGCCGCCCGACTTGCATGGCCAGACCTGAATTCGCGTATCGAACGCCTCCGCATCGAGCGGATTGCCGTGTCGGCGGGCCAGCCTGGTGTGCGCGACGGCGCGCCGCTTCTCGCTCCGCAGATGCGCCACGCGGATTTGGGAATGCGTGATGCGTTCCGCGCGCGCGCCCTCGCTGCCGCGATCGGCCCTCGCCTCGATCGCAACCGGCGCGAATTGCGAGGCAGGGCCAAGTGGCTTCGGCGAAAGCACCGCCTGGGAAAGGTCGAGCCCGAGGAACTGGTCGGGACGGTACTCATCCGCGACAGCCAAGCCGCTCCACGCCGAGAGCGTCGTGCAGAGGATGGCGATGAAAACGTTTTTCGGGACCATTCGAGGCCTCCTGAAACACTCAACTCCTGAAACACTCAAAAAGGCAACATCCCTCATTTAGGAAGCGGGCAGCGCAATTCCAGCCGTTATTGCCGGCAAGGTTGCCGCGCGCCGATGCCTCCGAACCGCTGGGATCCGTGCGCCACCGCGATTGCTCCGGCGGGACTTTAAGTCGCCGGGCAAGCCGCGGGAGGCCGCCCCTTAGAATAGATATTTGAGATATCACTTATTGACACTCTAACATCACTAGTTATGATGCAACAGTGATGTTTGATAGGGATTCGGGTCCCGGGGCAAACCTATGATCACAGCGGCACAATTACGGGCTGCCAGGGTACTTCTCGGCATCGATCAGCGTCGGCTCGCAGAGCTGTCGGGGCTTTCCCTGCCAACCATTCAGCGCATGGAGGCCAGCGAAACGATGGTCCGTGGCAATGTCGACTCGCTGGTGAAACTGATGACGGCTCTCGAGGGTGCCGGCATTGAGTTGATCGACGAAGGGGCGGTCAGCGGCGCCGAGGGACGCGGGGTGCGGCTGAAAATCAATTCCGGATCAGCAAGGACCTATCTGGACAATCAGATCGAACGCAAAGCATCGAGCGGAACGAGGGCGCGCAAATAATGTCGGCCGTCGCTTTGCAAATGGTTTGTGTTGCCGGATTGCTTGGGCTGGCAGTTCTGGCGGTCGTTCTGAGCCGCACAAAAATCTCCACGGCCGTCATCTACGGCGCGACCTTGGCCGTGTCCGCGATTGCGTTGATCGGATCTATCCGCTGGCTGCTCGGCGACGCGGCCAACGCCACCGATCTGACCCTGCCGGTCGGATTGCCGTGGCTCGGCGCCCATTTCCGCCTGGATCCGCTGGCTTCGTCTTTTCTTATCGTCGTCAATCTGGGAGGGGCAGCAGCAAGCCTTTATGGTCTCGGCTACGGCCACCACGACCCGGCGCCGCACCGCGTGCTTCCCTTCTTCCCCGCCTTTCTGGCCGGCATGAATCT
>OCZT010006285.1_pt1 | contig 11766 bp, 6 predicted proteins | sample 1539031 | NCBI WGS metagenome assembly OCZT01 (sample SAMEA3539308, study PRJEB22396) | soil metagenome | biome: tundra; feature: field; material: soil | place: USA | collected 2010-05 | depth 0.15 m
GCAGTTCGTCCACGCTGCGGTAGTCGCCCAGGTCCTGCGCGAATTCGTCGTTCAGGTCCGGCAGTTCCTTCTTACGCAGGCCCTTTAAAGTGGCGTGGAATCGCACGGTCCGGCCCGCCAGCCGTTTGGCGCCGTATTCCGCGGGATAAGTGACTTCGAATTCCTTCTCTTCACCGGGAGTGACGCCGCGCAGGTTTTCGGTGAAGGCCTCGAATGTGTCCGCGCCGCCGATCTCGAGCACCATCTCTTCCTGCTTCACCGGCTCGCCTTCCACGCCGCCCAGGCTTTCCAGCGCCACCACCGCGTGATCGCCGTTTTCCAGGGGCCGGGGGTCGATATTCACATACTGGGCCTTCTGCTCGCGCAGCTCATCCAGCCGCTTGGCCACGTCTTCCTCGGTGACCTCGGGATCGTGGTAGGGAACCTCGACGTCTTTATACTCCTGCAACTCGATTTGCGAAACCACCTCGAACTCGGCCTTAAACGTCAGCGGCTCGCCGGCGTGATAGTGGACATCTTTGATGTCGGGCGTGCCCACCACGTTCAGGTTTTCCGCCTCAAACTGTTTGTGCAGGTACTTGGGGATCAGGGCTTCCAACACCCGCTTCCGGATATCGGAGGCGAACTGCTTTTTAACCAGTGAGACAGGCACCTTGCCGGGCCGGAAACCGGGGAGCTTGGCACGCTTCAGGACGTCGGCGACGACGCGGTCGGTCTCGCTCTCAACCTCGTGAACAGGGATGGAAATCTCCAGCGCGTGCTTGCAACCTTCAATTAAAGCCAAGTGGATTTGACCTCGGGAAAGAAGTGATGGCCGAAACTCTATGATACCACGTACAATAGACCATATCCGGTGGATGCTCGCAGTTTCGGTGCTGGCTGTGGTGGCGCTGCTCGGCCTCTGGGCGGCCATCACGCGGCGTACCTGACCATGCATTTCCAACTTCAGAACGCAATTGAAAACGTGCTGCTGTTGTGGATTCTCACGGCGCCCCACGAATTCGCGCACGCCTGGGTGGCCACCCTGCTGGGCGACGACACCCCGCGGCTTGACGGCCGCGTCACGCTCTATCCGCTGGCCCACGTGGACTGGCTGGGCACCGCCATCCTGCCGTTCGTGACTTCCCTGCTGGGCGGCGGCTTCCTGGGATGGGGAAAGCCCGTGCGCACCGATCCCTCCAAGCTCAAAGGCGGATTGAACGGCCTGGCCCTGGTAGCGCTGGCCGGACCGTTCAGCAACGTGGTGTTCGCGGTAGTGCTGGGGGTGGTGGCCGTCGCCACCGCTCACGCGTTGCCGGCGTTGGCGCAATTTGCCGTGCGCGGCGTATGGCTGAGCCTGTACCTGGGGATCTTCAACCTGCTGCCGGTGCCGCCGCTCGATGGCTCCAAGCTCCTGCTGGCGGCGCGCATTCCCATGGCCATCTATATGGAGATCTCGCGATTCGGCTTCATGCTGCTGATCGTAGCCGTTTCGGTCTCCGATTTCGGCCGCTGGATGGCCGAGTGGGCCTATTGGGGCGCGCGCACGATTCTGGGGGCGTTGCAGTAGGCAATGCCGTCAGCATGAGCCAATGGCCCCACCGCGGCGCAAGCCGGATTTCTAGCGTTTGGGCGGAGATTTCTGGGACACATCTGGTTCGGTGTGTGGAAAAGCACGGGGTCCTTTTCTTGCCTTGGTCGTTCAGAGTTCCGGCAAGATGCTATTTCTGGTTCCGGGTGAGACGGCGCGGCGAAATCGAGTGATCAGAGCACCGTTCCTGGACGGGAGCGTCTCCGCCTCAAACGTCGAGGCGTACCGCAATCGGAACCACCGTTGCCACCAATCGCTCTGGTCTCCATCGACGACGAAGAACTCCTAAAACATTGGTCAAATCGGGGGATGCGGCGAAGCTGAAAGTGGACGCGCTGCCGGCGGCGGAGCGGTAATACGGCAGAACAGGAAAGCACAGAATAGCCAGCAACGCCACGCCCAGAGCGATTTGCTTCCAAGCCAAAGTCCTCTCACTGTACGCTCCAGGAATTGGTGCCAGTTGCCCGATATTATGTAGTAGGTGCCGGTTTCATCCAGCCAGAAACCCGACCTCAGCGGCATTAGCCAGCAGCGGATCAGCGCAGACGCGAACAGGAAAGTCCAGATTATGCCCGTCGTTCTGGGAGTAAGCGTCGAAGATGAATCCATCTGGTTCTCAATCGGAATTTCCATCTTAGCCCAACTTCCGCGCTTTTGAGGACGGCCGCCCCGGCGACCCCGGCGCGTCCCGGCACTGTCTCCCTATCGGAGGTTCAGAGGCAGCCCGAGCTGAACCTGCCGCATGGCGCCCGCGCCGGTCATTTGGCCGAAGGTCGACGAGTTCATGCTGGTCGTCGGGTTCTTGATGTTCACGTAGTTGAACCCATTGGTGATCTCGCTGCCGAACTGCCAGCACTACTCGCGGAGCGAACCGCGGGCTGGTCGGATTGAATACATATGGGGACGGTTTGCCGCCCATATCGGCGTATGGGTTGGCCAGAGAATGGACCGTTGCTGAACTGCCGCCGGGCGGAGAACGGCTGGGGTCCGCCGCCTGGTTCCAGGAATTGCCGGAGATGCCCCCGTAGAAAACGCCGAAGATGGCGCGTGCCGAATTCCTGCCATTGCCAATGGGGTCCCAGGCGCGGCGCGAAGTTGTTGGAGTCCGCACTGACCATGCCGCGCCCCACGCCAGGATCGCCCGGGAACAGCAGCCCGAGCGGCGCCGAGGAGGAGCGCGGCGTGAAGTACGCCATCCGCATCCCTTCCAACGACGCCATGGAGTGAAGGCTGCGAAATCGGTCAACGAGGAAGTGGGGGACGGAAAAGTGTAGGTGGAAATAGTCAAGAGGGCAGCAGTCCCGGACCAGGAGGTCCTCGGGAGGCGCAGGACTGACCCTTTCGGGACTGCAGGGCAGGCATTCAAGAGGAAAACGGTGAGCTTCAACGGCTCTAAGACAGGCCGATTGTGGTAAGCTGTTGTCGGCCGGCAGGCCAAAAAGAAAATTCTGGCTAAGAATGACCGGTGAATTCATTTATTCGGTTTTGCTGAAGCCGAGGCCTTTGCGGTTGGCCGCAAACGCCGTCCTGCGAGCCTTGCTGCCGCGGGCGGTTGTGCGTGAGGGAGCCACCATTCATCTGAACCCGGCCGATCCGGTGATCTCCGGTGCTCTAATGCTGAACATCTACGAACGGCCTGAGACGGCCTTCTTTCTATCCGTCTGCATGCCGGGTTCTGTGTTTCTCGATGTCGGGGCGAACTGCGGGTACTACACCGGACTGTTCTTGTCGCGCGCCGACCGGCACAGCCGGGTGGTAGCTCTCGAGCCCGACCCCCAGTGCTTCCCGTTTCTCAAACGCACAGCCGCCGCTAATGGAGCGGGGGAAGCGACTTGCCTGCAAGTAGCGGCAGCGGATGCAAGTGGGACCGCATGTCTATACAGAAATGACGACAACCGGGGGGACAACCGCCTTTACCGAAACGATCTGGCTACTTCCTCCTGCCTGGTGCAGGTAACTACGGCCGATAACATTCTCGACGAACTCAATATATTGGAAGCGAACCTTGTCAAGATCGATGTGCAGGGGTACGAGGCCAGCGTGCTGCGAGGAATGCGGAGGGTGATCGAGCGCACCAGCAGAATGATCGTCCTGACCGAATTTTGGCCGTCGGGTCTTGAGCAGGCAGGCGATACCCCCGTCGCCATGCTGGACTTCCTGTCCGCGAATGGGTTCGCGGTTTTCCATCTCAACCGATATTCACGCCTGGTCCGCATCGCGGACCGGAGCGCGTTTATACGGGGCTATCCCGGGCGGCGATACACCAATATTGTGGCGATGAAGGGCGTGGACTCTCGCCCGTGGATGCAGCCGGATGCCTGAACTGAGCGTCATTCTGCCCACTCTTGACGAGATCGGTAATATCGGTCGGATGATCGAGCGCCTGATGGACGTTCTGGCTGAGATCGATTACGAGATCATCGTGGTGGATGACGACTCGGAGGATGGAACAGCTGCGCTGGTCCGCGAAATTGCGCAACGGCTGCCCAAAGTCCGGCTGGTCCATCGCATCAACCGCCGCGGCCTAGGGTCGGCATGTGTCGAGGGTATGATGGCGAGCACCGCGCCCTATATCGCCGTCATGGATGCCGACCTCCAGCACGATGAGCGGATCCTACCCGAAATGTTCCGCTTGATCCGCCGCGGTGACGTGGATATCGTGATCGCATCCCGGCATGTGGCGGGGGGTAGCACGGGTGGGTTCGCGCGAGCGCGTGCTGCCTTAAGCGAAGCGGGTCACCGCCTAGGCAGTTTCGTCGCAAGAGTTTCGGTTTCCGATTTGATGAGCGGCTATTTTCTGGTGACCCGCGCCTATGCCGATCAATCGGTAAGATCCATGAGCTGCAAAGGTTTCAAGGTCCTGCTCGACCTTCTGACCTCGGGATCGAGGACTCCCCGGATTGCGGAAGTGCCGTACACGTTTCGTAATCGGGAACACGGGCAAAGCAAGCTGGACGTTCTGGTAGGGCTCGAGTACCTGCACTTATTGTTGGACAAGACCCTGGGTCGGTACCTGCCTGTAACTTATCTCCTCTTTTCCATGGTTGGGAGCATTGGCGTATTGTTTCATCTCCTTTTGGTCGCGGCCCTAAGGGACTATGCCGGACTTAGGCTGAACATGGCTCAAATAGTTTCGAGCGCCTTGGTCATCGTGCTTAATTTCTTTCTGAACAATCGTCTGACGTTTCGCGATGTGCGTCTGAAAGGTAACGAGTTATACGCTGGGTTTGTCAGGTTTTTCGGAGCATGTCTGCTAGGCCTGCTCGCGAACGTGGAAATCGCGCGGTACCTCCGCTCGTTCAACGTTCCGTGGTATGCCGCTTCCGCCGCCGGAATTATCGCCGGTTCCGTGTGGAACTACAGCGTGAGCAGTATTGCGGTCTGGCACAGGAGACGCCGTCGCGTGAGCCTTCGCGTGCAAACCGCGGGCGGGAATGTCTAACCCAGCGCGTTGACTTCTATCCGAAATCTCACCTCGGCGGTGCAGCGTTTTACCCAAGCGGGCTCGTTCTGCGGGCCCGTTTTGCCTTGACCGTTCTCCGCAGCCGGGCGGTGGTGCGATTCTACAATAAAAGAGGGGCTGCCGAGCAATGGATCCAGGAGGGCAAGCAGGCGGTCAAGATGACCCGGCTGAGCTGCCACCGGTTCCGGTCCAACGAGGTAAGGTCTGATAGGGCAGGACGGCTGGTGGAACAGATGGAGCGTGGGAGGAGGTGCGGGGCAAGGCTCGACGCAGGGTCGTATGGGACCACCGGAAGGCCCCGAAAAGGTCGATTCGGGAGATCGAAGTTGTTGAGAATATCGACAAACGCTGAGGTTTTCACATCTCAGGTTACGTTTATTTTAGCTGTCGCGACAAATTGGGTCACATTTATCTTGACTCTCGCGACAAACTGGTGGAGAATACAAGCACAGGGCTTTGAAATCCTGGGTAGGCCAGAATTGTGGGCTGTTGGCGGCAGCAGAGGGGCCGGCTCTTATCCGGCAGCAGAGCGCCGGCTGTTTCCGGCAGCAGAGAGGCCGGATGTTGTCCGGCAAAGAGGGGATGTTACATGAAAGCTTTTACGAGAATTCATAGGATGCTCGGAGGGGCGCTACTGATAGCGCTGGCCCTAGGCACCCTTTTCGCAGCTACACCAACCCAGATCACGACCGCATCCGGACCCATTGGGGTCACGGCTTCGGAATCTCAACTGTTGTTTGCTCAACCATTTTGCTCTGCGGACTCCGCCGGCCTGTTGCCCGTGCCGCGCGGGGTTTATTCGGTAAACACAGCGACCGGCATTGCCACCCTGTACGCACCCATACCTGCTCCGTCCTTTACGACAAGCGGACTGTACTGCGGGGAAATGTACATGACTCTCGCGGCGGCCGGCAATCTCGGGGGCTTTACTGCGGGTGCGGCGTACGTAACCCAAGGCGCCAACATTTACGTTGTGCCTCCCGGGGGCGGATCATCGACGCTGCTCACCATTAGCGGCACGCCGCTCGCGGCTACACAAGGGCATTCCGGAATTCAGTTTGACACTCAGGGCGCTTTTGGCTATAACCTGATCTTCACAAGTTCAGAAGGGGTCTGGACGGTCACATCGGCCGGCGTCGCGACAAAGATCGCCCTCGGTGTTTCGCCCGGCAACCCGGTTTATATTGAAAGCCCGTCGGTCGCCCCAACGGGTGTTCTCTATGTAACGGTCGAAGATGACACGTTTCCCGCAGGTGTCGGCCCGTTGAGTGGCCTTTATTCTCTGGGGGGCGGTGTCTTGACAGTCGTTGCCGGAGGGGGAACAGGGGGAAACCCCGGGACGCAGTCACCGGAGTCTATCAATTTCGTTCCCACACCCACGTGCTCTCTGAGCATCAAGGGCGTCCCATACGGCGGTTTTCTGAGCGTCTTCAGCCAGGGTACCGTTGGTTTGCTCCAGCCGCCGACCAGCAGTATCGACGGCTTCCTGTTCAGCGCTATCAACGCGAATGCAGGCAAAGCAATCGAAACCTTTGAATATGCCTCGACTTCGGGTTACGCGACGGGGCCCGACATGAAGGTCTACGATCCGGTCGCGGGAACGTTCGCCACGTTTGCCGACGTGCCGAACCAGTTGGAAGGCTTCAACCTGGTCACCTGCCACGTGCCGCCGCCCCCGCCGCCGCCCACCGGTTGCCCTGCCACCCAGGGCTTCTGGCACAAAGGCGCAAACTGGCCAGCCGTCAACGCCTCTTTCGGTGGCATTGTCTACAATGGCGGCACCGACTTTAGCATGGTCATCGGCGGGAAAACGTATACCCAGACCGAGCTTTTGCAGGTCATGCCCAGCGGCGGGCTTCACTCCGGCAATTACGCCAATTCGCTCAGCCAGTTGATTGCCGCCGTGCTCAACATCGCAGCCGGCGCGCAGCACACCATCGGCGCGTTCAACGCCATCGCTTCCGACAACGGCTGGCTCAATGGGGTGCAGATTTTCTGCGGCGCCTCCCTCAATACTTTATGTTCGGTCCCCGCCACCGTCGTGAGTGGTGTGGAGGCTAACCTGACCGCGCTGGACAACTACAACAGCGCCTTGGGTCTCCGCTGCAGCGAAGGCGCGGGACTGACGATCGGCAGCGGCAAAGGCCCGAAGTAGTTTCGCGGCTGACGTTTCGAGAGGGGCGGCAGTTGGAAGTCGCCCCTTTTTCTTTGTGTGCCGAGTATGTTCGACAACTCGGGGGTGAAAGTTCCCTTGACAACCTGATGGAGGTGAAGTCATATGCTATGGAGCTTCAGGCGCCGCTGCATCGCGTCTCATGCCCCCGGTAGTCCGTCGGAGTGATTTTGCAGAAGGCCGTGTTGACGACGAATCGCCATGCTGAGTTGCTCCGTCTTGCCGCGCCGGCGGTTCTGATTGCCTGCGCGCTATTTCTCCCCTTCATTCACAAAGCCTACGCCATAGACGATCCGTACTTTCTGTTGCAGGCACTGCAGATCAAAAAACAGTTCTTTCGACCGATGAACTTCACCATCTGCTGGTTCCAGCCGGTCATTTGCGGCCCGGCGAATTCGCAGGCCCCCGAAGCCGCGCTCATGGGATATGTCCTGCTGCCGGTCATCCGCTTTGCAAGCACGGAAGCCATCATCCACATCCTTCAGTTCGTGCTGCTGTCAGCCGGAGTTGTGGCGGCGGTTTCACTCGCCCGGCGTTTGGGCGCGCCGCCGTTCGAAGCACGCGCCGTTGGGATGCTGCTGGTCGCTTTTCCGCCAGTCCTGGCGATGACGAACACCGTGATGCCGGATGTTCTGGCGATGTCTCTGGGAGTGATCGGCCTCGAAGGATTCCAGGCTTGGCTTGAGAGCGGAAAGAAATCAGCCGGCATTCGATCCGCCATTGCCTTGGGTTTCGCGCCATACGCGCGAGTCCATTCGCTCGGCCTCATCGCAGTGGCGGGCATGGCTGCATGGTTGCACTGGAATCGATTGCGGTCCCGCGGCCAATCGCTCCCCCACAGCCGATTGTTCGAACGAGCGCTCCCCTTGGCAATTGCGGCCGGAATCTTCGCTGCATTAACGGCATTGACGTCGGAGCGGGGTGCGGCCGCGGCGCTGCCACCGGCGTTTAACCTCGATCTCGGCAATGTGCCAAGAAACTCGTTGGCTCTGTTCTGGTATTATCTCGTCTGCTTTCCAGTGACGGCGTTCTGGCTCGTGCGCGTTCGGCGCTGGGGTGTTTGGCTGGCGTTGGTTGTGGGCGTGGTCTTCGCCACATTGCTATTGAGTGGCCGATTCACGCCGATACATGCAGCACGCTGGACATTGGCAACCTTGAGCGTCTTGTGCATCCTCCACCTGGTGTGGACTGGAATCCGCGAATCGTCCTATGAAGGAATGCTGGGAGTCTGGCTGCTGGTTCCCCTGGTAGTGACTCCGTATATCCATCTGGCGCCCAAAGCAGCGATGATTTGCGCGCCGGCCGCGGCGATAGCCGGAGTGGGCATGTTGCGGCGTGAGACTGCGATTCTCCGTGTGCGCCTGCTGTCAGGCGCAATCGCGCTATTCGCGGTAGCGTCACTCGCGATTCTGCAAGCCGACCAGCGGTTTGCCAACCTGCCGAGACAGGCCAGTGCGGAATTGGTTGAGCCTTATGTAAAGAGTGGGGAACGGGTTTGGTTCACCGGCCAGTGGGGATTGTACTGGTATGCCTCACAGGCCGGCGCGCACGTCGTCGTACCAGGCAAACTGGAGCCGGCCCCGGGGGATCTGTTGATCACTCAGACGATGGAAGGACTTTCCCTACCGCTCGAGGTTTTCCAGCCCCGCGAGGTGATCGCCAGGCGTGTCTTCGCGTGGAGCGGAGGCAGGGTCATGAGCCAACGAGCGGGCGCGGGCCTTTATTCGAATTACTGGGGTCCGCTCCCGTGGTCGCTGGAATCGGGTGAAGTTGCGCGGTTCGAGCTTTGGCGCATTGGTTCTGGTGGATTGAGCAAGTAAAACTGAGGCCTTACGTAGGAACACAGCAGCCCCTTTTAGGGCCGTAGGCCTTTTTTGCCGAGACACGGGGCCGTGTTGGAGGACGATCCAGATATGGTGATATGAGAGGCTCGGCCACGGGCGGTAGGCTGGTCGCGCTGAGTTTAGATTCTTACGCCTTGAATCGTAAACAGAAATACTTCAACAAAGCTCAGGCTGCCTCAAGTAGTTGAATGACGTTGCGGATGGAGGCGTCGGCCTGGTGGTACGCAGTTTCTAAATTTGCCTCGGGCCTTCAAAGTTCCGGCAAGATGCTCTGCCTGGTTCCCGGCGAGATGGCGCGGCGAAATCGAGTAATCGGAGCACCGCGCCTGGACGGGAGCGTTTCGGCCTGGAACGTCGAGGCGTACCGTAATCGAAACCACTGCTGCCACGAATCGCTGTTGTTTGTATCGACGACGAAGAACTCGTCCCGGGAAGCCAGACCGCGGACCGCATTCGCCATATAGCCATCAAAGCCGGCGCCAGGCTCGTAAGGCAGCGCGACCATGGCACCGGGGATGGGGTACATGTGAATAGGGGCCAGAAGAAACCCCAGGCGCACCTCATCGTTGAACCATTGCAAGCTCTTAGCTTCGATAAAGCCGGATTTGACGAATATCGGTGCATCGGGCGCATACGCCTGTTGCCGCAGGATGCCAGCCGTCTCCCGCCAGTCCACCTCGACGGATGGCCACAGGGTGCTTGACCATGTGGCGATAACCAGGCCTAGGGCCACCACCGAGACCAACGTCATGCGTTGGTGACTGTGCTTCACGCAGCACACAAACATGGCAAACACCAACGCGACGGCAGGTAGAATATACGCGTAATAACGGAGCACGAACAGTTTGGCGGGGGTGAATTTCGCAACCACCGCCAATATCCCTGGCGGTAACGTCAACCAAGTGGTAACCATCAGTCCGGCGCGCCTGCTGACTGGGAGCACACGCCACTCGACGCTCGGAAAGATCAGGTACAGAAGGGCAACCCCGAAAAGTAAGGCACCGCCCCCGATGCCAGGGAAAAAGCCGAAAACATTCGCCCAACCGGGGGTCTCGGCGAAGCTGTAAGTGGATGCCCGGCCGGCGGCGGAGCGGTAATACGGCAGAACAGGAAAGCAGAGAATAGCCAGCGACACCGCGCCCAGAGCGATTTGCTTCCAAGCCAAAGTCCTTTCACTGAGAGCCTCGCGCGCGATCACCAGCGCGTAGACGAATCCCATGAGCCCGTACGTTGGGTGCGAGTAAAATGCCGCGGCCAGAAATACGATGCAGAGCGCACCGTCCAATCTACGCCGCTTGTCGAGCCATCGCCAGAAATACAGGATGGAGGCGAGGAGGACGGCGATCGAGAGGGAGTAGGGCCGAGCCTGATAGGCTAAATGCCCTATGTCCGGCATTGCTATGAAAATGAGAGTCGCAGTCAAGCCTGCTGCCGGGTAGACGAACCGAGCGGTCAAACGATACAGGAGGAACGCCGCCAGCGCCATGGCGAGAATGGACGGCGTCCTCAGAATCAGTTCGCTCGATCCCACACCGTGGTACACCAGCCACAACATGCCGCAGTACAACGGCGACTGAATGGCCACGCTCATACGCTCCAGGAATTGGTGCCAGTTGCCCGATATTATGTAGTAGGTGCCGGTTTCATCCAGCCAGAAACCCGACCTCAGCGGCATTAGCCAGCAGCGGATCAGCGCAGACGCGAACAGGAAAGTCCAGATTATGCCCGTCGTTCTGGGAGTAAGCGTCGAAGATGAATCCATCTGGTTCTCAATCGGAATTCCCTAGAGCCCTTCCCAAAGAACAACTCTGCCCGTTCGAGAGATCACCACCCGATCTTAGCATGTGGCCTTCGCTCCTGAATCCACAGAATTGCTCGCAGTTTCGGTGCTGGCGGTGGTGGCGCTGCTCGGCCTTTGGGCGGCCATCGCCCGGCGCATCTGACCATGCATTTTCAGCTTCAGGCGGCCATTACCAACGTGCTGTTGTTGTGCATTCTCACAGCGCCCCACGAGTTCGCGCACGCCTGGGTGGCCACCCTGTTGGGCGACGATACCCCGCGACGCGACGGCCGCGTCACGCTCTATCCGCTGGCCCACGTAGACTGGCTGGGCACCGCCATCCTGCCGTTCGTGACTTCCCTGCTGGGCGGCGGCTTCCTGGGGTGGGGCAAGCCCGTGCGCACCGACCCCTCCAAGTTGAAGGGCGGGTTGAACGGCCTGGCCCTGGTGGCGCTGGCCGGGCCCTTCAGCAACGTGGTATTCGCCGTGGTGCTGGGCGTAGCGGCGGTGGCCACCGCTCACCCGTTGCCGGCGTTGGCGCAATTCGCCGTGCGCGGCGTATGGCTGAGCCTGTACCTGGGGATCTTCAACCTGCTGCCGGTGCCGCCGCTCGATGGCTCGAAGCTGCTGCTGGCGGCGCGCATTCCCATGGCGGTCTATATGGAGATCTCGCGATTCGGCTTCATGCTGCTGATCGTGGCCGTTTCGGTCTCCGATTTCGGCCGCTGGATGGCTGGGTGGGCCTATTGGGGAACGCGGACGATTCTGGGGGTGTTGCAGTAGTTTGGCGTACCATAAGAGAAGGAGATCGGACGATGGCGAGTCTCGACTGGTCGCAATGCCCCGCCGTGGAGAGCATTCCCGGCAAAGTCAGCGGCGCCTGGGTGCTGCGGGGAACCCGTATGCCCGTAGCCGCAATTTTCGAAAATATCGAAG
>OCZT010006286.1_pt1 | contig 11766 bp, 10 predicted proteins | sample 1539031 | NCBI WGS metagenome assembly OCZT01 (sample SAMEA3539308, study PRJEB22396) | soil metagenome | biome: tundra; feature: field; material: soil | place: USA | collected 2010-05 | depth 0.15 m
CATACGAGACATTGGCGTGACTGGAGTTCAGACGTGTGCTCTTCCGATCTATCTCGATTCGAGCCTCGGTCCCGGTCAACCTCCGGCCGCTCGACCAGGCGCACAAGCTTGGCAACGCGTTCGGCCTCGTGTTCCTAACCCTTCCCATCGGCATCGTCGACCCTGTGCGGCGCGTGCGCGCGATCAAGAAGGAGATGGATGAGCTCAAGGGCTCGCCGGAGGCGCTGGTCGCATTCGGGCTGCTCAGCCTGATGGGCCTGGCTCCGGTCGAGGTCGAGCAGCTGGGCCTGCGCTTCTTCGGCAGCAAGGCGAGCGCCGTGCTGACCAACGTACCGGGGCCGCGCCAACCTCTGTACATGGCGGGCCACAAGATCGACAAGGTCATGTTCTGGGTCCCGCAGTCCGGTCACATGGGACTGGGGATCAGCATCCTCAGCTACAACGGTGGCGTGATGCTCGGAATCGCCACGGACGCCGGCCTGGTGCCCGATCCCGAGCGCATCGTGGACAACTTCAAGGTCGAGTTCGAGGCGGTGCGCGCGGCCGCCCAGGGGCTGTTACGAACCAAAAAGATCAAGCGCCCGCTCCGCCCGGCGCGGCGGCGGAAGACGGCTCCGGCGAAAGCACGCGCGTAACCTTTGTGTTACGTGGTAATTTTGTAACACCATGCCAGACGCCACCGCGGTTGCCCCGACCGAGCGAGAGGCCCTCGACGCCTATTCGCAGATCGTCAGCTCCGTTGCAGAGCGCGTACTGCCCTCCGTCGCCAGCCTCCGCGTCCGCATGGGCGCCAGCACCCGAGACGGCGGCGCCGGCTCAGGGGTCGTCCTCACCCGCGACGGGTACCTGGTCACCTCCGCCCACGTCCTGGCGCAGGCACGCGCGGCAAGCGCCTCGTTCATCGACGGGACCGAGTACGAGCTGGATCTGGTCGGCGCCGACCCCCTTTCGGACCTGGCCGTGGCTCGGGCGCGCTCGGCCAACCTCGAGCCGATCCCCATCGGGGATGCAGACGCGCTGCGGGTCGGCCAGCTGGTGGTCGCGATCGGGAACCCGATGGGCTTCTCAGGGTCCGTCACGTCGGGGGTCGTCAGCGGGTTAGGCCGCTCGCTGGCGACCGCCGACGGCAACGGCCACCGCCGCTTCGTCGAGGATGTGATCCAGACCGACGCCGCTCTGAACCCGGGCAACTCAGGCGGCGCTCTCGCCGATTGGCAGGCCCGCCTGATCGGAGTCAACACGGCGGTCGCGGGGATGGGGCTCGGCCTGGCGGTCCCGATCAACTCGACCACCCAGGCGATCCTGGCGGCGCTGATGCGAAACGGGCGCGTGCGCCGTGGTTTCCTGGGCATTGCCGGAGGAACCCGCGCCATGCCGCCTTCGATGGCCGAGCGCCTGGGCCGCAAAGCGGGCGTGGAGGTGCAGGAGGTCGTCGGCGGCAGCCCTGCCGCCGCCGCCGGCCTTCAGGGCGGGGACCTGATCGTCTCCATCGGGGAGGCTACCGTGACCAAGTCCGGCGACCTGCAGCGGCTGATGGTGGAAGCGCGAATCGGATCGAAGCTGCCTCTGACGGTTTTGCGCGGCGATCAGCTGTTGACGCTCGACGTGGTGCCCGCCGAACTCAATTAAACTGGCCGAAAGTGGCCAAAGAGATCCGGGACCTGCTTCGCGCCGAGCTGCGCGATGACCGTTTCCGGATGGTGGACGTCGATGCCGACTCGACACCAGGTCTCAAGAGGCGCAAGCGGGCGAGGAAAGAGATGGAGGCGGCCAGCGCGAACCTGTTCAGCCTCCAGGAGCGTCTGTTTGCGGAACAAAAGCGCTCTGTCCTGATCGTGCTGCAAGGGATGGACACCGGAGGCAAGGACGGAACCATCACCCATGTGATCGGACACCTCAACCCACAGGGGGTCGAAACCGCCACTTTCAAGGCCCCGACTCCCCGGGAACGGCGGCACAGCTTTCTGTGGCGAATCCGTCCCCACCTGCCGGATTCGGGCCAGATCGGGATCTTCAACCGCTCGCATTACGAGGACGTGCTCATCGCACGAGTCCATGCCCTTGCCCCACCGCCAGTGATCGAGCGCCGCTATGCGCTGATCAACAAGTTCGAGAAGGAGCTCGTTCGAACCGGGACCAAGGTGATCAAGTTCTGTCTCCACATCTCATATGACGAGCAGCGCCGGCGGCTGCTCGAACGCCTGCGCGATCCTGACAAGAACTGGAAGTTTCACGAGACCGACATCGACGAGCGTGCTTACTGGGACGACTACCAGAGCGCCTACAGCATCGCCATCACCCGTTGCTCCACGCAATGGGCACCTTGGTACGTCATTCCCGCCAACGACAAGGACTATCGCAACTGGGCCGTGAGCAAGATCCTCACCGAGACTCTCGATGACATGAACCCGCAATACCCCCATCCCAAGCTCGACATCCCGCGCCTAGTAAAGCGATTGAAGGACTAAGCTTCCAACGCACGTCGCGCGGAGGTTCGGTGGGTTGCGGCTGAAGGGCGTTTAAAAAGGGGGGATCCGGATATGAAAGGGCTGCGCCTCGTTTCCTGTTTGGCGGCGGCCATCGTCCTCGCCGCTTGTGGCGGCGGGGGCGCGACCTCGGCAAAGGTCATCAAGCTCGGCGCGATCCTGTCCATCACGGGCGCCGGGGGTGTTTATGGGCCCCAGAGCCGAGACGGCATGAATTTGGCCGTCAAGCAGATCAACGCTTCCGGCGGCGTCAACGGCGCGACCATCAAGCTCACGATCAACGACGATGCTTCGCTGCAGCCTCAAGCGCAGCAGCTGGCTCAGACATTGATCCAGCAGGAGCAGGATCTAGCGCTGCTCGGGCCGACGCTCTCGAACTCCGCCGTGGCGGCTCACCCACTCGCGGAAAGGCTGAAGACCCCGATCCTCGCCGTAAGCACGACCGGGATCCACATCGTCCCCGACTGCAACTTCCCGTCTACCGCCCCGTGCCAATACGTGTTCCGCGACAGCCTGGGCGAACAGACCGCGATCCCGGATAACATCCAGTCTTACGCGGCTGACGCGCACCCCAAAACCGGCGTGCTCCTGGTCGCACAGGACGACAAGTTCTCCAGCGACGGCGGGCTGATCGTGCAGAACACCGTCGGCCAGTACGGCATCACCCTGAAGAAGACGATCAAGTTCAACAAGGCAGAAGCCGACCTCTCGCCATACGTGACACAGGCAGTGCAGCTGAACCCCGACGTGATCTTCATCACATCGCTGGGCGGCATACCGGCCAAGATCATGACCGAGGCGCGCAACCAAGGCTGGAAGGGCCAGTTCCTGGGTGGCAACGGCTTCAACACCGCCACCGTTTCCAAAGACGCCGGCGCGAGTGGCAAGGGCGCCCGAAGCGCGAGCGCGTGGTACCTGGGCAACACTTTCCCGTCCAACGCTGAGTTCGTGACTGCATTCAAGGCTGAGTACGGCCACGACCCGGACCAGTTCGCAGCCCAGGGTTACACGGCTATCAAGGTCCTGGCCGACGCCGCATCGCGCGCCAACCTCACCTTCAGCGACCTCGCCGGTGACCGCGACCGGCTGCGGGCAGCGATGGAGACGGTGAACATCCAGACGCCGCTGGGGCCGTTCCAGTTCACAGCCAGCCACGACGTGAAGCAAACTGTGTGGATAATCGCCATGGATGGCAACGGTGGCTTCACTCTCGTCCACGAAATCAAGGCCAGCTAAGTCAAATGACGGGGAGCACGGGGGGGCCCTGACCCCCCCGTTCTTGTTTTGGGGCAACAACTCCTAAACGCGATCTTCATCGGGTCCATCTACGCCCTTTTCGCCGTCGGCTACACGCTCGTCTTCGGGATTCTCGACATCCTCAACCTGGCGCACAGCGCGGTCTTCATGTTCGGGGCCGCCGTCACGTACTCACTGGTGGTCAACCATGGCCAGTCCTTCTGGGTCGCATGCGTGCTCGGCGTCGCCGCCGCTGGGCTGATGGGGCTGGTTATCGAACATGTCTGCCTGCGCCCGCTGCGGCGCCGCCGCGCTCCGCCGATCGCGGCGCTCATTTCCACGATCGGGCTTGCGCTGATCATCGTCGCCGCCATCGAGCAGGGGCGCCCCGACACGATCTTCAGGTGGCTCTGGGTGGACGGCGCGAACTCGGTCAGCTTTCCGGCCGGGACCGTCCCCAACCCGACCTGGCACGTTGCGGGACTCACCCTGGAGGCGAGCAAGGTCGCCATCATCCCGATCTCGATTTTCCTGATGCTCGTGCTCGGCTATGTGATGCGCTACACGCAGGTCGGCCGCGGCCTGCGCGCCGTGGCTGAGAATCCCCGCGCCGCGCAGTTGATGGGGCTCGACGTGGATCGCATGATCTCGCTCACGCTGGTCATCTCGTCAGCACTCGGCGGGCTGGCCGGCATCCTCTTTGGAGTGGCGCTCGGCGACATCAGCCCGTACATCGGCCGGGACAACGTCGAGGTGCGTGGGCTCGCCGTGATCGTGCTGGGTGGCATGGGCAGCATCCCCGGCGCGGTGGCCGGTGGCTATTTGCTGGGGTTGATCGAGGTTCTCGCGCTCCTGGTGCTGGGCAGCAGTGCGCGAGCCGGTGTCGCCTTCGCCGCCCTGTTCCTCATTTTGGTGCTGCGCCCGCAAGGTCTGTTCGGCGCCCCGCTGAAAGAGAAGGTCTGAGGGTGGACTGATGGATTTCATCAGCCAGCTCCTGTCCGACCCGGTCGGCTTTTACAACTCCCACACGCTGCTCATCGCCCAGATCGGGATCAACAGCATCGCCGCCACATCCATGTTCGTGGTCCTGTACTCGGGCCAGCTGTCGCTCGCCGCGCCGGGCTTCATGGCCATTGGCGCGTACACATCGGTCTTGATGGACGCGTACTGGCATACCCCTCTCGCGTTGAACGTCGCCGCGGGGACGCTGCTGGCGGGCGTGGTGGGTGTGCTGGTCGGATTGCCCGCTCTGCGCCTGCGCGGCGTATTCCTCGCCATCGCGACCATCGGCTTCATCGAGGCCCTGCGGCTGGGCGTGATCCTCAACCTGCCGATCACCGGCGAGGGCTTGGGGCTCAAGAACCCTACCCCCGACCCGCTCGGCGGTATCAACATCGTCCTGGTCGCCGTTGTGGTGGTTGTCTTCTTGATGTGGCGGCTGACCAAGGGCAGGCTGGGCCAAGCGTGGTCTGCCATCCGCCAGGATGAGCTGGCGGCCCTGAGCCAGGGAATCAACGTGGCGCGCTACAAGCTGCTCGCTTTCACGCTGAGTGCGGTCCTCGCGGGATTTGCCGGAGGGCTCGAATCCCACCTGACTTTTTTCCTCAACCCTGGGGACGCCGACTACGGCGTCTCACGCGCGGTGCAGATCCTCACCTTCGCGGTGCTGGGCGGGAGCGGCAACATCTTCGGTCCGTTGGTCGGAGCGCTGTTTCTGACCACGCTGCCGGAGATCATCCGCCAGGCCGTTGACTACCGCGACGTCGTCAGCGGAGTGATCCTGATCGCCGTCATCATCTTCAGGCCTCAGGGAATCGTCGGCCGCGGCGGCCTCGCGATTGTCAGACCCCGTTGGTGGCCGCGAACGCGGCGCCGTGCTCCTTCGCCTGGATAGCGTCCAGCGCCACTTCGGCGGCGTGCGTGCCGTCGACGGAGTGTCGCTGGACGTGGAGGAAGGATCGATCCAGGGCATCATCGGCCCCAACGGTGCGGGCAAGACCACGCTCGTAAATGTCATCACCGGCTACGTGACATTCCAGTCAGGCGAAGCCTGGATTGGATCGGACAAGCTCCGCGGGCTCCCGGCCCACCGAATCGCCAGTCTTGGCATCGCGCGCACCTTTCAGAACATCCGGCTCTTCAAAGATCTCAGCGCCATCGACAACGTGCTCGTGGGCATGCACTCGCGACGGCGCGATGACACGCTCTCACAGCTGGCGACGCTGCCAGCCTTCCGCCGCGCGCACCGCGTGCGCCTCAACGAAGCCCACCGCCTGATGGAGGTCGCGGGGCTGGACCCCAAGGGGGTGGGCGGTCGCGCAGCCGGAACGCTGCCCTATGGCGACCAGAGACGCCTCGAGATCGCGCGTGCGCTCGCGCTGCAGCCTCGCCTCCTCATCCTCGACGAACCCGCCGCGGGTATGAACCCGTCCGAGAAACAAGGCATACGCGAGCTGATCGAACGCCTCAACAAAGATGGCCTGACGATCCTCCTCATCGACCACGACATGCGGCTCGTGATGGGTGTCTGCACCCGTGTCGCCGTGCTCAACTTCGGTCGAAAGATCGCCGACGGCACCCCCCAGGAGGTCTCCACCGATGCCGCTGTGATCAAGGCCTACCTTGGTACCGGTGGTGAGCGCGAGGTCTCCAGCGCACCGGGAGCCAGCGGCGTCGACGAAGCCACGGAGGTGGTTCAGGCCGCCGCCACGTCCAAAGTCACGGCCGAGCCCGAAGGCGCGATCCTCGAGGTCCACGAGCTGTCCGTCAGCTACGGCGCAGTGAATGCGGTCCGCGGCGCCTCGCTGCGAGTCGCCGATGGCGAGGTGGTCGCTTTGATCGGCGCCAATGGCGCTGGAAAGTCCACCATCCTCAACACGCTGTCGGGCCTCATCCGCCCGGACTCGGGCACCGCGATCTTCGACGGCCTGGACCTGACCGCCGCCAAGCCCTCCAGCATCGTCCGCCACGGTCTGATCCAGGTGCCTGAGGGTCGCGAGATCCTGGCACGCCAAACCGTGCTGGAGAACCTGGAGCTGGCCACCTGGGCCAGACACGACCGCGCGGCGGTCGCTAAGGAGATCGAAGGTGCGATGAAGCGCTTTCCCATCCTCGGTGAGCGGCGGGCCGCGCGCGCAGGCACCCTGTCCGGCGGCGAGCAGCAAATGCTGGCGATCGCCCGCGGGCTGCTCGCCAAGCCGCGGCTGCTGCTGCTGGATGAGCCGTCGCTGGGGCTGGCGCCGCAGTTGGTCGACGAGGTGTTCGCGGCGATCGCGGAGATCCACCGCGATGGAACCACGATCCTGCTGGTGGAGCAGAACGCTCTACGCGCGCTCGCGATCGCCGACCGCGCGTACGTCATCGAAACCGGCCAGATCCTGCTGACCGGCAGCGGCGACGACCTGCTCCACAACCCCGCGGTGAGGCGCGCATATCTCGGCGGATAGGCAACGGGTAGGCGACGGGTCCTCGACCCGCCTTATGAGAGGGAACCCGGATGGTTTCCGCTCATCGCCGGGCGCTTCGCGCGCGGCTGCTCTCTTTCCGGTATATGGATGGGATTTGTTTGAGGATTAGTTTCTCCACGCGACGATTGGTGGTGGCGTGGACAAAGTCATGGCCGGGGGGACCCCAGTCAACCCAGGCACGCTAGCGCTCTATAGCGGGGGGCGGGACAAGGCTAAATAAAAAAACCCCGGGCCGTGAGGCCCGGGGCTTAATTGGTCGTCTAACCCTTAAAGGGTGCGAACGCTCTTCGCGCGTGGCCCCTTGGGGCTCGCCTCGATCTCGAAGGATACCTTCTCGCCACCCTGGAGGCTGTCGAAGTCACCTTCGGTGCCACTCCTGTGGAAGAAGAATTCCTTACCGTCTTCGGCAGCGATAAAGCCGAAGCCACGGTCCGCGACCAGTTTCTTGATGGTGCCTGTAGGCATTTCCATCTCCTATCTCTCGAACTATGGCCAACTCAACTCGGCGGGCCTGTTCGAGAAACGGAGCCTGCGGTGAGCGCCTGCACTGTGCCGGCGATGTGAGTATACCCCAGACAGCCAAATGTCAACCTCAGGGGGGCTGGCCACCGGGGGCGGCCGGCCGGAGGCGGGGTCCGCTGGGTCTAGCCCGCCCCTTGCCCCGATTTCACACGTTCTGGGCGGGGGGCTTCGGAGGTACGGCGGGCACGTGACTGGTCCACCTCGGTGAGGTGGCGCTTGCGCAGGCGCAGGTGCTTCGGGGTCACCTCGAGCAGCTCGTCGTCGGAAAGGAAGTCCAACGCCTGCTCCAGGCTCTGCCTCGAGGCCGGGGTCAGCCGCACCGAGATGTCGGAGGTCGACGACCGGATGTTGGACTGCTTCTTCTCCCGGCAGACGTTAACCCGGATGTCTCCGGGCCTCTTCTGGATGCCCACGATCATGCCTTCGTATACCGCCTCCCCCGCCTCTATGAACGTCGTGCCACGCTCCTGGGCGCCGGCAAGGCCGAATGCAAGGGTGGTGCCCGCCGATGATGCCGTGAGGGCGCCGTTGCGTTGTTCCCTGAAGTCGCCAGCCCAGGGCCGGTAGCCGATCCCGATCGAGCCCATGAGCCCGGTGCCGGCGGTCAGCGTCAGGAAGCTGTTCCGGAAGCCGATCAGGCCGCGCGTCGGGATGAGGTACTCGAGACGCACGCCACCCCTGGAGTCGTAGCTGATCTCGATCATCTCTCCCCTGCGCTTTCCAAGCGACTCCGTCACTGCGCCCAGGTTCTCCTCGCGGACGTCGACGGTGAGCCGCTCCACCGGCTCCATGCGCTGGCCATTGATCTTCTTGACGATGGCCTCCGGGCGGGAGACCTCGAATTCGTATCCCTCCCGCCGCATGGTTTCGATGAGCACCGCAAGGTGGAGCTCGCCGCGGCCGCTCACCATGAAACGCTCGGCTGCCTCCGTGTCTTCGACATGGAGCCCGAGGTTGACATCGAGCTCCTTGTACAGTCGCGCCCGCAGCTGCCGGGTGGTCGAGAACTTGCCCTCGCGACCGGTGAATGGCGACGTGTTGACGCCGAACGTCATCCTGACGGTCGGCTCATCGATCTCGATGCGCGGAAGCGGATCCGGCGACTCGGGGTCGGCCAGCGTGTCGCCGATGGCAACCTCGTCGAGTCCGGTGAGCACAACGATGTCGCCGGCGGTCGCGGTCGGCACCGCGACGCGGTCCAGGCCCCGATACACGAGCGCCTGCACCACCTTGGCGCGTCGAGGCTCCCCGCTGGCAGTGAGTACCGCTACTGCATCGCCCGGAGCGATGCTGCCTCGCGAGATGCGCCCGATGGCCATCGGCCCCGTGTAGTCGTCGTAGGCTCGATTGGCGACCAGCATCTGAAAGGCTCCAGGCTCGATGACCGGCGGCGGGATGTGCTCGATGATCGTTTTGAACAGCGGCTCGAGGTCAGCCGCCAGGTCGTCCGCGTCGATGCCGGCCCGACCCTCCTTGGCCACGGCGTAGATCACCGGCGCTTCGAGCTGGTCCGCATCCTCGGCGAGCTCGAGGAACAGGTCATGGACCTTGTCGAGGGCAGCCTTCGGGTCGGCATTCTTGCGATCGACCTTGTTGATGACCACGATGATGCGCAGGCCCACCTCGAAGGCTTTGCGCAGGACGAAGCGCGTTTGCGGCATCGGCCCCTCGGCGGCGTCGACCAGCAGCAGGCAGCCGTCGGCCATGTTGAGCACACGCTCCACCTCGCCGCCGAAATCGGCATGCCCTGGGGTGTCGATGATGTTGATGGTCACGTCCCCGTGCCGGACGGATGTGTTCTTGGCGAGGATGGTGATGCCCTTCTCGCGCTCGAGGTCGTTCGAATCCATGATCAGGGTGCCAACGTCCTGGTTGTCCCTAAACGTGTGGCTCTGCTTCAGAAGGGCGTCAACCAGCGTCGTCTTCCCATGGTCGACGTGAGCGATGATCGCCACATTGCGAATGTCGTGTCGGAGATTCGTCAGCGTCATAGGGCAGTACTGATCACGCGCGTGGAGGATGCGGGCACACTGCCAGCACCACGACTATACGGGCCGGGCGATGAGCCCGAACCGTCTCTGCCCCGCGCGGCGGGACGGCCGCGCGGCAGCGCGGGTGGGGAAACCAGCAGGTCACGCGCCTGATCATGATGAGCGTGCAGCCATAACAGCCGAAGTAACATCCATCCCGAAATGAGGCTTCGTACCGTCGTTGCCGGCCTTGCTCTCTCCGGCATCGCGACGGCCTGGGTGATGATCGGCTCCGCGCCTACGGCGAATGCCGATGAGGGGTGGGTGGTCAAATCGTTCAATTCGACCGTCTCCATCGCCCCCGACTCCACGATCGTCGTCACGGAGGACATCCTGGTCGACTTCGGCTCGTTGAGGAAGCACGGGATCTTCAGGACCATTCCGCTTCGCTACCGGTTCGACGACACGCAGGATCGCTACTACCTGATGAGCCAGGTGTCGGTGACCGACGGCTTCAGCCCTATCCCCCATGAGGACTCGATCAGCAGCGACAACGAGGTCATCAAGATCGGGGACCCGAACTCCCTGGTCACGGGCAATCAGCGCTATGTCATCAGATACACCGTGGTGGGAGTGATGAATTCGTTCGCGGACCGCGACGAGCTGTTCTGGAACGTTGATGGAGCGCTGTGGCCGGTCCCGAAAGTCACCGTGAGCGCGACGGTCCAGGTGCCCTCCGGCAGCCTGCAGAAGTCGGCTTGCTACCAGGGTTCGCCGGGTTCGACCGAAACCTGTGAGCACACCGATTCCGGCAGCAGCGCGGCATTCTCGTCCACGCGGCAGCTCGGCTCCGGCGAGGAGATGAGCGTGGTGACTGCTATCAACAAAGGGGCGGTCACCGTGCCCCCGCCGATGCTCGAGCCGCGGCAGCGCGAGTTCCCGCAGGATGCGTTCGAGGTCACGCCTTTGCCGGTCGGGCTGTTCGTGCTCTTGACCTTGCTCGGCGTCGGCCTGGTCGCCTGGAACTGGTGGGCGCACGGCCGCGACCGCGCCTATTTGACCCAGTATTACCTGACCAGCGATCCCCGCCAGCAGACTCAGCCGCTGTTCGCCCACGAGCCGGTGGTGGTCGAGTTCGGACCTCCGCAAAAGATGCGGCCCGCGGAGCTCGGGGTCATCCTTGACGAGAGCGCGGATGCCAAGGACGCGACCGCGACGATAGTCGACCTGGCGGTCCAGGGATACCTCACGATCGCCGAAGGCCCCGGAAAGGCCGACTGGACGCTCACCGAGAAGGCCGGCCCCGACAAAACCGGGCTGCTGCCGTATGAGAAGACGATCTTCGATGGTCTGTTCGCGGGTCGAACCTCGGTCAAGCTCTCCGATCTCAAGGGTACGTTTGCGCCCAGCTTGAAGAAGGCCGAGAACGAGATGTACTCGGACGCGATCTCGCGCGGGCTCTTCACGAGCCGCCCCGACCAGGCCCGTCTGGCTTGGGGAGCCCTGGGCTGCGCAGTCGTCCTGGTCGGCTTTGCCGCCACCGTCGGGCTGGGCCTGGCGTTCGGTTGGGGCCTGGTGGGCATCGCCATCGTGATCACCGGGATCGCGCTCACGGCCAGCTTCCCATTCATGCCACAGCGCACCGCGGCCGGGCGCGAACTGATGCAGCACACGCTCGGCTTTCGCCTCTACATGACGACCGCCGAGAAATACCGGCAGCAGTTCGCGGCGAAGGCGGAGATCTTCACCCAGCTGCTGCCCTACGCGATCGTCTTCGGGTGCGTCACGCTGTGGGCGAAGGCATTCGAAGGGATCGACACGAGCGCGACCAGCTCGTGGTACACGGGCACCGCACCGTTCCAGGCCGCCCTGCTCGCGAACAGCCTCGAGTCGATGAACGCCAACATCTCGAGCGCCATCACCTACGTCCCGCCACGCGCCGGAAGCTCGAGCGGATTCGGGGGCGGTGGCTTCTCGGGGGGCGGCGGCGGCGGCGGCGGCGGCGGCAGCTGGTAAAGGATGAGAGGGAACCCGGATGGTTCCCCTCTCATCGCGCGGCGCAGCCGCAGGCGCAGCTCTCTTTCC
>OCZT010006287.1_pt1 | contig 11766 bp, 8 predicted proteins | sample 1539031 | NCBI WGS metagenome assembly OCZT01 (sample SAMEA3539308, study PRJEB22396) | soil metagenome | biome: tundra; feature: field; material: soil | place: USA | collected 2010-05 | depth 0.15 m
CGATTTAACAGAAGCTAAATGATTGGGAATGCAAGGACTGGCGGAGAGGGAGGGAAGATAATCCTGCCGCACGATACGAACCTTCACCACGATAACTTGTTGATTACAGTAATGCAAGGGGAAAAGGTCAAACAAAATTTTGCGTCTTTGATGCAACACATTGTCCATCAAAGATGAAAATTTCAATAGTTGTTAGGAAGGAACTCGCTCGGCGGCTTTGCTCGCAAGCCATTTTTCATAGAAGATGATGTTTTTCAGTATTTTCGCTGTGCTGCAATCAACACGGTCAAGGTCTGCTCGCTTCAATCGAAACCATTCCCCTTTGACCTTTCTGTTTCGGAAATAATTATGTAGTGCTTTTTCGAGTGTCTTGGGATTTTCTACTACCCAAAATTTCAGAATCTCGATGTGAAAGGGCACGCCTTGTGCCACAGAACGGGTTCTTTTTGTCGGATCATCATTTTTCGAGTACCCGATCTTGTACATACCGTACGCTTTTGAACCGACAAGGTAAACGCATCCCATTCGGTTCAATACTGCTCGGAAGCTGCAATACCTCAGTTTGGGAAAGCTGATATGTGAGATAATCCCGGCTTGAGGGGGTTGGGGCGGAATGCTGGTGTTCATCCCCCGTTCCGCCCTATTTGCTTATGGTAGGCGCATCGAAATGATGGGTTCAGCAGCGAGCAGTTTTCGCAGTAGTGAAAGATTGTCCTTGAGTCCGAGAACGCTGGTAATCGCTGCATCAATCTTCTCTCTGACTTCATCGTCAGCCATTTGAGACAGTGTCTGTATCTCCATCTTGGAAAGTTCATCGTAGGCAGCGCCTAGCTTCTTTTGGGCTTCTTCCGACAGTTCTCTCGAATCAATCACCAACAATTCTTCGAGAGTCGGCTTCTTCAACTCCACCCAAGCGCCTTCGGTGTCCACTCTTGAAGCGATGAGCGACAAGAGACCGAGGGAAGAATTCAACCAGAGAGCCAGAATCTTGTCTGTTGCCCGTCCGCCATCCGTCGCGACAGGCCACCACGTATTCGACAGAACTTTCTCACTGGTACGAATGGCAACCAATCTCGCTGTGGTCAGCCTAAGCCGTTCAGCAATGAGCAATCGTCCAGAACGTGTCCAGAGAAGATGAGCATCCCTGAGATTCCTACCCTTCTTGGCATGTGCGAGAGCCATTAGGTGCTTGTTCGGCTTCTGCGCCATGCACTGGACTGATGTCGTGTCGTGTCCCCATATTGCCGGATACTCGGTCTCTTGGTCGGTAGGCTTGAAGCCGTCATGGATGTCTCGTCGGTCGGGTCCAATATCCGCAATTGCCTTCAGGCGTGTCAGAGGAACTTTGCCGATTACACCCACGCCCGGACGGAAGATTTTTCCCTTCCACAAATAGTGCGCAGCACGGCACAGTTCCGTTTGGGCGAACGCTGCGCCCTCATTCCAATTTCCCTTTCTGATGTCGGTTGCGGGAACTTGAATCATCTCGCCGTACTTTAGTGCAGGCGTCCGCAGTTCATCGCTGCCTGACGGAGCGTCAAGGGATGCTCCCGCTATATGGCGTATGAGCGATGAGACTGTCAGGGCTTCAACGCTGGACTTCGGCTTCGTCCACAGGTTGATTATCTTCGTCGGCTCCTTGGTGTGATCCGCGCCAATCCAGTCCGCTATTATCAGGCACTCACTTAGTGAAGTGTTTTCCGAGAAATTCCAGTTGCCCGGTTGATGGCTCACGATGATGTACTTGACGTGATAATTGTTGCCGAGTAGCAGGCGTGTATCAGTCCATGCGATTCCTGAAAGCAAGGCACGTGGCAGGACGAGCGACATTCTCCCGTCTGCTTTTAGTAGCTGATGACCAATCGCAACGAATACCGACCCCAACCCAGCGGTGATGCTTGCTGGAACACCCCTCGATGCGACCAGCTTCTTAAGTATGGTCTGCATTCGCTGCCGCTCTTTGGCTGGTGCGTGCCCGAACAACAGGTTCCCTCCCACGCTTCTTGTGAATGGCGGGTTCATCAGGCATAAATCCAGTTTTGGTATTTCGATCCTGTCCTGAACCTCACCTTTTCCAGTCAGTCTTGCAGCCCCCGTCGCTGGACCAAACAAGTCCGCCTGCATTTCCACATTGCTGCCTGTCAGCAACTCCAAACTTCCAAGTTTGTCCTTCGCCCCACCAATCGGCAGAGTCGAAAGATTCATTTCTCCAAACTCAACGTCAGGTTCGTGAAGCGCAAGAGCGGAACCCGCAAGATGGATGGCAAACGGGACGACATCCAATCCCCAAAGCACTTTCTCAACGAGCACCCTATGGACGCCTTTTAGATCGGGAAGCTGTCCTCTCTCGGCCCGTGCTCTGACGTGATTCTCAACGATGGTTTGGAGACTTGCCTTCAACAAAGTTCCGGTCCCGCATGCCAAGTCAGCGATCCTCAACTTGGCGATCTGATCCAAGTCCGCCCAGTCCACGTCACCATTAGCTGGATCGAGTGTGAGTTTCAGGAGAAGCGTGGCGGCTGGAACCGTAGTGTAGAAGGCACCAAAGTATTTGGCGTCCGCGAGCAAACGGTGGTAAATGCGACCCATCAAGTCATGCCGGAGTGCGGCTCGACGGCTGGTGATCCGCAAGGCAGCATCGCCCAGCCTTTTCAGGGCGGCGTCTACATCGGGGACGCCGACCAAGTCCTTCATGATTTCATTTGCAGTGGTGAAGATCGGGATGTAGTCGATCTTTTCGACGATAAACGTCCAAGTCTCAAGCAGCGATTCGGCGATGTGCTGCTCCCTGACTGCTCGATTGAGTGATTGGACGCGGGGGTCCCGCTCGGCCAAGACCTGCTGAAAGATCATGGCGTTGGTGAGAGTAAGAGAAGCGATGCGACAAACCTTCAAATCAGCATCGGCGGTTGCCATTAGTCTTCGTCCTCATCTTCGCCATCCGTCTCGGCGGGAATCCCCAACGCCTTTCGGAACCGTGCCGTGGATGCAGGCGCGTAGACGAATATGTCGCTGGCGAAGTCAATTGCGTCTTCTATTTCGGCCACTGAACTGACGACGACATCCTCGCTCACCAACAATTCGTAGCTGCGACGAAGGGTGTCGGCGATGTCATCCACGGTGCCCTCGCTCCAATCGCCGTCGCTGTTCTCGGAGATAACACGAATCCCGAGAGTCGCCCTCTCAATATTCCTTCGCAGCTTCGGAAGTGACTCCGCAGATCGCAGTTCAGGCGGGTAGAGCACGGCCAAACAGACGGGAGAGATGCCATTCTCGACACGCTCTTTTGAGTCCTTTAGAAGCGAATCACGGGACGACTTTCCGCTATCAAATCTGCCCTCGATGACGATGCGGATGCCCAACAAGTCGCCAACGAGGATGTCGGGCAGGTCTCTTGTTTTTCGTGCGATGGATTTGCGGATCGTTTCGGGGACGGAAAGCATTCCTCTCTGTTCGAGAAGTTCCGCCAATGCGACATTCAGCACTTCCTCACGGAAATTTACTTTGGACATGGGGGCTTGCGAGGAATTATATGCGACTTTCAGGGAGCCGCCCAAAAACACGGTGTTACCCAGTTGGACTCATTTGGAACATCGTTAAATTATTTGCTGCCGACCGTGACCAAGACAGAGAGCGCCCGCGCCGCAAACGCCGCCCACAACTTGATCGAATCCCGGCGCTGGCTAATCTCTGCCGTATATGCCGCGCCCTTGGCGTGCCCGTGCCCGTGGTGCTGCGTTTGGCGGGTGGGTAGTCCAAAGAGACACACGGCGATCCGCCAAATTTCGCCAAGTGCGATTTTCACGGTTTTGATGAGAAAACGGAAAAAACTTTGCGTTGTAAGCGTCTCAGGCGCATCGCTGGGCTCGGGGTGATGCCGTAGCACCCCGGTTTAGAGTCCCGAGGCTTGCTTCTGAAACACCGGCCAGAGTTGCCCGACGCCGGTGAAACGGGGGGTGGGCGGCCAGATTTGAAACTTTGCTCGCTGACCACGCCGCCTGTTCTGGGACACCATCAATATGGTGACAGCTTTTTGCTCCGGGGAGCGTGCAGCCTTGCCCGCCTTTATGGCGGCCACCCGCGCCGCCTTCTTCACCGGATCGGCCCAGGATTTGTTCCTCGCCGCGAACATCGCGTCCAAGTCGGACGGCTTGCCCGCCGCATAATTCGCGACGGACTCCTCGTTGTGCCGCTTGCGGGCTTCAGCGGAACCTTTCTTGCCTTGCTCGGTAAACAGACCAGCCGCACGACCCTCGCCCTGGTGCGCCGAAGCCCAACGCAGTGACCAGTCGAAGCGTTCGTTCTTGTCGGCGAACTTCACCCAGTTATCCGGGAGCTGCTGCCGCTCCTGCCCTATGCCACGCGCCATGGACAGCCCCTCGTCGTCGAGGATCGCTTCCCAGTAGGCCAGCTCCGCTTTGGTGGGCTTCTCCATTATGATTCCAACGCCACATAGGAGATTACGGCGGAGATATTTTGGGTTGTAGCTTCGACGGAATCAATCGCCGCGTACACCGTTGTAGCTTGAGTGGAGCTTATGTTGCCGTCGTTGTTAGCCCCCAGCACCACCGGTGATAACATGAACGGCGTGACCGCCTGACTCTGGTTAATGTATAGGTCAAGGATGCAGCCGTGCTGTGTACCCAGCGTCAGTGGGATGGTGTGAGACCTCGTGGCATCAGCGGTTCGCGCCGCCGAAGTCGAATACAGACGCAGACGGAATTTCTTGCCCGTGGCCTCGGTCACGCGCCAGATCAGAAAACTCTTCGCCATCGTCAAACTGTAGGTCCTTACCTGGCCAGCCGTGTAGGAATCGTTGCTCGTGCTGACGGTTGATCCGGGTGACGGTGCGCCTACGGCGATTGCGCTGTCCACATACTTTGTGTTGGCAATGTGCTCGCCATCATCCAACGCGGCGACATCCGGCGTTGTGGGAGTCCCGGTTAACGCCGGGGAATTCTTCGGCGCGAGCAAACCTTCAGCGGTCTCAGCACGAGAAGCCTCAGCCGCCGCCGCGCCTGCCGCATCATAAGAGAGCGACGGAATGTCGGCTGCCACCAGCACGCGCAACGCGGACACGCCCGACGAGCCGTCTGCCGGAGTAGCAATGACTTTGTTCCCCGAGCCAGTAGGCGCGGGTCCCGCAGGTCCCGTTGGACCCGTTGGTCCAGTTCCGCCGCCCGATCCTCCGCTGCTGCTTCCCGCCACCGGATACCACCCAGAGCCGGTTCCATCTCCAACAACTCCGTTTGCCCATTGTCCCCAGAGGTTGTAAGACATCTGATAGGAGTAGTGGGTCAGACATTCCGCAGGGATAACTTCGGGTGAACCGAGCGGCGGTGTCCAGAGTAGCTGTATCTGATAGTCGTTTGCCGGTGGACTTCCCGCGCCGTCTGCGCCGCCATGCTGAAAATCCACTTCAATATCGTAGTAAGTGCCCGCAGTCAACATTATCTGAAAGGACTGTGTATAGGAGCCGTCGCTGTTTGCGATGCTGGTGTCACCCAGGTGCATGAGCATATCCACGCCGCAAATGGAAATATTCGCGCCATCCTTCGAATTTACCCCCAGGGTATAAAGCCCGGAAACGCTCGGTACCAACCAGCCTGTCCAGGCGACAAAGAAGTAGGTCGAGTTGACCCCCGCAGGCAGCGCGGAGCTAGTGCCCACCACGTTGCCGTAGTCGATTCCCCCGTCGTAAGTGATGATGATTGACATAGGTTAGGCGGTTTTCATGATGTTGTGAGCGACGCGTCCGTTGGCCAGGACGTAGTTGCGCTCATCTTCCTGGTCAGTGTCGATTTCCAGATTCCAGACCGTGGGGCATTTGCCGCCCGGCACGAAGAACAAGTCCGCCGCAGGCACCCATCCGCCGTCGCTGCGCATGTGGTGACCATATGTGACCAGCTCGCCGTTCCCCATTTTCAACATGTCCTCGGAGCACTCGTGGATGAGAACCTTCTTGACGGGTCGCAACACGCGGGTGCCGTCGTCCTTTTCAACCCAGACCATGTCGCCGACGCGGGTGTTGCCGATGCTCACCCCGTCCATGAGCTTCGTGTTCGGACTGAAGCAACTCTTGGGACCCGGTCCGCCACCACCTGTGGTGGTGTAAGTAGTGACGGTCACGGTAGCCGTAGCCGATTTTGTGGCGTCGGCGATTGATGTAGCCGTTACAGAATGCGTTCCCGTGGTTGACGGGGTATAAATGCCGCCGGATGTTACAGAACCGCCCGTGCATGTGAACGTTACAGTTGTTGGCGTCCCGCCTGTAACCGTCGCAACGAACGTATGACTGTAACCGTTGTACATCGCATAAGAAGTTGGCGAGATGGCCACAGCAACGACGGGGCTGCTGGTCACGGCCACGCTGGCAGAGCCGGATTTAGTTCCATCCGCCGAACTTGTAGCGGTGACCGTAAAGGGTGAACCGGACGTGGAGCTGGGCGCGTTGTACTCGCCGCCCCAAGTTATTGAGCCGCCGCCCGTGTGCGACCAAGCCACACCGGTGTTAGACGAACCGGTGACTACCGCAGTGAATTGCTGCGAGCCGCTGGTTAGAACCGATGCCGTGTTAGGCGAAACCGTCACCGCAACTCCATAGCTGTAGGTGCTGTCGTCCACGAACAACGCACTTACGGCGCTGTTGACGGTATCCGTGATTTGGCAGGCCAAGTCGTTCAGGCTGTACCAACCGCTGTCCGAAACCGATAAGGTGAACGTGCTGTAGTACAAGCTGTCAGCTTGGTAGGTCGTGGCAGCACTGACCGTGCCCAAATTGGTGCGGGAGGAGGTCCCATCTTGCAGCGCCCAGAACGTACAAGTTAGGGCGTCGGCATTCGTGTTGGTAATGGTTGCCGTAAGAGTTATTGTGCTGGCGAAGTTCACCCCGTAGGTTGGCGCGGAGCCGGTCTTCGGAGTTACGCCGAAGTCGTAGCAGAAAATCTGAGTGGGCGGCGTAGCACCTCCGCCGGGCGGCATGCGCACGGGCGACGGAGCTGGGCGGTGCGTGGGGTTCATTGGCCCCGCGCTGATGATCAAGCCTGACGATGCATCCACTGTCCCGCCGTTGAGACCTGGAACAGTGAACATGACGGGCGTCAGCGTGCTGAGGTCGGGCACCGCAGCGTTATTTTGGTTCATCGCTTGGAACAGGAAAGCCACGGTTTGCCCAACCCACGACGGATCGTAGGTGTATTTGAAAATTGTTTCGTCAAGCATCATGAACAACCCGCCGGGTGCATGGTCGTAGATGGTGCTGCCCATCGCGCCGCGCCGGATGTAGCTGTTTGGTGGAGAGCCGGGACCGTTCATCGTGTATTGGTTTGGTGTGGGCGGCGATCCCCCGCCCGCGCCGCTGACAACGCAAGATGAGAAGGCAATGATTTCCTCGTCGCAGAAGCAGAGCGTCGTCAATCCGGCGTCAGCATCAGCGGGTGTTCCCGCTTCCAGCAGTCCGCTGCCTTCCACTATGTCCACAACCAGCACGTTGGTTTCATCCGGGTCCGGTCCAGCATAGAACCACTCAGCCAGTTCACCCATCCGCGCGTGTCCAGTAATCTCTCCGATCATCACGTACTTCGAGACATCCGTGGGGTCGGCGGCTCGCGAAGCCCAAACCATCGTCTTCCCATAATCAATATCCGTGCCGCAGGCACCGATCCAAATCTGGTTTCCCTGGGCTCCAGTTAGCCGCCCGCTTGCTTGGAACATGACGATCTCCGGGTTGCCCGGTATCACAGGATAGGTTGGCGGCGCATAAACGACGGGTGGCGGAAGAGGAGGCCAAGACGCGGCACCCGCAGCCTTGGACGCGTAGGCGGCATCCGAGTGGCTAACCCCTTCCATCTTTAGCGCGAAGTTTTGCCCCAAGGTCGCCAGTGTGAGGCGCTGTTGGTATGTCAGGTCCTCGAAAACAAAGTCGACAACGTCGGTTGGATCGAGCAGGCCGTAGTAGGCTTTCCAAAGGTTCAGCACGTAAGGCTGGCTTTCAAGCCATGCGAGCTGCAACGTCTTTTCGGCAATTTGCCGCGCCATGCTGCCGCTGAGCGCCAGCGGCAAATCTGTGGTCGTTTGGTTCTGCGACGTAACAATGCGGCTGCTCCGGCGCTTCTGTTGGCTCCCCTGTTGGTAGTCAATCGAGGGGTCAAGATAGGTAATCGTGATTTGTTGCGGCTGGTCCTGGTCCTGTATGATGGTCTCCGATATTTTCTTCTTATCCGCCACCAAGCCCAGATCGTCTTCCGGAATGACCACTCCGGTAGTTGCCGCCGCGCCGCCGCGTTGGATAAACTTCAGCTTGAAATCTGACTCGCAAGAGTCAAAGAAGAAGGCTGACTTTAGATCGTCAATGAGGCTGCGGCCATCCTTCTGCTGCGTGATGAGGTAGCCGAACGGCCCGACCATCGGGTCCGCTCCGTTTGTCCCGTCAATCGGAAGCAGCGGCGACTGCGGCTGGTTGTGGAAATAGGCAACACCGGCGTGATCGGGGAAGTCATAGGTGACCCCCATCAACCAGTTCAAGTTCAGGCAGCAAGACATTTGGTGCTGCCCATAGTTTATCTCCACGTTCAGCGGCGGTACTCCGGCGGAACCTGCCGCCGGAAGGTACACCACGAACTTGGATAGAGTTGCGTTCATGGTTCGGGGCGGTGTGTAATCTCCATTGTCCTCCCCCAAGTCGATGTTCTCGGCCATGATGATGGGGTAACCTTTTTGCGCGGTCTTAGTCTGGCCACGGGGGTTGACCATTGGACCACTCTCGCGGTAGGGGTGTTCGGAGTTGAACGAACTGGTGGCACCCTCGATGCCGATGATAACTGCGTCGTTCGACGAACACAAAAATGTGTAGTAACCCGCCACGCCAACATTCAGCTTGAACGTCATCACCATGTTCCAGTTGGCTTGATCCTGGTCCTCGCCTACTTTTAGGGGGACGAATCCCATCGGGGAAAAAGTTCCATCCCAAGTGGCTGGTCCGGACCCGCCGCTCTGTGCGCCCGCGATGCACATCGGAAGGTGGTCGTAGGAGTCTGGAGTTTCCCAGTTTCCCAAGAAGTCCTGGAAAATTGTGTCGGATACAGGGGTGTACGGATACTCCGGATAGGAACTCAGAATCGGGTACGGGTTAAACAAAACGGATTCGTTTAGCTTGCACACATACGGCGGTCCGACGGGCGAGGACAGGGGTGGCGTACCGTCGCCGGGGTAATGGAAGGGGAACGGCGCTCCGGTAAGGCGGTCCTGTTGGTAGAAGTTGATGACCGCGCCGCGTTCCATGGTCAAGGCCGGAATTCCCGACCCGTCGGCTTGATAAACATCGGCTGAGGTTACAGCCTCTGAAGCCAAGTCCGTCGCATCTACGGCGGAAGGGTCGAGGGCAGACCGGGTACACAGGTCGCTGACAATGTAGTCCACAGCGGCTGTGTTGGTGGTATCGGCGTTCTTGGCGGCGGCTGTGGTCGCGTCCGCGAGAGTTTCCGCTACGCCAGAGGCATTGGCAAGCGTCAGGGTTCCCGCATCGTTCGCGGTGCAGAGCCACGGGCCGCCGTTGTTCGCGCCGGTTTCGAAGCCCGTAACGTTGAACTCCAGACCAACCCATGCGCTAATCGGCGCGGCGATCAGGGATGTATAGACAACTTGCTGATAATGCTGGCCGTAGGTTGCGAACAAACCGAGCGCCGATCCGCTGCACTCAAACACGAACCATTGGTGGGTATCTTCAGTATCGTGGTAAGGCTTGTCCTGCCCCATCGCGATGACCTTGTGGACGCCCGTGTACTGACTGGGGCAAGTGCCGCCGCTCAGTTGGACGTAGGCTCCGGCTGGCGAATTGAACGCGTTCCAAAGGTTCATATCTCTGGCGGACAACGGGCCTGACCGTTCATGGATGTCGTTGTAATACACCGTGACATAGTTGCCCGGATGGGACGAAACGTTGCTGCCATCGTAAGGTCGGCCAATCGAGGCGTTGGGATAATGCGGGTAAGCGTCACCCTGAAGGATGTAGGTGGGCAGTTCCTCGACATACGGGATCGGAGAGACGGTCGGCGAAGTAAAAGAGTAAACAGTGTGACCGGCGGCAGCGTTGTTGGCGGAGACCAAGGGCACGCTCAGGTTGGCGTTCGCCGGTCCGGATTGCACCAAGGCACGGATCGACGGAATCTTATTCCCGAAATTGGTTAGATCAAAGTCCTCCCACACGCAATAGACCAGCCCTCGGTAAGCGGATGCAAACCCCACCCCACGGTCCGCCAGGATGCCGTGCGGGACGGTATAGGCATCGTTCGGCAGGGAACCATCAATTGGCTGGTCGTCGGTTCCGTTGTAGAACCGTGGCGGCGGATAATACACTCCGCCCGCTTCCTCGGTGGGAGGCGCACATTTCTGCCAAACGATGCGACCGAGATCACAGTTTGGCGAGGGGAACTGAAGGTGGGTCCAACTCTTCACGCAAATGAAATATTGGTAACTGTTGTCGGTGAAGTAGCGGACAATCTCGCCCGGCGTGTACATCGTGTTGCCCGAGGTATCGAAGTCGCCCTTGTAGTCAGAGTATGCCTGGGAGTTGTCGTAGAGCAACTGGTCATCGCCCCAAATTTTTGTGATGGTTCCCGGCCCCTCGCAGAACGCAACGGCAAACGAAGCTTTGTACGAGTACACCTCAAAGTAAGTGGGGGCCGACCCGCCGCCGAAGATGCTGAATGACACCACATGCCAAAAGGTTGAGCCACCGCTGCCACCTTTAGAAAGGGTGGTGGTCACCTCCACCAATCCTGGACTCCAGATGATGTTGCCGGGAATCAGGTTGGTGCCGTAGCCGATGGGTATGCTCACACCGTTGGCCGAACTCGAAACGGTGAGGTCAAGCAGTTGCTGAATTTGCTGTGAGTTATAGCTCATTAGTATGTCGGCACCTGCGTGTGGGTTCCTGCGGCCAATACGTTCAATCCAGGGATCTCAGCTTCTCCGGCAAACTGGGCTATGTTATTAAACTTGGCGTAGCACGTGTCTTTTGTGTGGCTGCATCCCGGTTCGATCTCCATCGTGTCCCCCGGCGCGGGCGCGAACGGCATGGGGTTTCCGGGGTACAAGGAGAAGGCAGAAATCCCAGTTACACTACTTATGTGGTAGGCCGATTCGGAGGTCTTTTGCTGGAGGGCGCTGCGTGTCGATTGAATTGCGTACTTTACGTCGTGTTCCGTGGGGACTACGGTAGCGAGTTCACGCATCGTTGCTTCTTTCGGCGCGAGGGCTGTGATTTCGCCCAACGGTCCGATTGTCGGTACCAAATATCCGCCATCACTCGTTCCACCCTGACCCGAGGTGATCGAGTGAGTGGTCGAGAGTCAGGGTTGAAGTCTGACCAGCGCTTGCGCCTGCCAAAATTCCCTGAGCCTGTCCCGAGCCCGTTCCATTTACGAAACGATCTTCGTCGAAGTTGTTGATGAGACGCCCGAACTCACCTTCCAAGAATCTGGAGAGTGCTGGGATGTCGTTCGACAACTCAATCGTTACAGGCACGTAACCACCGACCATGTAAGCGCCCAAAGTTACTTGGGTGAATGCCGGGTCTGCGGTTTGGAAAGCCTGATCACTAGAGCGCGATTCCGGCGAGTTGCCGAAGAAACTACGAATCGGCAAATCAAATCCCCCGACTTGCCGAACGGTTTGTCGCCGAGTGCTAGCGTCCCGACCGACGGCACATACGGCGAGACAGCGTCTTTCTTCTTCTCGTTGAAGAGAAACATTGCTTCGGCGAACTTC
>OCZT010006288.1_pt1 | contig 11766 bp, 13 predicted proteins | sample 1539031 | NCBI WGS metagenome assembly OCZT01 (sample SAMEA3539308, study PRJEB22396) | soil metagenome | biome: tundra; feature: field; material: soil | place: USA | collected 2010-05 | depth 0.15 m
GGGCGAGAGCCAGGTTGAAGACCGTTGCGGCGGAAAACACGAGGATGGGGCGGCCCCCCGCTTCCTTGAGCGATCCGAGTCTGAACTCGAGGCCGATGCACACGAATGCGAACGTAAAGAACCAGGTCCGGAGGTCGTTGCCCGCGACGTTGACGATCTGCGTGGCCGAAGCCTGATTCGAAGACGCGGCGATGAAGAGCGTCGCCATCCCGGAGGTCGCCAGGAACCCAAGGATGAACTTGGGGAATCGAGTCCAAAGTGCCGCGAGGTGGACTCGCTCATCCGGCTTACGCTCAACGCGATAGACGAAGTACACAGTGAGAAGGAACGCCACCACGCCCATCATCGCGTTCTGAGTCTGCTTCACGATGGCGGCGACCTTGAGGGCATCGTCGCCAACGATGGCGCCTGCGGCCGTCACGGCTGCCGTGGTGTCGATGTTGCCGCCGATCCATGCCCCGGAGATGACCTCCCGCAGCCCCAACGTCTGGGCGAACCAGGGCTGGATGAAGATCGACGGCAGCGCGAACAGAATGACCAAGCCGGTGATGTAGGCCAGCTGTTCGCTCTTTGCCTGGACGGCTCCGGCAGCGGCAATTGCCGCGCTGACGCCGCAGATCGAGACGGACGCGGCCAGGACCGCGCGTAGCCGATTGTCGAGCTTCAGCAGCCCGCCCAACCACCAGGCGACGAGAAAAACAGCCGAGATCAAGATGATCGACTGAGCGATCGCGGGCCCGGCAACGCGGCCGATGACAGCGAGGTTTATCGAGGCACCCAGCAAGACGAGACCCGTCTTGATGAAGAACTCGGTACGGAAAGCGATGGCCAGTCGATCGCGAATTCCGAATGAGCGAAGCGTTCCCCCGGCAATCAGCCCTACCGCGATGGCGTAGACGGGGAACTCGACGGACTTGAGCCAGCTCGCGCTCGGGAACCAGGCCGGGACATTCGCGGTCAGGTAACGCGTGGCGGCCGCGAGCCCAACGACGATCGCCAGAGACGCCACCAGCGTGACGAACCTGTCTCCAGCCTGCGGCCGAGTGGTCGCGTTCAGGGGACCATCGCCTTTGTGATTACCCCGAGCAGGACGAGTACCACCAGTGCGACGCCCAACAACGTGGCGACCCAATCGTCGTTCAGCCCTCTGTCGCCCATCTGTTCTCCGGTTCCCTCGCGGTGATGCGCAGGCCTGGAATCCTATCCGGATTGCATAGCCCATATCGGGCCCAGCCGCGGCACGCGGATCGTCCGGAGCTCCATGAGTCGATCCACATCCGGCTAGAGTTAGGCTCGGAAGACGGCAGGCGTTGTGACCGTCCGGTGCTCGTCGGAGCGGGAATGCGAATTCAAGTCGATGACGTGAGTCTGTTCTTCGACGTCGCGGGCTCCGGGCTCGTCGCGGAAGGCCCGAGCATGCGGCAACGGCCGATTGTGCTGTTCATCCCAGGAGGCCCCGGCCAGGAGATGTCCGTCTTCAAGCCCGCCTTCGAGCCTCTCGCCGAGGTCGCCCAGCTCGTCTATATCGATCCCCGGGGGTGCGGGAGAAGCGATCGTGGGGACCCGGATCGGTGGACGCTGACGACATGGACGGACGACCTCGCGCGATTCTGCGACGCCCTGGAAATCGACCACCCGGTAATCATCGGGACTTCGTTCGGTGGGATGGTCGCCCTATCGTTTGCCGCGGCCTACCCGGATCGGCCGGCTGGCCTCGTTCTCGCGATGACAGGGCTTGGCATGCGCCCCGGCCTGGCCTCGGCGGCGTTCGGACGCCTTCACGGCGAAGCGGTGCGTGAGGTCTTCGATCGCTACTGGCAGAATCCCAACCGCAAGACATTCCGAGACTACGTGCGGGTCTGCCTGCCGCTCTATGCGCGCATCCACGCCTCGCCCGACGAACTGTCTCGGAGCCATCTCAACGTCGAGCTGATGGAACGCTTCTGGTCGGGCCCGATGCGGAGCATCGACCTTCGCGATGCGGCTTCGCGCATTCGTTGCCCCGCGCTCGTCATAGTCGGCGAGCTCGATCCAATCCTCCCGCCCGCGGCGTCGGAGGAACTCCTGGCCGCGTTGCCGCCCGGTACGGGGCGGCTCCACGTGCTTCCCGGCGCCGCACACAGTGGCCGCGACCTGGTCGCGGCGGGCGCGCTGGACATCGTTCGTGAGTTCCTTCTCGAGGAGCCGGCCGGCCCGCTCGGCCTGCCGACGCGCTGAGCTACACGCCGCTGCGCGTCCCGGCTACGGTCGCCCGATTTCTCCCTGGGCCACGGCAACGGCCACGGCCGCGTGCAGGGGAGTCGTCGCACCGGCCGCGGTGATGCAGCCACGCACGGTAGCGCTCTCGCCCGCGCGCGGCACGCTACCCAGGTGCCTCTGGAACGAGGCCAGATCGAGCCCTGACAGGAGTCCGGTCTCGCCGACCGCGGCCAGGTGACCTACGAGCCTCACGTCCCCGGTTGCCCCGCTAGGGCTGCCGACGCTCCGGCCCTTCCATACGCTTCCGTCCGAAAGAGCCAGGAGCGCCTCCTGGTTGTTCTGGACGGCATCAGGATGCACAAGAAAACCGCCAGCCGGTTGGGCTTGGCGGTCTGACATGAACACGCTCATTTTCCGCTCCTTTCCGGCCTCTCAGGACCGGACTTAAAGGTGGGTTTCCACCGCGGAGATCATATCACGCCCGATCGACGGTTCAACTCCGAACGCACCGGGCCCGCATCCGATGCCCCTGGTTGTAGGTCAGGCGAGCATGTCGCGATAGATCTGGACATGTCGGACGGCAGACGATTGCCAGTCGTGTCGACGCGCCGTCTCCATTCCGTTCCGGCGAAGCGTGGCGGCCAGAACGGGATCGGCCACCGCTCGAACCAGGGCTCCGGCGATTAGGTCGGGGTCCTCCGGCGGAACGAGAAGCGCGTTGTTCTCGTGGACCAGATACTCACGCATAACCGGCAGGTCGCTGGCCACAACCGGCGTACCGACGGCCTGAGCCTCGAGGACTGTCAGGCCCCAACCTTCCTTCACGGACGGGAAGGCCAGCACGTCGGCGGCGCGGTAGTACGCGAGAAGCTCGTCGTTCTCGACGGGTCCCGTCCGTAACACCGAATCCGCCTCCAGCAGCCCGGTGTTGACCAGTCGAACCAACTCGCGCTCGAAGGCGTCGCGGTACTCCCGGTAGTCGAACAGCGTCGCGCCGCCTGCTATGACGAGAACCGGAGAAAGGCCCGTTGCCTCGCGGATCCGCGGCCGGGCTCGGACGAACGCTTCGAGCAGGACCAGTGTGTTCTTGCGCGGCTCGACGCCTCCGACGCTCAGAACGATCGCCCTTCTGCTCAGGCCGAGGCGGGTCCGATCGGCCTGCCGTGCCGTCGCGCTTTCCGGCGGCGTGAAGTGGCGCAGGTCGACACCGTTATGGACGACCTGCGCAGCAACTCCGAAGTCCTCGGCGAGCTGGTGTCGCCACCACTCGCTCACCACGAGAACGGTGTCCGGATGGACGATCGAATCGCGCTGGCAGAGCATCAGGGCGGGGCTCGGGAACTCGTCGACGTGGTGAACCGTCCGAACCACGTGAGGCACCCGCCCGAGCCCGTGCAGTCGCACGAGCGCGTTGCCGCTGACGCAATCCTCCGCGTGGTAGACGTCGTAGCTGTGCCGGGCCGAGAGTTCGCGCTCCAGGTAGTCCACGTAGGCTTCGATGTAGCGCGCGATGCGCTCGTCCATCGGCTCGTCAGCCCGTTCCTCGATCGGAATGAACGAGGCAGGGACGTCGGTTGGGCGGAAGAAGCCCGATCGACCCGGTTTCTCGAGCGCGAACAGCCGCACGTTATGGCCGAGCTCGGCCAGCGCTTCCGCCAGTTCCAGCGTGTGGACTACACCACCGCGGGGCCTGGTCGAATACGTGAATAGCGCAATGCGCAGCGGACCGTCAGCCACGTCCAGCCACGATGAGACCGGCTAGCCGCGCCGCCTGGGCGTTGGTCGGCGCAACCAGGGCACCGACACTTCGGAGAGTCTCCTCCTGGCGTTCCAGACCCTGCGGATCCAGGTCGGTGCCGCATACGTGGGCCACAACCGCCACGTACCGGCCATCGGCCGCAGCGGCCTCGCGGGCCGTCGTGATGGTCGAGGCCAGGGCGCCCGCGGGATCCTCATGTGAGCCGTAGCCGATGACGACATCGAGCAGCACGACTGCCGTCTCGGGGTCGGCGGCCTCTGCAAGCAAGCGCTCCTGCCTGAGCCGCGGGTCGATCATCGGGTGAGGCCGACCTCTTGTGAATTCCTCTTCGCCGAGGTCGACGAGGGTATGGCCCTCGCTCCGCCACGCATCGGCGAGGCTCAGCGCGGGATCGGCGCCTGCGTTCGAGCGGACCGGGCCGAGCTGCGAGTTTCGTAGGATGAGGAGCGACTCGTCGCAGAGACTGCCACCCGAGTACAGCCCGCGGATGTACCTCGCCGAGGGTGCCAGTCGCCCAGCCTCGCTCGCGGCGGCGGCCTCGAGAGCGCCCGGTTGGGGAGCGAAAACGTCTGCCGCCGAGCCGTCCAGGCATTGCAGCGCCCGAAGGGCGGCCTCTTCCAGAGTGCCCGCGAACGACAGATTCGCGCCCCGGACGGTGGTCGGCTCTCCACCGAGGAACCCGATGACCACCGGTTTGCCGCTCTCCCGGGCGACGGCCAGGACCTGGTCCGCGACCGCGCGCTCGGGCGGCTTGGAGAGGAGGACGATGACCTTGGTCTCGGGATCGTCCGTAAGGAGCTGCAGCGCGAGCCGCGTCGTCAGACCGCCAACGGCCTCCTTCAGGTCACGCCCCCCGGTTCCTATTGCCTGGCTGATCCCGCTCCCGCCACGGTGCACTAGGACGGTGACCTCCTGGAGTCCGGTCCCCGATCCGGCCACGACGCCGATCGGACCACGGCGGACGCGATTTGCGAAGCCGAGGGCCACGCCATCGAGGATGGCGGTGCCGGCGCCCGGGCCCATGAGCAGGCGCCGCCGCCGGAATGCCGCTTCCTTGAGGTCGCGCTCGTCCTCCACCGAAACGTTGTCGCTGAACAGCAGGACGTTGAGGTCGGCCTCGAGGGCGTGAGCCGCCTCGAGTGCGGCAAACTCCCCGGCGACGGAGATCACGGCGACCTCCGCGCCGCCGAGGCTCGCCACGGCCGATCTCAAGGTCCGGCTGGGCCGTGGCCCCGTCCCGGCTGTCGGCCTGGGCCGCGATGCCTCTGCCAGGAGCTCCTCGGCTCGCGACAGGGCGAGCTGGGCAGTTTCGTCGTCGGCTGCGTTCACGGCGATGATCAAATCGTCAGCCCGAGCCTCGGTCAGCTGCGGGGCCAGCAGGCCCGCCTCGGAGAGCATCCGGAGGTTCGCGTCCGTGCCCATGCCTACCATTGCGCGGGTCACGCCGGGGATCTGGGAGAGCTCTGCGGATAGGCGCATCAAGCGCACGGAATCCTGGTACAGGCCTGGCTTCAAACGAACCGCGATGCTCACTTCTTGCCACTGCCCTTTCGATCACGTGTTTGGCGGTCGGACTTCACCTCGCGGACAAGCTCCTTGAGCTCGGCCGGCCCCGCACCAGCGTCGACCCGCCGAGCAACCTCAGTCATCGCGCTGTCTCCGGTTCTGGCTGCATACCGCCGCGCCACATCGCCGGTAAGGCGGCTGGGATCGACGGGACGGAGCTCGCCTGAAGCCGGCGTCCGGTGTCCGGGGCGGATGACGGCGACCGAACCGTAGTGTCTCCGGACATCGCCGCCGTCACAAGTGGGGCAGCGAGCGTTGCCGGGCCCCTGTCCGATGCTTCCCCGAATCTCGAAGCGTTCGCCGCACGCGAGACAGTCGAACTCGTAGATTGGCACGGTGTCATTGACCTCCCGCGAATCGGCGGCGAGCTCGGATGAAGGCGCGGGCCAGGGCCTCGCGGTCCGGGTATTCGCGCGGTTTCCGCAGGACCGCGGCACCCGGAAGTCGTGCTCCGCTCTCCGGGTCTACTCGGATAACCTCGAGCCAGCACGTCTCGCCCGAATCCAAGTCGCTGGCGGAGTAGCCGTAGAGCGCAATTCCCGCGCGAGTGTGGATGTCCACGCGGCGGTAAGTGCGCTGGCCCGGGAAGCCGACTTCGCCGTCCGCAGAGGTGAGCCAGATCTCGCCCGTCTCCCTGGCGGCGGCGACGCGGGCGGCCGTTGTCCGAGCGATGGCCTCGCCACGGAGTTCGTTCAGACGGATGTTGAAGGCGGCGTCGAGCGCCAGGTCGAGGTTCGGCCAATCGCGCTGCGGGACGTCGATATCGGCCAGTCGCCCCTCGGCCCATTCCTCGGTGCGCCCCGATTGGGCTTCCTCGAGCTGCGCTTCCGACGTCAGGTCGCGAAGGCCGTCGGCAAGTCCCCGCACGAGCTTGAGCGAGGCCTCGTATATACCGGGTTCGGCGAACGACTGGGCGAAGAACGCGGCCTCCCCCTCGCGCCACTTTCGCTGCAGCGCCCGGCCCACCGGCCGGTCGGTGGCGTTTAGCGTCCCCATGCCTTGCCAAGCTCGATGAGCGCCGCCTGGAATACTTCGATCGGAGCCAAAGCGATGCCGGCACCGATCTGGCCCACGTTGGGGTCGTGGTCATGCACTGCACCCGTGTCGATGAACGGGACGATACCGGTCTCGACCACGCGCCTGACGTCGATGCCGGCCGGTGTTCCGGCGAAGCCGAGCTGCGGCACTGTGAAAGTGGGGTGGGCCGCGACGGTGATCTCGCGCAGGTCGTCGGTTGCGGCGATCTGGTCGTCTACGGAGCCACCCACGAATGCGGCAACGGTGGGGGCCGCGGCGATGGCCATTCCACCCAGGCCGACTACCTCGAGGATCGCGCTGTCGCCGATGTCTCCGGCGCCGTCGCCTGAGTCGTAACCGCTGTAGTAGATCGCTTTGTCCATCGGTGGCGCCGGCGCCGTCACCCAACGCTCGCCGAGTCCTCCCACGCGCAGGGCGAAATCGAGCCCGTTCCGGCTCATTCCGGTCACGACGCTGCTCCAGGGCACGCCGTGCCCGGTGTCCGCGGCGACCTTGCAGCCCGCCATGACCACCGTCAGGCCGAATAGCGAGTTGCTCTCGAGGAACCGAACGGCATGCGCCACGGCAGGAGCCGGCACGCCGGCCTCCAGCATCGGTCCCACCGTCGATCGCAGGAGCAGAGCCGTCGTCGCTGGAAGGCGGGCATGCATCTCGTCGCCCATCTGGAGCGACTGCGAGAAGAGGCCGAACAGGTCGACGCCACCGGTCTGGCGAAGTGCCGCGGACAGACTGCCGGCGAGCTCGTCGCGGAACCATGCCAGACGGTCGAGCGTGGAACGGTCAGGGTTGCCATTCCAGATCGTCCGCTCTCGACCTTCATTGATCGGGCTGTACGCCGTCCTGCCGGTCGCCCCGTCGGTGACCACGTGAACCGCCATCGAGGGAGAGATCACGCCGGCCATCGGAATGACTACAGAGTGGGCGTTCGCGGGCTCGAGCTTGATGCCGCCGTTCGCCAGCGCCAGGGCCGCAGACTCCGGATCGGGAGCCCAGCCCTCGAACACGGCCGCCCAGGCGGCGGCTCGCCGATGAGGCCCGCACATTCGCTCGAATGGTCGTGCAGGACCTGAGTGCAAGAGTGTCCGATCGGGGATATCGGGGACGACGTCTCCTGCCTTGCGCACGTCGACCCACACCGGCCGCGCCTGGAACATGCGGGTCATCGTCTCGCGATTCGCGGCGTCTACCCGATCGCGAGTCTCCGCATCGGCCACGAGCAACCGGACCAGGGCGGCGTCGCCGCCGGCGGGTGGCCGCCATTCAACCTCAGCCACAGGGTGGTCCTGAGCGCGCACCGCCTCCGCGAACAGGTCGAGTCCAACGTTGACTACTCGGACCTCGGAGCCAAAGAGAACACTCGTGCCCATCGTCGCTCCTACGTTCGAAGAGTGGATGCCGATACCGCAATGGGGATGCCGTGGATCATTGTGCGCGAAACCCAGCAGACCTCTGTCGCTCGCTGGACCAGCATCTCGAACTCAGCGGGTGCCAATACCGCCATCGAGCTCATTGCCTCGATCTGCACGTCATCGTACCGGCGCCCGGCGACGTCATAGCCCCAGCTCACGATCACTTCCAGGTCCGGCAGAACCTGGCGGCGCTTCTTCGCCATCCACGCGACTGCCATCGCGAAGCAGGAAGCCAGGCTCGAGAAGAGAAGCTCCGACGGCATCGGACCGGCCTCGGTGCCGCCTACCTCGGAGGCCTCGTCCGAGGTCAGCTGGAATCTGCCGTCGCGGACGTCCAAGTCCACTCGAAAATGGCCACGCCACTGCCCGCGCACATTCCGACGCCGGTCGGCAAGCGCCCGCAGCTCCGGGGCCTCATCCGCCATCATCGCTTACGCCTGGACCGCGGCGCAGCCTGCCGGCCAGGCTATGCGGGGTTCCAATCCTGGCCCTTTCGGACCAGCAAGCGGTGCATTAGCCAGCGACGGATCGGCGGCGGAGTAAGGCGGAAGCCGGTCTTGAAGAACAAGCGGATGGCCCGACGGAGCGTGCTCCGGCGGAGTGGCCTGACCGCCGTGCCCGGGTACTTGCGGTACAGATCCTCCTGCGCCGCCTCGATCAGGATCCGCTCCGACCACGCCCGAAACGACTGGATGACGGAATACTTCGTTTGGCTGCGAATGACCGCAGGCATCGCTCACTCCCTGCTGGACGAAGAACGCTTAGCGGGCGCTCAGCCGTTTCTGGGCGTCCTTTGCCGCGACGGCGATCGGCTCGTTCAGGGCGCCGATGGGCGGTGAGTAGACATTCTCCATGTTGGCCAGCTCATCGACGGTGGCGTGCTTGCGCATCGCGAACGCCATGAAGTCCGAGCGCTCCTTGACGCCGTCTCCTCCGAAGAACTCGACACCGATGATCTCCCGGCTCTTCGGGTCGACGAGCAGCTTCACGTTCATGGGCTCGACCTTGGGGTGATAGCGAGCGCTGGTGATGCCCTTGGCCTCACCCAGGATGTAGCTCCGGCCTAGCGCCTTGGCCAGCGTCTCTGTGATTAGCACGCCGCCGACCTGCACCTTGCCCACTTCCATTGCCCACGGGAAATAGGCGGCTCTCGTATGCAGTTCGCCGCCTGCTGCGTTGGTGCCGGCGATGCGGCCCTGTGGATATGCGTAGGTGCTGGGCAGGAGCGGCACCGGCACGCCCGCAATCGCTTGCATCGTCTCGACCATAGCGCCTGCAGCGAAGACGTTGGGCACGTTGGTGCGCATCATGTCGTCGACGACGACGCCGTGACCCGACCCTAGCTTGACACCGATCGACTCGGCCAGAGCCGTGTTCGGCTTCTCGTCGGCGGCCATGAACGCCATCTGGCAGGCAACCTCGCCGCGGTCGGTAACTGCCGCAACGAGCTTCCCGTCCTTGCCCTTGAGCTCCTTGAGCGTGGTCGACAGCATGAACTTCACGCCCAGGCTTTCGAGGCTGTCCTGACCCATCTTCATGACGTCCGGATCGGCGAATTCGGCCAGAAGCCAGGGCTCGTCGTCGATGACCGTCACCCGCTTGCCCCGGTGAGCAAGCCCCGTCGCCAGCTCGAGGCCAACCGGACGCGCCTTCCACACGATGACGTCGTCCACGCTGTCGAGCTCGCGGTCGATCTCCCGGGCGCGCTCGATGTCCTTGATGAATTTGACGCCTTCAAGGTCCACGCCGGGAATCTTGGGCATGACATACGCCCAGCCCAGGCACAGGATCAGCTTGTCGTACGGGAACGTCTCGCCCCCCCGACAGTTGACCGTGTGGGCGCTCGCGTCGATGCTCTCGACCAGCGTGGATAGATGGAGATCGAGCCCGATCTGGTCCGTGTAAAACTCGGCCTTCTGGAGGAACAGCTTGTCCATGCTCTCGATCTCGCGACCGAAGACATAGGGGATTCCACACGGGCTGTAGGCCGTGCTGGCGAAGTCCCCGATCAAGGTGACCTCGTGCGACCTGTCGAACTGCTTGGCCGTTGAAGCTGCCGACGTGCCTGCGGCGCCTGCGCCCACCACGACAATCCGTGACATCCGGACCCTCCGTTATGCATCTACGGACCCTTCGGGACGTAGTACACCCGGCTCGTACAGGCTGTGTCGCGCGTACAGCGCCGGCTCCCCTCCGGTGTGCACGAAAACCAGGGGCACTGTTCTCGAAATACTACCATGGGCGACCATTCCGACCAGACCGGCCATGGCCTTCGCGGTGTAGACGGGATCGAGAATCAAGCCCTCACATGCCAGCGCCAAGCGCAGGGCGGCATCGCCTTCTGGCGAAGCCAGCCCGAACCCCGGTCCGAGATAGCGGTCCTCCACCAGCACGTCCTGCGGACCGATGTTCACACCCAGCTCGAGCAGCTCGGCCGTCGAGCGAGCCAGTGACAGCAGCCGCGGGACGGCTTCCGATCGCGAGCGGCTGACCAGGACGCCGCACACCTTGTAGCTTGCCCCCAGCCAGACTGCGCCTGCGATAAGGCCTGCCTGCGTGCCGCAGGATCCCGTCGCCACGATCACCGCCGACGGGCGGGCATGAAGGGCCGCGAGCTGGTCGTCGAGCTCGGCGGCGGCCTCGACGTAGGCTGCGTCGCCGATCGGAGTGGCGCCGCCGCGGGGAAGCACGTAGGGATGCCTCCCGGTTCTGCTCAGCTCGGCGGCGAGAACTGCCGCCGCCGGCTCGGTCGACCCCCGATCGGCCTGCCCCGTGAAGACGAGCCGCGCCCCGGCCAGGACGTCGAGAAGGAGGTTGCCCTCCCGCGTCGATGGCGGATCGCCGTACAGCACGGCAATCGGATCGAGACCCGCCACGCGGGCGGCAACCATGGCGGTGCGGACGGCGTTCGACTGGGGGCCGCCGACGGCTATCAGCGTGTCGGCTCCCCGTGCAAGCGCGTCCCCGACCAGGAACTCGAGCTTGCGGACTTTGTTGCCTCCACCCGCGAAGCCAGTCAGGTCGTCGCGCTTGATGAGCAGTCGTTCTATGCCGAGCGCTGCGGCCAGCCGAGGCGCGTCATGGAGCGGCGTCGGCAGCTGCGCCAGTCGGAACCGCGGCAGCTCGACGGGCAGGCTGCGCTGGGTCACCCGGCGAGGACCCGATCGACCAGCGCCTCGGCCAGGCCGCAAGACGGGTCGGCAAGAAGCCGCTCGAGATCTCCCGGCGGCAGGAGACCGCCGATCTCGGGATCGTCGCGAAGCACGTCGCGCAGCGGCCGCCCGCTCGCTCTGGCTCGGGCCGCGGCAGCATGGACGCGTTCATGCGCCGATTGCTTGCCGGTGACACGAGCCACCGCGAGCATGACCGCCTCGGTGGCCGCCTGCTCGTGCCACTCGGCGAGGTTGCGCAGCATTTCCTCCGGATGCACCTCCAAGCCCGCCACGAGCTCACGGGTGAGGCGAAGCGCGGCTCCGGCGGCGACGCAAGCCTCGGGGATCGCCGCCCATTCGCTCTTCCAGCTTCGTCCGTCGCGCTCGTGGTCGCCTACGACCGCCTCGAGCATCAGATCGGCGTCGCGCCGCACCAGTCGTGCCAGCGTGCCGATGTGCTCGCTGCGCTCAGGATTGCGCTTCTGGGGCATGGTGATGCTGCCGATGCTGCCGGCCGTCGCCGGTTCCGCCAGCTCCCTGATCTCGGAGCGCTGGCGGTTGTAGACCTCATGGCCGATCTTGTCGAGGGTAGATCGGAAGAGCACACGTCTGAACTCCAGTCACGCCCCTCTCTCGTCTGCCG
>OCZT010006289.1_pt1 | contig 11765 bp, 13 predicted proteins | sample 1539031 | NCBI WGS metagenome assembly OCZT01 (sample SAMEA3539308, study PRJEB22396) | soil metagenome | biome: tundra; feature: field; material: soil | place: USA | collected 2010-05 | depth 0.15 m
TTATCGCAAGACGGGCAATCTGCGCGCGGTGCAACTCCTCCTCGGCCATACGAAGCTGGAGAGCACCGTCCGATATCTCGGGATTGAGGTAGATGACGCTCTAAATATGGCCGAGCAGATCGAGCTCTAACCGTTGACCACCGGCCTCACGCCGGTGGTCGCTTACGCGCCAACAGCAGTCATCCCGCAAGGTCGGGTGTGAATCGACGCCGAATCTTGACCCCTCTGATATGAAATAAATCAGGATGTTACGGCGCAGATCGGCGTCCGGCCCCCGCGCCGATTTACAGCATGAGTCTGAAACTGGGCACAAAACGGCCGTGCTGGAGGGCCTCTTGACCGACGCACGCGTAGAACGCCGACTTGCGGCAATTCTGGCGGCAGATGTCGTCGGATTTTCTGCGCTGATGGAGCGTGACGAGGAAGGCACGTACGCTCGCATTGGAAGCCTGCGGCGAGAAGTTATTGAGCCGCGCCTCTCCCAGCATCAAGGCCGCTTGATCAAGACAACCGGCGATGGCTTTCTGGCCGAATTTGCCAGCCCCATCGCAGCCCTGCGCTGCGCGTTGGCCATTCAGGACAGCTCGTCAAACACCCCGGACGCGCTTCGACTACGGATCGGTCTCAACCTCGGCGATGTTATTATCGAGAGCGGCGGCGATGTCTATGGTGAAGGCGTGAACGTTGCCGCTCGACTGGAGGCACTTGCCGATGCCGATGGTATTCTCATCTCTGACAAGATCCATCGTGAGGTAGAAGGCAAGGTTGAGGCCGCATTCGAGGATCGCGGCGAGCAGCAGGTCAAGAATATCACTCGGCCTGTTCGCATTTATGCGGTGCGTCCTGTGGGGACAGCAAGCTCATCGGCCGCAACAATTCAGAGCCAGCTCGATCCGGGCAAGCCCCTTCCGCTTCCCGACAGACCCTCTATCGCCGCCTGCCATTCCAGAATATGTCGGCCGATCCCGAGCAGGAATATTTCGCCGACGGCATGGTCGAGGACATCATCACGGCGCTTAGCGGCGAGCGCCATGACTGTTTACGGTCCTGTTTTTCTACTTAAGGGCGTTTCCATGCACCCGGTAAAACTGCGCTTTCCCCAAGTTCTTGCACGTATCAGGAAGCTACTCCAAAACAAACATAATGCGGAAGCGCTCGTAACTTCCATGTTCACATTCGAGAAATTGATGAAGCGATCGCTTCGCCGGGCGATTGTCGCGCGCGGCTTCACACTGGCACACGCCGACATCCTTCTGGACGGAAAGGGCTTCGAAGATCTCAGGTCGATGTGGGAGGTCTTCGAAAAGGATCACAAACGGCTTCCCGCGATCCTCGGTGCCGCGTAGCAACACGTGCCGAAAGCCTCATCTCTCATCGTCCGCCTAACGGGCGCGAGACTTGCTCCTCACTTCTCGCACCGTCCACCCTTGATGCAGGCGGCTCGCTCGCTGCGCTTCCTTGCGGGCGCGCTTCGCTCACCGCGCGTCGATTTTTACAAATGGTCTGCGTTCAAACCCGTTGGCGTGGTCGCGGCATTCAAGCGAGCCTTTCGTTGAATGCCAACAGCCTGTCTTTGTATGCTTCCGAATGTGCAATTACCTGGATTTGTTCGGAGGTTAGGCGGGTTCCGTCTATTTCGATGTAGAAGGCATTTACTCCTTCCGCATCAGTCCATTTTCTCACAGCGTCGAAAAGCGAGACCAGTGTCGGCTTGCCGCGCCTTTCTGGGTGCATCCGGACGAAGAGAGGTGAGCGACAAGTTGTGTCACGCGTTAGCCGAAAGCGAGTGTGACCAACCCAAGACCGGCAACAGTGACTGCGAGAAGGAAACTGTAGGCAACGAATTCATCACGCGTCCACATAATCGAACTCCATTGTTTGATTAAGATATAGATCGCTATCCATTGTGCAGCACGTACGCACCTTCTCGGATGAATAGCTTAAATCGCGGCGAACAGATGTGAACAGTTTCACAATGGCGACGAGCGTGTTCAACAGCTCGGCCCGCTCCTGGTCGGTTTTGGCAGCCTTGCGCGCCTCTCCGGTTAGGACGAAGAATACGCGCCCCTCCGAAGAGAAAGTTGCATAGCCGGTCGGCTTTTCTCCCATCACCGGCCCTTTCTGGCCGGTCGCCTGGACCTCAACCTCATAGGAAACCAGCTTCCAAGTGCCGACAACCTTGTCACCATCGTCAGCGAAGCTCGCCTGTGCGACCGGCGGCATCTCCGGCAGGTTCGGATTGCGCTCGACCACCTTGCGATAGAGATGCCACGTGGAATGGCCGAGCAGCGGGATTACGACTGCGCGACCAAGAAACAGTGACATCGAACCGAGCAAGAGGAGTACCGCGACGATCAATCCCCATGCCGCCATCGGAACGGGGTTTTGCGCAACCGCGCGAAACGATGTCGTCATCGCCGCCGCGGCGCTGGCGTGGCGATCATGCATCAATGGAAACGACACCACGCTGATGCACAGCGCCACCACTGAGAACAGAAAGCCCACGCCGCAGCCGACCACGATCAGCTCCCATCCTTCCGGTGTGGTGAGCACGCGCGTGACGAAATTCGGAATACCGGTGGGGGGAGCGTTGCCGAACGTCGAGACGTAGATCGCCGCGCCGTTGCCACCCAGACCACGAAGATCATCAGCAGCAGCGTGCCCAGCCCCAGCATGGCGCCGAACGACGGCGACCGCAGTACCTGGGTCGCATGCCAGGCAGACGTCGCCTCGCCGAGTTCCCTCCGGCGGCTGAGTTCGTAGAGACCCAGGGCCGCAAACGGGCCCATCAGCGCAAAACCGGCCACCAGCGGAAACAGTAGCGGCAGCACCGAATAGCCCAGCACCATGCCCACCAGCACCAAGCTGAGCATGGGATATATCACATAGAGGCAGAGAATGACGGGGTGGCTCGGAACGGCCTTGAAATCCTCCCAACCGAGGCGGAGCGCGTCGTGGAGATCGGCGAAGGTGATGCTGCGGATGATGGGCGTTAACGCGGCGTCCGCTATACCCTGCGTCAGAAGCGTGGCATTTTTTTCGGGATACAGCGCGGACATGGCCGTTGTCTCCCTGAAAGTAGAGATCCGCCAACGATGGCTTTGAATCCAAGCCTGAGAAAACGGAAGCTTAGTCTTTCGATTTAAGGGCTCTCAGTCCAATTGCGCCAATGCGTCGGCTGAATGTCGACGTGCTTTTTATTTGAAGCATCGACCCATTCGGCTCCATTTCTGTGACATCGGTACGCTAGAGCCTGGACGATCCCATCATAGTCCATGACGCAGACTTCGAGGTCTCCGTCAGGCGGCGCAATTGAAACGGGCAACCATTCTGCGGACAACGAATGAATTTGGGTCATGATTAGTACTCCTCCCTTGCGGTGGAGATGCCCCACCGGTTGGTTACTCCGGAGCAGTTGCAATTCGCCAAGGCCCCACCTTGAACGCTGCTTTGTGATGTGATGCTTGCCTACCAATGGCAGTAATTGCCGATTAGGGAGCGGTGACTTCGGGAACATCGCCGTTTTCTTGGCAATTCTTCGACGTCACAATTGCTACTCCCGATTCTCCTAAATGGAAAATCCTATTTTTCCTATCGCTCCAGCTAGCCCGGATTATAGATGACTGTTTAACGGGTGGGCAGCGCACAAGAGTTTTTCGACTTCAGCCACGTCTTTGATGGCCCGCTTCGATTGATCCACGTCAATGAATCTCTGCCCATGGATCGTATAGACTCCGTTATACGCGAGCAATTCTACCGACCCAGCGTCATTTGAGCAGACAGTGGGCACTAGCGGTCAACGCTTTCGAATACGGCCGCTGAGCAAACGGGCTGAATTGAAATGACGCATCCTGAAACGTTTTTAGCGGATATTGATGCGTTCCTAAGGGAAAGCGGCATGAGTGCTACCTTTTTTGGCAAAGCCGCCGTCAGCGATCCAAATTTCGTTGGTGATGTTCGAAGAGGCCGCAAGGTACATCTCGATCTTGTCGACCAGGTTGATGCCTATATTAAATCTGCGCGAGAACGTCGGGTCGATCCGAGGACAGTGGCCGAGAAAATTGCGGCGAAGATTGACGACCTTAGTACGGAGATAGGGATACGGGTGGCAGCGCAGGCTGCCCACGGACCTCTAACTTCCGCGATCACCGCGGATGTTGCCCGCGACGTTCTCTTGGAATGGCTCGCGGGATCCAAGAATTGAACTCAGACAGCCATCAGTCTGAATGTCCGGATTGGGTCTTGGTTGCGTGATAACGCGCTTGAGCCTCGAATGCGCAGAATTGTTTTCTCAATTTCCTGCTTCCGACAGGTGTTGCCAGTGCTACTGGTTTTCACATCGATGAAATCGAGAAGGAATTTCTACACGCAAGTCGAACGTCAGAGTTTTCACGCAGCCAGGGTCAGACTCGGACCTGTCTGCCTCTCGGCGTCGAGTCCGCTTTCCCCCGATAAACAGACATCGCAAAGTGCGGCCGCTTAGTCCGTTCAGTGCCGATAGTGTTGAAAAAGTCTTTTTCGGGTGAAGAACGAAGATTTTAAAGATCGCTGATACGTTTCGTACGCGGCGACGTGAGGGACCACATCATTTCACACAAAAACGACCACCGGTCTTCGTATCGGCCATAGAGGGCTTTGCAGCAGTAGCGGCGTCTAAAAATCGACTTTCGCGAGATTTTTACCATTCAACTCGCGTTTTGCCGCCGGGCACGGACGGCTTGGTTCTCGCCTGATAATCGCCGCCGCGCGGTGAAGACTAAGCGTCGTCAGCTGGTCATTCTGTAGAAAGAAAGCGAGCCGGGATGTCGGCTTTTCCGCTCCGACAAACCCGCAGCAAACTGCCTCGCCTTCATCAAGCTGGCAGCTATCCGCATCTGGCTACGTGCTTATGAGTCCGCGCCCCAGTACGCCACGCGACGGCGACGAAGCTTACAAGATGCCGATACCGATTCTTCTTCCGAACAAGAACAGTCGCCTGGCGTCTTGCCTTGGTTCAGCAACCCGGGAAGGATACTGACCTCATCCTGAGGAGCTTGCGAAGCAAGCGTCTCGAAGGATGGACCCGACGCAGGGATTCGCGGCCATCCTTCGAGATGCGCGCAAGGGCGCGCTCCTCCAGCGACCACCGCGAAGCCGCAGGGATGAGGCCGAAGGCTGGGCCGATCGTTTACCCGATCGGCTTCAGCCCGGCTTCGATTTCGGCGCGGCGCGGTTCCAGAAACGGCGGCAGCGCCAGTTTTTCGCCGAGCTTATCCATCGGCTCGTCCGTCGCAAAACCCGGTCCGTCGGTGGCGATCTCGAACAGGATGCCGTTCGGCTCGCGGAAATAAAGGCTGCGAAAATAGAACCGGTCGATCTCGCCGGAGTTGCGGATGCCGAGTTCGTTCAGCCGCCGCGCCCAGGCTTCGTACTGCACGTTGTCGGGCGTCCGAAACGCGACGTGATGCACGCCGCCCGCGCCCTGCCGTGCCGCCTGCGAATTTCCCTGCTCGACAATGTGCAGCTCGGCGGCCGGGCCGCCCTCGCCCATCGCAAACACGTGAACCTGCGCTGACGCGTCCGGGGCGGCATAGTCGCGCTCGCGGCGCATATTCATCACGCCGGTCAGGACCTGCTCGGTGCGGGCGAGATCGTGCACGTTCAGCACGATCGGACCGAGGCCCCGGATCTGGTGCTGCGCCGGCACGGCGCTGCGCTGCCACGGCGACGCCGAACCCACCCCGCCATCATCGATCAGCACCAGCCGCTGGCCCTCGCCATCTTCGAACGGCAGCGTCAGCCGGCCGTCGACTTCGGTGACATCGCCGGTGTGGCCGCCCGCCTGCTTCAGGCGATCCCTCCAATAGCCGAGGCTTTTCTCTCCGGCGACGCGCAATCCCGTGCGCGAAATGCTATTGGCCCCGCGCCGCTCCGGCGCGGCCGGAAAATCGAAGAAAGTGAGGTCGGTGCCGGGATTGGCCTTTCCGTCCGCGTAGAACAGATGATAGGCGCTGACGTCGTCCTGATTGACGGTCTTCTTGACCAGCCGCATGCCGAGCACGCCGGTATAAAACGCCAGATTCTCGCGCGGTTTCGCGGAAATCGCCGTCAGATGGTGAATCCCAGTCAACTGCATCGCATTATCCTTTGGAACACTTCCCGGGGAAAATCGGCGGGGGCATTTGGGCCTCATTGCAGATCATGTAGGATGCGGTTCGAAGACTCGCCAGCGGTACCTTTTGCCGCTCGTTCAAGGACAGCATCATGCCCGGGCACCTGATAGTCACCGACGAAGACGCGACGCGGGTGATCACGCTGCGACGGCCCGAAAAGAAGAACGCGATCACGCAGGAAATGTATCGCGCCATGAGCGATGCGATCGACACCGCGCAGAACAATCCGGCGATTCGCTGCATCATCATCACCGGCGGGTCGGGAGTATTTACCGCGGGTAACGATCTCGAGGACTTTCTGAAGGACGGCACCTCCAACGCCGACACGCCGCGCGCATCCAACGCCACGAAATTTCTTTATTCGCTCGCGCACAATGTCAAGCCGATCATCGCCGCGGTCGATGGCGTCGCGATCGGCATCGGCACCACCATGCTGTTCCATTGCGATTACGTTCTCGCCAGCAAGACGGCGACGTTCTCCACGCCGTTCATCCATCTGGGTCTGGTTCCGGAGGGCGCCTCCAGCCTGCTGATGCCGCGCACCATGGGCTACCAGCGGGCATTTGCCACGTTGGTGATGGGACGCACGGTGAGCGCCGACGATGCCCGCGTCGCAGGCTTCGTCAACGTCGTGGTGGCGCCCGGTCACACCGAAGCCGAGGCCCGCAAGGTGGCACGCGAGATTTGCGCGTTGCCGGCGGAAGCGGTCGCGATCTCGCGAAAGCTGCTGAAACTGCCGCCCGAAGACATGACCCGCAGGATCGACCAGGAGAGTCATTTGTTCGGCGAACGGATGCGCTCCAAGGAGGCGGTGGCCGCATTCAAGGCGTTCTTTTCGCGCAAAAAAGCCTGACGCTGCCGCTTGGCAAATTATCGCCCCAACATGGTCAGACCAATTCTGCCGATCCTTGGCCTGCTGCTGGCCCTGTGGTGTCCAGCCTCCCGGTCATCCGCCGAAGCGGCTGATGCGGTCGATCTGCGAATTCTCGCGATCAACGACTTCCACGGCAATCTTCGGCCGCCGGCGGGCGGGATCAGGATCGCCGATCCCGACGACAGGACCAGAAAGATCGCCGTGCCGGCCGGCGGCGCCGAGCAGATGGCGACGCTGGTCAAGCAGCTCCGCCAGGGCGCCAAGAACACTATCTTTGTCGCAGCCGGAGACCTGATCGGCGCCAGCCCCTTGCTGTCGGCGATGTTTCACGACGAGCCCACCATCGAATCGATGTCGATGATGGGGCTTGAGATCAGCTCGGTCGGCAATCACGAGTTCGATGAGGGCAAGGACGAACTGCTTCGGATGCAGAACGGCGGCTGCCATCCCACCGACAAATGTCAGGGGCCGCACCCGTTCCGCGGTGCGGGATTTCACTATCTTGCCGCCAGCACCATCGAGAAAAGCACCGGCAAGACCGTGTTTCCGCCATACGAGATCAGGGAGTTCGGGGGCATTCCGGTCGCCTTCATCGGCCTGACGTTGAAGGGCACGCCCGACATCGTTTCGCCCGTGAGCGTCGCAGGCCTCGAATTCGGCGACGAGGCTGATACCGTGAACGCGCTGGTGCCTGAGCTGAAGGCGCGCGGCGTTGAGGCCATCGTCGTGCTGATCCATGAGGGCGGCTTTCCGGCCGGCGATTACAATGAATGTCCCGGAATCTCCGGACCTATCGTCGACATCGTCAAGAAATTCGATCACGCGGTCGACGTCGTGATCAGCGGCCATACCCATCAGGCCTATGTCTGCAAGATCGACGGACGGCTCGTCACCAGTGGCGACAAGTACGGCACTATCGTCACCACGATCGATCTGGAGCTCGATCCGGCGACGCGCGACGTCATCAGTGCCAGGGCTGACAACATCATCGTTCGCACCGGCGTCTATGCCAGCGATCCGGAACAGACCGCTTTGCTGGAGTCCTACGACAAATTTGCCGCACCGATCGCCAGCCGCCGGGCGGGGTCGGTCACCGAAACGCTGTCGCGCACGCCCAACGATGCCGGCGAGAGCCCGCTTGGCGATGTCATCGCTGACGCCCAGCTGGCCGCGACCAGTGCCGATACAAATGGCGGAGCCGTGATCGCATTCACCAATCCGGGCGGCATCCGCACCGATGTTCCGAAGAAGGCGGATGGCGCGGTGACCTACGCCGACATATTCGCCAGCCAGCCGTTCCGGAATCAACTGGTAACGCTCACACTGACGGGAATGCAGATCAAGAACATGCTGGAGCAGCAATGGCTCGATCCGAAGCGGCCGCGGATTCTGCAGGTTTCGAAGGGGTTCAACTACACCTGGGACGACGCCAAGCCGTACGGCGAGCGCGTGATGGCCGATCGCATGTCGCTGAACGGACAGCGCATCGATCCCGCGATGAACTACCGCGTCACCGTGAACAATTATCTCGCGGTCGGAGGCGACGGCTTCACCGCGTTGAAGCAAGGGACCGCGCAGCGATTCGGCGTCTACGACGCCGATGCCTTGAACGGATATTTCCAGGCGAACAGTCCGGTCGCACCCTCCCCGGCCGATCGCATCGTGCGAATGAACTGAAATGCAAAGCCATATCCGCGCCACGGCTCTTTCCGAGCGGCCTGCGACCCCCTAGATTAGCTGCTTCTCGCAAGCGCGTTTAACGCGCCAGGGTATTGCATGACCACGCTGCTTCTCACCCATCCGGCATGTCTCGACCATGCCACGCCTCCCGGACATCCGGAACGCGCCGACCGGCTGCGCGCGGTCGATCAGGTGCTCGCGGAAGAGCGCTTCGGCGGACTGGTGCGCGGCGAGGCGCCGGAAGGCAGTCTGGATTCGGTTACGCTCTGTCACAACGAGCATTACGTCGGGGAACTTCGGCATATCGCGCCCTCAAGCGGGCTGATCTACCTCGACGGCGATACTTCGATGTCTCCCGGCACGTGGGAAGCGGTGATGCGCGGCGTCGGCGGCGCAGTTGCCGCCACCGACGCTGTGATGTCGGGCACCCATCATAATGCGTTCGTCGCGATCCGCCCTCCGGGCCATCACGCCGAAATCAACAAATCGATGGGCTTTTGCTTTTTCGACAACGCCGCCATTGCCGCGCGTCATGCCCAGCGCAAATACGGTATCGCCCGCGCAGCCGTGGTCGATTTCGACGTACATCACGGCAACGGCACCCAGGATATTTTCTGGGCCGATCCGACGGTGATGTATTGCTCGACGCACCAGATGCCGCTGTTTCCCGGCACCGGCGCCAGCGGCGAGCGCGGCGAGCACGACACCATCGTCAACGTGCCGCTGGCCTCGGAAGACGGCGGCGCCAAATTCCGCGCCGCGTTCGAAAACGTGATCCTGCCGCAGTTGCAGAAATTCAGCCCCGAACTGATCATCGTCTCCGCCGGCTTCGACGCACACTACCGGGATCCGCTGGCATCGCTCAATCTCAAGGCGGAAGATTTCGGCTGGGTCACGCGGAAACTGATGGACATCGCCGATACAAGCGCCGGTGGCCGAATTGTCTCGGTGCTCGAGGGCGGCTATGATCTGCAGGGCCTGCAAGAGTCGGTCGCGGCGCACGTCACCGCATTGATGGGCGCGTGATTTCCCGCCACAATACGCCCGCAAGAATATCTTTGAGTCCGCGTCCGCGAAACGGCGCATCTGGGAAAGCAATATGGCCGAAAACACCCAAGTGGACGTCAGGAAGCTGAGCTTCGAGCGCGCGATCGAGGAACTCGAATCGATCGTGAAGCGGCTCGAGGACGGCAAGGTGCCGCTGGAGGAATCCGTCGCCATTTACGAGCGGGGCGAGTCCCTGAAACGGCGGTGCGAGGAACTGCTGCGTCAGGCGGAGGCGCGGGTCGACAAGATCACCACCGACGCCAATGGCCAGGTTACCGGTACCGAACCGCTCGACGTTCAATGACGACCTGGGCGGCCGGGCCCGTCGCTCCTCGGCAACAGTAGAGAATATTAGGCGAATCCGGCACCAAGCTACCCCGGCGAGGGCCGAAATAGCTCTTGGCGCGTTACGCGGCCTGATATAGTCCCGCCGGCTAGTGCCCCGTTTCCGAAGTTCGTGATCGCTTGCGGCAATCTCTGACACGAACTTCGGAAACAAAGGGGCACTGGTAAGTCTATCTTTTCTAGTGCCGCTTTTCGATTTGAAGTTCCTGATTCGAGCTGGCGGCAACTGGCGCAGGAACTTCAAATCGGCGGCACTAGTCCGGGGATCATCCGTAATTGCGCGTTCAGCACCGCCATATCATCTATGTGCAGGGATACGATCCGCGCGGCCTTGCGCAGTACTACCGCATGTTCAGAACCGAATTGCGGAAGTTCGGCCGGCTCTACCAGCTCACCGCCACCATCAGCCGCCCGCAGAGCGCGCCTGACGGCGAGACCGCATCCTGGACCATCGAGACCAAGGCAGGCGACTGGCAGACCCGCACCAGTTACGATTTTCTGCGATGGGAAGACCTGATCCAGCGCGATCTTGCCGCGCCAATCTGGCGCACGGTTTTCCATGCCATGTGGATCTACTGGCGCCTGGTCTTCAACGGCACGATTGCGAGATTCTGGAAGGCGCATTGGCGGTTCGCGACCTTCATCAGCTACCCGCACTTCCTGCTGTTCAATGAGGCCCTGTGGTCGCTGGGCATTGCGTTCGCCTTCGGCAAGGGTCTGGAAGCGCTGGGCATTCCCGGGCTGTTGAGCCTTGCCGCGGCGGCGGCCATGTTCGTCGCCGCACTGGGCGCGATGCTGAAATATACGGAAAACCTGACATATCTGCTCTATCTGCTGTCCGACACCATCTGGACCTGGGAATTCTCTCGCCGCCAGCGGCCGGAATGGGACCAGCGCATCGACCGTTTTGCGCAATACCTCGCCAACGTCGCACGCACCAGCGATGCCGAGGAAATCGTCGTCGTCGGTCACAGTTCGGGATCGTTTTTGGGGGCCGAAATTCTGGCGCGCGCACTCAAGCTCGATCCGGCTCTCGGGCGGCACGGCCCGCGCATCGTCCTGCTTACGATCGGCGGCAATTTCCCGATCGTCGGATTTCATGCGGTGTCGCAGGATTTCCGCGATCACCTTCGCCTGCTGGCGGTCGAACCTTCGATCGACTGGATCGACTGCCAGTCGCGCAAGGATGTGATGAATTTCCATCCGTTCGATCCGATCGCCGGCCACGGCATCGACGTCGGCGCTGCCAGACGCAACCCCACAATCGTGCCGGTCCGGTTCCGTGAAATCATCAAGCCCGAGCACTACAACCTGTTCCGCTGGAAGTTCTTTCGGGTCCATTTCCAGTTCGTCATGGCCAACGAACTGCCGCACGCCTACGATTTTTTCATGATCGTCTGCGGGCCGATCCCGTTGCGCGAACGCATGGCGCGTCCCGAGGCGGCGCTGGCGGTCGCGACTGGTGACGCCGCCGCCCGCGAATGGGCCTGGAAAAGGCTCGAAACGGCAGCCGCCGGTCGCGCAGATGCCGCGGATTTAGGCGAGATGGAACCATCGGCGCGCCGCAGGGGTTAAAATCCGGGCTTCCGCGGACCCGATCCGTCGGCTTCCGCCCAGGGTAATCGGGTGAAGCAGATCGTGACAAAAGGCTGAAGTGCTGAATCTGT
>OCZT010006293.1_pt1 | contig 11757 bp, 6 predicted proteins | sample 1539031 | NCBI WGS metagenome assembly OCZT01 (sample SAMEA3539308, study PRJEB22396) | soil metagenome | biome: tundra; feature: field; material: soil | place: USA | collected 2010-05 | depth 0.15 m
TACACTCTTTCCCTACACGACGCTCTTCCGATCTGGCAGGAGGATTCGCAGGTGAGGGGCCTGTCTCCCAGCGTCCGCACCGATATGGCTATTTATGGACATGCTTTCCGGGGTCGTTTATGGACACTTATGGACATTTTTATGGACGTGGACAGGCTTGGCCGGGTTCCCCCATCCTTTCGCTTTTTTCTCCACCCCAGCGACGAAGTGGGCGCCCTCTGGGCATCGCCGGGGGGCCCCGGTCCGGCAAAAGGGTGGGAAGCCGCGGACGCCAGGAAGACTCGGCCCAGGAGGCCATCTCCGGCAGACCGGGGCTGGTGGGCCGGGGTTTTAACCCCGGCATCCGTCCACCCACCCATTCTCGACAATCAATCAGCACGGCGCCAGCCGCGCTAAGATTCCCGCCTCCAAATCCGACCGATCATCAAGCCAACAATCTACCCTACCAGCCGCGCAACAGGTTCAGGCTCTCAGGCCGCCCATGGGTGAATCGCCTTTTTGTCCGTGCGCCCAAAATATCGATCCTGAGATGCCGACTTTCCGATATTAATCCGGCTGACAGCTTGATTACCTCCGAGCAGACCATTGGGACTTATCTCACGGCGGCTCGAGTCGAAGTGCTGTCGGTTAGCCAGCCATGGCTGCTCTGTTGCCGTCGATCTTTACAGACCTGCCGTATTGTGCCCATTGGGCATCGAGCGGGAAGGAATCAGTGAGGCTTGATCGCGCCTACTACTGCGTAGCCGAGCTTTCCGTCTTTAATGGCACTCAGGGCCGCTTGGGCAAGACGCCTGGCATCTGCAAAGTTCACGCCCGGCAGGTTAACTTTCTTAAGGCCGACCGCGATTTCAGCTCCAAGCAACTTGCCTTGGATTTGATGAACCATCTCAGTCAGCGCGTAGCTGTGGTCTTCGATGGTTTCGATTGTGAGCCCGGCTAGTCTCAAGGTTTCCGAATACGATTCGACCGGCTGGGCGTCGCCGATGCAGGCAATCCACGCTAAAAGGCCATCAAGTTCTGGAAGGGGGCCAGCGGTCCTTGTCAGGTCGCTCAGCCCCAGCCGGCCTCCAGGCGTCAGCACTCTGGCGAATTCCTTGGCCGCGGTTTGCTTGTTCGGGAACGTACAGAATGCACACTCGCAAAGGATTACGTCGAAACTGTTCGCTCCAAACGCCAGTCTCTCGGCATCACCGAGCTGGAAGCTCACTCGGTTCGCGACGCCCCGCAGCGTGGCTTCCTCGGTCGCCATCTTCACGTTGTCTTCGCTCAAGTCAACACCAACGACCTCGCAGCCGAACGATTGGGCAAGATGGAAGGCGCTTGTGCCGCACCCGGCAGCCACATCGAGAACTGTGGAATCGTGAGTAAGTTGGGTTAACTGGCCGAGGCGGCTTGTGAGACCAGTTCCGCCGGGATGAAAACTATCTCCGAGCAACAAACGTGCCAGGTCGCTGCCGTAGAAAGCAGCGCAACATTGCTTCACGTTCTGTCCGGTGGTCCGACTCATCTCAACACAGTTCCAATGGTTCGATTTGTTGAAGACTCGCTGATTCGGTGCGGCCAGCATCAGCTTTCATATCGAACACAACTGCCTTCGGCTCGTATCTCTTCCCATCACGACGTGCCAGTTTACGCTTTGGCTCCATTGCCTCCAGTTGAGCCCGCGCCTGTTCGCGATAGCCGACAGTATTATAGGCACAGAATGGGATCTGCTTCCCTCCAGGCAAAAGAAATTCTTTACAGCACTTCATGAGGTTCTTTTGATTAAAGGTCCACGGGTCCATGAAATCCTGCAACATAATCATCAAGACGTTCTTTGCGATGTCACCGATGGTGAAGCTTTCTGGAATTCCGCATGCCTGACACGACACAGCGAACTGTTCGGCGGATTTCTGCGATCCGGGAACCGACGAAGATGACCACAACCCTTCCAGCGCCCTCTTAACCTCCATACTGAAGTCGGGCAAAACGCGGTTAGTGATGTAGTCGAGATAGTCGTGCACGTTGAGGATCCTCGATAGGGGAGTGACTTGCTCACCGTCGATAAATGCGTACGTTACCGAATTGCACGTTGGGAAACAGCAGGGCACGGGGATAAAGTCGCTGACCAGGAATTTACCGGCTGTTTGCCGCTCAATCAACGTCAAAATATCTGGAATCGTCATGCGTTGGAGCGGATCGTGTTGCAGATAACGGCCCGCATGAAAGGCCGGTTGGAAGTTGATTCCCCGCACGGCTGGATGCTGAATCGCCAGGTCGATAATCCTGCCGATTTCATGCTCGTTGACGCCGCGCTCGATCGCGGGAACCAGCGTCACGCTTAACCCGATTGAAGCAAGCCGATCTAACGCCCGGAGCTTCTCCTCCAAAATGTCCGGTTCGCCGCGGATGATGCGGTAAGTCTCCGCGTCGAAGCCATCGAACTGGAAGTAGATGGAGGGTCTTACCTCATTGAGTTGCTCCAGGAAGCGATCATCTTGCGCAATACGCTTACCGTTGGTATTGATCATGACAAACGGAATGCCGCGAACCTTTGCTGCCTTCACGAAGTCGATGATCTGGGGATGAATTGTCGGCTCACCGCCCGAAAACTGCACCACTTCTGGATTGCCTTCAGTATGCACAAAATCGTCGAGTATAGCTTCTACTTCTTCCAACGTCAGGCTGAAACCGGGGCTTGCTGCCGCGAAACAGAGTGGACACGACATGTTGCAGGCGCTATTGACTTCGATAATGCCGAGACAGGTGTGCTGCTGATGGTCCGGACAGAGTCCGCAGTCGTACGGACAGCCCTCTTTGATCTCCGATCCGTAGGCAAGGGGGATAGTTCCCGGCTTATTGATCTTGCTGAAACTCGTGTAGGCTTCGGCGTCGCCATATACCAGAGCCTCGAAGGGTCCGCACTCGGGACACCTCTTCGCCATGAACACCTTGTTATCTTGAAGCAGGATTTTTGCGTCGATCACTTTCTTGCATTTCGGGCAGATGCTGCGGGTCAGCTCGTAGAAGATGTAGTCGGCATCTTTCCTGCGAATACCGCTTACGACTGGGTTGGGGATCGAGACTATGGGAATGCTCATCGCCCGTGCGCTCCTGTGGTCAAGATAGTGCTATCGGAACTGGTGTGAGAAAAAGGCCGACTCATCTAAGGCGCCATATCGTCAACAGAAGAATCGGCGAGAGTGCTGTAGTGAGCACGCAATAGAAGCAGAAACTTCCGAGATTTGCCATGTCGCGGACGCCAAGGAAGTTCGCAAGTGTCGCCAGTGAAGCCAAGATCAGTAGCGGAATCCAAACCCAGAGTTTCTCGACGGGGCCTATAAGCAGCAGGATGATCATCACGTAAAGAGCGACCGCAATGTACCCGTCCGGGGCGCCAAAGGGCTTCGCGAACGCAGCATCGGCAACTGCCTCGCAACCCTTCTTAAAGACTGGGCACCAGAGGTGTCTTACGGCTCGGCTCTGATAAAGCCCCACATAGAGCATGGCAGCAGCGCTCAGCGCAGCCAGACCCATCGCGAAGAAGCGACCCGAATAATGTCCTAGATATTGCATCCCATCCTTGGCAGGAGCGTTCTCATCGCAGTCACTGTGCTCCCTTCAATATAGATCGTTGAAGCCGGAAACGGTTTACAAGGCATTTGCGCTCACGGACAGAACCGCGTAGAACAGGATCCCCGGTCGAATTCAGGCTACCCTGAAGAAATTAGGCGTCCAGCGGATCGGTACCGGCAAAGGCCCCCGCGTTAACCGATTCTCCCCAGGTCTCACCTTTGAGACCTGGGAGACGGCCTCGCCGCCGGGCAGCCGTCTTCCCGTTCGCTGTTCCCTGCCTCACTCGTGCCTGAGCGCGTCCATGGGCTGGACGCCCGCGGCTCGCCGGGCTGGAATCCAGCTTGCGGCCAGGGCAACCGCCAGCAACAGCAAAACGCCTGCCGAGAGGGTCAGCGGATCGTAAGGCTGGATGCCATAGAGCATCGACTTCACCAGCCGCGTGAGCAGCAAAGCCGCACTCACACCCACAACGATTCCGGCAATCGCCAGCCAACTGCTCTCGCGCAAGATCATTCCCCGCACCTGAGCCGGCCGCGCCCCCAGCGCCAGCCGAATTCCGATTTCATTCCTGCGATTCGCCACCGAGTACGCCATGATGCCGTAGATGCCCACGCAGGCCAGCACCAGCGCCAGCAGGCCGAAGCCCGCGGTGAGGGCGGCAAGGACGCGCTCGGGGCGCATGTTGTCGTCGATCTGCTCCTGCTGGGTGCGAATGCCGGTCAGGGGCAGGTCGCGGTCCACCTGCTCGACCGCCCGCCGCAGCGTGGGCACAATCGCCGCGGGCTGAAGGTGAGTGCGAATCGCATAGGTCATGCCGGACACGCTGCCCGTCTGCACATAGGGCAGGAAAAACTGCGGCGGAGGAACCTCGCGCAGGTTCTGGTACTGTGTGTCTCCGCAGACGCCCACAACCTGAATCCAATCGGCCTTGGCGGGGTCTCCGGCCTTGAACCGCTTGCCGATGGGATTCCCGTGCGGGAAGCGCGTCCGCGCCAGGGCCTGGTTGATAACCGCAACCTTGGGCGACGTGGCCGTATCCTGCGGGCCAAAGCCGCGCCCGGCGACGATCGGTATGCCCAGACTCTGAAAGAACCGGTTCCCCACATTGTTGATCCGTTCGCCCTGCCCTTTAAGAGTACCGTCGTTGCTCGCCATGATCTGCTCGCGGTTCCCCACATTGTTGATCCGTTCGCCCTGCCCTTTGGCCGGGTCGGCGACCTCCTCTTCGGTGACAAAATCCATCGTTGTCATGCCGCCCGCGATATATGGCATCGACATGGGCGTCACGGCTTCCACCCCCGGCACGGCCGCGATAGCCTGCTCCAGCCGTTGATGGAGAGCCACATCCTGGCCCGCGGGATACCGATTCTCCGGTATGTCGATCTCCGCCAACAGCAGATGATCGGTCCGGAAGCCGGCATCCAATGAGCTCAGACCCGCCACCGTCCGCAGAAACAGTCCCGCCCCAATCACCAGCAAGGTCGAGAGTGCAATCTGAAAGCCCACCAGCGCCTTGCCTCCCATGCCTCTGCGCCGCCGCGTCGCCGTCTGCCCGCTCTCTTTCAGGCTGCTGCCCACCTGGGCCCGCGCCGCACTCCACGCCGGAGCCAGGCCAAACAAAAGCCCGGTCAACAACGTCACTCCAGCCGCAAAGCCGAACACGCCCCAATCGAAATGAATTTCGATCTGTTGCGGCTCCCAGCTACCGGTCAACAGCCTGGGAAGCGCATTGCGCCCCAGGTAGCCCAGGACGAGGCCGCCCGCGCCGCCCAGCGCCGCCAGCAAGAGGCTCTCGGTCAGCATCTGCCGCAGAACGCGCCCGCGTCCAGCGCCCAGCGCCAGCCGCACGCTCATCTCCCGCTGCCGCTGCGCACCGCGCGCCAGCAGCAGGTTGGCGATATTGGCGCAGGCCAGCAGCAACACCAGCGCCACCAGCACCGTCAGCACGTTCACCGGGCTCTTGAAATCATCTTCCAACGAATGCAATCCCCGGCTGCCATCCGCAAGCACCATGCGCGGCATGGTCTCGCCGGCCTTCACCGCCATGGTCCCGCGCACCGCCGCCGCCAGTTCCACATCCAGCGCGGCGCGAACCTCGGTCTCCGCCGCGCCCGGTTTCGCGCGGCCCATCACCTCCAGCCACCAACTATTCGTTTCCGCAAGCAGCGACGGCGTCTTGCGCCCCAACGGCGCGACCAGTGGCTGCATACTCAGCGGAACAAACACATCCGGCGACTGCTGCACGCTTTGCGCGCCCGTAAATCCGCGCGGATTGACGCCCACAATGGTCAGCACCGCATCGTTCAACTTGATCGTCTGCCCCACGACCGCCGGCGAGCGGCCAAACTCCCGCTCCCACAGCCCATCGCCGATCACCGCCACCGCGCCTGTGCCGGGGGCGCCATCGTCGCTGGGCTGGATCGCTCGTCCCAACTGCGGCCGCACGCCCAGTACGGCGTAGTAGTTGCCGGAAACCAACTCCGCCCGCACCCGCTGCGCATTGCCGCGAACGGCAGCAGTCAGGGTGAACTCCTTGAAAGCGAACAGGCCCTCCAGCGCCCGGTTATGCGCCTGCAACTCAAGGAAAATCGGATAGGAGAAGCACTCATCGGTCATTCCTGCATCGTGAGCGTCGAATTCGCTCCAGTAGCTGTGGACTGCCACTTTGTCGTCGCCCGCCCACCCCAGCAGCCGCAACTGCTCCGGGTGCGGCACGGCCAGCCGGTCGTAGAGCAGTTGCTTGGCTATCGAAAAGATGGTGGTGTTGGCGCCGATGGCCAGCGCCAGCGAAGTGGCCGCGATCGCCGTGAATCCGGGGCTCTTGCGCAGAATCCGCACACCGTAGCGCAGATCGGCCCAGAACTCATCCCACCAGCGCAGGCCGAGCGAGGCGCGCATCCCTTCCTTGGTCACCGTGACCGCTCCCAGCGCGATGCGTGCGCGGCGGCCGGCCTCGGCAGGAGCGTGCCCGGCGCGGATCAGGTCGGCGGTCAGGTTTTCAAGGTGATGGGCCAGCTCGGCCTCCATCTCCGCCTCCAGCCGATTGCGCCGGACAACCGCCCGCAGCCACGACTGTGGTTGCGCAACAACGCGAGCGAAAAATGAACGCAGACTCATAGCTCCCCTGTTCCCTATTCCCCCAACCCTTAATCCCTATCCCCTGCCGGGGCCCCCAGCGACGGGTCTTCGTCGCTGGGGTGGCTGTTCCCTGCCTCGCTCACGCGCCCTCCGGCGTGGCGCTCAGGATGGTTCCGATAATCCCGGCCATGCGGTTCCACTTCTCGGTCTCCTCGCCCAGCCGGTCGCGGCCCGCCGCTGTCAGCCGGTAGTACTTCGCCCGCCGGTTGTTCTCGCTCTCGCCCCACTCGCCGGCGATTGCCCCCTGGTGCTCCAGCCGGTAAAGCGCCGGGTAAAGCGACCCCTGCTGGATCACCAACTCCTCGCCGGAGATCTGCTGAATCCGCAACAGCACCCCGTACCCGTGCAGCGGACCCAGCGAAACCGCCTTCAGAATCAGCAGGTCCAGCGTCCCCTGCAGCAGGTCCATCTGCCCGTCCTGCCTTGCTTGCACCATCGGCCTCTCTCCTTGACGCTCTAGGAAAGAAAATAGAACCACTCTCCTAGATTGTCAAGGAGAGTTAAATTTTTCTCAGATTCCGTGATGGCCGGCACGAGCGGGCGCGGGAGTCGCCGTGGCACAATGATTGGTCCCTCACTTTTTTCACTTTTTACGGCGTAAGGAGTCCTGTCCATGGCAACTCTTTCTGGAGCGGAAGCCCTCAAGGCGCTGGCGGCTGGGCCGCGGGCGCATGCAAATTTGCCGGTGGCGCAACTGGTCGAAACCGCAATCCTGCGCGGCGAGGCCCGCCTGGCGGCGAATGGCGCACTGGTGGCAACCACCGGCTCCCGCACCGGCCGCAGTCCCAAGGACAAGTTCACCGTGGACGACGCCACCACTCACGCCCTGGTCGACTGGGGCCGCGTCAACCAGCCCTTCGCCCCGGAGCGTTTCGAGGCGCTGCTGGAGCGGGTCGTCGAGCACCTGCGCGGCCGCGACCTCTTCGTCCAGGATCTGCACTGCGGCGCAGACCCCACCTACCGGTTTCCCATCCGCGTCATCGCCGAGTACGCCTGGCACGCCCTGTTTGTCCGCCAGCTCTTCGTCCGGCCCGAGCACGCTGAGCTGGCCGACCACGCGCACGAGTTCACCGTCGTCGCCGCCCCCGAGTTCGAGGCCGTGCCCGAGCGCGACGGCACCCGCTCCGGCGCTTTCATCCTGGCGGATTTCTCCCGCCGCATCGTGCTCATCGGCGGCACAAAGTATGCCGGCGAGATGAAGAAATCCATCTTCGGCGTCATGAACTTCCTCGTCCCCCAGCGCGACGTGCTGCCCATGCACTGCTCGGCCAACGTGGGCGCCGACGGGGTAACGGCGCTGTTCTTCGGCCTCTCCGGAACCGGCAAGACCACCCTCTCCGCCGACCCCGCCCGCCGCCTCATCGGCGACGACGAGCACGGCTGGAGCGCCGCCGGCATCTTCAACTTCGAGGGCGGCTGCTACGCCAAGTGTGCGGACCTGACCGAGGAGCGCGAGCCGCAGATCTTCCGCGCCATCCGCTTCGGCTCGGTGCTGGAAAACGTGATCCTCGACCCGGACACCCGCGAGCCCGACTTCGCCGACATTCATCTGACGGAAAACACCCGCGCCGCCTACCCGGTCAACTTCATCGAAAACGCCCTCATCCCCGGCGTCGGCGGCCACCCGCGCAACGTCATGTTCCTGGCGGCCGATGCCTTCGGTGTCCTGCCGCCCATCGCCCGCCTCACCCCCGAGCAGGCCATGTATCACTTTCTGTCCGGCTACACGGCCAAGCTGGCCGGAACCGAGGCCGGCATGGGCTCCGATCCCGAGCCCGAGTTCTCCGCCTGCTTCGGCGCGCCCTTCCTGCCGCTGGCCCCGCGGGTCTACGCGGAGATGCTGGGCGCCCGCCTCAAGCAGCATCAGGCCGCATGCTGGCTGATCAATACCGGCTGGAGCGGCGGCAAATTTGGCGTCGGCCGGCGCATGAGCATCAAGCACTCCAGGGCGCTGGTCAGCGCGGCGCTCAATGGCCATCTGGACGATGTGGGGTTTGTCACAGAACCGGCCTTCGGATTGCACATTCCGGTGAGCTGCCCGGATGTGCCTGCGGAGGTCCTCAATCCGCGCAACGCCTGGGCCGACAAGGACGCCTACGACCGGCAAGCTGCCGACCTGGCCGCCCGCTTCCAGGCCAACTTCCAGAAATTCGACGCCCCCGAAGCCATCCGCGCCGCCGGACCACGCAGAGGTGCAAACGGATAGACACATGACCGATACATCTACGCTTGAAGAGCTATTGGCTGAGATCGGCCCCTTGGCGGCCCAGGACAAGGCAGCTGCCACAGAAGAGGCACCTCAGTTCCAAGCTCTTTCATTTTTTCTCCGGGCGAGGCGATTTCGACAAAGATATTGTCATACCTTTCTTTAACAAAGAAGACTCTCCTGCTTTGAAGGGGCTGTGGCTTGGTTCAAGTGCCTACGGGTGTGGCGCTTGAGCCAAGCCACCGGCCGCAGTGTCCTTGCCCGCGCTGAGCAGGTTGGCCAGCAGCCGGTAGGCGCCCGGCACTAACTCGGGAAGCTGGCGATAGAGCGCATAGGCGACATAGATGTAAGTCCCCTTGCCGGGATGCGCCACCACGAGGCCGCCCCGCTGCGGGGCTTGGCCGGGGTCGGCGGTCTCGGTCAGCGCCGTGTAACCGGGGTCCCAGTTATCCAGGAAGGAGTGGCCGCGCTCCTCGATCCAGCCATCGAAATCCGCGGCGGTGATGGTGTTGGGCCAACGGAGCAGGGGATGGGCCGGGTCCAGCAATCTCACCGGCGCCTGCTCGTCCACCACCCGCTCCGCCATGCGCCCCATCGAGAGAGGCAGCGGGGCAGGGAAGTTGCCGGTCTGGTACTGGACAATCAGCGTTCCTCCGCGGCGGACAAGCTCATCGAGACGCGGCTGGGCCGCGGCCAGCTCGGGGCGCGCGGAGTAGGCGCGAATGCCGACGACGATCACGTTCCAGGCGGAGAGGTCGCCCGAGGCCAGCTCCGAGGCCGTGAGCAGGTGAGGCACAGCGCCCAGCCCCTCGATCGCCTCGGGAACCAGGTCGCCGGTCCCCATTACGTAGCCGATACGCAGTCCCGGCGCCAGCTTCACATCCACCTTGCGGGTCTTCAACTGGGCGGGCTTGTACCGGTTGGTTGGCCGCAGCCCGGCGTAGCCCACGCTCTGCCAGCCGGCCTGGTAGCTGCGCCCGCCGAAGTGCGCCACAGCTTGCAAGGCGTACGCGCCGGCCTCGGCTGCGGCCGGGGTTACGGAGAACAAGATGGGTTCGGTGTCGCCGGGGCTATCGCGACGAAACCGCGCCTCGACCGGCTCCGAGCGCCACCCGCCGGGGAGCTTCAGTTCGACCGTGCCCTCGGCCGCTGCCTGCGCATGCACCGTCACATGCACCGGCAGGGCGCTGCCGTCGAGGGGGAGGATGCGCGCCTCGGGCTCCATGCGGACGCCGATGGCGGGCGTGACCACCAACGGCTCATAGATGCCGCCCGGTCCAGGAACGTGCTCCAGTGTCTGCACAACTTGACCCAGGCGGATGGGCAGGCCGTCGAAGGTGAACTCCGCCCAGGCGGCGAGCGGCCAGGGCGCGAACGAACGCTCGCGCAACTCCGGCCTGGTGAGGTCGTAGTACGGCTGCTCGATGGAGGGTCGGGTGAAGTAGGGCTCCGTGGGCGCGGCGTTTTCTGGGACATGAACGATGAAAACCCGGTCGTAGGCCTCGGGGGCGGGATTCGGCCATGGCAACGTGTCTTCGCTCTTCCACGGGTCTCCGTTGTGGCTCTCCAGCCACACCCGATTCAGGCGGGTCGCGGCCGTGGCCCGTGCGGTGTGTACCCGCACCCGGAACTCTTCGCCGGGCGTCACGCTGCGCGGCATCTCGTCGGCGGAGCCGCCACGGAACGGGCCGCCGCCCTGCAGGTTGGCTGCCTTGGTGGTGAAGGCGGCCAGGTCAAGGCCGAGCAATTCCTTGAGCGCGGATTGGAACTGCTCGATCTTCGCGTCCAATTCGAGCAGCAGGCCGGCTTTTGCTTGCGCGTCAAGGTTGGCGGCGGCCATTCGCGTGCGCAGGTCGAGGGTCTGGCGGTAGACGGGCGCGAGCTCGAGTGCGACAGCGGCGCCGGGCTTGCCCTGACGTTCGGTTTCGAACTCCTTGAGGCTGGCATCAATCTGGCGCAGATTCGCGGAGACCCACTCGGGCGCGGTGCCCTTCAGGAGGCGGGTCAGCCCTTCGACCCTCGTGTCGATGTTCACCTTGCCGTTGTGGAACAGATCCCCGTTCCCCGCATTTGCTCCCGGCTTGGCTGCCGCTTCCGGGGCCACGGCCCACAGGTGATAGCTCGTGGTTGCCGGCCCGCTCAGCGTGGGGTTCGCGCCGCCGTTCTGCGACTTCTGCTCACCCCAGCCCTGGCGCGCAATCTGCATATAGCTGCGCCCCAGCACCGGGTCCCATGTACCCACCGGAATTGTCACGTCGGTCGAGGGCACGTTGGCGATCCACTCCCCGGTCACGTAGTTTCGGAACCGGGCCGGAGCCCACTTGCCCGTCGCGTAGTCGAACATCCCCTTCTCGGTCACCGGCGCAAAGGGCACCATCGAGTAGACCGCCAGCGGTTGCCACGGCTGCAACCCGTCCTTCAATTGCTCCGGAAAGACCTTGGGGTCGCCGGCCGCCTTGAAGACCTCCTGCGCAATCTCCCCTGAAACCTGGTGTTGCCCGTGCCCGTCGGTAATGCCGCCGACGAAGGTCGCGACGATCACCTGCGGCCGCTCCCGCCGCACCGCCAGCACGGCGTCATAGAGCACGCGCTGGTGGCCCCAGCGGGCAAACGATTCTTCCTGAGTTTTAGAAAAGCCGAAGTCCACCTCCGTGCCCCAGAGCTGCTTCACGCCATAGAACTCGCCGGCCTTCAGCAGCTCATTGGTGCGGATCAGGCCCAGCGCGTCGTCGCTGTCGACCGACATGGCGTTCTGGCCGCCCTCGCCACGGGTCAGAGTGAGAAGTGTTGTCCGCACGCCCAAGCCGCGGCTCAGGTAGGTCAGCAGCGCGCCGTCCTCGTCGTCCGGATGCGCCACG
>OCZT010006294.1_pt1 | contig 11757 bp, 10 predicted proteins | sample 1539031 | NCBI WGS metagenome assembly OCZT01 (sample SAMEA3539308, study PRJEB22396) | soil metagenome | biome: tundra; feature: field; material: soil | place: USA | collected 2010-05 | depth 0.15 m
TGTGGGCGTGGGCTTTGAGCTTTATTGCCAGTTGCTCCGCCAGTCGGTGGCGCGGCTGCGCGGCGAAAAGACCGCGGCGGCGATCCGCGCGAGCGTAAAGCTCGATTTTGTGTTCGTTGGCGATCGCGCGGGCGCCGATCCCGGCGCCAGCCGCGGCCGGCACACTGACGGCTACACGGCGCTTCGCGACGCCGAAAACGCTGCGGGAGGAGCCGAGATCCCGAAAATCCAGGCAAGGATCCCGTCCACTTACCTTGCCGAGACGCGCCTGCGCATCGATTTCTACCGCAAGCTTGCGATGGCCGACACGCCCGCCGCGCTGAAACAAATCGAGGCTGCCCTGCGCGACCGGTTCGGCAAGTTTGGCGACGAGGTGAAGGCGCTCCTGCTTGTGACCGAAATTCGCATTCGGGCGGAACAAAATGGCATCATTTCCGTCGAAACCGAGTCCACCCGCCTGAAGTGCCTTCGTCACAGCGGCCGCCGGGACGACTGGGTGCAGCTCGGCACCCGGTTTCCAAGGTTGACCGCCCCGAAGCCCCTTCTACGGTTGAGGGAAATCATCTCGTTCCTGAACAATTTGCCGACTCCATGACGTTCTGCCGCAGTTTCGCCCTTCTCAGCTTTGCCGCTGCCACCGGTGCGTTGGCGCGTGCGCAACCCGCTGCCACGAGCGGTGATTTGACCCAGCGTTTTGCCAACGGCATCGTCGCCGTCGCCGAGGACAAGATTATCACGGTCGCTGACGTCAATCGCGAGGTCTACCCGCTCATTCCGCAGCTCCAGCGCGAGGCGCACAGCGATGCCGAGCTGAACCAAAAAATTGAGCAATTGCAGGACAGCGTGATTCAGGACCTCATCGACCGGGTTCTTATCATCAAGGAGTTTCGCAAGAAGAAGGACGGCGATAACGAGCGCCACATCCCCGACAGCTACGTCGACAGCGAAATCGCCAGCCGCTTGAGCGACCAGTTCGACAACGACCGATCGAAGTTCCTCGCCTACCTCCGCTCCCGCGGCACCACGCTCAAAGAATTCCGCAAGGAGATCGAAGAGGAAATCATTTACCACTACATGGAGGGCCAGCAGCGCAAGTCGCAGAGCGTCGTCAGCCCGGTGCGCATCGAGACCTTTTACAACGAGAACAAGGATCAATTTTACCAGGAGGACAAAGTCCACCTGCGCATGATCCAGCTCACGCGGACCGACGGCGAAACCGACGAGCAGCTCAAGGCGCAGGCCGCGAACATTCTCGAGCGTTTCCACAAGGGTGAAAAATTCGAGGACCTCGCGAAGGAATTCAGTCGCGACGGCCGCCGCTCGAAGGGCGGCGACTGGGGCTTGATGAAACGCTCCGAGCTTCAGCCCGCCTACAGCGAGCCGTTGTTCGCGCTGAAGAAGGGCGAAGTCACCAACCCGATTATTTTGCCCGAAGGCTGCTTCCTGCTCTACGCCGAGGATCGCAAATACGCCGGCATCCAGCCGATCGACGAAGTGCGCGACCAGATTGAGCGCATGCTGGTGACCGAAATGACGCGCACCAGCCAGGAGCGCTGGCTCGAGCGCCTGCGCCGCAACGGCTATGTGAAGCACTACTGAGCCGCGCGAGGCCAGCGTAACTGCTACGCGGCCTCCTGCCCGGCTGGAGTAAACTCACTTGGGTTTGGCGCCCCCGCCACTACCGTAGCCGCTGCCGGACTTCTTGTATTCGGGTCGGGGCGGCGCGAAGACATCGACGACCAAGGCGCCCCCGGGTCCCGCTCTCATCCCATGCGGTATGTTGCCCGGAGTGTGCCAGAAATCACCCGGCTTCATCGCCACTTCTTCGGTGCCTTGCACTCGCACGCACGAGCCCTCCAGCAATAAACCCCACTGCTCCTCCGGATGGTGATGGAGCGCACTCGTCGCGTTGGGCGTGAGGCGGACCACCGAAATCATCGCATGATCGCCGCAGACGATGCGCGTGCTGATTCCTTCGGCAAGGTTGCGGGGCAAACCAAGGTTGGGATCGTGCAGGTTATATTTCCAGAGAACGACCGGGGCATTCATGGGGAACAGCATGCAGTTTCCCTCGGTGGCACTGCAACCGGGGAAAATATTCGCTTCGGAAAATCGCAACCGGTCGCGCCCCGATGAAGGCCAGTCTGGTCGATGTGCTGGAAAATAATCCGGCGCGGCGCGTGCAAGGAGAGTTGGCAGCGGCGTGAAATCAGTTCAAGTCATGCGCGTGACCGATACCCCCGACTATCCTGTCGCCAACCGGCTCCGTGCCACCGCCGTCGGTGAGCGCCCGCAGGAGCGACTGGAAAAATTTGGCGCGGGTGCGTTGAGCGATACGGAATTGCTCGCGATGCTGTTGCGCAGCGGCACCCGCGGGCAGGACGTCCTTACACTCGCCTCGCGCCTGATCGCCGAGGCGGGATCGCTCGCGGGACTGATTGCGTGGCGCGCGGAGGATTTTCGAAAACTGAAGGGCATCGGCCGCGTGAAAGCGCTGCAACTCTTGACGGTGATGGAGATGGCACGGCGGGTTCTCTGCCAGCAGGCCGGCGAATCACCGCTGTTGAATCGCGCCGAGCTCGTGGCTGCACACTGCCAGGCCTTCGTGGTGGGACTCGCCGTCGAGAAATTCTGGGTGCTGTGCCTCAATCGCAAGAACCGGCTCGTGAAACGCGTCGAAATCACATCCGGCATCGCCACCGCTTCGCTCGCGCATCCTCGCGAAGTCTTTCGCGCCGCGATTCAGGAGTCAGCGTCGGCGGTCGTGTGTGTCCACAACCACCCGAGTGGCGACCCTGCGCCCAGCGCCGCCGACATTCAGGTCACGCGTCAGCTTCGCGAGGCCGCGAAGGTCGTCGATATCACGCTGTTGGACCACGTCATCGTTGGTCGCGCCGGGGCCGACCCGCTCGGCCGAGGTTTCTTTAGCTTTCGCGACAGCGGAATGCTGTGAGGCGCCCAGCCGTGAAATCCATTTTAGCTCTGCGGCTTGAGCTGTTCGAGGAGCGGGAAGAAGTTCGGATGCGTTTTCAAATCCTCGAGATCCGGGTCCTGTAGCATCCAGTCGTAGTCACGGTAGCCGAGCGCGATCGCCCGCTGGAGCGAGCGCAGGGCGTCGCCCTTGCGGCGCAAGAGGGCAAGGCTGCACGCGAGATTGTAATGCGCCGTGGCGTTGGCCGGCTGCAGCTTCACGAGTTTGCGATCCATCTTCAGACCGTCGGCGATGCGGCCGTGCTTCGTGTAAAGTCCGCCGAGGATTTCGATGACCTCGGTATAGGTCGAGTCGCGACGCAGCACCGACTCGAAGAACCGCATCTCGAACTCGGGATCGTGTGATTTATCCTTGGCCATGGGAAAAACGGACTAAACCGTGCCGCGGGCATGCGCCGGTCTGGCGGAACGCGATGCAATGGGCGCTCACTTGCAGCCGCTGTGCGACGGGCGTGAGGCCGAGTTTCGAAGAAACCGTGCTGCCATACCATTCCATGAACGGTGCGCTGATTTCGAAAATCCGATCGCAGTCGAGGCAGACGACCTGCGCGACCTGCGTGCGGCTGCCATCGCGGTTGGGCCGGTAAAATTTTTCACCGGAGCCAATGTCCACTTCGCGCAGCAGCGCGCTTTCGGTCATGATCGGCAGCGTGCGGTAAACGGTGGCGCGGGAGACGGAGTCGTCGAAGGCGCGGGCGTGGTCGAGGAGTTGATCGGCGGTAAAATGTTCTTCCTGGGCAAACGCCGCGTCAAAAATCGCGAGCCGCTGGCTGGTCGCGCGCAGGCCCCGTTGGACGAGGAACTGGCGGAATTTGTCGCGCGCGGCGGGAATGCTCACGTGGCGACTGTTCGGCGCGGGCGGCGGGCGTGTCAAATCGTTCGTGCGAACAAGCGAGGTCCGCGCTGGCAAGCGCCGCGGCGCCGCCGGGCGGAAGTTGTTGCCACTTGCCACGGGCCTGCCTGCGCGCCGTCATGCGGCGATGATCGTTGGCGTCCATCCGCTCGCCGGCTTCGACAAGCTGCTCCACTACCGTGTGCCCGAGCACCTGCGTGACGGCGTGGGGGTGGGCTCGCTCGTGCGCGTGCCTGTGCTGCGGACGCTGCATCTTGGGATCGTGGGCGAGGTGGGCGCGCCGAAGGACTTTCCGCTCGAGAAACTGAAGTCGGTCGTGCAGGTCTTGCATCCGTTCCCGGCGCTGACGCCGGATCTGCTGGGGCTCGCGCACTGGATGGCGGGCTATTACGCGTGCGGGCTCGACAGCATCATCGAAACGATGATTCCGGTGGCGGTGCGCCGCGGCGCGGGCTTGAAAAAGGAAAAGTCGCTTGCCATCGCCCGGCGGCTCCCGGCGGAGGAACTCGCCGCACTCGAGAAGCGCGCGCCGCAGCAGGCGAAACTCTACCGGCTGCTCGCACAGCAATTCCGCCCGCAGAAGAAATCCCTCGTGCTCGCCCGGCTCGGCGTGACGGCCGCGGTGGTGACGGCGCTCGTGAAGCGCGGTGTGCTGCGCGAGGAAACGCGCCGGATCGAGCGCATCGCCTACACCGACGATCATGCAGCGGGGGAATTGGTCGCGGCGCAGCCGCACGTGCTCAACAGCGGGCAGGCCGTGGCTGTGGCGGCGCTCGATGCGAGTCTGGCTGCGGATAAATTCAGCGTGTCACTGCTCCACGGCGTAACGGGATCGGGCAAGACCGAGGTTTACCTGCGCGCGATCGATGTGGCACTGCGCGCGGGCGGCGGCGTGGTGTTTCTCGTGCCTGAGGTAGCGCTGACACCGCAGACGGTAGCGCGTCTCCGTTCACGGCTCGAGGCAATCGCACCGGCGCACCGGTGCGTCGTCTGGCACAGCCACCTGAGCGAAGGCGAGCGGCTCGACGGCTGGCTCGCACTCGCGACGGGCGAGGCGCGGGTGGTGGTCGGAGCACGGTCAGCGGTTTTCGCGCCGGTGCAGAACCTGCGGCTCATTGTGGTCGATGAAGAGCACGAGCCGGCTTACAAGCAGGACGAGACGCCGCGCTACCACGGGCGGGACGTCGCCGTCATGCGCGCGAAACTCGCCGGCGCCGTCGCGCTGCTCGGGTCGGCGACGCCTTCGCTCGAAAGCTACGCCAACGCGCAGGCCGGGAAATACCAGCTGCTCGAATTGCCGCAGCGTGTGGACTCGCGTCAGTTGCCACACATCGACATCGTCGATCTGCGGATCGAGGCGGCGAAGCAGCGCACACTGCCCGCGCTGTCGGGCAAGCTCGTCGCGGCGATGCAGGCGCGGTTCGAGCGGCGCGAGCAAACGATTTTGTTCATCAACCGCCGCGGCTATTCCTCGTCGATGCTGTGCACGAAGTGCGGGCACGTCGAGGAGTGTCGACATTGCAGCATCGCGATGACCTACCATCGCACCGATGAGACGCTGCGCTGCCACCTCTGCGGCGACCAGAGAAACGCGCCGGTGCGCTGCCCGAAGTGCGGGGCGCCCGAAATCCGCTGGAAAGGGCTCGGCACGCAGCGCGTGGAGGAGGCCGTGAAACGCGTGCTGCCCCGCGCGCGCGTCGAGCGGATGGACAGCGACACGATGTCGAAGAAAAATCGTTTCCGCGAAATTTTGTCGCAGTTCCGCGCCGGGAAAATCGACGTCCTCGTCGGCACGCAGATGATCGGCAAGGGTCTCGACTTTCCGAACGTCACGCTCGTCGGCCTCGTCGATGCGGACATCTCGATGCACGTGCCGGATTTCCGTGCGAACGAGCGCACCTTCCAACTCCTCGTGCAGGTGGCCGGTCGCGCCGGCCGCGGCGATCGCGCGGGCGAAGTGCTGGTGCAGACGTTCACGCCGCAGGCGGAGGCGATTCAGTTTTCGCGTCATGCGGACTACGCCGGGTTCGCTGCGGCGGAGCTGAAGATGCGGCAGGAGTTTCACTACCCGCCGACGCGCCATCTCATCCACCATCTTTTCCGCGGGCCGAATCCGGAGAAACTGAAATTCTTCGCCGAGCAATGGGCGAAGCTGGTGGAAAAGAATCTCGGCGCCCGCGTGGATCTGCGCGGCCCCGCGCCGTCACCCATCGAGAAAATCAAGGATGAGTATCGCTGGCAGCTCTGGTATTTCACGAACGCCGTCACGAAAGTCGTGCCCGAACTGGCGAAGCTGCGCGCGGCCTTCGCGTGGCCCCATGACATCACGCAGGTGATTGACGTCGATCCGGTGAACCTGACGTGAGCAGGCCCCGACGCGAAAAAAACGTCGGGAGAATTCGCAGGCGAATTCTCCCGACACGTGTCTGCAAGTGCCACGGCTTCGGCGCCACAGGCGCGTGCCCATCAACGCCGCGTCCGGAGCCCAACACCTAGACGTTGTCTGTATCGTTCTGGATGTAGGGGTCGATCGTAACGGTCGTTGTTCCCTTTGTGATTTTCAGATTGTAGGAGTAGAGCACTCCATCGCCGTTCTTGTCCTGCACCACCAAGTTGCCTTGGCTGTTTGGATTCGGGTTCGTGAACATGCCGGCGGGTGGCTGCGGTGATTGCGTGGACTTGATTTGAAACGCTTTGGAGGAGGCAAAACTCCAGGTGGGGTTACCGGGTGCGATCTTGAACGTGATGGTGGCGTTGGCCCCAACGGGACTGACCGAATTAGGCGAACAGTAAGCGGCGGTTGAGCCGACGGCAGGATAGACGGTGACTTGAGGATTAACGGGTGTGGGTGTGACGGGCATTGTCGTGCTCTTTCTGTTTATGGTTTGGCTGGCGATGGCCCCGCACCATCGGCCAGCATTCTGACGAGATCGGCGTAAGCGGGGTGCCGATAAGTGGAGGACTCGATGCGCTGTGCGAGCGCGCGCGCCTCGGCTACGGCGCCGAGTTGAAATTGAGCGGTGGCGAGCGCCGTGAGGGACGGCAAGTCGCCGCGGTCGGCATAGGTCTGCACGCGCGCTGCAACCGCGCGCCAGTGTGCCACCGCGTCTTCCGTCTTCCCATCGGCCGCGAGCGCCGCGCCGAGCTGTAACTCAGCTTGGGCCACGATGAGGTCGCGGGCCTGGGTCAACCCTCGGTCGGCGGTTGTGAACTGCCGCACCTTCGCGAGGTAATCGTTCAGACTGTCGATTAGAGTGTGCTGCTCGTCGTTGCTGGCTAGCCGCGCGGCGAGTGCCAAGGCGCGTCCCCGCAGATTCACCTGCCAGTTCGCCAGTTTCGGATCGAGCGCGATGAGTTTGGCGGAACCGGCCAGCGCGAGGTCCGAGTTCGTGCGTGCTCCGGTGCGGTCGCCGGTGGCCATTTGCGCGTCGGCGAGCCGAACTCGGGCGACATAGAGCTGCTCCAGCCAGAATTTGTTCTGTGGATCAACCGCGACAAGCGCCTGGGCGCTTTGCACGGCATCGAGCGCCAGCTGATGCGCTGCGTCCGCCTGTCCCAGCATCAATTCCAGTCGGGCTAGCTCGGCGGTGACGGTGAACAGACTGCGCCGAACCTGTTGGTTTTTTTCGGCATTCGGAACCAAAGCGAGCGCGGGGATCTTATTCTTTTGGGCTTCGATGGCGTGCTGAAAATCACCCTGTGCTTCGTAGGCATTCGCCATAAAGCCGTAGGTGTTGGCGAGGTCGAAGGCATAGGCTGGTTTCGCGGCAGCGAGGTGCTGCCAAATGTCGCTCTGCTGCGTCAAAATCTCGAGCGCCTCGGGCACCCGCGAAGTATTGAGGAAAATCACGCTGAGGTTGCCGCGCGCATAGGCCGCCTCGGCCTGCCAATCGAGATTCGCGCTGTCGATTCGCACGAGGTGGTTGGCCAGGCGGATGTAGTCTCGGAACTGCCGTTCCGCTTCCGGCATCTGCCCGCGAAGATAGGCGAGGTGGCCGACCCAGTAAACGCTCTGCGCGTGATCGAAGATGCGCTGGGCGTCGTTGGGCGTGTCCGCGAGCAGGTGGGCGGTCGTGTCGGCCGCGCGCTGGAACGCGGTCTGGGCCAAGTCCAGCTGGCCACGCTGCTCGTGCATCTCGCCAATGAGGTGGAGCGCGCGGGAGCGGCGGCCGAGCGAATTGGCGTCGAGATGATCCGGATCCTGGCGCGCGTAGTAGGCGAGGGATTTTTCGCCGACACCGTCGAGCACGTCGAGTCGGCCGACAGCATCGAGCTTCTTCCGCAGATCGCCGAGCATGAACTCGAGCAGATCCTCGGCTTCGCCGCGCTGGACCTGGGCCTCGTTGCGCGCACGCACCGCCGTCACAGCGAGCACGGACATCGCGGCCATGCCCAAAAGCGAAGCAGCAGTCAGCGCGAGAAGTTGCCGCATACGGCGTTTCGCATCGCGGCGGATCAGATCGTCGGCGCCCACGCCGATCATGCCGGCTATAACCTTGAGCGTGGCGCGGTGTTTGCCGTCGCCCTGCGACCGGAGATCGGCGGCGATGGGCTCCAAGCCTTCGCCCCGCGCGAGCCCGTCGGAGGTCAAGGCCAGGCGCAACGCCTCGGGGAAACATTCCTCCGCCGCGCGCCCGGGTTGCTGCGAGACGAACGGCTCGCCGCGGGCGATGACGGCGAGCACGCGGGATTCACCATGGAGTTTTTTGAACTCGATGATTTCCTGATTTACCCAAGCCGAGCGCGCAGAATCTGGCGAGCAGACGACGATCAGGTAACGGCTCTGAGCCAGCGCCTCGCGCACGAGTGCCTTCAGATCCGTGCTGGCACAAAGCTCGTCGCGATCGCGAAAGATGGGCTTCACGCGCGGAGGCACTTCGCCGAAGGCCGTGTGGGTGCCGACGAGCCGCCGGGGCACCCAATACGTTTCGATCGCGCGCTGCAACGCTGTCGCGACGCGCACGTCGCGATGACTGTAGCTGATGAACGCCCAATATTTTGGAGTCGCTGCGTTCACGCCAAACTTCCTCCCAAGTTTTCAAGATGGGAACGAATCGCTGGGCAGGGGAACAGGTGGAGGCGCGCCATTGGCGATCAGCAACACACGCGCTGAAGGGAGCGTTGTCGCGAGTTGCACGCGGAATTTGCCGCGCGACTGCACAATGTAAACATTAGAGTGTTTACTGCCAGCCATTAGCGAATAAAGCGCAGCGGTCCGAAATCGCGAAGCGGCGCGCGGTGTTCGCCTGCCCCACGACAGCACGCAGGTGATCGACGCCGAACCAGCAAACCTTGTTTAGTGGCGAAGGCCGGGAACCGCCGCGGCGGCTTCGGCTAGCGGCGCGGTTGGCCGAGCAGATCGTGCCGGCGCAGGATCTCCAGCACGCGCCCAATGGGCAGCGCTTCAACTTTGTGGCCTGCGTAACCGGTCGTGGTCTGCGCAAGGAAGAGCGAGTTGTAGATCGCTTCCTCGGTCGCTTCCTTGACGGCTTGAAAGAGGGGCGACATCGCGTTGTTGGAGAGGAGTTCGCGTCCCGCCGGCGCCGTGGAAAAGGCAATGACGTATTCGCCGCTACCGTTGGTGGTGGGAGAACCGGTGACGCCGAGGCCGAGCACGGCGCGCGACGCTTCAGGTTGCGCGCGTCAATGGGGGCGTCGGTGGCGACGACCACCATGCACGAGCCGCTGGGCGCCGGCTCGACGTTTCCCTTCAAATAGTAAACGCCGAGTTCGCGGCCGACGGGTGCGCCGTTGATGCTGAGCACACCGCCGAAATTCGTCTGGACAAGCACGCCGACCGTGTGGCCGCCGAGCGCCTTCGGCAGGACGCGCGAAGAGGTGCCGATCCCGCCCTTGAAGTCGAAACACTTCGTGCCGGTGCCCGCGCCGACAGCGCCTTCCTCCACGGGCCCGGTTTTCGCTGCCTTAGTAGCGCGCGGCGCCGAGCGCACTGAAACTCTGCTGGCGCGCGCGGAAATCGACGTAGTTCGGATAACTCACCGACATATTTGGCAGCTGCTCGGACCACTCGTCGAGAAACACGAGCCGCTCCTGCTGTGGAAACGGCAGTGGCCGCAACAGCACGCCGTAGACGACGGAAAAGATCGCGGTGTTGGCGCCAATGCCGAGCGCGAGTGTGAGCACGGCGACGGCGGTGAAGCCGGGGGATTTCGCGAGCGTGCGAAAGGCGTAGCGGAGATCGGGGAACATGGGTTTGGCGATCGAAGATCGGGGTTCAGATATCGGGGAGGGCTACTCCGCGCGCAGGGCTTCGATGGGATCTACTTTCGTAGCGCGACGGCTGGGCAGGTAGCAGGCGGCGAGTGCGATCAATGTAATCACGGCGGCGACCGCGGCGAGGGTGGCGGGGTTGCTGGCGTGCGTTTCGAAAAGCAGGCTGTTGAGCACGCGATCGCCGGCGAGCGCCGTGGCGAGGCCGGCGACCAGGCCGAACAGCACGGGACGCATGCCGTGGCGGAGCACGTGGGCGTGGATAGCCGAGGACGTGGCACCGAATGCGATGCGGACGCCGATTTCCTTTTGTTGGCGGGCGACGGAGTAGGAAACGACCCCGTAGATGCCGAGCGCGGTGAGGAGGAGCGCAGCGGCGGCAAACACGCCAGCGAGCAACATTTGAAAGCGCTGCTGGGCGACGGACCCACCGAGGATGTCGTCCATCGTGTGAAACGCCGGGATTGGCACGTCGCGATCGACGGACTGGATGGCGGCGCGGATGGCACCGCCGGCGGCGCGCGCATCGCCGGCGGCCTGCGCGACGAGGTTCATCCCCAGCATCGGCCAGTCCCAATGCGGGCGGTAAACCGTGGGGACGGGCGCGCGATCGGCCGAGGCGCGAACGTCGCTGGCCACGCCGATCACTTCATACTCCTCGCCGGCAATGCGTTCGAGGCGGCGGCCGACGGGATCCTGGCCGGGCCAGAGCAGCCGCGCGACCTGCTCGGAGATGATCATGACCTTGCGGCCGTGATCGCGCGCATCGAATGCGCGACCGGCACGGAGCGGGAGACCCATGGTCTGGAAATAGGCCGGACTGATGAAGCGGACATTGACGCCGGGATTTCCCCCGTCCGGCCGCAAATCGCCGGGGACGGCGGCCCTGTCGACCCAGTTTTCGCCCTGGAGCGGGAGTGTGTTGACCACGGCGGCGGCCGTAATACCGGGTGTGGCGGCGAGGCGGTCGACCACCTGCTCGAAGAACGCGAGCCGCTGCGCGGGTTCGGAATATTTCGCAGATGGGATGACGACCTTCGCACTGAGGACCGTCGGCGCGCGAAAGCCCTGCTCGGCGCGGAGGAGCCGGGCGAAACTGCCGCCGAGCAACGCGGCGAGCGCGAGCAGAACGACGCTCAACGCGACTTCGGTGGCCACGAGCGTGTTGCTCCATCGGCGGGTGCGGACGCCGCCCGTCAGCGAGCGGCCACCGGCACTCAACGCCTGCTGGGGATCGCTGCAGGCCAGGCGCCAGGCGGGTGCGACGCCGAAGAGCAGGCCCGTGGCGAGGGTGACAATCAGCGCGAAGAATAGGACGCCGGGATCGACGTGGACGTCGGCGAGCCGGGGGAGGTCGGCGGGCGCGAGCTTGAGGAGAAGCGCGAGGCCGTCGTGGGCGAGCGCGACGCCGAGCAGGCCGCCAGTGACGGCGATGATCATCGTTTCGGCGAGCGCGGCGCGAAGCAGTTGCGCGCGGCTCGCGCCGAGCGCCTGACGCACGGCGGACTCGTGCTGGCGGCGCTCGGCCCGGGCGAGGAGCAGATTCATCAGGTTGACGCAGGCGATCAGCAGGACGGACGTGACGGCGGCGAACAGCACGAGCAGGCCGCGGCGCGACTGGCCGACGATCGCCTCCTGCAGCGGCACGACGTTGGCGCGGAGAATGGCGTCGGGTTGGCCGG